>Ga0172371_10005954_pt1 | contig 17927 bp, 14 predicted proteins | sample Lak12m_FD_114543 | JGI IMG/M metagenome (GOLD analysis project Ga0172371, IMG submission 114543) | Freshwater microbial communities from Kabuno Bay, South-Kivu, Congo - kab_022012_12m | ecosystem: Environmental > Aquatic > Freshwater > Lake | place: Democratic Republic of the Congo: South-Kivu...
GGTCCTGGCGCGAAGTGCAGCAAGAACGCAATCGACTGCGACGGCATGTGCTGGGTCTCCTTCTACGAGTGCACGCAGCTTTGTCTGTTCACGACCCTCGACTACTCGGACGGCTACTGCGCACCACTGTGCGAAGACTCACCCACGTGCCCGGAGGGATTCGGTTGCGTACACGTCGTGCAGGACGAAGGCGCGGTCGACGTGCACATCTGCATGTTGGGTGCCGAGACTCCCGAAGCATCCCCGGAAGTCGCCGAGGGGCCCGCAGATGAAACCGGGGCCGAAGTCGTGGACTGGACCGACGTGCTGGTTGGCGACTCGCTTCTCGACGGGCTTGCCGACGTCTCACTCCATGGCGAAACGGTCGCCGAGCACCTGCCGTCCGACGCCGCATCAGACATAGCCGCCCAGCCGGACCAGGCCGGCGTCGAAACTCCGCCTGATGCCGGAAACGCCGATGCCGGGGACGGCAACGGCGCCGGAGGCTCCGGCAAGAGTTGCGCCTCGGCCCCCGGGGGGTCGGGCCCCGGCTCCAATTCGGGCGCAATCCTGCTCCTGCTCGCAATGCTCGCAGCAATGCCAAGGGGGAACGGCCGTGCCCCGCGATGAGCATCTCCGCGTCGCTTTCGCATTGCTCCTGGGCACGGTCGCATGCTCCAGCGGCGGGGACAACTGCGGCTCCGAGGCCCTGAGCCTGAACGGAGCTGTCGAGCTGTTCTTCGGGCCCGTGACCTTCGACACCGTGAGCGCCGATCTGGTGCACCGGCGGGACGTCGATGAGTGGGAGGATCGGGTAGTCACCAAGGTCCAGCTCCACCTTTCGATTGGCGGCCAATGCAAGCTCGAAGTGCTGGCAGAAGGCTGCCCCGACGCCGCTGACAGGCTGCCCGTAAAGCTCGTGACGTTCTCCGGCGACGCACACTGCCCGGGACTTCCGCAGGAGCAGGAGGGGCTCTACGTCTCGGGGGAACCGAAGGGCCTTGGATTCGTCGATATCGGGTCCGGGCTGGTGCCCGACCGCGACGCCAAGTCGAGCTGCTTCAACAGCCACATGACGCTCGATCTGCAAGGAGATCTCACCGCACAGACGACCGGTGCGGTGGTGACGATTCCCCACTCGTCCGCGGCTATCTCCGGGGACTTCACGTCACGGGGAGACTACGGGGCCGCAGCGCAGTGCGGTGCCGTGATTGGCGGCGGGGACGCAACCGACGAGGGCGACACGGTTGTGGAGACGCTCAGCGACGACGCGCTGGCGGTGCCGGAGGTACCAGACGGTCCGAAGTGCATGGTGCGTCTGAAGATCGCGTGCCCCGATTGCACGTCGACCGCGGCGGTGCGCGTCATCGCGGCAACGGGCTGGACGATTGGGCAGCCCGAGCTTGTGTACGTGTTGGATGCGCCCGTGCTCTTTCCGCTGGACAAGCAGATTGACGAGGCGATGGATCCGTCCGGCTCTCCCGCCTATTTTCCCGCGGACGACGTCACGTTCATGGCGTGGCAGGACACGACGGCCGGAGGCATGACGGCGGAGCAGGGAGAGCCGGTCTCCAAGCTGGTGACGGTCAAGCTGGCGGAAGGGCAGATCACAACCGTATCTCTGGACCTGGAGCCGGATGCAACTCCGGTGGTCACCTGCACGCCCGGTGAGAATGCATGCCTGTCGGTCAAGGTCTCCGGGCTCTGCAACGAGACTGGGGACGCGTGGGAATCGACGAGCTGCCCGGAGTCCCAGGCATGCAACGAGCAGACCGGTGCCTGTGCGGGCGTCGTCTGCTCTCCGTCTTCGAAGGCGTGTGCGGACGGCACCAGCATCCACGAGTGCCTCCCAAGCGGCACGGGCTGGCTTCCCAAGCAAGCGTGCGGCGAAGGGTTTTCGTGCGTGAATGGAAGCTGCATGGACCAGGAATGCATCACGCAGGTGATGTTTCTCGTCGACATCTCCGGGTCGATGGTCGTCAACTGGGAAGCGGTGAGCGCAAGCGTGGCGAAGCTGGGGGCGATGAGCCCCACGGCGTCGTTCGGCATGTGGGTCTTTCCGAAGTACGTGTCCAGCGGGTGCGACGTACCGCCTGCGCCGGAGCTCGAACCGAAGCCCAACCAGGGTGCGGCGCTTCAACAGTGGTTCCTCGACAACGATCCTTTTGGGTTGACGCCGCTGGTCGACGCGATGAAGACGGTCAGCACCAGCCTGCCGGCAGTCTTCGCCGGTGGCATGGGAACGCTTGTCGTGCTGTCCGACGGGGCGGATACGTGCGCTTATCCGATGATGACCGACCAGGTCGCACGTGAGGAGTTGATCATCCAGGATCTGGCGACTGCGACCAAGTCTCTCAACGAACAGAACGGGATCAAGACCTACGTGATCGCATACAACTTCGTGGAGCAGAGCAAGACCGGCGAGCTCATCGCCATAGCGGAGAACGGCGGTACGGGCAAGACGACGTACATCGAGGCGGGCAGCGAGATGGAGCTCATGTCGGCTCTCGTGGGCATCGGCCAGGACATCAAGCTCTGCTTCGAGCAGGAATAGGCGAAATGGAAACCGCGAGTGACTGGGGCAGGCGAGCAGCATTAATGGGACTGGGAATCTGGTCGCTTTCGTATTCGGCGTGCGGAGACTCGGGCAGAGCAGCAGAGGACAAAGGCGCCGAGCCCGAAGTCGCATCTGCTGAACTTGTTGCCGACGCCAACGATGCGGTCGATCGTCCGGACGAGATCGACGTCGGTGCGAGTGACGGGGTCATTCCCGCGGATGGGGTTGACGCAGATCCCGACGATGGCGTGGCGACCGGAGACCTTGGCGATTCGGACAGCGGCGACCTGGCATTCGACGCGGCCGACGCGGAAATCGGGCCGTGGGGAGTGGGCTGGCCCGCGGTGCTGACCGTGGACGGCCAACTGCTGGTGGACGGCTACTTCAACGAGCTGGGTCCTCTTTGGTGGGTCCTGGACACCGGTGCGGCGCGGACATTCGCGGACACGGATGTTTCGGGCACGAGCAATCCCGTCATCGCGGACATCGTGATCGGGCCGGTGCAGCTCAACGACAAGCAGGTGGCCAGCGCGGACCTCGGCGAGGCAGAAGCGTTCATAGGGTGGGACCTCGGCGGGCTTGCGGGCCAGGATCTCTTCTCGAAGCGTTTCATCGCACTGGACTACAAGGCCCCCCGTGCGTTCTTCTTCGATTCGCTGCCTTCGGATGCGCCGGACGGTGTAACGGAGAAGTCTCCTGCGGAGATGCCCTACGACCTCCCGTCTTCGATCCCGGTGGTGACCGCGTTCCTTGGAGGCGCGGAGACAGTCGAAGCCCGGCTCATCGCGGATACCGGCTCCGGCGTCACGATCATCACCGAAGACCTGTTCGACAAGATCGACGACGGAACGCTTCGCAGGCTCTACGGGTACGTGTGGGCCACAAACTACGGCAAGGACGACGCGTTTGTGACGCTCATTCCATCGATCGCGGTTTTGGGCGAGACATCCGCTGATGCGGCCGACGGCGGAGAAGAAGCTGGCGACAAGACCGGTGCCGGCATGGTGCAATGGAGCTGGGCGGTCGTGATCCCTACGGAGAACCATCTCTTCCCGCTGCTGAAAGGGAACGGGATCGAGGCCGATGGGTTCTTGGGTTATCCGTACTTCCGCAACTTTGTCGTGGGAGTTGACGGTCCTCAGAGTCGGTACCTGTTCTGGGAATATTCGGATAAATCTCATATCGACGATTATGAGTGGAAGCGAGTAGGCATCGAGCCCGCATGGCGAGAAGGCGCCTTCGTCGTCGAGATGGTGTACACACCCAGCCATGCTGCCGACGCAGGCGTCCTTGCCGGCGACAGGATTGTGGAGGTCGGCAGCACGACTCCGGAGACACTTGACGGGCTGAAGATGAGCCTGCGGGGTGTGCCGGGGGAAAGCGTCCCGCTGGTGTTCGAGCGCGAGGGCCAGCAGCTCGAGCTGGACATTCTGATCGATGATCTACTCGCCGGTGCGCCGCCGAGCTGCCTGGTCAAACCGTTGGAGACCGCGACTTCGGCCACTGGCTCTGCTCTTATCCGCGGCGTTGCCGCGGGAGCTGAGACCTGGTTCGTGATCGATTCCGCCGCACAGGTCGTGTTCGTGGACCTGGAGCTGAGCGGTGGACAGACGGCGTACTTCGAAACCGACCTCGCCGTCGGGCCGTTCAAGTACGACGCCTGGCTGGTGAAGGGACGAGACCTCAAGCCGAACGAGGAGTCGATCGGTACGGACGTGGGCGCTCTGTTGGGCCAGGAGATCCTGTTGCAGGCATACGCGCTGTACGACGGCAGCGGGCCCGATGTGTACCTTTGCAAGGGCAAGCCCGATGCGCCGCTTCCGATCCCCGGAGGGGCACCGCCCGCGACCGGCGGCGAACCGGCCAAAGAGCCGATTACCATGGCAAACCAGTTTCCGATGGTTTCGATCGACGCGGGCGAGATGGCGGATGTCCCGATGCTTCTGGACACGGACCAGGCGGTCACGTTCATCACTCAGGAGGTGTTCGACCAGGTCGCCGCACCGGATGCTCCGCACGTTGACGGGTGGAAGTACGAGACCAAGTATGGCTCGGATGACGGGTTCCTCACGCGCATTCCCGCGTTGACGTTTGGCGGAGAGAAGTTCACGGACGTGGAAGTGATCGTGATCCCGACCGAGCATCACATGGCCGGGACCCTGGCGATGAACGGGGTGTTCGTGAATGGGTTCCTCGGTAACAACGTGCTGGGCAGATTCACCGTTGGGATGGACGGCCCCGGGAGCGTGTTGGACCTGTGGCCCCTGCCGCCGCCCTGGCTGTTCGGCGACACGTGGGACCGGGTCGGCATCGAAGTTGCCTGGAGCGGCGACTCGTTTCTCGTCAAGTTCGTCCTCTCTCCTTCGGATGCTGCGGCAAAGGGTATTCTGCCCGGAGACGAGATAGTCACGATCGACGGCGTGAACGTCGCGGACATGAGCGGCCTGGTCGAAGTGCAGGCTTCCCTCCGCGGTCAGCCCGGCGAAGAGCGCGACCTCGATCTCATCGGCCCGGACGGCGCTTACCAGACGATTGTGCAGGTAGAGGCATTCCCTTGAACTGAAGTTGCGTGGCTGCGTTCGTGTAAGCGACGCTGCCGGGCGCAATCCCCACGCCCCTCGCAGGGGAGGGCAGGGTGGTGGGCAGGCGCTTGCACGCGATAACCAATCCAGTCTACAGTACGACCCCAGGAGGTGGGGCATGTCGATCAGGATGAAATGTCCGCATTGCGGAGAAGTGATCACGGCCGGTGACGACAAGTACGGCCAGCAGATAGAGTGCGGAGCGTGCAAGGCGCCCGTGCTGGTCCCTGAAAAGCCCGCAGGACCTGTACCCAGAACGGCGTCGCTGCTTCCCGACGATGCGCCTTCCGTCTTGACGGGGGCGGGCACAAGGAGCGGCGGGTCTACCGGCCCCGCTCAGCCGGCGCAGGAGAACGACATACTGGAGACTCGTCCCGCGTGGCGGGCGTTCCCCGGACACATCGCCATCGCGGCCATCCTTGGCGTGGGGGGGATCATCGGCGCCTTCTCCGCCGGGCCGTACCTGCTTCTGGGCGTGCCGGCCGCGGGAGTGGTGCTGCTGCAGGTGTGGCTGACGGTGCTGGCGACCAAGTACCGGCTCACCTCGCAGAGGCTGTTCTGGCGCCAGGGGATCTTGAGCCGCAAGCTGGAAGAAATGGAGATCTACAGGATCACGGACGTGAAGCTGGAGCAAGGTGCGATCGAGTCGATGCTCGGCGTCGGGACTGTGCTCGTTCTGTCGTCGGACGCGACGACCAAGATCCTGAGCATGCCGCACTTGGCGAACCCTGAACAGCTCAAGGAGACGCTGCGTACAGCCTACCGTGCCGCCCGCTCCCGGGAGGGAATCAGGGGAGCGGAGTTCCTGGTTCCGGGAGCGTGAGACAGATGGTTTTTCGTGCTCTTCCCATTGCTTTCCTGGCACTGGCGCTGGTTGCTGCGGCGTCGGCTGAAGCGAGAGAGCGGTCCGCCGTAACTGGGGGATATCGACTGATGGGATGGCCCGACTTCATGTTGGGATCGTCTCTTGCAGATTCGCAGCCGATCTACGGGCACGGATTCGTTGCGGGCTACGACTACAGGACGGGATCGGGGTTCTGGACTTTCGGCGTCGGGCTGCTGCCCTTGGCGACCCCCGACGGCTACTGGCGGGCGGAAGACACGCCGGCAGACCAGGGCGCATTCGCGGAGTTCGAGCTCACCTACCTATCGATTTTCGCTGCCCGTTCGTGGCAGTTCGACATCGGGGGCGGCTTCTACGCTCTCCTCACTGGTGGCCTGGGGGTAGCGTTCGTGATTGGGGACATTTACGTGACGGAGTTGATCCCCGGATGCGAAGGCGACATTACGGCTTGCGGCCACTGGCGTGACGTGACCCGCAAGCCGGTCGCGATGGACAGCCGCGTGCTTCCCGCGCTCGAAGCTTCCGCGAGCCTCGGCTACTCGATCACCGACACCACCAACGTCCTTCTTGACGCCGGCATCCTCAACCTCCCCTTCGTCGGCCTCAGCGTGCAGCAGCGGTTGTGAAGTTCGAAACCAAGGATGGAGCCGCGCAGCTAGTCTTCGGGCAGCCATGGGAGGATGTCTTTCCAGCGGACGGAGCCGATCGTGTCGGATTGGACGCGGCCTCCGGGGTCGATGACGACCAGGTAGGGGATCGTGTCCACGCCGTATGCGGTGTGCGCGGGACCAGGATCGTAAGCGGCGGCGAGATTGCTGTTTCGGGCAGCAAGAAAGGGCTTGAGAGTGGCGGGATCCTCGGTGGAGACGATGAGCGCTACGAGCTTGTCGCCGGCTTTGCGCTGGTATTCCTCGATGTCTGGCAGCTCGGCCCTGCAGGATGGACAGGTCGTAGCGAAGAAGTCCAGCAGCACGGCCTTCCCCTTGAAGTCAGCGAGAGTGAGGGTGCGGCCATCCGCGAGTGACTGGAGCTTGAAATCAGGGGCCGGTGTGCCGGGCTCGAAACGGCCTCCCCTGCGAATCACCCCGAACATCATCAACGCTGCGTAGACCATGGCCCCAACCAGGATCACGTCCAGCGCACGCTTCAGGATCACATGTCTGTCCATCGAATGCCGCCTCCATGCTCGTAAGTCATGCAAAGCCTCTGTGCCCGGCCCCAAAGACAGCACGTCCTGCCTTGTGGCCCGGAGCGTGGTCGTCGGGCCGGGTCTACCGCTCCAGGTGGACTTCGGCCACGCCGGTGAATCGATTGATGGGCAACAGGCGGTAGCCGGAGATCCCGCGGCTCAACACCGCAACGTTGTCCTCGTGCCATAGCGGCAGTATCGGCAACGCCTCGGCGATCATCCGCTGCGCCTCTTCGTACATCTTGATGCCTTCGTCACGATCCATCGTCGTGTAGGCCAGGTCGAGCAGGCAGTCCAACGTCGGATCGTAGAAAGAACTCCGGTTGCCGTTTCCGATGCCCACCGGTCTACCCGCTGCCAGCTCAACCCGATTCTCCTCCGCCTGGCTCTGAACCATCGGGAACCAGCGCTTCACGCATTGCTCCCTGAACGGTCCGCCCACGTCTTCAAAATGTGGAGGGTACAGGGTTCTGTCAACCTCTCCGAACCTGGATCTCCCAGCTTGCACCCTCAGCACGGGCGCTGCCTGAGAATGGAAGAACCACCTCAGGATGTCCGGGTCGAGAATCTCCGGAGCTTGCAGCGTGTACATCTCGAAGCTCCCCTTCCGTACGTCGTCCAGGAACGTGGAGATCTCCAGCGGCAGCACGTCAACGTGCATCCCTGAAGCCTCCAACTGGTGCGCCATGATCTCCGCAACGTTGCGCCGAAACCTGTCGGTCGTGCACTTGATGGTGAACGACAGCGGGCGCAAGCCCGGCCCGTACCCTGCTTCCTCCAGCAGTGCACGCGCCGTGTCCGGATCAAAAGGAACGGGAGACGCGGACTTCGCAAACGCCCAGTGCATGGGCGGCAGGACGCTCGAAGCGACTTTCGCCATGCCGCCGAATTGACGTTCCACAATCGAGGCACGGTCGATGCCCATAGCGATGGCCTTCCTCACGCGAACGTCCGCAAGTCTCTCGTCCAGCAGGTTGAACGCCAGGTACGTCACACCCGCCGCGGGCCGGCTTGCGACCGTCACGTCGTCCTGTCCCTGCAAGTGCCTGACCAGCGGCGGCGAAAGCAGGTTCACCGCAACGTCGCCGCTTCCCGCTGTTACGGCAAGCAGGCGGGTCGCCTCGTCGGGCAGACTCCTGACGACCACGTAACGGGGCCCCACAGGCTTGAAGTAACGATCGTTGCGCTCAAGCACCACCTTCTGGTCCCTATACTGATATAGAAAACGGTACGGCCCACAGCCGACGATCCTATCGCCGAAACGGCCGGAGAGGCCGCCTCGCGGCTCAAGCACGTGTGCGGGCACAAGCCCCAGCGAGAGGTCCACGGGGAATGCTGCGACGGGCCGATGCAGGTCGAACACGACCTGCTGCGCTCCGCCCGTGCCGACGGCGTCAACCGCGGTCACCGAACGGATCTTCCGGCGCAGGGCGCCCCGGAACGGAGAGGGCAGATCGGATTCCATGATCGACCGATAGGTGTACACGACGTCCGCCGCTGTCACCTTCTCCCCGTCGTGCCAGAAGACGTCGTCGCGCAGAGTCACTACCCAGCGGCTGCACGACGACGCGCACGAAGGCACGACCGAGGCAGCGGCCTCTGGCACGGGGCGGAGGTCGTCGGTCTCGACGGTGGTCAGGCCGCACGAGATGAGCCGCGCCACCTTGGTGGATGATGAATCGCTGACGAGCCGGGGGTCCAACTCCCGAGGTGCGCTTTCCAGCAGGATGACGACGCGTTCGGAGCGAGTCCCGGGGTCCGGCGGCTCGGACATGCACCCAAGCACGAGGAGCGGCAACAACACGCTCGGCACCGCAACTCGACTGGCGAACCTTGCGGCTACATCGGCAACCGGATTCGAAGAACCCTTCGATTGCCGCTGCATCGTTCCAGGAACCGCAATCAGCGATCCGGGAGCGATGGCCGGTGCACGTCTTGCAGGCACGCCTGCCATGATCAGAGCAGGCCCTTGGTGGTGGGAACGTCCTGGATGTCGCGAGGATCACGGGAGCAGGCCATCCGCATCGCCTTGCCCCACGCCTTGAAGATGGCCTCGGCCCTATGATGATCGCTGCGGCCGTAAGGCACGACTATGTGAAGGTTGCACTTCATCTCGGACGCAAACGCGAGGAAGAAGTCGTGAAGAAGCGCGGCGTCAAGCTCACCGATCTTGGGCAAGCCGAACTCCACTTCGTACTTGAGGTACGCTCGGCCGCCGACGTCCACCGTCACGAAAGCGACAGCTTCGTCCATCGGGAACACGAAGAACCCGGCCCGGTTGATCCCCAGCCTGTTGCCCAGTGCCTGGTCAAAGGCAGCGCCGAGCGCGGCACCGGTGTCCTCGACCGTGTGGTGCTGATCGACGTCCAAGTCCCCCTGGGTTGCAACGCTGAGATCGAACCTGCCGTGCCTGGCAAACGATTCCAGCATATGGGTGAGGAAGCCGATAGGCGATTCGATCATGTATCGACCGGTCCCCTCGATCTTCAACTCCACGTCCACCAGGGTCTGGGACGTCTCACGCCTGACCCTGCTGCTTCTGAAGCCTTCCATTCCGATGCCCCGCCTCCCCCGCTGCGGCCTGCGCTTGTTGCAGCGGAGCGTCTATGCTATCTTGCCCGCGCTGCGCTTTCAAGAAGTCTGCGCATGCATCCGGGATGTCATGGACTCGATAATCCGAGTTATGCCAGAGTCGCTCACGAATCAAATCGCTGCCGGCGAGGTCGTCGAACGGCCGGCTTCCATAGTAAAAGAGCTCGTGGAGAACGCTCTGGATGCCGGTGCCGCCCACGTCACAGTCGAATACGCCGCGGGCGGCACGTCGCTGGTCCGGGTGGTGGACGACGGAACCGGCATGAGCAGGGAGGATGCCCCCCTGGCGTTGGAACGACACGCTACCAGCAAGCTGATCACTATCGACGACCTTCGCAACATCAGGACCTTCGGGTTCAGGGGCGAAGCGCTTCCCAGCATCGCATCCGTCAGTCACTTCAAGCTCAGAACCAGGCGGGCCGCGGACACCATCGGAACGGAGGTGACGCTGGACGAGCGGGGGGCCAGGCTTGTGGCGGACACGTCCATGCCGCCCGGCACCGAGGTCGAGGTGCGCGACCTCTTCCACTCCGTGCCGGCCCGACGGAAGTTCTTGAGAAAGGAAGCCACGGAAGCCGGAGCGATCGTCGAGACCGTCCAACGCATGGCGCTCTCCAATCCGGGTGTCCACTTTACGTTGCTGGCCGAAGGACGCACCGTGGTCAACGCGCCTGCGGAGACCGACAGGCTTGCACGAATCTATGCACTGCTCGGGAAGAAGGTCTGCGAGCACCTGTACGAATGCTTCATCGACGGCAGAATCAGAGTCAGCGGCTTCATATCCTCGCCGGAATCCAAGCGCCGTGACGCGTCCGGAATGTTCACGTTTGTCAACGAGCGGTTCGTGAAGGACAAGGTGGTGTCGCAGGCAGTGGTGAGCGCCTACAGCACGCTTCTGTCGCGGGGAGAGTACCCGTGGGCGATCCTCAGCGTGAGCGTGCCCCCGACGGAGGTGGACGTGAACGTCCATCCTGCGAAGAGCGAGGTCCGGTTCGAGCGTTCCAGCGAAGTCTTTGCGGCCGTCAACCGGGCCGTGCGCCTCACGCTCATCGAGACGCCGTGGGTCAAAGGGAAGCTGGTGGATATGCCGAGCGCAGAGGCACCGCCCGTGGCATTGCACACCCGCGCAGAGGTCGTTGAAGAGGCACCGGCCGTGGCATTGCACACCCGTGCAGAGGTCGTTGAAGAGGCACCGCCCGTGGCATTGCACTCCCGCGCAGAGGTCCTTCGCTCCGTTCAGGATGACGTTGCCGAGCGACGCAGCCGATCGTTGCCGAGCATGGAAGCAGATCGCACCGAGCAACGAGGCCCGGCACGGGAAGGATCTGCTGCGGTGGTCCCCCAGCTCGTCTCGCCCCTTCGGGAGGGCTACCCCGAGCACCGCGAGGGGGGAGGGGGGTCTGGCCGGATCGGCCCATCCTTCCGTGACATCACGTACCTTGGCCAGTTTGCGAACTGCTTCCTCCTGTGCCAGATGGGCAACCGGTTGGTAGTGATAGATCAGCACGCTGCGCACGAGCGGGTGATGTTCGAGAAGCTGAAGGCGCAGCTTGATAGCGGGCCGGTGGTGAGCCAGCGGCTGCTGGTGCCGATGGTGGTGGAGATGGACTTGCGGTTGGTGGCCGCGCTGGAAGCGCAGCGTGAGCTGGTAGCGCGGCTTGGGTTCGGGGTGGAGCCGTTCGGGGGGCGGAGCGTGGCGATAACTGCCGTGCCGCTTCTGCTCAAGCAGCGCAATCCCGAGGTGCCTCTTGTCGCGGTGCTGTCGGACGTGGCGGGCGTCAAGGAGCCGTCAGCGGACGAGCTGTTCCACCGGACGCTTGCGACCATGGCTTGCCACTCAGCCGTGAGGTCGGGTGACCCCATGGATCGCAGAGAAGTCCTGGAGCTGCTGAAGCTGATGGACGGCGTTGACCTCGCCGCATACTGCCCGCACGGGCGCCCGGTGGTCGCGATGTTCGACGAATCAGAGGTCGGGCGGTGGTTCAAGCGGACCTGACGGAAGCACGCAAGCCTGGACGAATAGTCGTGCTGGTTGGAGCGACCGCGTCGGGGAAGAGCAGGGCCGCGGTCGAGGCAGCACGAAGGCTCGCACTGGAGATCGTGAACTGCGACGGCTCGCAGATCTACTCGGGCATGCAGATCGGCACTGCGAGACCCACTGCCGAGGAGATGGGAGTTGTCCCGCATCATCTGTACGGGGTCGTGAGCCCGGCCCATCCGGTGAACGCGGGGAGGTACGTCGAGATGGCGGACCGCGTCGCTGCTGAGATCTTCGCAAGGGCGAAGACTCCGTTGTTCGTTGGTGGGACCGGACTGTACGTCAGGGCGCTTACCCGCGGGCTGGCGCACATCCCGGACGTGGAACCGTCGGTTCGAGAGGCGGTGCTTGAGCACCTCCGGGGAATTGGGGCACCTGCGCTGCATGCGGAGCTGGCTTTGGTAGACCCCGAAGCTGCGGCGCGCATTTCGGAGCGCGATCCCCAGCGAATAGCGAGAGCATTGGAGGTGTTCCGCCAGACGGGGCGCCCAATCTCGGAATGGCAGAAGCCGCACGGCTTCGGCTCCAGACGGTATTCGTGCCTCATGCTCGGCATAAGCAGCGCGCCGCAGGAGCTGCGGCAGAGGATCGTGGCCCGGGTCAAAGCCATGTTGGACGCCGGCTTTCCGGAGGAGGTGTGCGCGCTGCGGGACGCCGGGTTCGATTTGGCGGGACGAGCGTTCAAGGCTTTGGGTTACAGGGACGTGGCGGATTTCGTGGACGGCCGCATCTCGGCCGAGGACGCCATGTCGCGAGTGGCGCTACGGCACGTCCAGTATGCCAAGAGGCAGGCAACCTGGTTTAGAAAGGAACCCGGAATCGAATGGCACGATCGTGAAGATGTCGCGGGAATCGCGGAACGGATCGACGTTTTCCTGAAAGAAAGGTGAAGTTGGGAAGCCGGTTGGAAGAACCTACTCGACCCAGCAGCCCCGCTCCACGTGGTCCACGACGCCCACGACGACGGAGCGAATCGGCAGTATCTGTTTCTTGAAGATCTGGCGGATTCCGTTGCCTTCCCTGAGGATCAGCACCTTGTCGCCGACACCAGCCTGCACCACGTCCACCGCAAGGAACGAGTCTCCGGTCGGCGCTCCGTCTATTGTCACGGGCTGGACCACAAAAAGCTTGTAGCCGTTGTATTCGGGGTGCTTGATGGTGGAAACTACGGTGCCTATCACCTTGGCGAGCGTCACGTCACACCTCCTCGAGGAGGTCGACGGAATCGACGATACCCACGATCGAGTGGTCCACCGGCACGAACCACGGGTCCAGCGCCAGCGCTGCCTCTCTCGATAGCACCATGAACACCGGATCGCCCAGCCCGGCCATGACCGTGTCCACCGCTACCACTGCGTCGCCGGTGGGTTTCCAATGATGGTCCATCGGCTGGACGTAGAGGAGCTTCTTGCCCTCCAATCCTTCAGATTTCTGGTTCGCAACTACACGGCCGATGACCTTCCCGAGGATCATGCCCACCTCCGGCGCGGTAGAGTACCGCTCGGCTCCTTCGCCTGTCAAGGATTGACACGTGGGGGTGAAGTCATACAATGCGCGGCGTGGAAGGGTAGAAGGCAGGAGAGAAACAATGAGCTCGGCACCGGAAAAGACTTTCATCGAGGTTGTCTTCGGCGTGGAGAGAGGAAAACGCTTCGAGCTGAAGAAGGATCGCGAGATTGTCGGCCGTGGGAATGAAGCAGACATCGTGCTTGACGACCCAACCGTCTCCCGGCGCCACGTGCTGCTGGAACGGCTCGAAGCAGGAGTGCGGGTCGTAGACCTCGGAAGCGAGAACGGCTTGCGGGTCGGCGGCGAGAAGGTGGCGGAGAAGGTGCTGAGTGCCGGGGCGACGTTCGAGATTGGCTCGACGGTACTTGCCGTCCGCGCTGCTTCTCCCGACGACGAAGCGCGGCATTTGGCTCCCAACCGGGAGGCCGATACGCAGAGAATGGCCGTTGTTCGAACGGGGGGCCTCGGGGCAGACGTCCAGGATCTTCCGCAGGCTGGCGATTCGGAGCGCCCGCCCGACGTGGCCCGCCACATGGAAAAGCCGCACTTCAGGCCGACGAAGCCGGGGCCGCTGCTGGCCCGGCTGGTGTCGTGGGTAGTCATCCTGGGGCTCGTGACCGGCGGCGTGCTGCTCATGCTGAAGCTCATGGAGAGCGGTGCGGCGAGTTTCTTCCAGAACCCGGCGAAGGGGACTGCACAGGACGACGAGTCCTCGGGCGTCGATGGTCCCCGTGGGCGCAGGCTCCCCGTGGATCTCCCGGAGGAGGACGACCAGACGTTGCTGGCAGGGACGCCGGTGGCCGCACCACCGGACGTCGCAGTCCAAAGGCTGAAGGAAGCATCCCGCCTCGAAAATGAAGGCAAGTTCGAGGAAGCCGTGGCAGTACTCGAGGAGATTGCGACCAAGTACCCGGAGTTCATCCCTCCCGGCGGCACGCCGGTGCTGGAGAAGGCGGACGTGCTGAAGAAGTCCATCGCGTATGCTGCGACCATCGGGAAGGCCCGAGCCGATCTGGACGACGGCAACCTGACAAAGGAGGCGCTGCAGGACCTGATCATCGAGCTTGGCGCCATTCCCACCACCGACGGGCAATTCGGTGCCGAGGCGGTTCTGTTGAGCGAACGCGCACGTTCCCGGCTGAGGCAGATCTCCCTTGGCTTCGTCTCCGCGACGGATGCAGACATCACTTCTGATTCCAAGGGAGATACTTCAACCCCGTAGCGTTTCTCAGCAGCCCTTCCAGGAGCACGTAGGCTCCGTATGCCATGTGGCGGGCGGGAATCGTTCCGCGGCGCAGGTGCCGATAGACCTGCGATGGGCGGGCGTAGAACTTGAACATTCCTGAGCGCTGAATGGACAGAAGCTGGTCAACGGACATGCCGTCTGGAGCGTACAGCAACTCCTGGTCCCCGGACGCCCAGTTATACCAGGACGTGAACTTCTCGAACTGGCTGCTGTCTATCTTGTGCCGGACCTGCTCGTAGAGGGGCGAGCCCGGATACGGGACGGTGATCGCGAACTTGGCGAAGTCGCAATCCAGCTCGATGGCGAAGTTGACGGTGTCCCAGCAGCTTTCCACAGTGTCCCCCGGCATGCCGAGCATGAAGAAGCCCATGGTCGTCACCCCCGCCTTGCGGGTTGCCGCGGCAGCCTTCCGGGCTTGCTCCAGGGTGGTGCGCTTGCCGACCGTGTCCAGCACCCGCTGGTTGCCTGACTCGAATCCGAAGAAGATGACCGACAGGCCGGACGATGCGAGCTTGAGCATGAGCTCGTCGTCCACCATGTCGACTCGCGACTCGGTGATCCACCGGATCCGCTTGTGCAGACCGCGGCGGATGAGCTCGTCAGCGAACTCGAACCCCTGTTTCTTGGTCCATGGGAAGTACGCGTCGTTGAAACCGAACCACTCGAAGCCGTACTTGTCCACGAGATGCTCGATCTCGTCCACGACCAGCTTGGTCTTCCGTAGTCGCACCTTCTTGTACTGTGTGTCCTGTGAGCAGAAGGAGCAGTGGAACGGGCACCCGCGCGACGCCATCACCGGAAGAGGGGTGGAGTAGACGCCGATGAGGGGCAACTCCATGTACTTCTCGTCGAACAGGTCGACGAGGTGCCAGGCGGGGTAGGGGAGCGAGTCGAGGTCTTTGATCACGGGGCGCTGTGGATTGTGGAATACCTTTCCATCCTGCCGGTAGGACAGGCCGAGGATTCCCTCGAGAGACTTGCCCTCTCCAAGCGCCTTCACCGCTTCTACGATGGTGACTTCCCCTTCGCCGCGCACGATGATGTCTGCCGCACCGTTCTTGAGCAGATCTTCCGCGAAGATGGTGGCGTGGTGGTTGCCCATCATGACGGGCACGCCGGGCATCTCCTTGCGGATGATTGCCACGGTGTCCAGGACGTTGGCGACGGTGGTGGTAAGCAGGCTGAAGCCGATGACGTCCGGTTTCTCCCGCTTCAGGTGTGCGACCAGGTCCGTGTTGGAGAGCATGCGCGGAATCTGGTCGATGCAGAGCGCCTCGATGCCAGCGCGCTCGAGTGCTGCGGCCAGGTATGCGATGCTCATGGGGAGCAAGTGCGGAAAAAGCTCCCGGTATCTTAGACTGGTGACGCCGGCCTTGCTTCCCGGCACGATCAGGGCGACCTTCATCACTACCTCCCTGGCGCACTACTCTAGGCAGGTTCCGTGGGAATAGCAATGGAACGTGCAAAGGGCGCAGGAATCTGCGAGAATGGGCGCCGGTCGGGAGGGAAGTGATGAAGCTGCTTACGATGCTGTTCGCAGTGGCGGTGCTGGCCGTTGCAGGATGCAAGGAAGGTCCCGCGGTGAACAAGGGGGAGGGCGCTGCTCCACCCGCTGTTCCGGCTCAGGTGCCGCAGGAAGAAGAGGAAGAGCCGTCCCCGGCACTGGCAGAGCACATGGCCGCTGCAAGCGCAGGAGGCGCCCAGATGCAGTCCGGCGGGCAGATTGAGGCCGCACCGACTGAGGCCTCTCCGGGGGAGGCAAACGAGCCCGACGTCGTTACCGGGACGGATGCAGGCGCTCCGCCCGCCGCTGCAGAGGGGGATGTGTCGGAGAAGCCCGAGACCGCTGAGGACAGGGACGTAAAGGAATCTGTGGACGTGGGAGATCTTCCCGCGGGACCAGTGGACCCCAAGAAGTCCCTCAAGGTCTTCGAAGAAGCAAAGAAACTCATCGAATCGGGGAAGACCGACAAGGCGATCTCGCTGTTCGAGGAATGGCTCAAGCTTGCGCCGACGGACATGGTCAACCGCAAGAATCTCGTGCACGTGTACTTGAGCATGGAGAAATATGAGGATGCGTCCCTGCACCTCAAGATCCTCACCGACCAGGATCCGCCCGACAAGCGAGAGCTGCTGGCCGCGCTGGGAAGAGCGCAGGCCAAGCTGGCAAAGCATACCCAGGCAGCGGAAGCGCTGGCCCTGGCGCTGTCGATGGATCCCAGTGACGTAGATGTGGCTCTGGACCTGGCGCGCAACCTCTCCGCGACACGCGAGTACCCCAAAGCCGTGGCCGTGCTCGAAGCAGCGTTGAAGCGCGGCAAGAAGGAGATTGAGGTCCTGAAGGAGCTAGGCGCTGCTCTGGTGCTTTCGGGTGAATACTCGCGGGCAGGGGAGCGATACCGGAAGCTGCAGAAGCTTCAGCCTTCGGTGGAGACGGCGGTCATGATCGCGGACATCTCGATGCAGCAGGCCCGGTGCGACGATGCCATCGACGCGCTCGCCGGATGGGACAAAGAGTTCAAGGACGAGAAGCCTTTCGTGCTGCTTGCCGACTGTGCGCTTCAGGCCAAGGACGTTGCCAAGGCCCAGAAACTCCTCTCCTTGGCGGTCGAGAAGAACGGGCAGTGCTTTGACTGCGCGCTCAAGCTCGGGGACGTGTTCTTCGAGAAAGGCGAGTGGGACAACGCTTCGCAGCTCTACGCCAAGGCCGCGGAGATGTCCCCCCAGGATGGGCGGTCATTTGCCCAGCTGGGCAAGTCGCTGGCAAACGCGGGACGCCACATGGAAGCCACCCGTGCGTTCAAGTCTGCAACCGAGCGTTTTCCCAAAGATGCTGACCTCCTGTTCGCCCTCGGTGTGGAGAGCTCTGCCGCGGGAGAAAAGGCCGAGGCTTGGAAGGTCTGGGGGACCCTCGACGAGCTGGACAAGGTCAAGGCCGCAGAACTCAGGAAGCTCCTCACCAAGTAGGCTCAGAGCCTCACAACCCACACGACAGCGGCTTCCGGAGCGATCCCGGAAATCACCTTCTCGATGCGCGGGACGTTTGCCCCGGAGAACGAAAGCCGGGCGATCGCATCTACGGGGATCCTCTCGACCTGGGCTTCGCTCGGCGGCGTCGGCGCGGGGCAATCGAATGCCTCCAGACCAGCGATTTCGCCCCGGGCCACCGCACCGCGCAGCGCTTCCACGCCGGAAGGCGACCGCAGCCCCACGAAGAAGGAGAAACGTGCCGAGGAAGCGTCTCCCATCTCCGGCATCCACGGTGTTGCCGCAGTGAATTCCACTCCCGGGATGCTGTTCCTCTGCAGCGTGGTCAGAAGCACTTCCGGATCGGGATACCGATCGATGTGGACGTCCGCCACTTCGTTGAGCCCGATGTGGCCCAGAGGCA
>Ga0172371_10005955_pt1 | contig 17924 bp, 11 predicted proteins | sample Lak12m_FD_114543 | JGI IMG/M metagenome (GOLD analysis project Ga0172371, IMG submission 114543) | Freshwater microbial communities from Kabuno Bay, South-Kivu, Congo - kab_022012_12m | ecosystem: Environmental > Aquatic > Freshwater > Lake | place: Democratic Republic of the Congo: South-Kivu...
GAAGTTCTTGGCCCACCACTGCGATGTTCTATGTGCATCGGTAGCAAACTCAATATAGCCAGTTTTGGCCATATGCAAGCATTGTTGGCAAATCTGTATGCAGTTTCCGAAATCAACATCGAAAAACGGAGGATTGATTTCCAACGTTGCGTCACCTGTGATCATAAGTTTGTGCAATGGATCGTAGATACTGATATGTCCAGGGCTTTGAGAAGCGTCGTGGATCAGGAAAAATCTGCCAACAGGCCAGCCCTGCAGCATTATGTCCCCATATTTTCTCCTTACTCTGTCCTTAAGGCGCAGGGGTTCCGCTTTATCAATACAATATGTGCTTATATCCGCGCACAGGACATTTTTCATAAGATATTCGTAGGCCTCAAACAGCTTATCACTATTGTACTCTCTGGGTAGCGCTCTGATTTTCTCCCACGTGCTCTGATATCTGGGGTCATTGAACTCGGGAAAAACACTGAACCACTGCAAAAGCTGCGGGAAACCTTCATGCCACATAATGCAAGGATCGTAATATTCTCGCGCCTTGGCATAACTGCCTGTCATGTGCACCGGAATATTCAACGTGTTGAATTCATTTTCCGGCAGCAAAAACCTGACCTTTTCATAGCCTGCTTCGTAGATAACGTCGTTATTCTTGCCATGGTCCCAGTGCCCATGGCTCATGACCAGCACTAGTTCTCTGGCGCCTTCTTTACGTAGTTTTTTAAGCACCTCAAGTATTTTCGTCCTTACGAATGGATGATGGCCGCTGTCCATCATCATGACCATATCACCGTCGCGCAGGAAGAAGATATTACCTGTCGGGGGCTCCAGGAAGAAATTGGACCCGTTGAAACCCTCATATTCCCATATGTCAGGGGCAATCTCTGTTACGCGACATTGTTCCAGCCATTTAAGCATTTCAGGATTACAGAAAGGATTACACAATAACGTACTAGCCATCTGACACCCCCTTTAATTTTGAGTTACGGCTGCTATAAATAGTTGGGTACGAGGATCACTAGTGTATGCCTTGGGGACCCAGCACCAGGAAGATAAACGCTACACAGGCAACAGCCAAGATTGTGCCAATATACGCCCAGACGCGTGCCACGGATATAGCCTTATCGACATCCTTTATATTGGCGGTCTGAGCTCCTTTTATACGAACAACCATGTACCATATCGCCGGTACCATCAGGAGGATGCGCAAAGCGGCAAAAATAAGTGATACAGGCGAAGATGTTATTTTTGCAATTATTCCGAATATGGCCGCCAGGACAAAATTCCATCCCCATACCAGGGTTAAGGAGGAATTAAGCTCAACGAACCTGCTCATACGCCATATCGGTCTCTTAAAGCCCCATTTTGAGTATTCAGCGCTGTATGGCATAGAGGCCTGGGGAAAGAGAGAGAGCAGCCAAAGAGCGCCCAAGTAGAATGAGCTGGTGATCGAACCCCAATTAACAAAGAGGCTGCTATTTGAGAACTGATCGAGATAGAATGCTAACGCAAAGAATATCAGGCCTGCAATTTCCTGCCACAAAGGCCTGTTGTAAATGGTCCTGTAAACGACGATCAATGTGACTATCAGCAGCGGAATGCCGCTACTGATCCACGCGTCGACACCCCAGTCAATCAGCACTGAATACCAGAGCCATGCAGTGAAGTAGATTCCGATGTAGGCAAATCCACTCAATGAAAGTGGACCTGCTGGCCGTTTTCCCGGGAGTTCCCCCTCAATAATTGTGTTGCCGCTGCGATTAAAGTCGGGGAAAAACTTGCCGCGTGGCGGCTCTGTAATATCTCTGGGTGAAAAATCCGCTGGCGGCCGAAACATGTCAGGTATTTTAAGTAAGAGGCTACCGTCACCTTCGATTGCGAAAAGTTTCCTGGCAAGCGCATCCCGCCCATCAAGCTGCCCCGAAATTATCTGTAACCACACCTCGGACGGCGTTTTGATTACGAGTGTCGGATTTGTTGCAAGCCCTTTATTGAACGTGCATCTCCTGGGATCAATCTCAAGGTAATAATTGCCTGGTTCTTTTCCATCGACATTGAACTGGATAATAGCATTGAGGCCTTGAGCTGCAGCAGGATTAAACATAATTGTCATCCCCTCGAGTATCTGCCTTAAGTTGCTGCCAGGAAGAGGTAAAGCCTTTGCCTCTGCTACCATTTGCACCTTCCTCCTTAACTTATTATTGTTGTCGAAAAATATAATGAGTGGTCTATTTAATAACTAAATATTATATATGCGTCAGAAAAATGATACACCTGATAAGCGATGAATGTCAACAAAAGATATCAAGGCATCCAATAATTAAAGAATTAGTGGGTGAATTTCTGAGTCTAATACGTACAGCATCCGTCGCGGCCACTATTTTTTATTCGGTACATAGCCGCATCCGCAAGTTTAAGTAATTCCTCAATGTTGCTTCCGTTGTCGGGATACATTGCGATGCCAATGCTGGCGCTGATACTGCATTCACAGCCATTGAGCAAGAAAGGATGGCGTAATGCCAAAAGGATCCGCTCTGCAATCTCAACCGCCTCCGACGCGCCCTTCGTCTCTGGGAGAAGAACCACAAATTCATCTCCTCCCAGCCTGGCAACGGTATCGCTCTGCCTCACTACGCTCAACAGACGGCCGGCTATTGCTTTGAGCAGTTCATCACCGATATCGTGTCCGAGGTTATCATTGATACTCTTAAATCCATCGATATCTACCATCATCACTGCTAGTTTGCTGTCGTCTCTTTTTACGTGGGCCAGTGCCATTTGCAGGCGATCGTAAAGCAATATCCGGTTAGGCAAGCCTGTCAGGAAAACGTGCATTGCCATTTCTTTCAGTCTGCGTTCCAGATGTTTTCTTTCCGAGATGTCCACAATGGCGACATGGTTCATATCTCCGATATGGGAAACATGGATTTCAACATGTTTGACAGAGTTGTCCTTGCAGGAAAGTATTGCTTCTATGGGTTCGGCGGGGACGGCTTTTCCGTAAGCCTGCTCCACTCTTCCCACCATCTCGGATATCATCAAACGCCGGTATTCTTCATCCGGGTACACAAGATCCAACAAGTGCGGTAAGTCAGGGATATCCTCTAACGTATAGCCCAGAAGCGCTGTGAAATTTCTATTAATTAGAACTACCTTGCTGCTTGCCCAGTTACTCAAAAATATGGCGACCGGAGACGTCATAACGAGCTGCTCAAATTGCCTCTCGCTTTGCCGCAACGCTTCCTCTGAGCGTTTCCAGTTCGTCAGGTCCGTGCGGATCACGCCCAAATTGCATACCTCCCCATTGGCATCAAATATCGGGCGAATAAGGTAGTTGAGATAGCGGTTTGCTTGCCGGTCTTCGATACACACCTCCCTGCGACTTTGAATGGCCTCCTCAACGGCATTTATTAATTGAGACACGATATGCCTGTCCATTTGGCTATATATGCTCGTACCTATTATTACTCCAGGAGGTTTTTCCATGAGCTGTGCGGCCGACTGATTGACAATCAGGATCGTCCCCTTAGTGTTGATCAGAAGCATTGATTCAGGGTTAATATCAATTAGTGGCTGGAAATTCGACCTGCGGGCATCATCATGGTTACCGTATCGAAATTCCGATTTGCCTGGTCGCTTCTTGTGATGCCCTGGCATTTTCCTTTTCATTATAACAGATGCCAATAAAGCATTCGTGAGACTAACTTGATTAGCAGTGATTCTTATAATAAAATATGACGCATTATTACTTATTTTAGACGTTGTTACAATATACAGTTATATTATGCATCCTAATACAGAGAGGAAAGTAGATGTATGCAGATTAAAGAAGATTCACTACATAAGTTGGATACTACATACCAGGGCTATCTGGAAGGGAAAAAACTCGATGAGTTCATGAATGAGTTTGACATTAAATTCGCTGCTGGGCACTGGGCAGCGGGCGACTTCTACGATCGTTTTGCCATTAGAGGCTATCACCCGACAATTGACAGTAGTATTGTTTCACAGGTGGAGCGAGTCGCGATGGCAGGAGTGAAGGGAATCGAGTTAATGGATGACCTGTTTACCGACAATAAGCGCAAAACAAACAGGGATCAAATCCGGCAATTGATTGATATGCTAAAGCAATATGACTTGCAGCCCGCAAGTATAGGCATTAACCTCTACTCCGATCCCAAGTGGAAACTAGGTGGGATTACAAATGCGAGTGCGGTGATACGGGAAGAAGCCATTTCTATTGCAGAACAGGCCATGGAAATTGCTGCGGCGGTTGGATGCCGCAGCGTATCCCTGTGGCCAGGTTCGGATGGGTGGGACTACAACTTCGAAGTGAATTACGGACGTTTGCAGGACCGATTTATACAGGGATGTATCGCCATCAACAATAAGGCGAAATCACTGGGTATATCATTCGGGATTGAGGCCAAGCCCTATGAGCCACGGGAGGGTAGCAATGTTATCTCGACCAGCCACATCGCGATACTGGTTTCGAGGATGGTTAACCAGCAGTGTGGTGGGGCCAATATGGGAATCGTAGTTGATTATGGCCACGAGCAAATGTGCGGTCTGGAACCTGCGTCAATGCTCTATACTGCCAGGGTCGCCGCAGTGCCTGTGGTAAATTTCCATCTGAATGACGCCAAATTCCGGTCAAGCGATGAAGATCGCATCGCGGGCACGAGTGATATCTGGCGGCTGGTAGATTTCTGTTATGCTGCGATCGACACATGCTATGATGGTTGGTTTAGCCTCGATCAGTTCACATATCGAACAGATCCTGTGAAATCAATGAGCCTTTCGCGGGAATTTTTTGGCAACGCGATGAAAAAAGCGCTACTAATGTATGCATCAAAAGACAAGCTGGAGTCGGCACAGGCAACCGGTGATGCCATCGCTACTATCGAATTCGCCAAGAAATATCTTTATTGATGCCCAATTTCTGTATCTTCAGGGAGAACTAAATGAATGATTTAATCGCTATGCCGGAATTTCAGGACGTAATTGGCGAGATTGCCAGAGTAGCTGAATATCTATGGCAAAGGGGCTGGGCCGAGGTAAACAGCGGCAATATATCTGTCGACATAACCGAACTTGTACCATGGACAACAAGAGAATCTTCTCCACTGGTGCCTATGAAGATAAGTCAGCTCGGGCTTGCTGGCCGTAGCTTTCTCATTAAAATCGGCGGTGCTCGGATGCGCGACTTGGCGCGTCAACCAGAAAAGCATCTGTTGCTGATTACTATTGAAAAAAACCTTGAGGGATATTTCATATTGTGGGGAGGTGATCACGTCAGCCGTCCGACTTCCGAATTTATGTCGCATCTCAAAGTGCATCAATTACTAAGGGAAAACGGCATGCCTCAGAAAGTCTTCCTGCATACACATACACCTCATCTGCTTGCGCTCAGCTATATTGACAAGTACTGCTCTGAGAATAAATTGAATCAGCTGCTGTTTATGATGCATCCGGAAGTCAGGGTGTATGTGCCGGACGGCATCGGCGTAGCGTCGTATAGGTGTCCAGGTAGCGAAGAGCTTGCCGATGTTACGGTAGAAGCTCTCAAAAAGCACCGCGTAGTCCTCTGGGAAAAGCATGGCTGTGCCGCCATAGCCAGAAATCCATACGAGGCTTTTGACCTGATAGATATTTTGGACAAAGCGGCATCTACTTACATTATGTGTAGGAGCTTGGGACGTGAGCCAAGCGGCCTGAGTCAAGAACAATTGAAGGAAATAGACAGACTGTTTTGCCGGAAATAGCCATGGGACGTTACTTGGGATTTGATTTTGGAGCGGGAAGTGGGAGGGTAGCGGTGGGAACGCTGGACAATAACGGATGCCTTCATATTGACCGCCTTGAGCGCTTCACAAACAGTATGATTAACGTTAGGGGTGATTTATACTGGGATATTTTCGGTCTGTACCGGGAAATACTGGCTGCCCTAAACCGTTATGCGCTTAGGTATGGCGGAGATCTTAACAGTATCGGAATAGACACCTGGGGCGTGGATTTCGGTCTACTGGACGATCGGGGCAGACTGTTGGGAACACCTTTTACTTATCGCAATCCTGGCAATGTTCCTGCGATGGAAAAGTTCCTCCGTATTTTTCCTCCAGACAGGCTGCATCGACTCACGGGAATTCAAATAATACCGCTAAATACGGTATTTCAACTTTACGCTATGAAACTTGCGGACAGTGCGATTCTCAAATCGGCGGCAGATTTGTTGTTCATACCGGACCTGTTTAACTATTTCCTGACTGGCCAAAAATTCTCTGAGTTTACTTTTGCCACCACATCCCAGCTATTCAATCCCGTAATCGATTCATGGGAAACTGACATATTTACCGCATTGGAGATCTCGCCGGATATTATGCAGGCTGTGGTTAAACCGGGCACTGTCATCGGCCAAACTGGTGAAGATATAACCGTTCAAACCGGCTTGCAGGCTGTACCCGTTGTGGCAGTGGCCAGCCATGATACTGCCTCTGCAGTCGCTGCTGTACCTGCGACAAATGAGAATTCAGCGTATATTAGCAGTGGAACATGGTCGCTGATCGGAGTCGAATCCGATAAATTGATAGTTAATGAGAAGACTTGGATATACAATATCACTAATGAAGGGGGAGCGTGTGCCACATTCCGTATATTGAAGAACCTCGCTGGGCTCTGGAGTCTTCAACAATGCCTGAAGGTATGGTCGAAGGCACATAAGTACTCATATCCAGAACTGATCAGAATGGCCGTGCGAAGTGCTCCGATTAATTCCGTGATAGATCTGAACCGTCAGGAGTTCTTTAGTACGCCGGATATGCCTGCTGTTATGGCAGATTTTTGTCGTAGGACCCATCAGCCCTTGCCTAGAAATATTGGGCAATATGTACAGATCATATTGCTTAGCTTAGCCTTGGCATACCGTCATGCACTCTACGAGCTAAAGGAAGCGCTCGGGAAAGACATTACACAAATACATATTGTTGGAGGCGGTTCTCAGAATTGGCTTCTCTGCCAATATACAGCTAACGCGACCGGACTACCCGTATATGCAGGTCCGACTGAGGCGGCAGTTATAGGAAATATCCTGATGCAGGCTGTGGCTGCAGGAGAAATATCGTCGCTGCGCCAGCTCAAAGAGGTTGTAATACGCTCTTTTCCCCTGAGTTTATATGAACCACAAGACATTGCGGAATGGGACGATAAATATGAACGATATATGAGATTACATGACGTCCCGGATCGCAGTGGTTGTTGAGAGCAACATTGGTGCAATTATGGAGGTAGTAGAATGTCATTAGCAATGGATCACGCAGGTGCTTTGTCCGCTCCTACTAATCTATACTGTGAATATACCGTAAACCCTTTAGGCATTGACATCATACGGCCGCGGTTTTCCTGGCTGCTGCGGCATGACGAACGTTCACAGGTCCAATGCGCCTATCAAATTCTGGTAGCCAGCAACGAAAAGATTATTAAACATGATTCGGGGGATTTGTGGGACAGCGAAAAGACTGCCTCGGATAGGTCGGTCAATGTGGAGTATAAGGGCAAGCTGCTGGAGAGCCGCAAGCAGTATTACTGGAAGGTAAAGTGGTGGGATATAAGTGGGAAGAGCAGTCCTTACAGTAATGTCCAGGTTTTTGAGAGCGGGCTACTAAATGCGGAGGATTGGCAGGCGAAGTGGATTGGCCCTGGGAACCTTGTTCGCAAGTCGTTTACTGTCGATCGGCAAGTTCACCGGGCAAGAGTCTACGTTTGCGGACTGGGATATTATGAGCTGCGAATAAATTGTATCAGGGTCGGGGGCCGCCAACTGGATCCTGGCTGGACTGATTACAGCAAATATTCACTCTACTCCACCTATGACATCACGAGCATATTAAAAGAAGGTGACAACGCGGTTGGGGTTATGTTGGGGAAGGGTAGGTATGCCACTAGGAACGATGCATCAAGCGCCGACGGCAGCAAAACAGAAGGGCCTGTGCCCAAAGTAATCCTGCAGATCGAGATCGAATACAAGGACGGGAACAAAGTCTTGATCGTAAGCGATGACAGATGGAAAATGTCGCACGGGCCAGTAATTGAAGATGATATCTATAACGGTGAAGTGTATGACGCCAGGTTTGAGCAGACGGAATGGGATTATCCAGGCTTTGATGACAGCAAATGGGAGAGGGTAGTATTGCTTTCACCACCACAAGGGAAGTTAAAATCGCAAGCAACTTACCCTGCAATCGAAGCAATAGACCGGCTTTCGGCAAAGAGCTTAAACAGCCCTTCCAGTGGTGTTTATGTCTACGATTTCGGACAGAACTTCTCGGGCTGGGTAAAATTACGGTCAGAGGGTCCACGCGGCACTAAGATCAGGCTACGACATGCAGAGCTATTGGATCGGGATGGGATGATCAATTCAGGCACCAATAAGAACGCCAAAGCTACAGATACATACGTACGGAAGGGTGATGGAGTTGAGACTTATCAACCGAGGTTTACATACCACGGTTTTCGTTATGTTGAGGCTATGGGATTTTCATACACGCCCAGTTTGAATGACATTGAAGGCATTGTAGTACATTCTGCAGTTAAGCCTGTAGGCGGATTTGCATGCTCAAATACGTTAATCAATTCCATACATAGGAATGTGCTATGGGCACAGCTCAGCAATTTAATGAGCATACCAACAGACTGTCCACAAAGGGATGAGCGATTGGGCTGGATGGGTGATGCTCAATTGACAGTTGAAACAGCCATGTACAATTTTGATATGTCTGGCTTCTACTTAAAATGGCTCCAGGATATCAGGGAATCCCAGCGTCCGGATGGAAGCGTCCCCGACATAGTCCCGCCTCATTGGCCGCTTTATCCGGCTGATCCGGCATGGGGTACTGCATGTGTCACCATTCCTTGGCATCTCTACCTATTCTATGACGATCTCAGAGTGCTTGAGGAAAACTACGACATGCTAAAGCATTGGCTGGATTTCCTCGGCAATAATACCGAAAACTATATCGTGAATTACAGCAGATTCGGCGACTGGTGTTCGCCAGGTCACCTTAACTCTCATGATACGTCGGGGAAACTGATTTCCACCTGGTACTATTTTCAAAATTTGATCACGCTGTCTGAAATTGCCGGAATCATAGGCAAAACCGACGACGCAAAAGAGTGCATTAAGCTTGCCGGCAAAGTAAAGGAGGCCTTCAACCAGGAGTTCCTGCACGGGGACTGGTACGATCAGGGCAGCCAAACTTCTAATATATTGCCGCTATATGCGGAGATGGTTCCTGAAGAAAAAAAGGAGACTGTCTTACGCAAACTGATAGAAAACATTGTTGTGAATCATGACTGTCATGTTGGCACGGGAATTGTGGGGACAAGGTACATTCTGGACACGTTAACAAAGTATGGCCAGGCAGAACTGGCGTACCGGTTGGTGACGCAACGTACCTACCCAGGCTGGGGTTATATGATAAATGAAGGCGCCACTACCTTGTGGGAACGGTGGGAGTATCTAGCTGGGGCCGGAATAAACTCGCATAATCATTACATGTTCGGCAGCGTAGACGCGTGGTTCTACAAGGTGCTGGCTGGTATCAATGTGGACGCCGCTTACCCGGGATTCCGCAGGATAATAATCAGGCCGTATCCGGTGGGAGAGTTGCTCCATGCCAGCGCATCTGTTCACACGGTGAGGGGGCTCGTGTGTTCAAGCTGGCAGAAGGATCGCGACTCATTTACTCTGAATGTGGAGATTCCGGTCAACAGCGGTGCGTATTTAAGCCTTCCTGCTTCTTTGAATTGGCACAGCCCTATTGTCCGTGAAGGTGGAGAGGTCATTTTTAAAGGTGCTGCGTTTATCCCGGGCCACCCAGGGGTCAATTCAGGGGTCGCTGAAGAACAGTTTATTAAATTTGAAATAGGGTCAGGATCATTTACATTTCAGATCACTGACGACCGCTGAAAAAATCGCTGACAGATTCCCGTGTTACATTAACTCGGCATACTAGCTGGTACACTATGCTAAACGTTCAGCAGGGCGCGCATCGAATTGGCCTTTTCCAGGAACCGTCTTTTAAAAAGAGGGGACCGTTTCAGGATATGGAACATTTTAATGGGGATGATTTCCTGATTGGCTATTTTTTGCGTTGACTTGGTTATATATCCCTGGGTAGCCAACTCCCGGCCAGCCCGTTCATAGGCCTTGTAGACCTCTGCAAGTTTAGGGAATATTTGCTGGCGTGAAGGCTCTTTGCCGTAATCGGCCAGCCTGCCGGCATTCCTGACTAGAATACCGGCTAAGTTAGCATCCTGGAATCTAGCGTAGGTTTTGAAGTACGAAATGGCGTTGGCAGGAGTCGCATCTTCCATGTTGTCGCAGCAAATAACCGCGGCGAACGGTTTGCCGCTGACGCTCTTGTTGGTATGATGAAAAAGCATGCCGCTTTTACTCAATATTAGTTTGCTGCAATCGCTGATGCCATATGTCCTATCGAGCAACGTTTTTAGAAGGACGGAGAAACCGAAAACGTAAACCGGAGTGGCAAAAATGAGCAGGTCAGACTCAGACATCTTCTGGAAGATCTGCTGCACATCATCCTTTTCACTTTGTACGCATTTGAGATAACTCTCTTTACTCTGACACCTGTCACATGCCAGGCAGCGGTTTATCTTGAAATGTGCTAAGGTGACAATCTCGCACTCAGATCCTGCGGCCCTGACCCCACTGAGTATTTTATCAATCAATACTCTGGTGTGTCCTTTATCTCCGCGATAGCTGCCGTTAATGGCGAGTATCTTCATAATTTGCTCCTATACTTATTAAACTACATTTATATTTCACAATTTTATTTGCAGGTCTTCCAGCGGATAACTCATGCAGGGATGAATGTAGTTTGATTTTATATCAGCCCAGCGATGATGCACCCTTGCCGGAGAGAAGACTTTGCCGCTTATCAGTTTTGTACGGCAGGCTGTGCACTCGCCCGAGCGACAGAGTGCCGGTACCACCATACCGGCCTTCTCCAGTGAGATCATAAGCGGCTCACCGGCCATGGCCGTGAATTTACGGCCTGATCTTATCTCAGTTATATTGAATTGCTGCTGCGGTGAGAGGCCTGGCCAACCTGGCTCGGTGGCAATGTCCCTGGGCGGTCCGAAAACTTCCCGCCTGATGCGGCGCGCCTTGACGTTCAAGGATTGGAGGGCGGACTCACAGAGGGTGTACATCTGTGAAGGACCGCAGAGGAAGAAGGTCTTGTCTTCTATGGCGCCCACCAGAGAGGAGATCATGGCGCTGTCGAGAAAGCCGCAATGGCCTTTCCACCCCGCGGGCGGTTCGCTGATAACGTGATCCACCTTGATGTTGTGGTGCTGGGAAGCTATATCGTCCAACTCCTTGCGGTAAACGATGTCATCGGGACTGCGGCTGCCGTAGATCAGGTGGATGTTCACCGGCAGCTTCCTGGCCGTTGCATCGCGGATAATGGACATGAACGGGGTGATGCCGCTGCCGCCGGCCATAAAGACCAGGTCCGATGAATCAATCAGCGGCTCGTAGTAGAAATTGCCGGCCGGGCCGCTGGACTGGAAGGTATCGCCGGCCTTGACCCTGTCGAGCAGGTAATGGGAGACAAAGCCGCCGTCCATACGCCGGACGGTGATATCAAGATAGTGTTTGCCAGGTGCGGAAGCAATGCTGTAGGGCCTGGAGGTCTTCACGCCGTCGATCTCAACGAAAAGGTTGATGTACTGTCCCGGCCTGAAATAGGGGAGATCACCCTTGGCTGCAACCAACCTCAGGGTCCTGGCGCTCTCCGTTTCTTTAATTATTTCCTTGACCTTCAGTGATAGGCTCTTGGGATGCCACCTGTTGATATAATCTACAGCTTTGGCTATTTGATTTTCGGAAGTTTTTTTTTCTTTGGTTTGGGCGATGAGCTGGCTTTTCAAAGCTTCCTGAACGGCCGCCGTACGCCCGCCTGCGGCTATATCCTGGAGTAAGTCGTTGATAGTCAAGAACCCACCTATCATATTTGAGATATAACCTCCTCCGATGTTGACCCAGGCGTTAGAGAAATATAGACCGTTCAACGGACCTCTACCGGGCAGATAGGTCAACCAGCTTGCCCGTCGCTCTTCGAATCCGGTAAAGCTGCCTCCTGGATTCAACGTGTATCTGGTGCTGGTAAGAGGAGTCCCCACCTCTATTACCTCGATATGATTGCGCAGCCCTGGCGTTACCTTTTCGCTCAGGGCGATAGCTTTTTCCGCTAATTTGTTTTTCGCCTCGACATATTTTTCAGGAGGCAAATTTAGCCACGCCTGTTCGTAGGCGGATAGCGTTATGATCACGACGCATGTGCCCGGTGGCGAAAACTCACTGTCGGCGGCGTTGTAACATGTTATCGCTGCAGCTGAGCTGGCAAATTCAATCGTATCTCTCGATGGTTCATCGTAGTCGAGACTCTCGCTATAGAAAGTTTCATGGGTATGCATGCCAAGTTCACTGGCGGTACAATCCAGTCCCAGAAAAACATTGAATGTTGATACACCGGTGGACCATGATTCAAGCCGTTTCAGATACCATTCGGGCACTTTGTCCTTGCCGATCAGGTTCAGACAGGTGGTGAAGGGGTTTGCATTGCACACGATGTAATCACAAGCGATCTCTGTGCCGTCATCAGTCACCACGCCTGTTACTTTATCACCATCGACCATAATTTTGGAGGCGCCGTTATTGAACCATACTTCTCCACCGTTCTCCTCGAATGTATCAACGAATGCCTGTGACAATGCCTGTGACTTGCCTCTTACGTGCATTGGGCCTTGCTCGATATAGCTTGCCAGACCAACAGCATAGGTCAGGAATGCAAGCTTGGAAGGCGGAAGACCGAAGTAACCACATATCTGTGACAAAACCGCTATGGCAGTCCTGTCTTTGATGAACGTTGCCAGCACTGTGTCGGTAAGCTGGTCACCATAATCACGCATGAAGGGGTATGGGGACATATCCATGGATCCCGGTTTGGAACCGGCCAGGTTTGCTTTCAACGATTCACCAGCCATGCTGAACATGATGGATGTCAGCTTCTTAATACCATCCGCGTCGCTTGGGAATGCCTTGCATAATGTATCCTCGTATTGTCTGCGACCTACTGGAACTGTAATATCTATTCCAGGAACAACACATCTGAAGAACTCATTAATTGGGACAAACTCCACTTTCTGCGCTACACCCCACTGATTTAAAAACGAATACAGCATTCCTCTCGACTCAGGCCTCCCCACACCCGAAAGCTCGTGTAAGGAGATGTCGAATTCGAACCTGCCCCGAACAAAGGTCGTGGCATAACCTCCCGGTATATTGTGTTTTTCTACCAGTAGAGTCTTCTTACCCGCTCTGGCCAGCAGCAATGCAGAAGAAAGCCCCCCCAAACCTGCCCCGATTACAACGGCATCATACCTTTTCATAAAATCATACCCTCCAGTAGTATTCATGCTGAAGTGACGTGCCATTCACTTCACTATGTATATTAGAAGATATATAACAAAACTTAGTGCATACGTCTATAATTTGATACATTATGTGGCATTCAAATTAAAATGTCAATGCCTGCGAGGGTGCAGCGTTATATCTAGGTTATCGAGAAGATATAGGCCAGGCTGCAAGTTATCAAAACTTCCATTTTGCGGTGGGGGTAAACAAAATCCTCCCATCGACAACCCGTCTTGATGACATATTTTCTTTCAGAATTCGGGCCACCATCACGTTGGGACGAGAAGGTGCATGCGGCAATCCCAGAGCCATCTTGAATTTAACATTTTTATTATTCGACTTGCTGAGTTCGGATACTACCCCTTCTACCGTTGACTCTCCGATGCGACCATGTGCCATTTCGGTCTCGTTTATCAGGTCCCGATAGTAGTCCTCGTACAATTTGTAAAATGCGACGCACTGATCTCGACCTGATGCAAGTATTGTATTCTGTATGGGTGCAAGTAAATTCAAACCCATTATTTTGAGCCTTTCCTGACCTGGCCATCGATTAGCCTGCCGGTGTGCGTCAGTTGCTATTTCAATAATGCCTGCTTCTGCAAGAATACGGCACTTTGTGGCCAGCCCGAGTAAGTTCTCCATAGAACCGTCAAAGAAAGGTGGATTAATTTCTATCGTCGCATCACCGGTCAACATAAGTTTATTTAAGGGATCATATAGAGATACGTGGCCGGGGCTATGGGATGCATCATGAATGACGAAGAAGCGACCGACCTGCCAGCCCTCAAATTTTACCGGGCCAACCCATTTTTTCTGTCTACTTTCAAGAGGTAACAGTTCGGCCGTTTCAGCCATATTCTTATAATCCCGCATCATAACCCTGGTCATATAGAGCAGAAAAACCTGCATTTTCTGTGGCCGTGTGGCTTTATCCGGCAAGGCTCGTATTGCATCCCATACCTCCAAATAATAAGGTTCTGAATACGCCGGATATGGCCGCGCCGTCTCTTCGAGTAGCTTAAAGCCGAATTCCAGATTTTCCAAAGGATCTTTTATGTATACCTCCAGTGCTCGCGCGTCATTAATATAATGGTATGGCAGGTCGATTACTGATTTTTCAGGCTCCGGTAATAAAAACCGGACGTTTTCAAAGCCAGCTTCCGCAATGATGCGATTGTTAATTACATGGTCCCAATGTCCCTGGGAGACCATCATTACAAGGGTCCTGGCGCCACGTCTAGAGTAATTGCGCAATATATTGAGGATGCGTTCCCTGTAGAAGGGGTGTGCCCCGGTGTCAAAAAGGAAAACCATGTCACCATCGCGCAAAATAAATATATTAGAGGAAGCCGGCTTTTGAAAAAAATCCAAGCCTATGTACCCTTCCAGAAACCATACATCCTGCGCTATCTCCTTGATAAAGGAATTTTCCAATTCCTCGAGAGTATCGAGCGGGCAAAAGGGGTTAAGCAGAAGACCGGTATCCTTGTTCATACCCCACCTCCTTCTATAATACTGTCTGGCTCCGAATATATCATATTATTGTCGCTAGGTCAAATTTATGTTGTATATTTACACAATACCTTGATCTTGCATTTGGATCAGCAAGACTGATTGTACTTGAAAGTATAGATAGATATGGCATATTATTATTACAAATTTTTAACGAACAGAAGGTGTAACGATGAAAGACGCACGCTCAATAATATTATCACTATATGCTGATTATCTTGGATTCTTCTGGCGATTCCAGGAGAAGGAGATTGGAATTGGTAGCCTGATAAAAATACTTAGTAATTTCAACGTCAACACAGCAGCCGTCAGGATAACCGTATCCCGTATGTGTAGAGGAGGATATTTAACATCCAGGCGCAACGGGCGGAAGAGCTACTATTCTTTGTCTGAACGTGGCCGTCAGATTGTTGCCCGTGGAGCTGAGCGAATTTTCAACGTAAAAAGGACGAAATGGGATGGAAAATGGAGTTTGGTCACATATTGTATACCGGAGAAGAAGAGGGCGGCCAGAAATAAGCTGCGTCAGATGTTAAGAGTGATTGGATACGTACCTCTCAGCGATTCCTCCTGGCTCTGCCCTGTTAATTTCTTTACTGAGGTAGAGGAGGTCGTAAGTGAACTCAAGATAAAAAGCTATGTGCTGCTATGCGAATCTACCCTGCAAGGATTCACCGACCCTAAAGAACTGGTCGAGCGTTGTTGGGATTTGAATGAAATACGGTCCCGCTATGAACAATTTATCAATGAATTCCAGTCTTTGATGGAAGAGCATAAAGTACGTCTTCAGAACGGTAACTATTTGGAGCCGAGCGCATACTTTATCAATACCTTTTACCTGGTGCGAAAATATCGCGAGTTGCCCTTCATTGATCCGGGCTTGCCCGTGGAAATCGTGGGAAAAGACTGGCCCCGGGAGCGCGCCGACGAGGTATTCCACGAATACCACCGGTTGCTTTTCGAAAAGGCGCAAGAATATTTTCTTTCCGTAATGAAAGATTATTAGATTCATATCTGCAAACCAAACTTTATTAAGCTTGATTTATTGGCTTTGCTGTCTTGCTCTCCGGACTATTAACCGGCCGCTACCCTGTCGCAGACCGCATACAGGCATAAAGTGTCTTCCTTCTAAAGTAACGTTATTTTGACGCAATAAATAATTATTGATACAATAGGGCCATATGCTGAATGCCTCGGTTTTTATGGCAGAGATATGAAATACACTGCTGAACCTGGAATTTTTAAAATCATGATTGGACGTTCGTCCAAAGACACCGTTTTAGAGAGCGAATTAGAGGTAATACCTTATATTTAAGGGAAGTATGATCACCGTTGACGATACCTTAGAAAGGTTATTGAAAATAATCAATATTCTTGAACCCGAGGAAAAACCCATACTCAATTGCCTCGGGCAGGTGCTTGCCGAGGATATTCAATCAAGAATAAATGTGCCCCCCTATAACAATTCAGCCATGGATGGTTATGCGGTCAGGCATGTTGATGTGGAGCATGCCTCAAGAGAAACCCCCGTTTTTCTTGATATAGTCGGACAGGTAGCAGCGGGTGAATGGCCTGACAAAAAGGTGAGTCGGGGCACCGCAATTAGAATTATGACCGGGGCGCCAATCCCGGACGGGGCCGATGCTGTCGTGAAATTCGAGGATACAATCGAGTCAGGAACGGAATCTCAGAGGAGAAATGACAGCGAGATAGGTATCTTTAAGGCGGCGGAGGAGGGTCAAAATATCCGGATGAAAGGCGAGGATGTTGCTGCTGGGCAGGCCGTAATTCCAAGAGGCGCAGTCTTAAGGCCTGTGGAGATCGGCCTGCTGGCATCTATAGGCAGGTCTAAAGCCACGGTTGTCCGCCGGCCGGTAGTGGCTGTCCTGTCTACAGGAAATGAACTGCGCAGACCGGGCGGCATCCTTTCCGCAGGCAAGATATTTAATAGTAACGAGTATCATATCGCAGCCAATGTTATCGCATGCGGCGGCATCCCCCGGCGAATCGGCAGCAGCCTGGACTCGGTCCCGTCACTCCGTTTAAAAATTGAGCGTGGTTTGAATGCTGATTTGCTGGTAACAAGCGGTGGGATTTCCGTTGGTGACTACGATATGGTCAAGGATGTGCTGGCTGAGATGGGTAAAATAGATTTCTGCAGCGTGCGTCTGAAACCTGGCAAGCCCATGGCGTTGGGCATTTTGCGAGGACAAGTGAACGGCCACGAAAGAGAAATACCATTTCTTGGCTTGCCCGGCAATCCGACAAGCTGCATGGTCACTTTCGAGTTATTCGTGAGGCCTGCGATAATGAAAATGATGGGAAAAACGGGATATCGACGCCCAGTTATTCATGCCGCTCTCAATAAAGATATTCAGAACAAGGACCACCGTCGTGTCTTTATACGTGTTAGCATAACCAGGACGCCTGGTGGTTATATCGCTGTTCCTTCCGGACCCCAGGGCTCAGGAATATTGACCACAATGATGAAGGCCAATGGTTTAGCAGTAATACCCGAGGATCGCTCTACATTAAAATCAGGTGATACCGTTGAAGTACAGATGTTTGATGGTTACGAGTTTCTTTTACAAGGTGAGCCGTGATTCCGGCAGTTGCTATAGTGGGCAGATCGAATTCCGGTAAGACCACGCTTATTGAGCGCCTTATCCAGGAATTCAGATCGCGTGGTTATAGCATTGGAGCCATCAAGCACACGGATAAACCCATTCAACTGGATGTCGAGGGTAAGGATTCTTGCCGTTTTACCCGGGCAGGTTGCCGGGTTACTATGTTGGTCTCATCGGCTGGTCTGACTCTTTTTGATAATTCCCATGTGGGTAGGACTGTTGAGGAGGCCCTGGCTCTAATGCCCGATTGCTGTGATCTGATACTTGTAGAAGGATATAAAAACTGTAAC
>Ga0172371_10005956_pt1 | contig 17923 bp, 21 predicted proteins | sample Lak12m_FD_114543 | JGI IMG/M metagenome (GOLD analysis project Ga0172371, IMG submission 114543) | Freshwater microbial communities from Kabuno Bay, South-Kivu, Congo - kab_022012_12m | ecosystem: Environmental > Aquatic > Freshwater > Lake | place: Democratic Republic of the Congo: South-Kivu...
AAGACAGTTAACCGAACTCTTAGAAGAATTATCCATCTGTTTTAACGGGCGCGATAAGAAATTCTTAGACCGAGCCATTGGTTGGACAAAAATTAATCTGGAAACTTTTTAGACCCAGCTGTTCTATGACATCATTTAAAATTCCTCTTGGAAAATATTTTGGAAATGAGGCGAGAAAATGCTCAAGAAGGGATTGATAGATGGATTGGCGAACTTAGTGGTAGGAACTGGCCTAAACTTTGGGCTTCACGCGCTCTTTCCGAGCATGGCAGCGGAATATCAAAATACAGCGCTGTCCAGGCCATGGAACGATCCCTTGATGGGGGTCTTCCTTGCCTATCCATTCATCTTGGGTTTAGCGCTAGCTTATCTTTGGAACTTAGTCGAAGATAGTACCTCAGTATATTTTCAGGAAGTAGTTGGTAAAATAATCCTTCATGTTTATACACAAGCGCCTACTCATCACCATTTCTATCGTTACCATTGGAGTTCTTATTAGTGCTATTGTTTATAACCGTGTCTTCAAGCACTCTCTTAAGCCCGGCACTACTTTAAACCAGAATACTCAACCGGAAGAAAACGGCGGATTAACAAAAGAGCCGAGCCCGCTTTCGATCGAATATATGAGAACGCAGGAATATCCCGGGAGCGATATCGTCATTGAACAAACACTTCCAGCCGGATCAAACTACAATCGGTATATTGTTTCCTACAATTCAGACGGGTTGAAGATATACGGATTATTAACGATACCCGCCGGCCAAAGACCGGCAAAGGGCTGGCCAGCTATCATCTTTAACCATGGTTATATTCAGCCGGAACAATACCGGACAACCGAAAAATATATTGCTTATACCGATGCCTTTTCCAGAAACGGATACATCGTCTTTAAATCTGATTACCGAGGACACGGAAATTCGGAAGGCAAACCAGAAGGCGCCTATTACTCTCCCGCTTACACGATCGATGTTTTAAATGCCATCTCTTCGATAAAGAAATTCAAGGGCGTCGATCCAGAGAGGATCGGCATGTGGGGACACTCAATGGGAGGGATGATTACCTTGCGCTCATTAGTGGTTAATAACGATATTAAAGCAGCGGAAATTTGGGCGGGCGTAGTTGCTTCTTATCAAGATTTAGCCAATAATTGGCACCACCCGGACTTTAATCCCCGACCTTTCGTCCCTTCTCAGCGGGAACAGGCGGCCGGCCGGCCCGGAAGGCAAGCGCTTATCGACAAATACGGCAATTTTGAGACAAATCCCCATTTTTGGCGATCAATCTCGCCGATATCGTTTGTTAAAGATATTTCCGCTCCGATACAACTTCAGCATGGAACGGCTGATGAAGAAGTGCCTCTGCTTTTCAGCCAGAAGCTTGACGAGGCGTTGAAAAACGCAGGTAAATCAGTAGAATTCTACATCTATGATGGAGATAATCACAATCTCTCCAATAATCTGTCAAAAGCATTGCAAAGATCGGTTGCCTTCTTCAACAAATATCTAAAAGAAGGATCTTAGGCTACCAGTAGTCTTCCTTCGTTCGCATGAATTAACTGCATTTGGTACAATTCCTCTTAGGACCCAATGAAAATTTTAACTCTTGCTTTAGGAATTAGCATTATTATTGCGGGGGGATTTTTTTGGTTAAGATCCTCCAGCCAAAGTCCTGCCTCACCCACACCCATTCCACAACAAAGTGTCACGTCATCACCTAACAACGAAATAAACCAAACTACGATAATCGCAGAGAATCTAGACACGCCCTGGGGCATAGAGCTTCTTCCTGACAAAAGCTTTTTGGTAACAGAAAGGCCGGGAAGAGTCCGATTAATAGACAGTAAAGGTTATCTTCAGGCAAACCCAGTAGCAACCTTCAGCAGCGTTAGGGAAATCGGCGAAGGAGGCCTTTTGGGAACGGCACTTCACCCTAACTTTTCCGCTAATCAATACATATATTTTTACTACACCTACAGCGACAATGGCAGTAACGTACTAAACCGTGTTGTCAGGATGACTTACCAGAACAACCTTCTTAAAGACGAACAAATTATTGTTGATAAAATCCCCGGTTCATTAAATCACGATGGCGGAAGAATTAAATTTGGACCAGATGGCTTTCTTTATATAACCACCGGAGATGCGGAAAACCCCTCCCAAGCCCAAGACATAAACGCTCTCGGCGGAAAAATCTTAAGGGTAACCGACGAAGGAAAGCCAGCACCGGGAAATCCTTTTAGCAATTTAGTGTATTCCTATGGGCATCGTAATCCTGAAGGATTAGCTTGGAATAGTAGTGGCCAGCTTTGGGAGACAGAACACGGCCGTTCAGGCGTTCTATCCGGGCTGGACGAGCTGAATCTAATCGAAGCCGGAAAGAACTACGGATGGCCGATAATCCAAGGGAATGAAACAAGGGTTGGAATGGAAACTCCGAAACTAAACTCCGGTCCTTCTACTACCTGGGCACCCGCGGGAGCAGTATTTATTAGAAACTCATTATTCTTTGGAGGGCTACGCGGCCAAACACTTTACGAGGCAGTGATCAATGGGAACGATATAAATCTGAAGGAACACCTTCAAAGCCAGTTTGGTAGGATTAGAGACGTCGTTTCGGGACCGGATGGTCTTCTTTACATCAGTACAAGCAATAGAGACGGCCGAGGGGAACCAATTGCATCAGATGACAGAATCGTAAGAGTGAATCCTAAAAAACTTTAAGACGGAAGCGGCTAGAGTACCACGGGCTTACCCGTGGGAATCTATTCAGATTTGCCAACCGCCAATGAATCTCCCCGAGCTTACGCTCAGGGTATCTTCTTTTTCAAATCTATGATTTATTCCAAAACTACGCTTTGGAATAATCTTCATCTCCGGGCTTACGCCCTCGAGGGTATTTAAGATTTGAAAATAAAAGTATATACTTAAGGATAGCTTTCTTAAGTAGTTTAGAATATAGATATGAACAAGAAAATCATGATCGGGATAGTTTCAGTCGCGTTAGTTGCGGGAGCGTTTGTCTTATTAACCAGCCGCAGGTCGCAAACGAGTCCAACGCCCCCGCAGACTAACCAAGAAACAACCCCTGCGCCACAAACAGCAAATGAAGTCCTTATTGAGAATTTTTCTTTTAGTCCTAGCGTTTTGACCGTTAAGGCTGGGACAAAAGTAACTTGGATAAACCAAGATTCTTTTATCCATACGATTAAATCCGGTAGTTTTAACTCCTCGGATCTAAAACAAGGTGATAAGTTCGAATTTACTTTTAACGATAAGGGGAGTTTTGATTATGCTTGTGGCGTTCACCCTTCGATGACAGGAAAAATTATTGTGGAGTAAAAGATGGATCACGTCAGAAATTTGGCCCTATTCCCCATCTTAGGAAAACCCCTCGTTGTCTATCTCGGACTTCTAACTTTTGCGGGTTTCTTAACAACAGCTACTTTAGGCGTCTTGATTTTAAAGGGCAAAAGAATTCCTCTTAATAATCACCTGCTGCTCGCCAAAATTTCGATTACCATCGCAGTTATTCACGGTTTCATGGCCTTTTCATTATTCGTATGAGTAAAGTTCAAAACAACGAAAGAAATCTTCGCCATTGCCGCTGTCCCAGCTGCCCAGTTTTAGAGAAAAGCACTTGTGACAAAAGCAAAGTACTTTTCTGCTCCACTGGCAAGGCAAAATGCGCTGATCTCGATGGCAAGCAGGCCTGCCTTTGCCCCAGCTGCTTGGTTTGGGATGAATGTAATCTCAGGTTGATGTATTACTGTATCCACGGCAGCGCCGACGAAATAGAGAAATAACATTCTCTCCGACGTTACGTCGGAGTTTCACGCCCGAGCGAGAATGATATATCAGGTTCAATTCCTCCATGGATTAAAATCCATGGTATCCTTAAAACTGTTATGACGCCTCTTCTACCAGATTTTCTTGAAGTATCTGGCTTCCCGATCACCGTTGTCTTCTCCGAAGATCGAGTTTTCTTTAGCGAAAGAGTTACCGGAAATTTATGGGAAGTTTACAAAAGCAATTTCAGACTGGTCAGATCTTTCCCGATTGTAAAAATTACGGGCCATCACGAAACTGGGCTTTTAGGAATCGCCGTCGACCCTGATTTCAAAAAAAATCACTATTTAAACGCCTATTACACTTATGGCAAAGCCGAAAAGTTCAAGAACAAGGTCGTCAGAATCAAAACGGATGATCCTCGGGAAGAAACAATTCTTGATAACATTCCCGCATCTCATATCCACAATGGAGGGATCTTGGCTTTCGCACCGGACAAAACCCTTTATATCGGAACGGGTGTTGACAACCCGATTATGGAACAGTCCCAAAATATCGCCTTCCTCGGGGGAAAAATATTAAGAATAAATCGGGATGGAAGTATCCCCAAAGACAATCCTTTCCCGGGCTCTCCGGTTTTTTCTTTGGGACATCGGAACATTTTTGGGCTGGCTTTTCATCCGAAAAACGGGCAACTATATATCTGCGATGTTGGACCAGAAAAAAATGATGAAATTAACATCGTTGTAAAAGGAGGCAATTACGGTTGGCCGGAGGTTACCGGTATCGCTAACAACCCGAAATATATCGACCCGATAAAAACTTATACCCCTACGATCACTCCAACCCAGTGTGTTTTTGTTGGCAATAATTTTTATTTTGGCAGCTATAACGAGGGAACGGTTCATAAATTGACCCTGAAGGGAAAAAGATTTGATCAGGTTGCCAAAGACGAAATCGTTTACAGAGGGAAATCATTTGGTGTTATCGGTGTCTTTTACGGTCCGGATATGCAATTTTACTTGACTACCCCTAACAAAATAATCCGCTTCGAACCGGAAATTTAGCAGGCCTTTTCCCCGAAATAGTAATACCGCAACGGCTATGATATATTAAAATTTAAAATGGATGCAGAAACTGAAGTTGAAGTTTCCGATTGGGAAAAAAGAGAGCAGCAGATTGCGGATTTAACAAGGCGCTGCCAAACCGCGCTCGCCAACAATCCGGGGTTTAGAGAAAAAGTACTTGCTACTTTTATGGAGAGAGGAGATCTTCAGCAAAGGACTTGGTTCATGCTTCAAATAAGCGGCCAGGAGATAAATGTTTCTTACGGAAAACATTGCCGCGAAACAGCAGGAGGAGTCGGTACTACCGGCCTTTTTGATACCATTATCTGGCTGCAGATCAGAAACCCGCAGGGAGAAACCGAATGGATAGAATTCTACGATAAAGGCAAGGAGCGAAGGTTCCCTGTTTCCGGCGATGAAAGTCGTATAGTGGTCAGCTTCCCTGAGGCAACGGGTAAAGACGACCAGAGCCACAAAAATGACCCCGCCGCTTACGCGGAAGCGCAAAGAATAATTGACCTACTTTCAGAAGATAGTGTTGGCCCGGAAGCTCCGTCCGAAGCTAAGAACGCCTAACGAAACAAATTCCTGAAAAAGTTCGTTATCTTCTGCCAAAAACTTACACCTTGTTTTGAGGTTGTTTTACTAGCAGGAGAAACGCTGGGCTGGAGAGTTGCAGTAGCTTTCGGCTGCAAGGTTGGCAATGGAGTAAGGCTTGACTCAACAACCTCCGTTTCGTCGATTCCCCCAAGCACTTGCCTTTGAGAGACCGACTTTACTGCAGATGAGGAGCCCTCAGTTTTAGCCGACAAATAGTTTGACCATCTGCCCGCAGCACAGCCGTTGCCGGCCCTAACGGTAAAGTAATAAGTTGTATTTGGAGAAAGGTCTTTGATCGTATAGCTTGCTACGCCGAGCTTTTGGCTGGAGTTGAATTGTGTCCCAAACCTCCAATCGCCTTCCTTAAACCCATACGCAATATAATAATAAGACACATAATCCTTAACCGGCATAAAATACAGAGTGGCCGAGTTTCTCGACGTGTCGATCTGGAAAAGACGCGGGGCAGTTAAAGGCGGCCAATCGCCGCAAGCGGGAGCGCTTGCCGGGCTTGTGCTTGATGAGCTTGTGTTTTCCACCGCCGTAAAAGTCGTAAAATGGGCCGCCGTAAACGTAAGGGAATGGGCCGCTTGATCATAGGTTAATCCCGATACGACCCCGCCAGTATCATCCTGACCATTAACCAAAATCTTGGGATTGCCTAGGGTAATACCATACATCGTTAACGAAGCGCGAGTATCGGTCAGGTTTTTGATAAGGTCAGCGTCCAGGGTGATTATCCCTTGAGAAATATCGAGTTTAGTGTCCAATGATTGCATCCAACTTAGAGCATCCCGATCGGTAAAGTTCATTTCGGAAAGGAAGGCAATCCTGCCGACACTCTGGCCTCCATCGCTCTTTTGAAAATATAGCCCGGAAATGCGGGAAAAGTCAGTTTGATCTCCAAGGTTAGTGGCTACATTTTCGGCCGTCATTTGATTGGTAATCGTGCTTATTGTCGGGCACTCTCCAGACCCGGGATTGCACCAACCCCGCGTCGGAGAATTGGCCGAATTCCAAGTCTGCTCGTCCAAGTTATAATAAACCGATTTGCCTTGTTCGAGGGTGACTCCTGTCGCATCTTGCTCCCCCGCTCCCGAATCGCACGTTCCATTTCCGTATTTTACGGCGTATACACTTTGGCTATCGCTTACAAAAATAACCAAGCAGGCGCCATCGTCAGGAAGACGAGCGTCATTGTCAGTTGCAAAAGTTAAAAAACCACCACGGGGAACGCTTCCTGATAAATTTTGCGTGTAATAATATGTATAATTTGGTTCGCTCCCTTGATAAACAACCAACCTCCAGCCAGTAAGATCAAGCGCGCTAGTTTGATTAGGATTTAACACTTCTATCCACTCCTCCCCACCGAAGCTAGGATTAGAGACGAATTCGACAAGCATGATCTGAGGAGTATCTGCTCTTGCGGGCATTATTTCCGCCGCGGCCAAAAAGCCAAAAGCAAGAAGAAAAACGACAAAGATCCACTTCTTCATATCTATCACTATTTTTATACTTTTGATTAGCATTGTCAAATGAAGTATAATTTAGCTACTATCACTGACAAAAAAATGAAACTTCGGAGCCGTTAACTTTCTTTCTAAGTTTCTCCCAGAGTTAATCCGGCAAAAGAATTGCAATTAGATAACTAATATGAAAATGGCAAGAAAAACGAAACTTAGATTCAGCAGCACCCAGCTTATTTTTGAGGCGGCCTTAAAAAAGGGGTTGGAAGCTAAAATCATCTCGCCGCGTTTTAATCTCATTAAAATCAGTTTTGGGAAAAAATCAGTGTTCATCAAAGGAACCTCTTTCCCGGTTAATCCCCAACCGGCTTGTTTTGTTGCCAACAACAAATTTTTAACCAAGAAAGTGCTCCGCTCCCACGGTATCACCGTCCCCAAAAGCTGGCTCGTCAGGACCCCCGCCGAAGCAAGAGAAATCGTATTATCTAAAAATCTATTCCCTTGCGTTTTAAAACCAATAAGAGGAGCTCACGGAAATAGAGTTTTTGTGAACATCGAATCAGCACGTGAACTTAACGAAATCCTGCCACAAATTTTCACCCGCTCCGGTAAAAAAAACGTTTTGCTGGAAGAGTATGTTAAGGGAAAAGACTACCGGCTTTTGGTGATCGGGAATAAAGTTTCTGCCGCCACCGAAAGGATTCCAGCTCACGTTGTCGGCGACGGGAAAAGCAACCTTCGCCAACTCGCTAAGAAATTTAATCAAAACCCATTGGTCGGGAAAAAGTACGAAAAGCCGCTGTGCAGGATAAGACTTGATAAAGAAACTAAAAGAATTTTGAAAAAAGTGGGCAAGAAATTATCCTATATCCCCAAAGAAGGCGAAACTGTTTTTTTAAGACAAAATGCTAACATCAGTACCGGTGGAATTAGCAAAGATGCTACTAACGAGGTTGATAATGAACTGAAAAAGATGGCCATCAGAGCTGCCAAAGCGTTAGGAATGGTAATCACCGGGGTAGACATTATTTATGATCAGCCGTCAAAGCAAATGCATGTATTGGAATTAAATGATTGTCCCGGCATCGATATTCATCACTTTCCGACGATAGGAAAATCTCGGCAAGTCGCCGACGATATTATCGATTATTTGCTGAGAGAGAAAATGTTGACATGCGCTTGATTTTCTTTAGGCCCAGTAGTAGTATAAGATCAGCGATGAAAAGAATATTTTTTTCATTACTGATGATTTCTTTCCTCTTTCTCAGTGTTCTTTTTCGACCATTGCCCGCTTCCGCCTTGTGTCCGCTTTCCATCTCTCAACAAAACGGTTCCCTTCAATACGGCTTTAACAACCAATGGAAACATTATGTCAGCTTTAAAGCGCCTTTTACCGGAAAAGTTGATTTAATCAACATCAAAGTCGGGAACTGGGGAAACGCTTGGCGATCCGTTACCTGCAAAGTGACAAATTCTACGGGAACCAAAAACCTTTCCCCTGCTAAAAGCTCAATTGTGTTTAAGAGCGATGTTGGCGCCACTTGGAAAGGAATGGATTTTTCTTCGAGTCCTATCGCTCTTGAGGCAGGAAAAAACTACCGGCTTTACTGTAAAGGTCCGGACAGTTGGAACAGCCTCTACTGGATCTATAACAAACAGACTAACCCCAACAGCAAGACCTTCGAAATCTTTATGTGCAAAACTCCGTAATTCGGGAAGAAGAAAGCTCCGGCGTTCTAAAGCCTATTTCTCAACTTAAGCGATGGAAAGTTACCGAAATTAACGTCAGTTTTATTTTCTCCATTATCAAGCATAACGGTTTGGCAATTCGATCGATCGGGCAGGGTACTTAACCAGCCCCAAAACTTGACTTCGCAAACCTGATAAGTACCGACCGTCAGATTCCCAAGCGAATATTGACCAAGCGACGTCAAAGAAGATCCTCCGGTAATGTCGTACTTCTCGCCATCATCAAATTTTTGATTCTCATTAGTATCAACAAATATCTTCCAGCCGTTCAATTTTAGCTCACTTTTTTTCCAACCATCCCATTTGCCGTTCTTATTCTTATCGTAATATTTAAATCCGGATATCGACCCTAGCGCTTCTACCTGACAAACACTATCGCATCCATCTTGGTTCATAATATTGCCGTCGTCACACTGCTCCTCGCCGCTTACTATTCCATCCCCTCAATAAGGACCGCTTAGCGTCACTATCTGACAGCCTGTGTCGCAATAGTTACAATTATCGGCATAGCCCGGCACACACATTACTCCGTTTTGATCGCCATCGTCACACTGCTCTAGCGAATCAATAGCTCCGTCACCACAGATACCAGTCGTCGTCTCGCAAATATCGCCAACTCCATCACCGTCCGAATCCATCTGATCCGCGTTGGAATCTTCGGGACAATTATCACAGACATCACCGACATTATCGCCGTCCGTATCTGCCTGGTTAGCATTCGATATGGTTGGACAATTATCTTCAGAATCAGGAATTCCATCGCTATCGGTATCAACCGGCGGAACCAATGCCCCACTAACAACAATATCATCAATTCTATTGGCCCCGCCTGACGCTGAAGGACCCACCGTTGCCAACCAACGTAAATAAACAGAATCTTTATTATCGCATTCGGGAGGCAAAGAAATATTATTGATTGTTATCGTGTCCCAATTGTCAGTAATTAAAGTTAAAGAGCTTCCTGAAATATCAACCCAGCTCAGGCCGGAATCGATAGAATATGAAAGAATGAAATTTTTTGGTCCCGTCAAAGAGCTTCTTTGTTTTGACGAAACAGTTAAGGACTGATATCCGAAGGAAGAAAATTCAATTTGCCAATATTGGGTATTCGCTGCTCCAACCCAAATATTTGACGAAACAGCATAATCGCCTGAACCCAAATCACCAGTGAAATACTGATATGGCCCAGCGTATCCGCCTTCTCTGCTAATTGTTCTGGAAAGATTGTCGGCAATTCCACTATCGGCAATTTGGTTTTGGTCTTCAAAATTCCATCCGGCAATCGTTGTTACCGGAGTTGCATGAACGATTTTCGAAGACAATATCAAAAAGAGGAACGGAAAAGACGAGAAAAGAAAAACGTAGGCAATCTTTTTTATCATATTAGCCAACGAAACTACCTTCCTACCTCCAGATTATTCCTAACTTTCGACGATGTCAACCGATTCATAATGACACAAAAGAGGACATTATGGCTCGGATTTCAACTGCGAGACTTCGTCTTTCCGGCAACAATTTTCTGCTAGAATTAATAATATGTTAGCCGATGTCTCTTTTTGGTTGGCGGTGGGACCGTTTATCATTTTTCTTCTCCTTCTTCTTTGGAAGAAAATGCCACTTCTATACGTCTCTGCTATCGCTCTGATCGTCGTTCTTATTTTGCAAATAATATATTGGCAGATACTGCCTCTTTTTTTGCTGAATTCGATTGTCAAAGGAGTATTGGTCGCCTTCGATATTTTTGTAATTATATTCGGAGCGGTTTTTTTTCTTGAAGTGCTTAAGGATATCGGCATTATCGAAAATGTCTGTTTCCGCCTTTCTTCTTTGTTTAAGGACTACCGGATACAAATTATCCTCCTGGCCTGGTTTTTCGAAAACTTTATCGAGGGTTCGGCTGGATTCGGAACCCCATCTGCCATTGTCGCCCCTTTGCTAATAACTCTCGGCTTGTCCCCTATAAACGCAGTGATTATTTCCTTGCTTGGCAACAGTACTTCGACTGTTTTCGGAGCAGCCGGAACGCCCATCCGAGTTGGCTTCGCCGGGCTAGAAAACGGCAGCATACCCGCCTATGGCGCGTTATTTAATTTGGCCGGATTTTTAGTTCCTGTTTTTATGCTCTGGACTTTAATCTCCCAGCAAAAGGGGAAAACCGCTCACTTTTGGGAAGCCTTTCCTTTCGCCGTTTGGTCAGGAATCGCCTTTGTAGTCCCATCTTTATTGTTCGTCGGATTGGGTCAAGAATTCCCTTCAATCTTAGGATCAATTATCGGGCTGGGGCTGGTACTGGTCACTACTCGTCTGGGAATACTCGTCCCAAAAATCCCACGGCATTTGCGGAAGATAGAAAACCCAAAAGTTCAACTGCCGATATCCAAACTTCTCTTCCCTTACGGCCTTTTAATCTTTCTTTTGATTGCCGGAAAATTTATATTGGGATCGATGGCCCTATCCTTCCCTTGGGGATATCAATATAATCTAAATCTCTTTAATCCCGGCATCGCGTTTTTGGCAACAGGATTGCCAATCGCCTTCCTCTGGGGAAGAAAACAGCTGGCAGTAAAACAGCTAAAATTGTCGCTTAAGCGGACAATTGAACCGTTTTTAGTAATCGCGGCAATGTCGACAATCGCTCAACTTCTGATTAATTCCGGCAACAACGTCTCTGGTCTGCCATCGTCTTTGGGAATAATTGCTAAGGGGTTTGAAGTCCGTGCCCTTCCTTTGTTGGCGCCTTTCGTCGGCGCTTTTGGCAGTTTTATCACCGGAAGCGTCACCATCTCTAACATTATATTCGGAGGACTTCTCGACGTAGCCAGTCGAACGATAGGCATGGATCCCGCCAAAATATTGGCCCTAGGATTGGTTGGCGGAGCAGCTGGGAATATGATCGCGCTGGCAGATATTATTACTGCCGAAGCAGTCGTCGGACTCAAGAATCAAACTAGACTCGTTCTAAAAGGAGTAGCTATCCCCTGCTTGATTTATTTAGGCATCGTAGGAATAATTGGGATTTTGGTCATTGGGTTACGATGACATCCTTTTCCTTAATTTGAGAAAAAGGTAAGCGTACCTCCGCTCCGTCTTTTCTGACATAAGCGTCGGCTTCTACGTAAAAAAGCTCCGGTCTTTTTGTCTTCAAATCCTTAACTGCACCATAGTTTGGATTATTCTTGGGAAGAACAACGTAGTCGATATTAACAAGAGTAACTCCGGGAATCGAGGAAACGGCTTCTATTTTTTCCGGAACTAACCTCGGGTCCATGTATCCGACAAACCTCGGATAATGATCGGGAATCGACCTTTTGATTGTTTCATCGATCTCCGCCGTAGTCAAATCAGTAAGGCCAGAAAGTTCTCTCAAGTGCCAATTCCAATCAAGCATGACCCGGGGAATAACATATATCATCTTCCCTTCCCCGCGCTCTGCTACAACTTGACCTTCAGAATCGACCATTTTTAAAAAAGGAATTGTCCCCTCATTGACCGTAATTTCGCTTCCCGGCTTAAAGCCGGGGTAAAGATAATCCCAATTCCAAACCAGCCGCCACTGGTTTTTTATTTTTCGATATTTAAAATCAATCCCGTTTGTCAAAATTCCATATTTCGTTAAATAGCTCTCCTTGCCAAACGCACTTGCGCTCTCCCCGTCCACATTTATCTGATCGAACTTAACATCAATACTCCGAGTCCCTATTTTATCGTAGAAAGTTTCATTCAAAGCGATAAACTCCGACTCCGGAATTTTATTCTTATCATCCGCGGTCAAACTCCGATAAAGCTCACGGTATGCCCGAGTGGAAATAAATCTCGAAGTTGCTTCAATATCCCCCTCAGCTCCTTTCGGAATAATAGTCATTCCCAGAATAGGAAGAGTTAAGATCAAAAGCAAGGGAAAAACCGGCTTAACTTTTCTCAGGGCATAACCAGATACTAAAACAAGCGGAGGGACTATTGGCATCAAATATCTTGACCAAAAAAAGATAAAGGTGTTTACCAGTAAAAAAATAAAGCAAATCCCAGAGATATAAATCCAATCCCAACTTTTTTTCTTCAAACTCTTAAAAAATACAAAAACCGCAGAAACTACCCCAACCGGCAAAACGGGAGACCAATCGCCAAACCGGGGAACTTTTCCTTGCTGCCACCAATCTTTAAAAGGATCCAGAAAGATTCCCCTCCACTGCGCAAAATAATCAATCTTAAAATGTGCCGTCGAGTCGCGATAAAACTCAAAAGGTTTTTCGTGAAGCCTTAACCACGGAATGGGATTCGGGTGCCTGATAAAATAGCAAAAATAGGATAAGACATATCCGGCAACGAACGAGCATCCATAGTAAATCGCCTCCGAGAGCTTCCGGCCGGTTAAAAATACCAAAATCAAACCAAACAGGAGTATAAATGGTGAGTAAATGCCGAATTTTGTTCCTGTCGCTAATCCTAGAAATACTCCCGACACCGCAAGTACAACCGGCTGCCTTTTCACCAAAAATCTGACGAAGAAATAAGCTTGGGCGAGATAGAAAAAAGTCAGCGGCAAGTCAAGCATTGTTTCTCTAACTTGGGTCGCGATCATGGGGCTGACTGCTAGCAAAAAGGTTGTTAGAAGGGCTAGGTTCAAATCGGCAAAAACCATTTTCGCAAGAAAGAAGAAGACGGCAACAAGCCCGAGATAAAAAGCGAGACTGACTAAATAGGAATTCCCGATAAATTTTTCCGCCAATCCGTATAAATATTTCCCGAGAGGAGGCACTTCATAGTTCATATAAAACGGGTTCTCGCCTTCGACCAGCTTAAATCCTACGAATTTATACAGCTCCCCGTCAGAAATGCCCCGCGTACTTCCCGGAATATTCCATTGCGAATGGTAATACCAATTTTCAAAATATTCCGGTTCGTACCGAAAGTAAAAAATTTCCCGGCAAAAAAAGACAATTGCCACGATAGAAAACAAAAGCAGTCCGGCAATAATACGATTCCCCTTTTTCACTGGGTTAATATTAACATCAAGCCGTATATTCGCCAGAGAAAGCCCGTGATATAATTAATTGTTGTTATTATCGAAACCGTTATGAAACTACCAAAACTTTTATTGCTCCTTCTCGCCATCATCGCTATTGTTGTAATCTTCTTACTGTTCCACAATCCCACCGGTCCCACTACCGATCAAAACACACCCGCCACCGACCAGAAACCAGCCGAAAAAAAAGGAGGTGTTTTTGAAAGTATCAAAGACGCGATGTCTAAGTCATTAAGCCTAAAATGCGAATATCCTACTGAAAAAGGGAAGGTTATCGCCTATATAAAGGGATCTTCCATCCGAATTGATGGCTCTTGGTCGGGAGCAAATGAAGGGAGCGCTATCGTTAAAGAAGACAAAATTTGGACTTGGAATAACGATGGCAAAGAGGGAATAATCTTTCCGATCCAAAGTGACCAAGCAAAAGGGCAAGGAGTTAATCCCGACGATCTTGTCAATGATTTTGAGAAAGAAAAACAATTCTGCAGTACTGCCGTTTTTTCCGATTCAGTTTTTGATCCGCCGCAAGATATTAACTTCAAAGATTTCAGCGATTTATTAAAACAGATCTCCGGCGCTCAAGAACAGCCTTCGCCAGCCGGAGAAAACTAGCAAGATGAGCGCCGTGAAAACAATACTAATTGTCTTTTTAGCAATACTTGTCGCCTATTTCTGGCGTTTTCCGCCAAGGCAAAACTGTGATTGTCCAACTACGGCCAATCCTCCGGCAACCAGCGGTCTGATAAGTGAAACTCCTCCAGCCACACCGACAATCGTTCCTGCTGATGTTCTTGCCACCAGTGATGAGGAAAAAGTGGTCTATATGGTTAACAATGTCTATGCTTGTCAGATGACAGACCGCTCTGAATTCAACTTAGACAAAAACTATTTCGTGACTAAAATCCAAACTTGGTATTCATGGGATACAGACGAGTCAGAAGTTAGCTATGAGGTCCTCAAAGAAAACAAAGCTATTGCTTCCGGGAAAATGCTCAGGAAAGAATGCGATCCGTATCAAAAACAATGGTGTATCGCTATCGACTCTGAATTCAACCGCAATCTAGATAAGGGCGACTATGTTCTCAAGCTTGCTAAAGCCAAAATCTGCCAAAATACACAAAGTAGCAATAAAGGATTCATTTTTGTCTACGCTAGGCCAGGATCATTAACTCTGTAGACTTCCATGAAGACGAGATTCCAGCGAAAGATATTTTCCGAAAAGGATTTAAAAGGAAATGATTTTTTTGGAGTGCAATTTCTCGATTGCAAGTTAAAAGGTCTTAACTTCAAATTCACTAATTTTACAAATTGTGTTTTTCAATCGTGTGATTTTTCCGAGAGTTTACTCACTGCAACAGGCTTTACGAATTGCCAATTTCCCGAGAGCAATTTAAGCAATATCGATTTTGGCGACGTTTCCATCAAAAAATGCGACTTCTCTAAAGCAGTGGCGGCCAATTGTGTCTTTCAAAAGCTAAAAAGCGGTTCCAAAAGCGAGCGAAAGCCTTTCAGCCTAACGGTCTCTAAATTTGAATCAGCATACTTAGTCGGAAGCATATTTGTCATGGCCGACCTTACTTCGGTTAGTTTTAGAAGCTCGAACATGGAAACGGTCGCGTTTGAGAGCTGTAAGCTAGCTAAAGCGGACTTTACCGAAGCAAAAATGGCAAGAGTTGAATTCGGCAAATCAACAATCAGAAATACCATTCTTGATATCGGCGGCTTTATTCAATTCGGCAATTCTAAGGGTTTTGTTTTGAAGTAATTCCTAATACTTAATAATAAGCTTCGGCGATTGGAGATAGCAAGCTCTTCCATTCAAGGACTTAAGCTCAAGCCGATAATCATTCTTCCCCGCCCAAATTGTTAAAGCCTGGCTCGTTAAGTTTTCAAAAGAGGTCTTACTGCTCGATTGTTCCGAATAATCAACCCCCCTTAGATTGCTCCGATCATATATCCTTGCGTAACAGCGGCTGGAAAGATCGTCGGTCATAATATTCCCGGACCAATAAACTTTCGCTCCGGCCGAATAGTCTTTTAGATCGAATGAAAAGTCGGATCCCGAAAGCGTTGTCCAACTTTGGCTAACAGTTGACCCACCGCTACCTAGCGGCAAATAAGCGACTGTTTTTGAAGAAGAAGCGCTCGCCTTATTCATCTTCACTAAAGCAGCATTAATTCTTTTATCAATCAGGTCTTGGCAGACAACCGGGCAAGTATCTGCCTCCGTCATCGCCGACAGAACTCTTGAGGTATCTTTTTTATAAGAAATAACGTGGCCTAAGTAAAAGAGATTTTCAAAGATGAATAGAAAAACAAGGAGCGCCAGTAACTTCATTTGCAACTAATTTTACTCCCTTTTAAGAAGATGTTGAAGTTCAGAGACGGAAATCTTTCGGTGCAAGAATGTAGCCTGTCCGACCGTCAGGATAAGTGACTTTATGCAAAAATATTTTCTCTCTCCTTGAACGACCTGTTTTGTACACAACAACTTCAGCTTCCCCGCTCCATACTGCTCCCTCTCTTGGAGCTCCAGACTTATATCTGCAAACTATCTCGCTTTTTTCCGGATTGAATCTTACAACCCCGTAAACCATTCTCAGGAGTGCTTCTTGTTCTTCCGGGGATAAATAAGGAAAATCCCTATCGTCTTCTCCTTCCGACAGTGCCGAAGGCGTTATTTCCGCCGCTCCATCAACCTCTCTCAGACTATAACAAAGATTCTCCAATTCCGGCCGAAATGATTCCGCCCAAGCGTCAACTTCACGCTTACTTGCTTCGCTATCAACAGCATTATCTACCACGGGCAGAATTGTCTCCGCTTGTGCAGCCGTTCCTTTCCCTTGGTCTTCTCGCTCGCCTCCCATTGGTATTATTATCTCCCCGAAAACCACTATCGTCAAATCCTAAGCCCCTGTAACCAAAATAAATGGAATTCATCGTTAAAATCCGATATAATATTAGTCTGCACATTGACTACATTATCCCCGTTGTACCCCCTCGAAAAATACTAACGAAAGGAGGTAGGTAGACAATCGGTATTTCGGAAGGAGACTAACCAGATCCGAGGAGGAAGATATGAGAAAGCTATTCGCTATCCCCTTGATGTTGATTTTGGTAGCTTTACTGCTCGCGGGCAGCAGCGCCGTCGCCAACGCCGGCGGTCAGTATTCCTGCGAGGATGGGCCTTGCCCGTCCTGCCACAAGATCGAACCCGTGTCCAATAACTCGGCGACCTGGACCAGCCCGGAAGGGACAAGGATTCTCAAGATCATTGTGAAAGCGGGCAACAATGAGTTCGAGTTCGTCACGAACGGTAACTATGGCTGTTACACGGTTACCGGCATCGGCACGAGAACGGCCACCGCCAGCCGCACCGGCTACCCTGGGCCCTATTGCCAGGACATCAGCCACGTCCGCTTCTTTTACGGCTGTGCTGCAGCTACCAGCACTTCTACGCCAACGCGGACAGCCACGTCTGGCTGTAGGCCGACGTCAACCAGAACAGCGACCGCGACACGGACAACGACGAGAACCGCGACAGCCACCCGGACGCCGACAACGACCAGAACGAATACGGCAACGAGAACGGCAACGGCTACCGCCACCGCTACGGAAACTGTCACCGAGACGGCGACGCCGACGCAAACAGCGACAGCCACTAGCACCTCGACGCTTACGGCAACCGCCACGAGAACGTCGACAGCGACACGGCGATGGACAGCGACTTCGACCCGGACAGCGACGAGGACAAGTTCGCCAACGAGAACCGTCACACCGCCAAGCATCGTCTGCCCGACTAAGTTACGCTTCCGCGAACAGAAGGTCTGGCAGTTCGACGATGGGGTGTGGGTCGAGAAAAGCATCTCGCTCGCCGATGCGGAGAGGCCATCTTACTTCTCCTCACCGGCCGAGACAGTCGAGTTCACGATCTGGGTTGACCCAAGCCTCGGCTACCCGCCCAGAACAGTGGATATTCTCATGTGTTTGGGCGAAGGAGAGTACAACGGAGCAGGCGGGTCAGACGGCGTCTGCGCACCTGAGCCTTTCCCGGTCACTCCCGGACGGTTGACCATCATCGGGCTAACCCGAAAGGTGCCGGGAGCACATTACATCAACCTCGACTTCTGGCTCTCGTGCGAGGGGAAAGTTACTCCCGATCGGCAGTACCTGCTGCAAACGCTCGGCTACGGTCCGCTACCGGCCCGTCATCCGGCTAACAAGCCAGGGCTT
>Ga0172371_10005957_pt1 | contig 17921 bp, 17 predicted proteins | sample Lak12m_FD_114543 | JGI IMG/M metagenome (GOLD analysis project Ga0172371, IMG submission 114543) | Freshwater microbial communities from Kabuno Bay, South-Kivu, Congo - kab_022012_12m | ecosystem: Environmental > Aquatic > Freshwater > Lake | place: Democratic Republic of the Congo: South-Kivu...
CAATTGAACGGCACTTATGCCGACAAATTGACCAACTGCCACAATTGCAATTTCTATAATCTGGTGGGGACTGAAGAAGGGGCGGACTTCGATAATAAAAGTAAGATACTTGACAGGTTACGCGATGACTGCGGGAATTTAACATTTTGATCCAACTACCTTGAAGGGTGAGATCCCTGATCCCCGGGTTCAAACCTGTTTCCCAATTCACACAAAAGCATAGAACATGTATATGGTTCCATTGAACCTAATATAATATCCTTTCGGTTGCCATCCGGAATTAACGCTTATAATGTCCCCATTGAGTTCGCCAGGACATTCAGGTCTGTATTTACATCCCGGATTTATTCGAGGGGCAGGACTACGGATGCTTGCCTGATAAAACTTATCCAACCCTTGCCAGAGGAGTGAGATATGCCAGAAACAGACTATGACGTAATTGTGATCGGTTCCGGTGCCGGGGGGCTGGCTGCGGCTGTACCCCTGGCTCAGAAAGGCTTGAAGGTGCTGGTTTGCGAACAGCACAAACGCCCCGGTGGCTGGACACATTCCTTCAACAAGCAGGGGCACAAGTTCAGCCCGGGCGTGCACTACATCGGCAGCTTGCAACCCGGTGAGAGTCTGCGCAAGGTCTATGAAGGATTGGGTGTTTCACAGGATCTTTCCTTCTGCGAGATCAACCCGGACGGTTATGACCATATCTTCGTCGGTGATGAGCGCTTCGATTATCCCAAGGGGAAGGAAGCCCTGGCAGAACGCTTGAAAGCCCGCTTCCCGGATGAAGCCCGCGGCATCGATGGTTACATCGACATGGTCAGCAGGCTGGTGGATGGTCTGCACGATCTGGGGCATGTCAGGAACCCTTTGGATGCCGTCCAGGCTGTTCCGGCTACCGGTTCTATTTTACGCTGGGCGCTGCGCTCCGGGCAGCAGTTGGTTGACCATTTTGTATCCGATCCAGTCCTGAAAGCCATTCTGATGGGTCAAGCCGGAGATCATGGAATGCCTCCCTCGCAAGTCTCAGCCCTGATGCAGGCCAGCATCACGCACCACTACTTTAATGGTGCCTACTATCCATTGGGCGGGGCAGAAGCCATCCCGAACGTCTTTGTCCAAGCCCTGCAACGTGCCGGAGGCGAACTGCGCCTGCGGACCCGCGTGGACAAGATCCTGCTCGAAGACAAGCGCGTTGTGGGCGTGCGTCTGGCGGATGGGACCGAGCTGCGCTCACGCTTTGTCATAAGCAACGCCGATACCGGTATCACCTTTGACGGCCTGATCGGGCGTGAACACCTCAGCCCCAAATTGCAGCGCAAACAGGAGAAGACCACCTTCTCAACATCAGCCCTCAGTCTGTTCTTCGCCACCGACATGGATCTGCGAGCAGCTGGGCTCGATTCAGGCAACAACTGGTATTACGACAACGCCGACCTGGAAAGACTCTACCAGGATGGTCTGGGTGACCATGTCCTGCATGCAGAAGTGCCCGAGATGATGTTCCTGACCTGCACCACCCTCAAAGATCCCTCCAAGATGCACAACGGGCAGCATTCCTGCGAAGCATTTGCCTTTGTGGGTTACAAACCCTTCGCCAAATGGGCGGACTCCAGACATGGCGATCGTCCGGGAGATTACAATGCCATGAAGGAAGACCTTGCCTGGCGAATGATCCAGGGGTTGGAGAAACGCATCCCCGGCTTGAGCAAGCACATCACCTTCTGGGACCTGGGTACTCCGCTCACCAACCAGCATTACATCAACTCCACGATCGGCAACCTGTATGGCACCGCCAAGAGCATCAAGCAGCTCGGTCCGTTCGGCTTTGGCACCCAGACCGAGTTTGAGGGTCTGCTGTTGTGCGGCGCCAGCACCGATAGTCACGGTGTAGCTGGTGTCACCGCCACCGGTCTGGCCGCAGCCCGCAGGATCCTCAACTGCAGCACCGCTGACCTGTTGACACAGAACGGTCCAGAACTCAAGATCTACCCCTCCGAACAGCCTTCCCTGTGGCCCCAGGAACTACAGGACAGGATTGCCAGCGGTTTAAAGGCTGCTGAAGGATAAGCCACACCAATATTTATCGCAATGAAGAGGTCACTCTCGGAAGGTTATTACACTTTTCTAAAGGAGACACCCGGACGTCTGCTGTTCACGCGCTCCTGGCGTGACCGCTGTTTGGCCGCCCTTGTCCTGACTGTGTCTGCGCTGGTCGTATGGAGCGTGGCAGCCTATTCGCTTCTGCGCCCGGACAGAGATATGCCTGGATTTATCTTCTTTACACAGACCGGGTTGGGCCTGCTTCTGGCAGCCCTGTTCAGCCTGAATTGCTGGACCGAGATCGAATTCGATGCCAACCAGCGTACCATCTATAAGCGCCGGATTGCCTTCGGTAAGTTCCATCTTCTTGAAAAGCTCCCTTTTGAACAACTTAAACGCATCCGCCTGGACAAAACCCATTACGAGTATGAAGTCACCCATCTTAAGCTGATTGGTGCGGATGACAGGGTATGGGCCAGCATTCCAGGTTATGTCATCCACAACCAGGGGATAAAGGTCAGGCAGCAACTACTGACCTTTATGAAAGTAGCTCCTGAATCTGATGAATCGACAACTTTGACCACAAAAAATTGATCGGGTGAACAGTTATGCAGTCTGGGATTGTTTTTGACATAAAAAAATATTCCATCAACGATGGCCCAGGCATCCGCACCACCATCTTTCTGAAAGGCTGCCCGCTGCGCTGCGAGTGGTGTCACAACCCCGAAAGCCAGTCCGCCCGGCCGGAGATGATCTTTCGCCCCGGGCGATGTGACCTGTGCGGTGCCTGCCTGGATGCCTGCCAGCATGGGGCCATCACCTGGAGCCTGAATGGACCACTGACTGACCGCCAGGTGTGTGAACGCTGTGGAGAATGTGCCTCGGTCTGCTACAGCGAGGCACGCCAGATGGTCGGCAGGCAGATGAGCCTTTCGGAAGTCATGGCCGGGATCAGGCAGGATCTGAACTTTTACGAAGAATCCGGCGGAGGTGTCACCCTCTCGGGTGGTGAACCGCTCTATCAGAAGAATTTCTCACTCGCCATCCTGAAAGCCTGCCGGAAACAGGATATCCACACTGTTCTGGATACATGCGGTTATGCCAGTTGGCAGGCTATTAAAGAGGTCGCACCGTTCGTAAACCTCTTTCTCTACGATCTGAAAGCCATCGACCCTGTCAAACACCTGCAATACACCGGTCAATCCAACGAACGCATCCTCGCAAATCTAGAACAGTTGTCACAATTGGGAGCCAACCTGCTGGTTCGCATCCCGGTCATCCCGGGCGTTAATGCCGAAAAAAATGAGATGAAGCAGATCGGTGCATACCTGGTCACTCTGCCGCACCCTCCGCCCGTGGAACTGCTGGCCTACCACAATATCGCCGAAGCCAAGTATGCTGGTTTGGATATACCCTATGCCCTGTCAGATATCCACCCTCCCACATCGGACCAGATGGAAGCATTCGCCGGTATTCTGCGCCAATTCGATTTACATGTAACGTAGTCACACGGTGTTCTTGCACCTCTAAAAGAAGGGCATGATTCGGCAATGCAACATCGTGCTCCAACCAGTATGGTGTAAAATATAATCATTAGCGGCAAAATAAGTCCAATTAACTTTAGAGGTAGATGCCATGCCGATCAGCGAACGAGTCAAAAAATTACGCCAGCAATCCCTGGATGCCAGGGAGACCCTTTCCAGTGAACGCGCTGAATTGTTGACCGCATTTTACCAACAGAACGCCAGCCTGGAGTCGGTACCTGTCCAGCGCGCCCGCTCGTTTGCCTATCTGATGGAGCACAAGACTATCTACATCGGTGAGGGCGAGCTGATCGTTGGCGAAAAGGGACCCGCACCCAAGGTCGCCCCAACTTATCCCGAGCTGTGCTGTCACAGCCTGGAAGATCTGGATATCCTCAATTCACGCCAGAAGACAAGTTTCAAGGTTCCCGCTGCATCCCGCCAGGCTTATGCTGACAATGTCATTCCCTACTGGCATGGGCGTTCAATGCGTGACCTGCTCTTCAAAGAAATGACAGATGAATGGAAAGCAGCTTACGAAGCCGGTATCTTCACCGAGTTCATGGAGCAGCGCGCCCCTGGTCACACCGTGTTGGACGGCAAAATCTACACTTCAGGCATGCTCAATTTCATTTCCAAGATCGACGACAGTCTGGACAAACTGGACTTCATGAACGACCCGGAAGCTTACTCGAAACAGGAAGAGCTTAAAGCCATGCGCATCACCGCCCGATCCCTGATCCGCTTTGGGGAACGCCACTCCGAAGAAGCCCTCCGCCAGGCACAGACGGAGAGCGACCCGGTGCGCCTGACTGAATTGGAGCGCATCGCTGATGTTTGTACCCATGTCCCCGCCCATGCCCCGCGCGATCTTTGGGAAGCCCTGCAATACTACTGGTTCGTGCACCTGGGTGTTACCACCGAATTAAACACCTGGGATTCCTTCTGCCCGGGTCACCTCGACCGTCACCTCGAGCCATTTTTTCAAAAAGGGCTCGAGTCATCGGAAAACTCCAAAGACTTCCGGGATAATGCAGAAGAACTGCTGCAATGCTTCTGGATCAAGTTCAACAACCAGCCTGCGCCTCCCAAAGTGGGCGTGACAGCCGAAGAAAGCGGAACCTATACAGACTTCTCGCAGATCAATGTCGGCGGTCTGTTATCAGACGGCTCGGATGGCGTCAGCGAAGTATCCTACCTGTTGCTGGATGTGATCGAAGAAATGCGCCTTCTGCAGCCTTCCTCCTCTATCCAGGTCAGCAAAAAGAACCCGGACCGCTTCGTCAAGCATGCCGCGAAGATCATCCGCACCGGTTTCGGTCAGCCATCCATCTTCAATGCCGATGTGGTCGTGCAGGAGATGGTCCGCGTCGGCAAAACGCTGCCGGATGCACGTGATGGGGGTACCAGCGGTTGCGTCGAAACCGGCGCTTTCGGTAAGGAAGCCTACATCCTGACCGGTTACTTCAACATACCCAAAGTATTCGAGCTGGCCCTCCACAACGGGGTGGATGCCCGCACCGGCAAACAGCTTGGTCCGCAAAGCGGGGATCCGGCCCAATTCACCGGTTTTGAAGACCTTTACGCCGCCTTCGAACAGCAGATGCGCTACTTCATAAACATCAAGATCCTGGGCAACAACCGGATCGAACAATTGTATGCCAACTATATGCCTGCCCCCTTCCTCTCGCTGCTGGTGGATGACTGCATCCTGAACGGCCGGGATTATCACTCCGGCGGGGCGCGCTACAACTCGTCCTACATCCAGGGCGTTGGCATGGGCACCATCACAGACTGCCTGTCTGCCATCAAGGAGCACATCTTTGACAGGAAAACACTCAGCATGTCCGCCATGCTGGACATGCTGACAGCTGATTTTCAAGGATTTGAGCGCCAGCGCCAACTTCTTCTCAACAAGACACCCCGTTATGGCAACGACGATCCTCGCGCCGACGATCTGCTGGTGCGTGTTTTCGAGACCTACTACAGCCTGATCGAAGGTCGTCCCAACATGCGCCATGGGCAATATCACATCAACTTGCTTCCCACCACCTGCCATATCTACTTCGGCTCGGTCACTGCTGCAACTCCGGACGGTCGCAGAGCCTGGGCGCCCCTTTCCGAGGGTATTTCCCCGGTGCAGGGTGCGGACCGTCACGGACCTACCGCTGTCTTGAAATCAGCAGCCCGTTTGGACCATATTCGCACCGGCGGGACCCTGCTCAACCAGAAATTCACCCCTCAATTGCTCAAGGATGATGACGGCCTGAACAAGCTTGTGCAACTTGTGCGCACCTACTTTAAATTGGACGGTCATCACATCCAGTTCAACGTGGTGGATGCCGGGACCCTGCGCCTGGCACAGCAGAATCCATCCGAATATCGGGACCTGATCGTGCGGGTGGCCGGTTACAGCGATTACTTCTGCGACTTGAGTCTGGCTCTGCAGGAAGAGATCATCGCCCGCACTGCCCACCAGGAATTTTAGGTTGGGTGGGACTCTGCAGGGGCAGACATTCTCCTCTCCCGAATGCAGAAAGCGGTAAGTGTCTCCCCTATCTGCCCATCTGCCTTATGAATTTATGACCTGCATGTCTGCTGTATAATCAGGTTGTCAATTGCCCACACAAAGGAGATGTTCCATGAAGCACCTGGCATATTTTCTGGTCGTCCTGTCCATCCTGATGTTTTCCTGTACCCTGCCATCCACGGTTACTCCCACACCGCCTCCACTCCCCAGCGATACACCGGTCGTTTCTGAACCACCCGTTAAGACCGGAGCTCCCACCGAGCCAGGACCTGTCATCCAGGCAGCCAATGTGACCTGCCAGGGAATGTCCCTTTACCTGGATCCAGCCCTTGCAACCAACACCACCTGCGAGGTTGTTCCCGAATCCACCATGGAAATGGAGGTACATCCGCAATATGTCAAGTTGACCTTGGTGGACTATCCCTTGCAGAATAAATTTTTTCCTGCCACCTTATCCATTTTCCCAGTGCAGGCTTACACTGCTCTTATGCCGGATTACATTTCCGGTCGTGTCTCAGAATTGCAGGCACTCCTCTCCGGCGGTCTGCCTGGGACCTCCAGCCTGCCGTTCCTGCCAACTTGGAATGCCGCCCAGACCTTTCACTCTAATTACTCCCTGTTTCCCTTCCTGAACGGCGGCGGCATCCGTTTCCTGACTCTGTATGCCCAGTACGCTGCACCTGTCAACAACCAGGACCTGTTCTATACCTACCAGGGACTGACAACCGACGGGCAATTCTGGGTGGCTGCTATCCTGCCGATCAACCACGTCATGCTGCCCGAGACAGCCGACCCCCCACCGGGCGGCATGACCTTTGATCAATTCGCTGCCAATTATGAAACTTACATTGCAGATATGACCTCCCAATTGGAAGCCCAGCTTCCCAACAGCTTCACCCCCACTCTGACAGCCCTGGATGCACTTATATACAGCATAAGCATCCAACCCTGAAAACTGGAGAAAGCCTCATGCCTTATGACTTTGACCGGATGATCGACCGCCACCATACCAACGCCGTTAAATGGGAAGCCTATCCTGAAAATGTCTTGCCAATGTGGGTGGCTGATATGGATTTTGCCGCCCCCGAGCCCGTCCTGGCTGCCTTGCGCGCCAAAGTGGAACACGGCGTCTTCGGTTATGAATGGGCATCCAGGAAATTGCTCGAAACCGTTTCAGCCCGCATGCAAAAGCTGCACGGTTGGCAGGTCAGTCCTGATATGGTGGTTACCATCCCTGGCATCGTCAGTGGATTCAATGTGGCTGCCCGCATCGCTGGTAAACCTGGCGATGGCTTGCTGGTGCAGCCTCCGGTTTACTTTCCTTTCTTGAAGGTACCAGAAAACACCGGGATGAAGATCCAGTTGAACCAATTGAAGCAGGTCAACGATCCCGAGGGAATGCACTACGAGATCGACTTTGATGAATTTGAATTGGCTATGAACAAGGAAGGCGCCCATACGGCCATGTTCCTGTTGTGCCAACCCCACAACCCCACCGGCAGTGTTTATACGACCCAACAGATATCCCGCCTGGCAGAGATCTGCCTCACGAATGACACCCTGATCTGCTCGGATGAGATCCATGGTGAATTGCTCCTGGGAGGGGCGGAATACACGCCCATGGCAGCCCTCTCACCCGAGATCGCACAGCGCACAATCACCCTTGTGGCGCCAAGCAAGACCTTCAATGTGGCTGGATTGTTCTGCGGATTTGCGATCATCCCCAATCCGCAACTTTGTAAGGCTTACAGGCAGGAGGTCGAACGCCTTACCCTGCATGTCAGCAGCCTCGGGCTGGCTGCTGCCCAGGCCGCCTTGTCGGGAGATTGCGATGATTGGCTGACTGATCTGTTGTGCTACCTGACGAACAACCGCAATTTTCTGGCTGCCTACATCGCCCGCAATTTGCCCGGGATCCGCACCACCCTGCCGGATGCCACCTATCTGGCCTGGCTGGACTGCAACGAACTGGTACGCAGCAAAAAAATCTCCACCAGCCCCTATAAATTTTTCTTGGAGAAAGCCGGGGTGGCTTTCAACGATGGCGCCACCTTCGGTCCCGGCGGTGAGGGGTTTGTTCGCTTCAACTTTGGTTGCCAGCGCAGTACCATGCTGCAGGCTCTTGAGCGCATGAAAGCTGCCATTGGATCTTTGCCTTCCATCTGATCTTTAGACTGATCTGTAACCCTACCCTTCTACTTCGAGTGATGAACTACCCGGAGAGCCTGGATGTGAATGGCTTTGTGAAATCTGGAAAGATGGAAAATTCCGAGTGCATCCTGCGCGGTACCTGTATGGACAATTGCACCAACAAAGCCATTGTCTACTCATTCATTCGAGGTGAATATGACTCAACAACTATCAAGTGAACTGGTCTGGAATGAATTGAAAAAGGAACTGTTTGCCGTACTGGGCATGGTGACCGCACAGAACGAAGCGCGTACGGTTGGTATCGTCTACATCGTGCATGCCAAAAAACTTTACATATCCACCCGCACAGAGGAATGGAAAACCCGCCACATTCAGCAGAACCCAAAAGTCTCGATCACCTTGCCGATCGCCAAACGCATCCCGCTCATGCCCTGGATCAAAATCCCCCAGGCCACCATCACCTTCTCCGGCAAGGCAAAGGTATATGCTTCCGGGCAGGTATCCGTGGATATCCTGCACGCCCTGATGCGCGGTCTGGAAGCTGATCCGCAAAAACTGGCCAACCTGTCTGTGATCGAAATTGAACCGCAGGGCGAATTCTTGACCTACGGCATCGGTATCCCGCTCATGCAGATGCGTTTCCCCGAAAAAGCGCGCGGCCGCGCCCCTGTAGCTTAGAAAGTTGTAATAATCACCCCATCCTTCCGGTCAGGTAGGCTTCGGTCAGTTCATGCTTGGGACGGGTGAATATCTGGGTGGTGGGTTCGAACTCAACCAGTTCACCCAACCAGAACAGACCGGTCATCTCGGAGACGCGCCCCGCCTGCTGCATGTTATGGGTCACGATTACGATTGTGTAGCTCTTCTTCAATTCCCCGATCAGTTCTTCAATATGCAGTGTGGCGATCGGGTCGAGGGCCGAGGTGGATTCGTCCATCAGGATGACCTCTGGTTGGACTGCCAGTACACGTGCGATGCACATGCGCTGCTGCTGTCCCAGTGAAAAGCCCATTGCATTAGCCTTGAGATCATCCTTGACCTCGTCCCACAGGGCAGCCTGTCGCAGGCTGCGTTCCACGATATCGTCCAGGTCGGTCTTGCTTTTAAATTTCCCCAGAACACGCGGTCCGAAAGCCACGTTGTCATAAACGGATTGCGGGAACGGGTTGGGCTTCTGAAAGACCATGCCCACCTGCTGGCGCAGCGTGACTACATCCATCCCAACAGCATGGATATCCTGCCCTTTCAGCAGGATCTTCCCCTCCACCCGCGTACCGTGGATGGTGTCGTTCATACGATTCAGGCAGCGCAGGAAGGTGCTTTTGCCGCAACCGGAGGGTCCGATCAGGGCGGTGACTTGTTTTGGTAGCACCTGCAAGCTGATACCACTCAGGGCTTTTTTGGGACCATAAAAGAAGTCGAGTTCCTGGATGTCAAAGATGGGGGTGGCTGATTCCATAAGGCTATTTTACCCGATTGCATCCCTGGCGTGTTTGAAACCCAGGGATCTTTTTCCAGGAATGATCGGTTATTTGATATACTGTTTTTCCTGACTATCTCCACTATCCTTTTTTTAAAAGGAACATCCATGCCCGATTATCAAACCATTTACAATGAACATGCCAACCAGTATGAACTGCTCGTATCCAGGGAGGATTTCCAGGATAATATTTTCCGCTCCATCGACCAGGTTACACCGCTGACCGGGTTGGATGTTGTGGAATTCGGAGCCGGGACCGGACGCCTGACCTGCTTGCTGACACCGGTGGTGGATTCGATCTTTGCCTTTGACCATTCTACTCACATGCTGGCGGTCGCAGTAGAAAAACTGAAGAAGAGCGATCAAAAGAACTGGTACATCGGCGTCAGTGACCACCGCCGAATGCCGGTGCCGTCTGAATTCGCCGATCTGGCCATCTCTGGTTGGAGCATCAGCTACATGGTGGTCGATCACCCTGCAACCTGGCAGGTGGAATTGGTCCAGGCTTTAAATGAAATGCAGCGGTTGGTTAAACTTGGAGGGTTCGTGATCCTGCTCGAAACCCTTGGGACAGGATGTGAAACACCGATCCCACCAGCAGATTTACTGGAGTACTACGCTTATCTGGAAGTGCAGGGTTTTCAAAGGAGCTGGATCCGCACCGACTACCGCTTCCCGGACCGCCTCGAGGCCGAAAGCTCCGTAGGTTTCTTCTTTGGGAACGAAATGCTCGAAAAGATCCGGCAGGATGAGCACGGGGTGATATTGCCGGAATGCACAGGGATTTGGGTATTAAGAAAGGAGTAGATCATCTCCTGATTTCCAATTATTTCATTTTCTTTCGGCTATAATTACCTTCATGAAAAAAGTGGTGCTCCTGTCCCTTATGGTGGTGTTACTGGTCTCCTGTGCAGGCGCCGGAGCAGGCTCATCCACCAATTCCCAACCTACTGAATCCATTCAAAACAAGGGCTCTGATACAATCGTCAACCTGGCTCTTGCCTGGGCTGAGCACTACCAGGTCATCCACCCCGAAGTTCGCCTCTCGGTAACCGGAGGCGGATCGGGCACTGGAATCGCAGCCCTGATCAATGCCACTGTGGATATCGCCAACGCCTCGCGCCAGATCAAACCCGAGGAGATCGCTGAAGCCCAGGCGAAGGGCATCGATCCAGTCGAACACGTCATCGCCCGCGATGCTATCGCTGTCATTGTCAACCCTGACAACCCGATCCAGCAGTTAACCCTGCAGCAGATCTCCGATATTTACAGCGGAATATACAACAACTGGCAGCAGGTCGGCGGTGAAGACCGACCGATTGTGCGCCTGTCGCGTGAGACCAATTCCGGCACGCACGTGTATTTTCTCGAAACCGTTCTACGCCTAGGGCAGAAGGATAAAAAGACCCTGTTCTCAACTGACACCTTGTTGCTGGCCTCCTCGGAAGGCATCATCAACGAAGTGCGCCAGAATCCGAATGCCATCGGCTATGATGGGCTGGGCTATGTCCCCAAAGACCTGAAGATGATCGCCATTGCCCGCCAGAAAGGTGAGTCATACATTCTGCCATCCATCGCCACGGTCAACAACAACACCTACCCGATTGCGCGCGACCTGTATATGTACACTGCCGGGCAGCCTGTTGGCGCCGTGGCAGCCTACCTGGATTGGATATTATCTGACGAAGCCCAGGCTATTGTTGCCGAATTGGGCTTTGTACCTGTAAAGTAGGATTATGGATAGATCTGTCGATTGGCGTGAATATGTCATCACCCGGGCCATAAAAACCAGTGGGTATTCTGCCATATTGTTCGTTGGTCTGATCTTCTTATTCCTGTTAAAGGAAGGCCTTCCAGCATTGGCGAAAGTACCCATCAGCAATTTGCTCAGCACACGCTGGTATCCCATTGAAGATTTCTTTGGCATTCTGCCCCTGCTTACCGGATCGCTGATCGTCACGTTGGGAGCCGGGTTGATCGCCATTCCACTCGGGCTTGGCTCGGCCATCTTCATCGCCGAGATCGCCCCGCGCTGGCTGCGCGAGATCCTGAAGCCCCTGGTTGAATTGCTGGGTGGGTTGCCTTCGGTCGTGCTCGGTTTTCTGGGCATCCTGGTGCTGTCCCCAAATCTGCGCATCCTGTTGGACCTGCCAACAGGTCTGACAGCCCTGGCAGGCTCGCTGCTTCTTGGCGCTATCGCCATCCCGACTATCGTATCCATCGCCGAAGACGCACTCGACTCGGTGCCGCAATCCTATCGGGAGGGTGCCCTGGCTGTGGGCGCAACACGCTGGCAGACTATCTGGCGCGTCACCCTGCCTGCTGCCCGTTCCGGAGTTCTGACAGCCGTCATGCTTGGCATCGGGCGCGCCCTGGGTGAGACAATGGCGGTCATGATGGTGACCGGCAACGCACCCGTCATGGCTACCCGCTGGAATTCGCTTTTCATGCCAGCCCGTACCATGACAGCCACAATTGCTGCCGAGATGGGCGAGGTTGCCAATGCATCCACCCATTACAGTGTGCTCTTCTCTATCGGTCTGGTGCTGTTCCTGATCTCTCTGGCAGTCAATGTAACCGCCTCATCGGTGATCTTCCGCCAGAAGAAACGCGCTGAAAGGATCCTGTCCTGATGAAGACCAACCTGCGCATCAACCAGAACCTGTCCCAGAAGCTGGGCTTTTCCTTCCTGTCCCTGGTCATGGTGGTCACGGTCCTTCCCATCCTGGCCGTGATTGTTTACATTTTCCTACAGGGTTCTCCAGCCATCTCGTGGGAATTCCTGGGAGGTTTCCCGCGCGACGGAATGCGCCAGGGCGGTATTTTGCCTGCCATCGTGGGCACCTTTTACCTGACGCTCGGCACAGCCATTTTTTCGGTTCCACTCGGCATCGCCGCGGCCATCTACCTGGCAGAATATGCACCTGAAAATAAGGTCACCCGCCTGATTCGCATTGCCATCATCAACCTGGCCGGCATCCCCTCCGTGGTGTATGGCTTGTTCGGCCTGGGTCTGTTCGTCTTCTTCCTGAACTTTGGTACCAGCCTGCTGGCAGCCTCACTGACACTTTCGATCATGACCCTGCCGGTTATCATCAGCGCCGCTGAAGAGGCTCTGCGGGCGGTTCCGCAGGCTTTCCGGACGGTCAGCATCTCGCTGGGCGGCACACGCTGGCAGACCATTCGCCGCATCGTCCTGCCTCAGGCGCTTCCTGGAATCATCACCGGGGTTATCCTCGGTCTGGAACGAGCCGCTGGTGAAACAGCCCCCATCCTGTTCACCGGGGCAGCTTTTTTCCTGCCTCGCCTGCCCAATTCACCCTTCGATGCCACCATGGCGCTGCCCTACCACCTTTTCGTGATCTCCACCCAGGTTCCTGAGATGCCCTTCCAGATCCAGTATGGCACAGCCCTGGTCCTGCTCACATTTGTCCTGGGCATGAATATCATCGCCACTGTCATCCGCTCCCGCGCCAGGGCCAGGAGACAATGGTGAGATAGGATAAACGATTGACCACGAACGATGGACCAATTTTCTCAACTTGGAGAATATGATGCCGTATAAGTTTGAGCAATTGGAAGTATGGCAATTGGCATTGGATCATATCGATTCCATTTATGGTTTTGTAGAAGAATTGCCGCGAAGTGAGGATTTCAACCTAAGATATCAGATCATCCGGTCGGCAACTTCAGTAGAACAAAATATCGCTGAAGGCTGTACAGGTCAGTCTGATGCAGAACTGACTCACTTCTTGGGTATGTCAATCCGCTCACTGATCGAAACGGTAGCCTGCTTACATTTGATCCAGAGAAGGCATTTTATCAACGATGAATCTTCTATCTACCAGGTATTTGCCAATTCGCAAATGCTTGCCTGCAAGTTACAATCTTTTCACAAGTCGATCTTGGCTGCCTCCAGCCACATCCGTGAGGATGCAACCGAATATTTTATAGAAACGGACGAGTACTTATCGTCCATCGTCGATTGCCCATCGTCAAAAATATGAACAAGATCATTGTTGACCACCTGAATTTACAATATAGTGACGGAACTGAGTCGCTACGCGACATCAGCCTGGATATTCCCGCCCATGCCATTACGGTCCTGTTTGGCCCAGCCGGGGGTGGAAAGTCGTCCCTTCTGCGCTGTCTCAACCGCCTGAATGACCTGACCGAGGTCAAAACCACCTCGGGTCGCATCCTGCTGGATGGGAAAGACATTCTCGACCCGGGTACGGATGTAATTGCCCTGCGCCGCAAGGTCGGGATGGTCTTCGCCCGCCCGGTAGTCCTGCCACTCTCCATTCGCGGGAACATAACCTACGGGCAGGAACTGGCAGGCGAGACACGCAGATCCCGCCTGGACGAAGCCGTGGAGCGCAGCCTGAAACTATCCGCCCTGTGGGACGAGGTCAAGGACCGCCTGAACGATCCCGGCATCGCCCTTTCCGGCGGTCAGCAGCAGCGCCTGTGCCTGGCGCGCGTTCTGGCAAATCAGCCCGAGGTCATCCTGCTGGATGAGCCCACCAGCGGGTTGGATCCGCTCTCCACGGGCAAGGTCGAGGATGCCCTGCAGGTCCTCAAACAGGATTACACCATCGTGCTCGTCCCGCACTCCGTTCAACAGGCTGCCCGCACCGCAGATTATGCTGCCTTCTTCTTGCAGGGCGAACTGGTGGAATGGGCCGAAGGCAAGAACATCTTCACCAATCCGTGCGAAAAGCATACCGAAGACTACGTGGAAGGCAGGTTTGGTTGATGTGCAAAAACCATGCTTTTTCCTAAAGTGAACGTTTCAAGAATATCTGCACCACCATTTTGACCACTCGAATCTTGAGGCAACCTCGATATGATCGCAAAATCAAAAACCACCACATCATTCAGTAGAAAAACATTATTCGCGATCCTGGTAATCCTTGGATTATCAGGTTGTGATATTACTCAAGGAACTGAACCGGCTCCTACCCGGATCCTTCCAACAGCAATCCCCACCCTGGCTATAGAAACGGACTTACCATTTGAACCAACATCCGCCCAGATGCCAAATGAAGGATCAGGTGTGTGCGATCATCCATACTGGCCGGTGTATGAGGGTGCCAGTTGGGTCTATTCGGTGTATGAAAACCATTCAGGTGATCCCGGACCTTCCTATGAAGAAACCTGGACGGTTTGGGGAGTTGAGCCGGTCACCGACAGAACACAATTCCAGTTGAAGACTTCCAATACCTACGATGACGCCAGCGGCACGAGTGATTTGTTTTCCTGCGACCAGTCAGGCATTTATAACTCCGGTCTGGAAATGCTCAACTCGTTTGGCGCACCAGTCATGGTCCTGCCAACCGGCGGGAATTTTTACCCAGGATTTACGTGGAATCGTGCAGACGGCGCTCAATATCTCCTGCATGAGTATCAAGTGGAAGAAACACCATTTGGAGTTCTTCCGACGATCACATTTGGAATGGATGATCCCTTCGGGATGGGAACAGTCCTGTACAAGTATGCGGAAGGTATCGGCCTGATCGAATTGACCATTTCCAGCGATACAATTACCATCGTCAAGAAACTGTCAGCCTATTCATCAGGAACAGGGAACGAGATCTCCCCCACTCCGTACGCACTGCCTCAAAACACAGGGGAGGCCTTAACCCGGTACATCATGGCCGACATCCAGCTTGGGTCAGTTTATGATTATTACCTGGCTTCCAGTCAACCGGAAGCCTCGGAAGCAATTCGCAGATGGGACCAGGGCATCCGGGTGGTCAATATTGGATCCTTTGAAAGGAAGGTGGTCGGCAATTATGGCTGGCAGATCACCTACCTTGGATCAGATCAGTACATCAATGGCATGGATGTCCAACTGTCCGATCCTCCGGTTGTCAATACGCCTGCTCCTGCCAATCTGCCTCCCTATATCAACAATGTAATCCTTCGAAATGACCGTTCTTCAGGGCACCTTATCATCTGGCAGGACATATTTTTTCAGGATGTGGATGGAGATGCCAATTATGTGCATTACCGCTTGGTAAACATCACAGCAGGTTACTCCGCCACCACCCAGGATGGTAACATCACGATGTCCACGGACCAGGTCAATGGCACAATGCTCAGCGGAAAATGGGTCTGCGGCGGTGGAACATACGATACAACGCTGGAGGTTGTCATCTATGATATGGGAGGACATACCAGTAATTCGGTCAGTTATACGATGTCATGCAATTAAAGGATGAAAACAACCCGCCCACTTTGCATACAGGGTACCCTTTGAAAGGCGGTTTCAGGTAACTCATGACTGAAAAAATTCTCGTCGTTGAAGACGAACCCTCCCTGCAGGAGACCCTGGTCTACAACCTGGAGAAACAGGGTTATACGGTTGAAGCGGTTGGTGATGGACTTCTGGCAGTTGCCGCAGCCCGAAAAAATGCCCCCGATCTGATCATCCTGGATATCATGCTGCCGGGAATGGATGGTATCGAAGTCTGCAAGAACGTGCGCAGGGAGATGAGCGTTCCCATCTTGATGCTGACAGCCCGCGATGACGAGATCGACCGCGTTGTCGGGCTGGAGGTCGGTGCGGATGATTACCTGACAAAACCTTTCTCCATGCGTGAGTTGATGGCCCGTGTCAAGGCACAATTGCGCCGCACCCAGTTCATCCGCACTGAACTGGAAAAGCTGCAACCAGTCGAAAGCGGGGACCCTCACAAGGTGCTGACTTTTGGCAATCTGGTCATCAACCAAACCCGCCGGGAAGTGACCCTGGACAGCCAGGTGCTCTCCATTAAGCCGCAGGAATATGACCTGCTGGTCTTCTTTACCGAACACAAGGGGCAAATGCTCTCGCGTGAGTTCATCCTAGAGCGCGTCTGGGGCTGGGATTTCATTGGCGACAGCCGCACGGTGGACGTGCATGTGCGCTGGCTCAGACAGCGCATCGAGAAGGACCCCGCCAGTCCCGAACGCATCGTGACCGTACGGGGAGGAGGCTATCGCTTCGAAGGATGAACCCCTATATTTTAACGGGACTCACGCTCACAATACTGGTGCTGGGCTGGTTCACCTGGCGTTATTTCCACCTGCACCGCAACTTGCGCTCTTATTCCGAAATTCTACGCCACGCCATACAGGAAGGATTATCAACAGAAACCCTGCCGCAGGATGTGAGCGGTTTGGAAGGTCTCTCCAATGCGGTCAGAGCTCTATCTGCATCTCTGGAAGCGCATGCTATGGATGTGGATGCCGAACGCGCCAACTTGTCCGCAGTCCTTGAGCGAATGACTGACGGCGTCTTGATCGCTGATGCCGAGGGTTATGCAACCTACCTGAACCCGGCGGCTGAGCAATTGTTCAATGCGCCGGATGCATTGGGCAAATCGGTAACGGAGATCGTTCGCCACCACCAATTGGTGGAAGCCTGGCATCTCAGCCTCAAGACAGGTCAAAAACAGGAAGAATCCATTGAGGTTCCCGGTTCACGCCAATTCCTGCAATTGGTGATCCTGCCGGACAGGGAAGTGGGAGGTTCGCTCCTGCTGGTACAAAACCTGACGCGTGTCCGGCGGCTGGAAAAAGTGCGTCGCGACTTCATATCAAATGTATCCCATGAACTGCGTACCCCGTTGGCTTCCCTCAAAGCCCTGACCGAGACTTTGCGGGACGGCGCCTTGAATGATCCGGTGGCAGCACCGCGTTTCCTTGAGCGCATTGAGACAGAAGTGGATGCCCTGACCCAAATGGCACAGGAACTGCTCGACCTGGCACGTATCGAATCCGGGCAGATTCCGATGGAATTGGACAGGGTGGATCCGTCCAGACTGCTTGCCTCGGTTGCCGACCGCATGACCGCCCAGATCGAACGTGCCAGCCTGACCCTGAAAGTGGAACAACCGGTAGGCTTGCCTGATATTCGAGCCAATGCGCCCCGCCTGGAACAGGTCCTGGTCAATCTCATCCACAATGCCATCAAGTTCACCGCCGCAGGAGGAGAAGTGATCCTTTCAGCCAGGGTGGACAATGGGTTTGTGAGTTTCGCAGTCAAGGATAACGGCGTGGGCATCCCGGAGGATGAACTGGAACGTGTCTTTGAACGCTTCTACAAGGCGGATCGGGCTCGTTCAGGAGGTGGTACCGGGTTGGGCCTATCGATCGCACGGCACATTGTCGAGGCCCACGGGGGCACCATCCGGGTCGAGAGTATCGAAGG
>Ga0172371_10005958_pt1 | contig 17920 bp, 19 predicted proteins | sample Lak12m_FD_114543 | JGI IMG/M metagenome (GOLD analysis project Ga0172371, IMG submission 114543) | Freshwater microbial communities from Kabuno Bay, South-Kivu, Congo - kab_022012_12m | ecosystem: Environmental > Aquatic > Freshwater > Lake | place: Democratic Republic of the Congo: South-Kivu...
AGAAAGTTTAATTGTAATACAGCACTGCCCAGTAAAATGGATATTGTAGTGCCACGCCCTTTTTATGTCGCTGTAACTTATTGTTATTACTTGATTATTTTTTTGCAAGTGTTGAAGATGGGTATAACTGGGTAAAGAGTATTTTCTTGAAGACCCTATGGATAGACCTGTTAAATTGAAAATATCACAAAATATTTTCCTTCAGTTTGTACTTGGTGAGGTAATAGGTCTGTTAATTGCCTTTTGCTCACGGTAGTTTCCCCTTGTCGGAGGTTGCGTGGGTCGGAATTTTGTGGGCAGTATTGCTGATGACTGCCCGGGTACAGGTGCAGGCTGGCGGGGTGCTAATGCAGTGGTTGGCGCTGATGTTTCCCTTGTCTTCGGCCTTTGCGTATCATTAAGATAAACTATCACGGTCTCCTCTCCTCTTACCATCGTAACTTTGTCTGCCTCAATATTTTTAAGGATAAAGCTGCTGAGGGTATCGCCTCTTCTCAGCGCTATTTGTCTATTCCCCCTGCCGGGTGAGCTAAACGGCGCTTTCAAATCTTCGAGATAAGCCAGGCTTATGTCGTCTGTTATCAATGTTCCGTAAAGCACAAACTCAGGTTTAGGTAAAGTATTTTCATCTTTTTTCTCAGTGGGAATTTTCCTTTCAGGATGAAAAAGGTTCTGGTCTGCTATTATCGTATAGTCCGGAGGGGATGTAATAGGACTCTCAACAGGTTTTTTATATATATCACTCTTAATTTTTTTTCCAACAGGCAGTGTATATTTAATGCTCGTGTTAAACATAGGTAAGATAGTATAGTTAGCCAGCATGACAAGGGCTGCTAATAACATTATGTTTAGCGGATTAATGTTTCTGAAAATGTATTTCAATTTACACGTCCGTCTTATACCTGTTATGATACATTTAATTTACCATAAAGTTCCTACGGGATGATAGGTTCTACAAACAACCCTTTCTTTTTTAAGACATTTCATATTTTTAATGCTGTCTCAGATAATGTGTGCGCAAGTGTCCGACCCCTGGTAAATTAGTGCAGAAGGTGGGCTAAGTATGATAGTATAACATTGTCTTTCACGGAACATTTATTATGTCTTTTTAATACCCCACAGTCTCTGCTATGGGGTTCCCTCATACCCCACTTTGGAAAAGGGGGGCAAGGGGGGATTTTTAAAATTAATAAAATTTACCTAAAGATACCCCGCCGTCTCCGCGGCGGGGAGGTTCATTATCTTACTTAAAGCCTGATGAAAGTATTGATTGCTGACGATGATAAAAATCTGAGGAAAGTTCTTATGAATGAACTTTCTGATGAAGGTTTTGATGTCGATGCGGCAGGCAACGGCATCAAAACAATGGAGCTACTTGAAAAGAATGAGCATGATGTATTGCTTTTAGATTTGAATATGCCGGGTCTCAACGGCATGGATGTCCTGAAGAAAATAAAGGACATCGAGATACCAACTGAGGTAATAATCCTTACAGCACACGCTACTGTTCCTACAGCTGTTAATGCTATGAAGCTGGGCGCCTATGATTACCTGACAAAACCATTTGAGTTAGAGGTGCTAATAGCTGTCATTGAAAAAGCATATGAGAAGAAAAAACTCCTCAGTGAGAATCTACTCCTCAAGTCGCAGATAAAAAGACATTCAGAAATACCGAATATTATAACAAAGAGCCCCATTATGTTCGAAATCTTAGAGACCGTAAAAAAGATTGCTGTATCAGATTTGCCGGTTCTTATTTGTGGGGAAAGCGGTGTTGGCAAAGAGCTTGTGGCAAAGGCTATCCATAATGCATCAGACCGCGCAGAGGGGCCTTTTATTCCAATAAATTGTGGGGCTATCCCTGAAACAATGCTTGAAAGCGAAATATTTGGCCATGAAAAAGGGGCCTTTACAGGCGCCTATAATAGAAAGTTAGGATTGTTAGAGATAGCCAATAATGGTACGTTTTTTCTTGATGAGATTTGTGAACTGACCTCTCAACTTCAGGGAAAGCTTCTAAGGGTAATTGAGACAAAAAGTTTTTTCAGGGTTGGCGGTACAAAGGAGATTGGAGTTGATGTAAAGTTTGTCTCGGCTACGAATAAGGATTTAAAAAAAGAAGTTGAGACAGGTAATTTCAGGACAGACCTTTATTATCGTATAAGCGCATTGACCCTTCATATCCCGCCTTTGAGGGAAAGGAAAGAGGACATACCTTTACTTGTTGAGCATACCATTAGGAACAATACAGCCTTTAAAAACAAAAAGCTTACTAAAAAGGCATTTAATATTCTTTCTGAATATGCATGGCCCGGCAATGTTAGAGAACTCCAAAACGTAATTCACAGGGCTCTGCTTCTATCAAGAAATAATGTAATAGGTCCCGAGGATCTACCAGCAGATCTCATTGCGGACCATAAAATTCCCACAATGCGGCTTGAAGATATAGAAAGGGAACATATCCTTAAGGTCCTCAGAGAGGCGGATGGACAAAGAGGAAAGGCAGCTGAAATACTCGATATCGATCCAAAGACACTTTACAGGAAACTCTCCGCTTATGGGATAAAATGATGAAAAACGCATAACAAGGCACACAGCAGCTTGATGCGGAGTTTGCGGGACTAAAAACAAATCTTTAAAAATTTATATCGAGTGCCTGAATGAAGAAAATTAGCCGCGATATCACAGACCGCAAAAGGACAGAGGAAGCGCTGCGAAAGAGCGAGGCACGGTTTCGGGCCATCTTCGAGACCGCCCAGGATTCTATCTTTATCAAAGATCACGCTCTGAGATATATTCATGTCAATCCTGCCATGGAGAAACTTCTCGGATTACCATTCTCAAAACTGATCAAAATGACGGATGAGGACCTTTTTGGGGAGGAAGCAGGAAAACACATCATGGAGATCGATTCACGGGTTCTTAGTGGTGAAATTATTGAAGAAGAGCATACAAAACCGGTAAAAGGAACTCCGATCACATTCCACGTTATTAAAGTGCCGATACGTGATAGCTCTGGTAAGATCATTGGTCTGTGCGGTATAGCGCGCGACATCACTGAGCGCAAAGAAGCAGAAAAGGCGCTGCAAGACTCTAAAGCAAAGTATGCAGCTATAGTCGAAGGATTTGATGGCTTTATCTATATCTGTTCAGAGAATTATGAAATAGAGTTCATGAATGAACGGTTGATTGAACGCACTGGCTATAATGCGCTAGGGCAGAGGTGCTATAAAACCTTTTACGGCCTGGATGAAATTTGTCAGTGGTGTGAAAATGAGAAAATAATAAAAGGCGAAGTAGTTAGAGGGGAGATCCGCGGCCCAAAGGATAACCGCTGGTACTATATTGTCAATACGCCAATCCATAATCAAAACGGCAGCATCTCCAGGATGACGATGATTCAAGACATTACAGAGAAAAAAGAAAATGAGATCCGGCTTATAATGACCGAGAGGCTTGCTGCCCTTGGCCAAATGGCTTTCGGTATAGCGCACGAGATAAACAATCCCCTTGCGACTATCGCAGCCTGTGCTGAGGGGCTTCTCAATAGGCTGAAAAAATGGCGGTATAACCCTGAGTTATTTGAAGGCTATTTAAGAATCATTGAGGAAGAGGTGATAAGATGCAAGGGCATTACAACGAGTATGCTCTCTTTTGTTAGAAAAACAAACTATGAAAAGAAATATATAGATATAAATTATACGCTCGATAAGACCCTTGAACTAATCAGCTTTCAGGGCAGATTTAAAGAGGTTAAAGTGATAAGGAATTATAAAGGGGGACTGATTGTTTATGCAAATGAAGGTGAATTGAGACAGGTATTTCTGATATTTATTGTGAATGCACTCGATGCCATGGAGGACATGGGCACACTCACAATCGAGACAGGCATAATCCCCACCCCCCCTTTAGAAAAAGGGGGCGAAGGGGGAATGGTATTCATAAAAATAGGTGATACAGGCTCCGGCATATCTCCCGAGCTTATCGACAGAATCTTTGACCCTTTTTTTACAACCAAATCGGAAAAAGGAGGAATAGGACTAGGCCTTTCGCTAGCCAAGAAAATGATTACAGACAATAATGGCAATATTGATGTGACTTCAGAGCAAGGAAAAGGCACGATTTTCAAGATAACCCTGCCCTTATAAATCTTTCGGGCAATATGCCCTGAGAGCAAGGCAAATTGCCTGATAGAATTACTGCTATATTATTAGATCTCAATAAAATCAATAAGTTATATCCTGGCATTACTTTTGCGGAATAATTTCTTCTAAATAGAAAAAACTTTCCTGTTTCAGGAGGGGATAATATGGGGGTAAGGCACCTTGCAGAGGCTATTATATTACAATCAATTGAGGATTTGTGGAATGAACTGCACAGAGAAGATTGCAAAACGTTCTTCAACGGGGATGGATTTAGTATCTGTGCCAGGATAGCTGGTATGGGCTTATCTGACCAGGAAAAGCTGCTCAGCCTGATAGATGGATTGATAATACACAAAAAGATACCTGTAAAGAACCCGCAAAGGAAAAATTATAAATGCATATTCTGTTAGCCGAGGACGATAAAAACTTTGGCATAGTCTTAAAAAATGAGTTAGAAGAAGAGAGATATAGCGTTAACCTTGTCAATGACGGAGTCGAGGCAGTGTTGAGCTTCATTAATAACTCCTATGACTTTGTTGTAATCGACATTGAAATGCCAAAGCTTGATGGCATCAATGCACTGAGGATTATCAGAAAGCTCAGTCCCGGTGTCCCTACCATAGCCTATTCAGGCAATGCAGGTTACAGTGAGATGGAAGAATTGTTAAAAGCCGGGGCAATAAAGTGCTTTACGAAGCCCTTTGAGTTAGCGGAACTCAAAGAATGTATAAAGAGGCACCTCGGCTGACCTGCTTCCAGATCTCTATCTGCTGCCTGTCATGGCAGATATATCTAACTTAACCATAAGTTCTTTCGGATTCCTGTAGTTTCTAACCCTTGTGTCAATCTCTTTCACAATGAGAAATGGGGTCCGTGTTTCTATAGAATAAAGGACATCGGTTAGCGCCCCGGAATCTGGCAAGACCGCATCTAGGCTGACACTTATGACCTTGAATTTATTAAGATCTTCAGGCTTACCAACCCGTTCACTTGATATTGTTCCACCCCTGCCTGTTATGATGTCTTTAACCATATCTTGCAGTGTAGCTGCTGCAAGAGAAAGAGTTTGCCCCTCTATGAGTTTTGAATCATCGGCTTTCCGTGCTTCTTTTAATGAGGCCAGGTTTTTCTCAAGCTGAGGTTTTTCTGATATGAGAGTGATATATCTTTCGAGAGTCTTTGTCTTTATAGCCTGTTCTTCCCTAATCGAGTTTACGTCAGTCTGAGTTCTTAAATAGACATGCTGGTACATGACGAGTCCGATGAGCATAGCCATTAAAGGTATTGTTGCTATCAATGTCTTATTCCTTTTCATTTGTAGGGACTTTTCCTTTGTCTTTCTTGAAACCTTCTAGCTCCATCTTTATATTAAACCTATCAGCATTCATCCTTGCATCCCTGAAGGTGGGAGATGCAAACTCGGCCTTTTTGAAATATTTTGATGTCTCGAGCTTCGGCAAAAGCATCGAGGCTGAGCTTGCATAACCTTCAATATCAACTGTTGACTCCGTAATCCTGGCCCTTGTCAGCCAGGTGGTATTCGGAAGGATGGATGTGAGTTCCTTGAATATATTAAGTGCCGTCAGCCTATTTCCCTTGAAATTATTTATTGTGGCAATCTCGTTGCTCAGTGAATCCATTTCTTTTTTAAGCGCTTCAGCTTTCCTGACATCCTCTTTTCTCATCATTATCTGACGATCAATCTCTTTGAGCCTTTTTTCTTCTATGCGAAGAGGTGCGATCATATAAAGAATCCACATGACAATGATTAATATTATGAGAATAACTGTGAAAGCAACAGGGGTCTTTTGTATGTCATGATAACCTTTTTTAAGCAGATTTAACCCGTTTGCCTTTGGCCATAACGATTCTAATGCCCCTCCAATGGCAGCGCAGGGAATCTCTTTATTGGGCAGTGAGAATCTGGTCTTTATATCAGTCTCATTCAGTATCCTGACGGGCAGATTTATCTGTAGTTTTAGCAATTCCTTAAGGGTAGAACTCTTATCTTTTAAAAGCGCTATAATCCGGGGTGTCTTTCCATGTTTTCTAACAGCAACTACAAAGGGGTCGATTTCTGTCATAATCGTATTTATTTTTAACCCTTCGCCCCCCCTTGCTAAGGAGGGGATAGGAAGGGTGCTAAAGCTGCCTGTAAAGGCGTCAGTTACAGAACCATCAAGGAATAAGGCGCCTTCATATCCGTCTTCTTTTAGCTCTATATAAATAAAGTCTTTTTCTTTATCTATATAGCGGTATAGAGTTCCTAGGCCCGAAAGATTGACTATTACTCTGCTGACAGTAATACCCTTTTCTTTGAGTGCATCTAGGTATGGCTTAACCAAATCAAACTTTGCGGCCAGGGTTAAAATAGTAAGCTTCCCGGAACTTTCTCTCAGTATCTTGAAGTCATAGAATGCATTTTCAGGACTGAAGGGGGTTAACCTGTCTAACTCATATGAAACAGCATCTGAGAGATTTTCTTTGACAGTTGCAGGAAATTCTGCAGTCTTAATAATAGCCCAGGCTTTTGGAATGCTCAAGGTTACGTCCGCCCCTGCTGCCCCAAGGTCTTTGATAGCCAAAGCCAAAGAAGAGGCGAGACCCTCTGGCTGCGGGTATCTGCCCGCTTCAAAGGAATATTCTCTGAACCCTTTAATTTTAATCCGTGATAGAAATCTTGAAGCATAGGCTATAGACAAAGTATCTTTCTCTATAGAAGCAGATATGATCTTTTTGGGCGAGATTGTATCATCTGCCGGGCTAAAGGTGAGAATCCTCCACAGAGGCCTTCCAATACTAGCCCTCAGTTTTGTTGCTGAACTCGAGGTAATAGATGTTAATTTCTTAATTGCTAGGTTTACTGCCACTGTTTATGCTTGCCGGGCTCTTGTAATAAAGATAGGTGTATTCATTATTGCCAGCAATGTTAACCGTTGCCCTGACGGCATAACCTCCCTTTTTACTGCCTTTATACCCAACAGACTCGAGGGTGAATGTGTTGGTTCCTATTATAGTAATATACGGTGTCATAAGGGTATAGGTTTCTCCGGGTATCCCGATTTCTTGCATGTTTACCATGTTTACTATCTCTTTAGTCTCCCTGTACTCTATTATTATATCAGCAATCTCAGGAGTCATGCCTGGAATTGCCATTAAAACCTCTTTTGGCGCTGCGTTTATATTAATTTTATTCGTCTTTGAATTGACGGTGAGAAAATTAATGATGCCTCTTTTCTCTCCGCCTGAGGCGGCCCCATAGAGAATCTCGGACGTCATTCCCTTAACCAGCAAGAGCTCTTCTAACGTATCAAAATTAGCATTTTTTGCACTATAAGGGTTTGGCAGAGACATATAATAATCACTCTCAGCCCCATGGAGCCTATGAAAGTCATCAGGATCCCTCCAGTCCATTATGGAATCCACAATTGTATCAACCTCTTCTCCCTGTATCCCTACGTTTATCAAGAGATTTTTTAATAGTATATCAGATGCTGTGTTTATGTCCACCTTCCCTGACTCATCCATAACACTGACAGTGTAACGCCCATCTCCAATCGGGGCGCTATAAGAGGTGCCGTCTATTTTCCATACCTCGCTTCCTTCGATTATAAGGGTCTGGTTTTTATAGACGCTTCTATAGAAGAGCTCCATTATACCTCTTTCTAGCCCGGCCTCAGCTATAAATTTCTTTTCTATTCCTTCTTTAAAGGATAGTGTGGAATGCGTCTCTGTCCTTGCCATAAAGGAAAAAGAGAGAACAATGACCATCAGGATTGTCAACACCCATAGTACGAGGAGAAGGGCAATACCTTTCTGAGGCGCTAGCAGGGATTTCAGTGATTTAATTTTCACCTGAAAATACCTCAAATCCCCCCTAACCCCCCTTTTCTAAAGGGGGGCAAAGGGGGATTACAAATTTTCATCATCCTTTGAGTCTCTTTGAGATATGAATGTTTCATTCTTCTCCTCTAAATCCAGTTAAACCTGGAAGTGGTTCTATCAGAGGACCTCTTGCCCTTAAAGGAATAATCATGGAAAGGTCTCTTGTCCCTTCGACGAGGTGCAGCCTTACCTTTTCAGGGATAGTGACGTCATCTGTCCATTGCTCTACCCACTCACCTTTCTCCTCTGTCGGGTCCTTATAAAAATACTCGAAATAGATAGAATCAAAAGAATCTAAAAGTTTTGTCTCTCTAACGTCCTCCAATCCTATTATATTTTCAGATGAGTATAAAACCTCTTTCCCGTGATCTCCAGATTCGACTCTATATGCGGCTAGCACATAGCCCTTCTCCCCACTCCAGATGGAATAGTTTGTTGAAAATTGTATAAATTTTCTCTCGCCTTTAAAATAATATTTTTTAAACCCTTCTTCATCATAGGTCAGCGGGATTTCGGATTGAAGCTGCGAATCTATGGTAGAGAGCGACGTCCTGATTCTCTCAAGGGACTCTATTCTTTTTTCCCCCGAGTCTACAGAGCGTAATCCGAGTCTCATTGCACCAGCGATGATTAATATAATGATTCCGATCATGGCGATGGAAACAGTTAACTCAAGGAGGGTGAAGCCCCGCATGGGGTCAGGTCTTGACATTTGACATAATATCAGATGGGTGTTTTTTATAAATTTAATAGGATTTTTTATGTCAAATGTCAAGACCTGACCCCCTTACAACACATCGCCCATAAGATTTTTTAATTTTGCGCTTTGCATTATCAAACTTACCCTTTAAACCTCTTTTTCAACCATCTTCAGTGTCCTCAGTGTTAGTGACCTATCTTTTGTTCCTTTTGTCCAGTGGATTATTAAGTCTATCTCTAAAAGCCTTACCTGAAGATTTTCTGTCCTAGCTTTGAGGACATCGTTTATAGAGACATCTAGCCTGTAGCCGTCATCTGTTGTCTCACTCCATGATTTCTCTGAAAGTTCATCATCATCCAGTATCTCTCCCATCTTTGCTTCTGCCTTTGTGGCAGCAGATATATAATCCCCTGAAGTAGCTATAGCTCTCAGATTAGCCGAGAAGAGTTGCAGCACAACGGTTACTGCGATGCCTAACAGCGCTATGGCTACAAGAACCTCAAGAAGGGTGAACCCGCCCCTACGGGAATTCAAAATTAAAAATTTAAAATTAAAAATAATTGAATCTCCATAATTTGCATTTTGAACTTTGCATTTACTTTATCACCACTGACCCGACTATCGGGTCAATCTGTATGCTCACAGTCCTTTTGTTGTTCCATAGTACAATGGTTCCACCTTCGACACCACCGATTGGATGTAAAACTAGCTTGTATTTCCCATTATAAATTTCTCCTAACAATGGATCTATTACTTTGATATGAATATCAGATGGGATATCTTTGGCGCCGCGACCTTCTATCCCATAATTTTTCGAATCAAGGTCTATTGTGATAGTCTGCCTTTCGCCGTGAATCTGGGCAAGGGATCTGGCATATCGGATGGTGGCTGTAATATCTCTGATTGTTGCGTTGAACTTGCTTGAAGGAAGGATATTAGCAAAAAATACTGTAGAGAGGCCGAGAATGAGTGCAATAAGGAAGAGGACAATTATCAATTCAAGAAGTGTAAAACCCCCCGAACCCATGGGGTCAGGTCTTGACATTTGACATAATATCAGATGGGTGTTTTTTATAAATTTAATGGGATTTTTTATGTCAAATGTCAAGACCTGACCCCTCCCAACACTTACTAAAAAGGCAGTTCTGTTATGCTGAATATGGCCACAAGCATTGAAATGACTATAAACCCAATAAACAGACCCATAATAAGAATCATAACAGGTTCGAGAAGGCTCACAAATCTTTTTATGGCTGTATTTAAGCTTTTCTCATAGGTGGATGCAACCTTCAGAAGCATATTATCCAGCTGACCTGTCTCCTCTCCAACCTTGATCATTGACAGGGCCAGTGGTGGAAAGGCATTAGCCTTGGATAAGGGAAGGGCAATGCCTTTGCCCTCTTTTGCTCCTGCTGAGACCGCATCGATAGCAGAGGCTATGACCTTATTGCTTATAACATCCCTTGCATTGTTTAGCGCCTGCAGTAGCGGCACCCCGCTTTTGAGAAGTGTTCCAAGGGTTCTACAGAATCTTGCTGTCTCAAGTTTTCTTATGACTTCTCCCATCATCTTTAGTTTGAAGGCATCCCATTTGTATCTGCCTGTATCAGATTTTATATAGTTCCTGAAGATAATCCACCCGGTTATTAACACTGATAAAACGATCCACCAGTATGACTTTAGTATATTGCTAAATGTAAGGAGGATTTGAGTCGGCAATGGCAATGAGCCTCCGAGTTCGGCAAATATCACAGAGAATTTCGGAAGTACATAAGTTAGAAGGATAATTATTGATATCCCACCTGTGATAATGAGTATTGTGGGATATATCATTACAGAAAATATATGCTCCTTTAATTCTTTTGAGGATTCGAGGAATTCATTCAGCTTGTCCAGCACTACATCAAGCACACCGCCAGCCTCACCAGCCCTTATCATGTTTATATAGAGCCTTGGAAATACCTTTGGATGCCTCTGCAGTGCATCAGAAAAAGAACTGCCTTCTCTGATAGACTTAAGAATGGATTGGACTATGTTCTTCATGTCTTTGCTTTCAGATATGCTGGAGAGAATATTGAGGCTTCTATCGAGAGGTAAGCCCGCGCCTAAAAGCGTAGCTAGCTCCGTTGTAAAAGTCAGGAGGTTGACTTTTGACGACCTCAGGGTAATCCTTTTTTTTAGGCCTTCCTCTGGTGCAGCAACCCTTAAAGGAATAACGCCTGTATCTTTAAGTCTTTCGATAGCAGATTTTTCATCTGCTGCCTCGATAGCGCCTTCCACAATTGCGCCTTCCATTGTAGTTGCCCTGTAAGAAAATATGGCCATCTACGCCTCTTGTGTTACCCTGAGGACTTCGCTCAAAGTTGTTATACCCTTCTTTATCTTTTCAGCGCCATCCTCAATTAATATTCTCATGCCATTCTTTTTTGCTACTTCCTTCAGCTGGTTTGAATCGGCATTTTTTAAAATTAGTTTGCGTATATTGTCATCAACAATAAGCAATTCGAATATGCCTGTCCTGCCATAGTAGCCTGTAAATGCACATTTTTCACATCCCTTTCCTGTGTAAAGTGTTATATCACTACCTAGGCCAAGGAGCTTTAATCCTTCCTTATCGGCAACTAGGGATGAGTCGATTTCCTTGCAGGAAGGACAGATTACCCTTACGAGTCTCTGAGCAAGGATTCCTCTAATTGTGGAAGAGAGAAGAAAATTCTCAACTCCCATATCAAGGAGTCTCGTTATTGAGCTGGGTGCATCGTTGGTATGTAATGTTGAAAATACGAGATGTCCTGTAAGGGCTGATTGGATGGCTATTTCCGCTGTCTCCAGATCCCTAATCTCGCCTATCATAATAATGTCAGGATCCTGTCTGACGATATGCCTCAGGGTATTTGCAAAATTCAAACCTATCTGTGGTTTTACCTGTATCTGGTTTACTCCTTTAAGCTGGTATTCAACAGGATCTTCAACAGTGATTATCTTCTTATCCGGAGAATTTATTTTGTCCAGTGCGCCGTATAGAGTCGTGGTCTTTCCGCTTCCAGTAGGGCCTGTGACAAGTATGATCCCGTTTGGCTTTTTGATCAGGTGATTGAAGGAATGGAGGGCTTGTGCTGGGAATCCTAAAAGGTCAAGGTCTATTACTATGCCTTCCTTATGGAGGATCCTCATCACAACGCTTTCACCATAAAGCACAGGGATTGTAGATACTCTCAGGTCTATCTCGCTTTCACCAACTTTAAGTCTTATACGACCATCCTGCGGCAATCTTCTTTCGGCTATGTTGAGCTTTGACATGATTTTTATCCTCGACACAATTGCTGCCTGGAGTCTTTTAGGTGTAGATTCAATGTCGTGTAATACTCCATCTATACGGTATCTAACCTTCAATTCATCCTCAAATGGTTCTATATGAATATCGCTCGCCCTGCTTTCAATAGCTCTTGTTATGAACAGGTTAACAAGCTTTATTATGGGAGCCTCTGAAGCAAGGTCTTTAAGGTGACCTATGTCTTCTTCCTCTTCTTTAATGAATTCTAACCCTTTTTCGCCTATATCCTCGATTATCCTGTTTATATTTTGTGATTCCTGTCCGTAGAATTTGGAAATGTAATCTTCCACCATTTTGCTGTCACATGCATATACCAGGACATCGGATGATGTTGCTACCCTGAGAGCATCTAGGGTTGCGCTATCTTCAGGGTTTGCCATTACAATCTTCAAAATATTGTTTTTGAGCTCTATTGGAATAATCCTATTTTCATGAATAAAACGGGATGATATACCATTAAGAACGAGCGGCACCTTCGGCAGGTCTTCTGATTTTAGATAAGGTACATCTTTGGTCAAATTTTACCTCGTAATAAATTTATTATAGCACAAAAGAGGCTCTTGCAAAAGTCCTGAATTGTCACCCTGAGCTTGTCGAAGGGTGACGTAGCTAATTGATTCGTCATCATTCTTCGACAAGCTCAGAATGACAGAAGGACTATTTTAAGGACTTTTGCAAGAGCCTCAAAATATTATTAGATTTTTTATCTCGTTATCTGCAAGTGTCACTTCAAAGCTATCCGACTTGAAAGTCTATGACTATGAATTTAGAACCAAATATGTAATATAATATATACTAATATATACATCTGATTGTATATTATTAACTCTCTAAAATAACAGGAAATTCCAATAAAGAAGAAAGAGAAATCATTTGTGGAAATTTATGCGGATGGCGCCTGCAGCGGCAACCCGGGTGTAGGTGGATACGGTGTTATTTTGAGATCTGGCGCCCGCGAAAAAGAACTATCCGGTTGTGACCCCAGGACTACAAATAATCGCATGGAATTGACAGCAATTATTAAAGCGCTTGAAGCGCTAAAAAAACCATGCAGGGTTAAGGTGCATACCGATTCTCGTTATGTTGTTCAGGGTATGACAGCGTGGATCTTTACATGGCTTAAAAACAACTGGAAGAACAGTCAGAAAAAGGATGTTATCAACAAGGACCTATGGATGAAACTCCTTGATTTATCTAATCTCCATGATATTAAATGGCAGTGGATAAAAGGACATGGAAACAACCCTGATAATGAAAGATGTGATAAACTTGCAAAAGTTGCGATCAAGAGATGTAAGAAAATAATCAATCCCCCTTTAGAAAAGGGGTAACCCACACTTGCTTCCCCCTTTAGAAAAGGGGGGATGGGGGGATTTGAGGTTTTTTCATAATGAAAAAGATTGATATCAGGAATCTGACAGGTATGTTTCTGATAGCTGTCCCGGGTTTAAAAGATCCGAATTTCGAACGTACTGTTGTACTCATCTGTGACCATACAAAAGACGGAGCTTTTGGACTTGTTGTAAACCGCATCCTGCTGAATAGTTTTGCCCCCCTTTTCAGCGGGCTGGGCATAAAAGAGTATGTGGTAGATATGCCGGTATTCTACGGCGGGCCTGTTAAGCCTGAACAGGGATATATCCTCTATCCGCCTTCATTGTGTGAGTCACTTCCAAGAGGCAGTTGCTACCCATCGATAAAGATTAACGATGACCTTTCCATGACTACGGCTAAGGAAATCCTGAGTGACATTGCGGTGGGTAAAGGGCCAAAACAGTTTCTTTTTACACTTGGGTTTGCAGGATGGGCTCCGGGACAGCTTGAGTACGAACTTATTGCAGACGGCTGGCTGATTGCCCCTGTAGATAATAAGATTATTTTTGATATACCGGTAAGTGAACGCTGGAAGGCTGCTGCAGACTCAATCGGAGTCGATTTAACGAGGCTTGTTTGTAGGCAAGGGAGGGTGTAGAGTAGTGCGGCCCTCTACCCTGCGGTTGTAGACAAGCCGTAGACGACAGCGATGTTCTACAAGTTAGCGGCAGATTTTGTTGTCCTTATCCACTTTCTATGGATTATTTTCTTAATATTTGGTGTATTCATAGGAAAGAAGTATCAGGCTGTAAAGGTATTCCATATCGCTGGTCTCGGTTTTGCGGTCATTATACAAATATTCGGATGGTACTGTCCCCTGACCCATCTTGAAATATGGCTCAGGCAGAGACATGATCCGTTGCTTACATATAGTGGTTCATTTATTATTTACTATATGGAGAAGCTCATCTATATCGAATTGACCCCCGGGATAATCTTTGTGTTAACCTTGATCCTCATTTCGATATCGGCATATCTTTATATAAGGAGAAATGAAGCAGATATGCCAACAAGTCTGCACAATGGAGAATGAAGATTAGTAATCCCCCTTCATCCCCCTTTATAAAAGGGGGCGTAAAAGGTGGTAGTAGCTTTATAAAAGGGTGAATTAATTGATGAGAATTTACAAGCATGAATAATCTATTCCCCTCTTTTTTAAAGAGGGGTGAGGGGAGATTACTAAAAATATTTTTATGAATATGAATAAGATGTATTTTCAGAGGGAATTCAGTATATTTTCGATCATGAAGAAAGGGATAAAAATGCAATGGATTTTCAGGAACTGTTAAAAATAATGGAGGCGCTCAGGAGTGAGAAAGGTTGTCCATGGGATAAAGAACAGACAAGAGAATCACTTAAGCCCTTCATTGTAGAAGAAGCATACGAAGTTATTGAGGCGATTGATGAGAGCGACCCTGAGAAAATAAAGGAAGAACTCGGAGACCTTCTGTTTCAGATAGTCTTCCAATGCCAGATAGCAAAAGAGAAGAATGAGTTTACGATTTCTGATGTTATCGATAAGATTGGTAATAAGATGATCGCAAGGCATCCTCATGTCTTCGGAGAAGCAAATTACAAGACCACCGATGAGGTCCTTGTGCACTGGGAAAAACAGAAAAAGCTTGAGGGCAAACTGCGGGAATCTATACTTGAAGGAGTCCCTGCGGCATTACCTTCCTTACTCAGGGCGCACAGGCTTCAGGACAGAGCAGCAAGGGTAGGTTTTGATTGGGAAAAGGTCGAGGATGTTTTAAAGAAGCTCGATGAGGAATTGAAGGAATTCAAGGAAGCGCTCAAAACAAAAAAACAGGATGAAATACAAGATGAACTCGGCGATATATTCTTTATGCTTGTGAATATTTCAAGGTTTATAGGTATTAACCCTGAAGAGGCATTGAGGAAGACGATAAGTAAATTTATTTCTAGGTTCCGTTATATTGAGATGAATGCAGCAGAACAAGGCAAGAAGCTGTCAGACATGACGCTCAACGAAATGGACAGATTATGGGATGAGGCAAAGGGAAAACGGAGAAATGAAAAATAAACCTATTTGGGCAAGAGTGGGTTCATATAATAAATTATGTAAATATATCAATAAGTTGTTAAATTATTTTTGCTTGACAAGTATAACCTGCCTAATTTATTCTTTTTTTGATAGAAAAGAAACTTAAAAGATAGTTTATTTTCCCGACAAAGCTAAACCCTTCGTTAAGAAGGGGGCGGAAAGCGCCGGGTGCTGAATAAGTTTCAGCATGGCCGAGCTGCCGAAGGATAAGCCTTTGGTAAGCTCGGCCTTTTTATTTTGACAGCCTTCAAAGGCATCATGTTATATGGGGAATAAAGTAAGGTATAAAGACAACTCGAAAAACCAACTTATAAGTGAGCTAATATGCCCCTACCAGCGGGTCGATGAATTAGAGGGAGTGAAAGCTCCTTCTCAAAGCGCTAATAAGTCGTTCCAGAAACGCACGGAACGATACTTCAATATATTTCGATATTCTCCGGTTTCTCTCTGGGAGAAAGATTTTTCAGAAATTAAACTGCACTTTGACAGATTAAAAAGCAGGGGGATCAAGGACTTTAGAAAATATTTTGAAAAACAGCCGGAAGAGGTTATCTCTCTTGCCGGCAAGGTGAAGGTCGTTGAGGTAAACGAAGCTACCCTTAAATTGTACCAGGCCGGGAGCCTAGAAGAATTCCACCAGGGTTTAAAGCTTCTTTTTAACAAAAAATCGTATGATGTATTCAGTGAAGAACTTATTGCATTATCAGAAGGTAAAACCGAATTTTTTAGCAAAGCTGTCACTTTGACATTCAAGGGCGAGGAAAGACATATCCTCTTAAAATCGGCTGTTGCGCCCGGGTATGAGGAGACTTTGTCAAAAGTATTGGTCAGCATCACTGACATCTCTGATTTCAAACAGATGGAGAAGGATATGCAAGAATCTGTAGAGAAATATCGAAAAATATTTGAAGCAGCTAACGAGGCCATCTTTTTAGCTGATACCGAGACAGGAATTATTCTCGAGGCAAACAAAAAAGCAGAAGAACTCATGGGTGTGCCGCCTGATACGATTGTAGGCATGCACTACACACAACTTCATCCAAAAGAAGAAGCAAGCCGGTACAGGAATATTTTTCAAGACCATGTTAACCAAGGTAAGTTAGTTTCGGAAAATATTGTTGTGTCTCAGAAAAGCGGCGCAAAGATTCCAGTGTCAATTAGTTCCAGTGTCATCGAGTTAAAAGGGAAAAAGTTCATTTCGGGTATCTTCAGGGAAATGACTCAAAAAAAGCTGGAAATAGTCAATACCTATAAATCAGATGACCTTCTTCCAGCGAGTTCGCCGGTAACACAGCGGGAACGTGAGATATTGCTATTAATTGCCTCAGGATTTACAAGCAAGCGGATAGCCGAAAAGCTTCATATAAGCGAGAAAACTGTTGTAACCCACAGGGCGAGGATCATGCAAAAACTCGATGTTCATAAAACAGCCGGCCTTGTCAGATATGCAATAGCTTCAGGACTTCTTGAATAGGGTTCTTCCGAATAAGAGAATATTAAAACGACTTTAGGAAGACAGAAGATTGAAGAAGAAAAAGGAAAAAGAATCAAAATCAATAATGTTAATATTTAAGGGTAGACCCCATTGGTCAGACCCCTCCATTGGATGGAGAGCCTGATCATTGCCTCGGCGTTGGAGAACAATTGCCTATTTCTCTATACGGAGGATATGCAGGATGGACAGCTTATCGAGGATAAACACAGGATCAGGAATCCTCTTTTGTAGTGAAGAGAAGATAAACCAAATAAAGAGAAAACCTCATGTTAATGGCAGACCCCAAAATTACTTTTCACAAAGAGCCCTCGCTTTTCATGATAAGCATTTTTGGCATTATGTAGGGTGTTCACCCGATAAAAAATACATAGAAAAACCTACAAAAATACTATATTTGCCCGATTGCATAGATATTTCCTTGTTTGTATAATATAGACGGTAATATAGGCTAATTGCTTTCCCGACAAAGCCAAACCTTTCGCAAAAAGGGTGCGGAAAGCGACGGGTCTTTTTAAAAGATGGCCGAGCTACCGAAGGAAAAATACTTTGGTATGCTCGGCTTTTTTTTATTTTTTTATTTTGATTAATCTTAGAGGTATGTTAAGGGTAAATCTAAAATAACTAAAGTCACAGATAAAGATCAGCAAGAATGTGAGTTGTAAGTAGATGAATTCTGCCAGGCATGGAAGAATAAACAATATGAAGCTATGTACCAGGATTCCTTGGCTACACTCGGAATGGCAGGGGATTTTCAATACCAAAAATCAAAAAAGGGGGAGCAAATGAAAAAGAGAGTTAGTACTACAGCGAATTTTTTCAATCATCGATAATCACCGCCAGTCTTTTCTTCCTGTGCGATAGATATGCTATATGGTTACGAATAGTATGGTAGCGCACGATCTCCAACGCCTCCCCGATCTCC
>Ga0172371_10005960_pt1 | contig 17918 bp, 11 predicted proteins | sample Lak12m_FD_114543 | JGI IMG/M metagenome (GOLD analysis project Ga0172371, IMG submission 114543) | Freshwater microbial communities from Kabuno Bay, South-Kivu, Congo - kab_022012_12m | ecosystem: Environmental > Aquatic > Freshwater > Lake | place: Democratic Republic of the Congo: South-Kivu...
TTATACAGTTTATGCCGTGTCCGTTGATGGCCAGCGAGACATACTGGGGCTGTATCTGAACGAAACGGAGGGAGCACGCCAATGGGGGTTGATACTGGAAGATATAAAACGCAGAGGCGTTGAGGATGTTCTCTTTTTTAGCGTAGATGGCCTTACTGGGTTTAAGGATGTGATTGAACGGGTATTTCCTGCCTCGGCTGTTCAACGCTGCATTGTGCATAAAATCCGCAATTCAACACGCTATGTTATCGAAAAGGATAGAAAGGCTGTTTGCAAGGATTTAAAGATAATTTATACGGCATCCGACCGGGAACAGGCCGCCATCGCATTAGAGGCGTTTGGACAACGCTGGGATGCAAAATACAAGGAAATAAAACCCTCATGGGCAGTAGATTGGGATGACCTGATGACCTTTATGGACTATGGAGAAAACATCAGGCGTATGATTTATACCACCAATCCGGTTGAAGCTGTTCACCGGGTTATGAGAAAAGTCACTAAAACCAAGGGTGCTTGGAGTAATGACAAGGGATTGTTAAAACAATTATATTTGACCCTCAAATACAGCGAAAGGAGTTGGAAGAAAAAAGCCTTTCACTGGGTGATCATTCAGCGGGAGCTCATGGAGTACTTTGGGGACCGGTATGTCCGGCACCTGTCATAAAATATAAACCATTCCCTGCGGGGGTCTGCCTTCCGGCCTACGGCCTCCAGGCATCCCCCCGCAGGGATACACCAAGGAACCGAGGATGATGAAGAGAACTGACACACTTAATTGAACACTCCCTTTGATTGCCGTCTTATATCGTTCATTCCGCCATATGGTTGACTATTATTCCTAAACCAAAGTGATTGACGCTTTGGAGTACTGACGGGACAACCGGATCATTGTATTGTCAGGATACGAAAGGGGATTTGGCTTCTGTGTCCCACAGAAAATGATCCATTCGTACTACAATTGAATCATCAAGTTTCCCTGTCAATTATTGGATCCTTAAAATACCTTGTCTTATTCGTTTTCATATCCGGTTTGGAATTGGTGCCATATGTCTTTATGTTGGGCTGTGCCGCACGAAGCCATATTTATTTGTTACAGGAAAGTTATTCCTTTTAATAGAGTAGAAATCAACTCGCCTCTTGTTTCCTTTTTGATACTTTTTCCAATGCACGTATAGCTGCAAATCTCACGCATTGTTCGTTATCATTAATTTGTGCGAGAAGCTTTATTTTGATGTTTTCATCATCCAAACCCCATTGTTCAAAAACTTCACATACCGCTTTTCTGACACCCCAGCTTGTGTCATCAATTTGGTTTAAAAGTGTCTCTTTAAGTTCTTCGTCTGGAGTATAATTTCCTAAAATATATACTACTCGTTCTCTCACAAGAAATTCTCTCTGCCACCTTATTCCCTTGTCTATTAAAATTCGTTTAGCTTTAGCATGATTGATTTTAAACAGAGCCCCAAAAGCATCACGTAAAATATCTGGATTTGATTCGATTCCTGAAATCCTCTCTATTGTTTCAAAAGATTCTGTATCCTTTGAGTCACCTAAGAACTTTATGGCATAATGTTTTATATGATTTGTTTCTGATAAAAGATCAAATCGAAGTTTCTTGAGATTATTAGGAGATATATTGTATTCTATCTTTGATCCATCATATGTTCCCAATATTTTATCAGGGAAAAGGTCATGAATAAACTCAGATAACGTATCTCTTAAATCCAATAGTCCAGCTTTTGTATCTTCATATGGTATCATACGAACATTATTAACATCAAATGGAATATTGCTTGGTTCTTGTGTAATATGAATAATATTCTTATTTAAACAATTAGCAATTCCTAATTCAAAAAAAACGTTTGGATTATTATATGTTAAATCACAAATGACTAAGTCACATTTCCGAATTTCATCTTCAATTTGTTCTATAATATTTCCAATTTTTTTTATTTCATCCGATCTAAAGCACTCAATCTTCTGAATTTGCAAAATTGTTTTTATCACTTTTTCATAAACTACACTAAGACTTTCATCAAAACACATAATAATAAATGCCGTTAAATGGTTTCTCTTTTTCATAGTACCTAAATTTTATTCAAATGCAACCAACAATTAAGGATTTCATCTGCAAATTACAAAATAAATATAGAGGTTCGGACGATTTTTATCTTGCATATAAATACGCGTTGAACGAAACAGCCTGTTTATCAGCGTGATAGAATAGATAAAAGTAATTTTCACATGTTAACCTGATAGAGTGTATTTAGGATGGAGGTGCGGGAAGGGTTTAGATTCCATGTTTCAAGTCTACTGGCATTGTATGCACTGAGGGATTTTGTCAATAAAGCAAGCATAGTGATCTCTGACAGCTGAAATGGCGTGAAACAGACTTATTTAAGATGATTTCAAAGAACGATTAAGGGTTCACTCAGGCGAACGAGCCGAAAGGTTTAAAAGTAAGTGTTTGAGTCATCCTTCCAGTTTGGCATACAGGGCAAACATCAATACTCGTACCGGTTGCCAAAAGAATTGCTGCTGCCATGCAAGTCCGGTAAACCTCGATTCGGTTTTGATCTTCCCCATTCCTTTTCTGCATAGGGCAAGGACTGTGCTTCGAAAATTTGTCGTAAACAGGTCATAATAGTGGATCTTGTAAAAACTTGTGCTCTAATGCTTTTATTGCTGCCGTACAACTTTCATTAATCCATAAGGTCGCCTATTGTTCATAAACTCAGATAACTGCATTTTTAGGGTACTTGTGTCGCATCTTGATTGTTGTTATGGCAAATATAGTAATTTTACAATTCACTTGCAAATAATGCTTTGGAGGAAAAGAAAAAGGGGGACTCCCCCCTCTTCACTCACCCTTTCGACTTGCGAGGGTCGGCGCTTCGTGGATAGGTCCGTTCTTCCTGAAATTGTCCATCCTTAGTGTGGATTTTTAACGAACCTCCAAGATTCTTCATATAGGCGACGCTGAAGTACATTGCTTCTCTTTTAGTCTTGAAATTTTTTATCGCCCTTTCTGACCCTTGTTTCTCTAACTTCCACCGGTCATCATGGTGAACTAAATGATAATTATCCATAGTATCTGTTTTGTTAGTGAGCATTTTTCCCGTTTCTGAACTTTCCCCGGGTATGATCCCGGCAATTTATCGGGTAATGAATTTTGAATCTGGAGCCGGAAATGCCCGGAGAAGGGTGACTTTTAGCGGAAAGGCGGATCTTGATGATTGATCGGGGAGTTGGGATCGTTTTTGATCGTCATGCTCCTGTTTCCTGTTTTCCTGCGGATTGTCACCCCTTCTCCCGGCATCCGGCCGACTGTTACCGTTTAAAGGGTGATGGCCAATTCAACAGCATGGTTTGGAATATCCGTCGCAATGGCCGTGATCACAACCCCGGTCAAATCAGCTACCGGCACGGTGGCCGTATATACCCAGCAATCGGCGGAGATGTCTTCCACACAGGGTCCCTGCTCAATCAGGGTACCTGAAGCGTCGGTGATCTTCACTTTTACTTCGGTCAGCTTGAAATCATCTACGGCGTTCACAATGATCTTACTGCCGGGTTCACCCGAATAGTCGCTTGAAATAATCTCGCGAACCTCGGGCGGACAGAGGTAATTTTTAATCGCCATGGTATACGGGCTATTCATTCCTTTCGCGATGGCTGCATATTCCGCATAAATTGCAGGATCCTCCAGAGCCTGTTTTGCCCAACGGGTTGCCATCTTGAATTTACGGCGAAATTTCAGCCGCGATTCGGAAACCTCCTTTGGACTTTTCTTCGGCACCTTCGACATAATGCTGACACCATCCCGATTGCGGTAAACCACCTGGTCGGCAAACTTTCCGCCATACATCTTGGTCAAAACATTTTCTTTACTTTTTGACATAATTTTGGTTTTTAAGGTGAATAAAATGATCCTGGCCAGAATCGGAGATTTGTACAAATATTTTAAATGACAAGGGACAATTTACAAGTGACTAATGACGAGTGACAAGTGACAAGTGACAAATATTTTTATAATTAATTTTTGAATTCCTGCATTGCTTGCGTTCCTACATTCCTGCATTCCTGCATTGTTTTCATTGCTTCATTCATTGTTTACCGTTTCGTAGGTAAATTTGGATTTCGTCAACTTTTTGCAGGATTTCCCTGGTGTTGCTTGCGTTGTCGTTGCGCAGCGTTTCCAAATCCTTGCGGTTGTCAGCTTTATGCAGGAGCATGTCCTGTTTCAGGTTGGTAATATCGACATTAATCTCTGCAATACACACCTCCAGATGAATCCAAATGGTAACGAAACCGATGATGAAGCCGGCCAGACTTATTGCCTGCGATAAGGTCATTCCGGCAATTTCAGAACGGGGGCTCATGGCGTATCAGTTTTCCGGCCAAGCCTTTTGACCATGTAATCATTGATATCGGATTGCAGGAAAAACACTTTTCTTCCCAGCTTGGTGTACGGCAGCACTCCCGATTCACGCAGGTACGAAAGTGTCCGTTTGGAGATTTGAAGTCGCCGGCAAACATCGGTGGAATCTTCCCATTGCTTCGGCTCAGTTATTCCGTCCATTTTGTTTTCGAGGTATTTCAGACGACTGAACACTTCATCAAACGACAATTCCAGGAATTTCAGCAGTTTCATAAAATTGGTTTTTAGAATTTGTTTCTGCAAAATTAATGTGCCCAAAAGGCTTGCGCCAGTTGCAGGGGGGTTGCAGATTTTCATATTATTTAGCTGGTTACGAACGGGATAGACGTTTAAAAATCATTGAATTTCCGGAGAAATTGCAGTAAAATGCCAAGTTCTGCAATCAACTTCTGAATATTTTCGGTGCAGGGAGCATCAAAATGGTTTTTAAAACTGGCCGGACTGATATCGGTCCGTAACGGAGTGCATACCAGGTTTACAATGATCCTGCAGAACTTTGCCTTGTTTCCGATTTTAAAAACACCGCTGTCGTAGAGAATCCGGCATAATGCCGCCAGTAATGGAACACTGGTTTTGATACAAAGCTTCATTCTGCTTTCTGCATCGGGCATGGGTAACTGTGGCAGCAGGTAGCGATCCGGGATCCTTTCGTCCGGGTCTATGGAACATTGCAAATCCTGCAAAATTTCATCCAGGATCAATTGCCACAATGAGGCGTAGGGTGCGGTAAGCATACGCAGAGACGTATCGGGCCTGTATATATCCGGTCCGTTCATGTTGATGAATACCACATCCTCGAACACCCGGCAGGATCCGTCGCCCTCCTCCTGGGATTTACAATGTTTACAACCCATTGTGACCGGTGCGACGGCAAGCATTAACTGTTTGCACCGGCTTATGGCCTGGATGAGGAACATCTGGCGGTCTTGCGGCTCCAGTTGTTGTTCGGTTTCTTTGATCCGGCTAAGCAGTTTCATCTGCATTTCGTTCATGGCACATGTATAGTTGAAAAGGGTGATGTAGCCGTTTACCGAAATAATCTGCATCAGTGGTTCTGCCGAAATTGAAGGTTCAGGATTGATTACCTGGTAAAATACAAACACCGTGGAAGCATCATTGAATTCGCTGAAGATTTCATTCAGCAGTTCAGTTGTTGATTCGATTTCTTTCATGGGATAAAAATTTAGGATTTTTCCTGCTTAATCACCCCTCAAAGGAAAAGGTTCATTTCTGTTGATAATAATTGTCCATTTCAAGTAAATATTCGTTGATTTCAGCAATTTCCGTAATTTTTATAATTATTAAATGCACAATATCAATCTGTTACCTTTTGTCAATGCGATCAGGTGCGTTTTTTGAGTTATTAACAATTTGTGTAAGCAGCTATGTACCAAAACATTAATACCGAAAAGAATGCAAATTGCCCATTTTTGTCCAGCTTTCTCCAGCATGTGTCCAGCTTTTTCCAGCGAGTGTTCGGCTTTCTCCAGCAGGTGTCCAGCTTTTTCCAGCGAGGCATCAGCTTCTCACCAGCCACTCTCCAGCGGTTGTCCAGATTAGTTCCAGATAAGGTCCAGATAAGGGTCAGGCTTTCTATAGGGTTACCATTTATGCGACTTAATTTTTTAAAAACTTTTACGCATAGTGACGGTTTGAAAAACGGAATTGAAAGCTTACACCAAAATTCGATGAAAATCATAAAATAAATACACCTATCTATTAATCGTCCCAAACAAAAACCTTATCTTTGATCTATGAAATATTGATCTGATATTGTTATCCATTGATTGCTATATTTTAGATAATTATGTCATATTTCTGCCCTTTTCAAACTATTAATTTCTTTGGTTCATCACAAAAATCCATACTGTTTTCATGAAGGGCATAAATTTTCAAAGCAAAGTACTCTTATTTTCTTTACCAATCCGCCTTACGTTAAGAACCTTGATCTTGTTGTTAAATCTTTCCAGAAGTTCAGTAGATATTCAGAAGTCAAATCAGTTCAAAATTCCACTACAATGACCGAGCATCGTTTTGACAACCTTCCGAAGTTCCTGAATGGTAGTGGACCAGCCCTGTGTTGTCCGGGAAGTGAGGAACGCTTCGACTTCTTCCCTGGTATTCTTCAACCAGGGCTGTCCAAGTTCTTCTTTCAGGTAGTTCGCCTCAGCAGGAGGTTTATTGATTTGAAGTGCCTGCTCAAGTTGCTTACGTTCTTTTCTTTCATCATTCACGTTTTTATTGCTTTTGGCTGGTTCCGGGAAGGTAATTATCTCAATTCTCGGTGGAGCAATCAAGGAATTTAGTCCTTAACCAATTGCTAGCCGGTGAATTGGATCATATCAATCTATATATAGCCAATGAAACTAAATCCGGTCAAAATGGTCACAAATTTGGAAATGCTGCACCAATTTTATACACGTTCAATGAAAATACGGTGTTCATTATTGATGATGATCCATTTGCCGGATGGGCACATCCTTGTCGGTACGGTTTAATGAGTTCTGAAACAAGTGAAGTACAAACAATAAACCAAGAATTTTTCCCAAGTGAGTTGATTGTTGGTTTTTCTGTGTTTTCTCCCATTCCTTTTAATGAATCAATTCCTCTTACCCCTGATCCGAATAATTAACCAAACCCTATTCTAACAAATCCTCATTTGCATGCAGTTTTCATTTGTGGGTAGGATGACATTTTCAATAACAAACAATCCCGAAAGTGTGTGGCTTTTGGCACAGTCTGGATTATTTGTTACTCGAAATTATTACCATCTTATTAGCAATCAGTTGATTTTAGTTTTCGAAAAGACTCTAATTAATTCCAGTATTCACATTTAAAACATCATTTTATGAAAAAAAATCAGGAAAAACTAGTCGTACAAACACAAACAGGATTTATTTTTATAAACCTTCATGAGGTCGTGTATTGCAAAGGTGAAGGAAACTATACAGAAATAAATATGGAAAACGGTGATAAGGTCTTAATCTCAAATCTGCTTTGTGAACTTGAAACTAAAATGGCACAGTCAAATTTGCTTTTTTTCAGGATACACAAGTCCTACCTGGTAAATACTGAATATGTCATTGAATACAGGAGTTGCCGTGAAAAACGAGTAATTCTGCCAGGAAAAGTCGAAATACCCATTGCACATCGAAAAATAAAAGAATTTTGCAATCTGATGAAGATAAATTTCCTTCACCTTTGCTAAAAATACAGAGGACTCTATCCTCGTCGTTTGCAGCCCGAAAAGTTATGTTTTTTGGGCAACAGTGGAAATGTATCCAGCCATTAATGACGCTTGATCTGGCGACTGCCATACTGAAACACTGTATAGAGAATGAATAACGATCCGTTCCATGAGCGAACGCTTACCATACAATAACCTACGTTCGTCCCGTGATCCTTAACGTTCACGAAGAACCGCGTCATTTCCTTGATTTCCCGCGTTAGAAGCCCTTATTTTGGTTCCATAAAACCATCGAACCATGAAGTACTTTTATCATTTTTTATGGCTTGCGATCTGCATCACGATCCTGTGCCCCTTTAATGTATTTTCACAGAACATCAATTTCCCGATCGGGGGTAAGAACGGCACCGGACAGGCAGGAAACCGGGGCATGGACTATTACACCGGTACGAAAGCAATCAACATTCCCTTATGGACATGTTCAAATAAAGATTTTTCCTTTCCGGTCGAACTCGTCTATACCGCAACGGGGATCAGGGTCGATCAGGCAGCCTCCTGGGTCGGACTTGGATGGGATTTGAACGCAGGCGGATCAATCACCCGAATAGTAAAAGGATTTGCCGACGATGTCAAACTGCCATATAATGAACAGCTGGGATGGCTTTTCGTAGGTGAATATGAAACTCAACGTCTTGGGCAAAAAGTACAGACTTTCCCGGAATCCGATGAATCAGCTCAGACATTGGCGCTGGATTACTACCTTGGAGAACCTTCAAGTTACGTATATGAAAGAGCCGATGCCGAACCGGATATCTATTATTTTAATTTTTGCGGAATTGCAGGAAGTTTTGTCTTCGATGGCAGCGGCCAGGCCAAGACAATAGAAGCCTCAAATCTTATGATTTCCTATACCCAGGAAGAAAATGGAATGATAAATTCATTTCAGATCATTGACGAAGATGGAAATAAATACATTTTCAGTGATAAAGAATCGGTAAAAGAAACCAATCAGGACACCCTTCAATTACAACCACCACCATTCCCCCCTCCACCTATTTCCGGAAATTATAGCAATTTTCCGGCTTCCTCACAGGAGTACACTTCAAAATGGCACCTCTCCAAAATTATTACTTACTATAAGGAAGAGATCAATTTTTCCTATACTCTGGAAAAATATCATCTTGATGAATTTCCTTATACCGTCTATTCAGGATTCATGCCGGAATCGGGATCAGGCAAAGTGACAGATCTGTTAATCAATTCATTTACTAAAAGTGATGCTGTTGCCAATGCAAAGCGACTGGCCTTCATTGAGTCAGACAAGTATAAACTCGAATTTTGTGCAAATACCGTGAGGCAGGATATCATCTATTCCGGCTCAAGCGATCTATGCAAGGAATTAGATCAGATCAAAGTTTTTTCAAAAATTGTTTCTGCATCATCAACTCCTGTTTTGATCAAAAAATTCGATTTCACCCATTCATATTTTGAATCCTCGACAGGCGGTCAGGGTGGAATTTATACAAGTGGCGCCGGATTGTCAATGAAGAGGTTAAAACTTCTTTCCGTTCAGGCAAAAGACAATAACAGTGAACCATTGTTACCCCCATATTCGTTCCAATATAATGAGAACTCCTTGCCGTCGAGATTCAGTTTTGCGCAGGATTTCTGGGGCTATTATAATGGACAATCAGGAAATAATACCCTGATTCCGACCATTTATGTATATCCGGACATATCAGAAGGTGGCAGTGCAAGGTTCAGGCTTTTTCCGGTTGAAAACAACAATCACAGTCCCGTAACAACTTATATACTGCCCGGGGCTGACCGAACGCCCAATTCCAACACAATGAGCAATTGGTCGCTTATAAAGGTGGTATCCCCCACCGGGGGCTATGAGGAATTTGAATATGAACCGCATGGATTTTCAGACGAGGTAACATTCACAAACTTACCCGGCACTTCTTTTACCACACCAATGAATGGAGGCGGGTTGAGATTGAAAAAATGTACATTATCGGACGGGGTTGATCATACAAAAGACATTGTTGAACAATATACCTACACTGGAGGTAAAGCGGTCACGCTGCCTGTTTATGGTTTTTTTGATCCGCAAAAATGGTTGGACTGCGGAGACTGCTCGTATACCAGCCCTTCAACGGAAACGTACTTTAATATATATTACTTGCGTGCTACCGCTGATCTATCCAATAAAGATGACGGCAATATAGGGTATGACAAAGTCGCGGTGACAAGGGTGAATGCCGTCGATAATACAACGCTGGGAAGAATTGAGTACGAATTTCTCAACGAAGGCACCCTGAGCGAAAATAACTCATCCGACAACATATTCATCAGGAGGGAAAGTAGCTGGTGCAGGGCGTTCTATGATGTAGGAAATGCCGGAGGCTATGTGACCGCGGAGCCATATCTTTATTTTACCACCGATGAATACCCCTATCCTCCCAATACGAATTATTCATGGGCAAGAGGAATCCCGTTAAAGGTGAGTGATTACAATGTATCGGGAGTCCTTGTCAATAAAAGCATTTATCAATACCAGACATTTTATACAGATGAAAATTCTTCCAAAATCTATGGCCTTAAAATCGGTTTTCTGACCAATAGCCAAGCGTGCCTGAATTCATGCGGTGTTGCCGGACCATATCGTGAATATCCATTGAGGGTATTTGCAAAGTATCCTATTCTGACCGGGATTTCGAAATTACCCTTGAATATCGAACAAACAGCCTATGATCCGCAGGGTAATCCCGGGTTGCCTGTGACTACGGATTACGAGTACAATCAATTCGGGCAGGTTAACAAAATTACGACAACCGGTGCAGATCTGATACAACACATTACAAGAACAAGCCATATCAAGGATGTCATGACCGGAGCATTGGTTCCGCCATATGATGAACCGACCCATGCTTTGATTCATTTATTCGCTGAGAACCGAATTGCTGATCCCATTGAGACCTGCAGTTTGCTTAAACGACCGCAAGATCAATATGAACGGGTTATCGGCGCCCGGTTGACGAATTTTAAAATGATTCAAAAAGGAAATACGTCGGATTATCTGGCTTTGCCGGTTCAGACATTTGATCTTAGCATAATATCACCGCTTGATTTTCAATCCCCGAACTCGGATGTGACCTTTACTTTTTCGAATGCTGCCGGTCAAAGTTCTCAGGCAAGAAACACGTACTATGAGCTGACCGATGTGGCGGATCTATATGATGATAAATGGAATCCGGTGCAGGCACATAAAAACAACGACATCCCGTTATCGACAATCTGGGGCTATGGCGATTCCTACCCGGTATGTTCAGTAATAAATGCCACTGTGGATGAAATCGGCTTTACGGGATTTGAAAATTCAGAATGTCCGGGTTGGAGTAACGGCCAGCCAATCATTGATACAGAACCGGCACATACCGGCAAATTCGTTGTCAAGGTCAACAGCGGCTATGGGCCCACCAGGGAATTCACACCCTCTAAAGCACTGCCTGTCGGGGGAATGAAAGCATCGGTATGGGTGAAAGGTTCAACGGATGCCTATTTGCACATTGAAATCTCTGATGATTGGACAAATCACCAGCGCGTTTCAAATGTGACCGGCGCAGGCGACTGGAATCTGCTGGAGGTCGAATTGACGGCAGATCAGGTAAAGCAGGCAATTTCACAGCAAAAGAAACTTAAAGTTTACATCGGAAACAGTGGCAGCACGGATGCTTTTTTCGATGACCTGAGGGTTTATCCATCCGATGCCCAGATGACAACCAGTACCGTTGACCCGTTTTTCGGGATAACCTCAACGACCGATTCACGGAACCAGACCAACTGGTTTGAACATGATAACCTGGGAGTGCAAACCATTGTCCGTGATCAGGACAGGAACATTCTTGTCAGGAAAGAATACAACATCGGTCAGACTCAAGGCACAAACTGGGTAAAGACCCGCAATATACGGACGGAGGTACAGGATGAATCAGGGCTGCAGAATCTTTCGGTTGACCAGCATACCACGATGTTCAATTATTTCGACGGATTGGGAAGAACCGAACAACAGGTCATTCAACAATATTCACCGAATGAACAGGATTTTGTACAGCCAGTTCTGTATGATGGATTCGGTTTGAAAAGCAAGAATTATGAGCCGTTTGCCGACCAGGAAGGAACCGGAGGATATAAACCGGATGTCATCGAACGGCAGCAGTCATTTTACCAGCAATCAAATCTGGTTGCACACACCGGCTATCCGTTTTCACAGATCGAATATGAAAAATCACCGCTGCTGCGAATATCTCAAAAAAGCGCTCCGGGTTTTTCATGGTACCTGAACAACGGGCATACACAGAAGCAGGATTACGCGTTTAATAACACTGCCGCTGACGGAACCGTGCGAAAATGGATCTTAAGAGAAGATAAAAAAAGTTGTTTTAGCGGCAACGATGATTACTATGCACAAGCTGAACTGATTGTTTTGACAAACAAGGATGAAAACTCAACGACCTCAGCAGACGGATCGGTAATGCGCACCTACTATGACCAGTCCGGGAAGACCGTTATGACCAGAAATTTGAAAGATGGTTCTGTTTTTATTGATACCTATTATGTTTATGATGAATTTGACCAGTTGATCATTGTCATTCCTCCCAAGGCAGTTGATCTGATGAGCACCAACCAGTCCTGGGACACATTCCAGCTTGACGAGGATCTTGTTTATATATATAATTACGACAGAAGACACAGACTTATTGAGAAAAAAGTGCCGGGAAAGGAATCTGAAGGAACTGTCTATGATTTGCTGGACAGGATTTCATTGACCCAGGACGGCAATCTTCGCGCTGCATCAAACTGGAACTTTTTCAAATATGATGTGTTGGGCCGTCTGGTCATGACAGGAATCAAGCATGATGCAATAACCTCCAATCAGCAGGAAATGCAAGCGATTGCAGATGCTTATGTGGACACGGTTACGACCTTCAGCTTCGAAACCAGATCTTTCGATTCGGCGGATGCGCCTGATCAGTACACAAATCGCGCATTCCCGTTTATTCCTTCAAGCGATGAATCAAAACCGATGGTTTATTATTATTACGATAAATACCCGGTCGACATTGAATCGGGGCGCTACATGTTCAGGACAGAGTCTTCCTTTCCATCGGTAACCGGCGAGTCTTTATTTCATCGGCTTGATGGAATTACAACTGCCGTAAAGCGAAGGAAGCTGGATCCCGCCGATGAATCATTCCTGATGACGGTCAATTATTATGACAAGTACTTGCGACCCATTGAAGTATTGACGGATAATCATTTCGGAGGTCTTGACGCGACATTTTATGAATATGATTTTGAAGGAAAATTATTAAGTAGTCTTTTCATCCATAATTATGAACTGCCTCCTTCAGGCAGCTTCACCACGGAAAGAATCTACGAGTCCTATGATTATGACAGTCATGGAAGGTTGAAAACACACTGGCATAAGATCAATGATGAACCGGAAACGGTTATCCTGGCAAGTTATGCCCGAAACGAGCTTGGGCAGGTGGTTCAAAAAAAACTGCATTCGGCTGATGGCGGATTGAATTTTCTTCAAACCGTTGACTACCGCTACAATGTCAGGGGTTGGCTGACAAACATCAACCGCTGCGATCTCAATAACAGCAACATCTTTACCACAAATGAGACAAATTCTGCAACCGAAGAAACTGTCACCGGGATCACGATCGATACGCTGATTTTATCAATCGACACCCTTACCGACAGCCGGGGTTTAAAATATCTCAGGGCAACGTTCCATGATAAAAAGAACCTGTCCGTCAGGAATGAAGCCGATTCCGCCAGTTATTCCCTGGAGAACGATGAAACGGCTAACAGCAATAATTTCGAAATCAAACAGGAAGATTCGCTTCAATATGCCATTTTGAAGGAACTGAAGTACAGCGAAATTATTTTCGACCTTGGACAACTTCAGTTCGGAGAGACTGATGATCCCGATGAATTGATGGACACCATTTCAAAACTTATTGATGAGAGTTTGATCAAACTGGATATAACCGACAGCCTCACGAGGTCGGTCATCATCAATATGGCGTTGGTATATGAGCAATCAAGGATCGGTTCGGTTTATTTCAACAACAATGAAAACGACCTTTTTGGCATGGATATCCTGTACAACGAAGGATTTTCACAGCTTAACGCTCCCGGGCAGTACAACGGGAACATTGCAGGGATACGCTGGCAACAGTCAGCAAACCCGGGCCAGCGCGGTTATGGTTATCAATATGACAAACTGAATGAACTGACCAACTCCGGGTATGCCGAGAGAACAACTACCGGGTGGAATGGAAATCAGGGAAAATACGATGAAAAACAGATCGGATACGACCTGAACGGAAATATAACAACCCTGAAAAGGACCGGCCCCACCGGTGTTGACGGCTATGAGGATATTGACGACCTTGAATACAGATACACCGGCAATCAGTTGACATCCGTTGTGGATCATGCCACGCGGCCTGCATCAGAACTCGGTTTCAGGGACCTGGCGGACAATAACCAGGAATATGGTTATGATGCCAACGGCAATTTGATCCGCGACGACAACAAAGGCATTACATCCATTACGTATAACTTCCTGAATCTGCCTGTAGAGATCCATTTTGACAACAGCGATAACAATAAAATTGTATATCTTTACGATGCCTTTGGCACTAAACTCCGCAAACGGGTCTATACCGGCGGAGAATTGACAAACCAGATGGACTATACTTCAGGAGCGCTTTATTCGGCAAACATGGGTGGGGATCCTGTTCTGCAGTACCTTTCAACTGCCGACGGACGGGTTGTTAAGGACGCGGATCGTTACTCGTACCAGTATTTCCTTACCGATCACCTCGGGAATGTACGGGTCGTTTTCGGCGATGAAGATAAGGACGGGGTCGCAGATGTGGTGCAGGATAATCATTACTATCCTTACGGCATGACCATGGGTTACCTCGGGGGGCTGACCCTCGGGGGGCTGGATAACCCGTTCAAATACCAGGGAAAGGAATTGCAGGAAGACGCCTTTGACATCGAGGGCGATCCCGGTAAAAACATCCATCTTGACCTTTACGATTTTCACGCCAGGCAATATGATCCGCAACTCGGCAGGTGGCATGTGCCGGATCCGCTTAATCAACATATGAGTCCTTACCTGGCTATGGGGAATAATCCGGTGAATTCAGTTGACCCCACCGGGTGTGAAAATATTGGCGGTTATCGTATACCAAGAGATGGCTTTATAAGAATGATTATAGCTCATGGTGAATATCAGTCTTGGCTTGATGGAAGAATAGGGAGAGGTACCGCAGGGTTTTACACTGATTTAGAAGAACATGGAATGTATGTTGGTATTGGTGGTGGTAGTGGTAGTGGTATGAGTGGGGGTGCCCCAGGTATCATTGCCACAATGGTAAAAACAAATTTTGGAGGTGGAATAATACTTGTGAATGGTGATGCGGAAGGGAATTATAAAATTACAGACGTTGGAAGAACTTTAGGCCTTAAATGTTCTGGTAATATGGGCATTACAAAGAATGATCTTGTCTTTCGCACATACAGAGGAGGTTGGGGCGTTGAGCTTGAATCTAGTACTGGTTATATTGAAACCGATAATAGTTACAAGTTTATCAAGGGTGTTGCTCCAACGATTACCTGGATATCTGCTGAACGAATTGTCTTTGGGAAGAATTCTACTGAACCCTCAGGACAAGAGGGCGGAAACTCTAAAGCTGCTTGGGATGTGGCAAGTACAACCGTGGGTGTGCTTGGAACTGGATCTGATATAGCCAAAGAATCCGGATATGTAACTACCATCGGAACAAATCTAAAACCATATGCAAGCGGTTGGGCAGGCAATCAATATGTAAAAACTATGGGTGTTGCCAAAGGAGCAAGTACAGTATTCTTTTTGGCTGGTGCTGGTGCTGATGTTTATATGTATTCACAAGGTTATCAATCAGGAGCAAAGACTTTAACAAATTTAGGTGTCAGTGGTACTGCAATGTACCTTGGTGGTATTCCCGGAATTATACTGGGTGGTGGTTATATGCTTATTGACAAAACAGTTGGTTGGGATAGAGTAATGACCCCAGCATCAAACGACCAGTGGGTTCCTAACCGTGCAACCTTTCCTGATGGCACAACAATTTACGTTTGTTTTAAAGCCGGAACACAAATCTTTGCTAAAGAAGGTTCCAAGCCAATAGAGCAAATCATTGTTGGTGATAGTGTTTACTCGTATAACATAGAAAAGAACATCATTGAACTAAGTAAGGTTGTAAAATCCTTTGAAAGAAAGACGCAGGAGATTTACGAACTTACAACAGATAATCAAAAAATATATGTAACAGCAGAGCATCCGTTCTATGTGGTAGGCAATGGGTGGGTAAAAGTGAAAGACCTGAAAGATGGTGCAGTGTTAAAAACAAAAGATGGTTCAATCGAACATGTTACAAGTTCTGTTCTCGAAAAGCATCCTGAAACGGTTTATAACATTGAAGTAGAAGGGAATCACAATTATTTTGTCACCAATAGCAACATATTGGTACACAACAAGTAATTATTTAACTCAAGTTTCGCACTTCCGAAAGACTATAATTGACGTGGGTTTCAAGCCGCTTTGTTAATTGAATCCGATGTAAGCTTCTCAGATTGTTTTTCAAAGATGAGTAAAAGAAATTGTAGTGCCTTTTCGTCCATTATCGCGTCACTGAGTGCTTTTTCAAGATCGATGTTCCATGAATTCAGAATACTCATCTGCAACTCGACGAATATACCCCACAGTCGCTCCCATAGCGTCAATTCTATGATTTCATGCTGAACATCGGTAAATATTTTGCCAAAACCCTCGTAGGCCTGGAAGCGTCTTCGCAAAGTAAGCATGACGTAAACGCTGATGGCAATAGAGATGTCGGCAATCTGGGCGTCAAAATCTTCCGACTAGCATTTACCCAGGTTCAGGTACTGCTTGGCTTCCTTGAAAAACACTTCAATCCCCCATCGTATCTGGTAAATTTCAACAGTTTTATCGAAGGAAAGACGATAATTATCGGTCAGCAACAGGCTCCAGTCTGCTTGATTATTGAACCGGGAGAAAAACAGCTTGACCTGGATTCCCTTGTAAACCACGGTTACTTCGTAGTAACGGGCATGAATCTTTCTGGACCGCTTTGCTTTAGATCGCTTCAGGCGGCCAAGCAATCCTCTGGCGTTGTATTCCTTGCCTTTATATTCGTACAAGCGTTTATCCATTTTGCACATGCCCAGTAAAAACATCCTGCTTTTCAACATGAACCGGATCAATGCTTCATCAATAAACCAACTGTCAACCAGCAGGTATTCTGCCCGAATTCCTTTATTCCATGCCCGTTTGATCAACTCGATCAGAACAATAGTTTTGGAGATTACCACCTCCTGCTTACGTCTGGCCCCGGCCTTATCGCTGGATCTTTCCTTGCTGTATTGCTTGCTGATCTCTGATTTCTTCAGGCCAAAGGGCATCTCTTCGCGCCGGCCAATTTCACTGTGCATTGAGAAATCAAGTGGCAGCAGACTTTTCCCATCGAATAAAGAAAGGAATAGTGCTTTAAACCCAAGTTTGTAACTGTGATCCTTATGATCAAAGACTCTTCCGATGCATTCAATTCCCTTTCCTCTTTTAGGCAACACCGTATCGTCGGCGATCAGGCAGGTGGGCTTGCCACAAGGAACTTCCTGGTTGTTGCGGACAAGATACAGGAAGCGATTTATCAGTACATAGAGAATCGCCCGCCAGTCTATCCCGGGATTATTTTTCATTCGATAGAACGTATCCTTACCACAGGATTGCTCCCCGGACCTGGAGGTATACTTATGAACCGTGAATTTAAGGATGGTCATCTCAATTTGTTGATAAAACACCGATGCCAGCGATAATCCTTTGACTTTAAACTCTATGAACAGACTTTCAAGGCGTTTGCTTATAAAAAGATCGTACACCTGGAACAGGTTGAAGGTCTTTTTGTCTTCATTTTCGAGTAAAGTTTTGAGTTCATTCAGATGGTTTGTATATTTGTTCTGTGGTGTCATGTCGCGTGGTGTTACATTTGGTGTAAGCAGCTTAAATTTAACTACTTATGAGACTGACACCACACTTTTTGCCCCGAAGTTATTCACTATTTATTAACATATATCGATATTAAAATTGATCAACTGCGAAACTTGAGTTATTTAATAGACAAGTTGCTCACATTGAAA
>Ga0172371_10005962_pt1 | contig 17917 bp, 17 predicted proteins | sample Lak12m_FD_114543 | JGI IMG/M metagenome (GOLD analysis project Ga0172371, IMG submission 114543) | Freshwater microbial communities from Kabuno Bay, South-Kivu, Congo - kab_022012_12m | ecosystem: Environmental > Aquatic > Freshwater > Lake | place: Democratic Republic of the Congo: South-Kivu...
CAAAAACGGATCGAAGGCGTGTTAAACCCGGGGAACAGGGTGCTGCTGGTCGCGGATATCATGTCAACGGAACATGATATACCCAATGCTATCGAGGCGATCAGACAGCAAGGCGGAACCGTAGTCTATTGCGTGGCGATATTCACCAATAACCTAGGATCGATCGAAGCGTTTCTCGCACAGGAGCAGATTCCGTACAGCGCGCTGACCGACCTCTCCACATTATTGGAAAGCGCCTCACGCCGGGGAATCATTACCGGCGAACAGCGCATGGCCATCGAAGAGTGGGCCAAAGATACGGAAGGTTGGAATCAACGGCGACAGACTACCGTCGATAGAACGTTACAGGCGAATGCAGAACGGATCGCCAGACTGCTGCTGGAGATCAATGCCGTAACCATCAATGCGGAACAGCCCTTTCGTTATGCCTCCGGTATTTTGAGTCCCATTTATACGGATAACCGATTGCTGATCTCGTATCCCGACAAGTGGAAACTCATCATCGATGCCTTCGAGTATGTGTTTACCAATGTAATCGGAGCAGGCAATTTCGATCTCCTGGCCGGTACCGCAACGTCGGGAATACCGCATGCCGCGCTTATCGCGGATCGCCTAGATCAGCCGTTGGTATATGTGGATTTCGAGCGACATCAGGGGCAGGGCATTGTCGAGGGGAAATTGACAAAAGACAAACGGGTGGTCATTATCGAGGATCATGTCACGACGGGAAAATCCGTGCTGGCCTCGATCTCCGTACTGAAGGCCGCGGGCGCATCCGTACCATGGTGTGTTTCGATATTTTCTTACCTCACCGACAATTTATGCAATTCCTTTACTCAACAGGGAATTACTTTTCAACCCCTGTGTTCTTTACAGACCCTGCTTGACGTTGCACGAGAGATGAAACTCATCCGAGAACATGAGAGAGAATCGGTGTTGCAGTGGATAGCCGATCCGGAACATTGGGAGCAAAATCGACAATCAGTCGGATAGCAATGAATCTGCCGATCCGCGGTGATCTGCGGTGATCTGCGCTAATCTGCTACCCTACCTTATCAAGGTAGCTGCGCCGCGTTGGGCAGGTGGAGGCTGAAGGTGCTGCCGCTGCCGAGGGTGCTCTCCACGGCGACGGCGCCCTGGTGGACCTGGGCGATGTGCTTGACGATGGCCAGCCCCAGACCGGTGCCGCCCAGCTTACGGCTGCGGCCCGTGTCCACGCGGTAGAAGCGCTCGAAGATGCGCGGCAAGTGCTCGCGGGCGATGCCGCAGCCCTGGTCGATGACGCGGATGACGGTGTCCCCGCCGGCCCGCTCGACGTTCACCGTCACGCTGCTGCCGGGCGGGCTGTATTTCACCGCGTTGTCGATCAGGTTGACGAAGGCCTGTTCCAGCAGCGCGGGATTGGCGCGCACTTTCGCGTCTTGCTCGCCGGTCAGCTCGACGCGGATTTCCTTCTCCGCCGCCCGCGCCGCGCAGCTCTGCAGCGCGGCAACGATCACCTCGCCGATCGACGCCGTCTCCATGGCCATCGCCGCCTCCCCGTGCTGCCCCTCAAGGCGGGAAAGGGCGAGCAGGTCTTCCAGGATGGCGTCCATGCGGTCGGCGTGCCGGGCGATGATGCGAAGGAAACGCTCGGCATCTTCCGGATTTTGCAGCGCGCCGTCCAGCAGCGTCTCCACGAAGCCTTTGATGGAGGTGATGGGTGTTTTAAGCTCGTGCGAGACGTTGGCGACGAAATCGCGGCGCACCGTCTCCAGCCGGCGCAGGCGCGTGACGTCGTTCAGCACCACCAGCGCGCCGATGCGGCGGCCTTCCTCGTCGCGCAGCGCGGCGCCGCGCGCCTGCATGTCGCGCGGTTCTCCGGCAACGCGAAAGGCGAGATCCATCTCCAGCGGCTCGTCGCTCGCCGGCATGCGGTCGAGGAAGCGCTGTAAATCGGTATTACGGACAACCTCATGAATGCTCCGCCTGCGCGCGGTCTCCGCGGCGATATCGAGCAGGCGCGCGGCCGTCCGGTTCAGCCACAACAGCCGCTCGTCGCCGTCGATGGCCAGCACACCCTCCACCATGCTGTTCAGCACGGCTTCCTGCTCGGCCTGCTGGCGACTGATGGCGCGGATGCGCGCATCCAGCTCGGCGGCCATCGCGTTCATCGCCTCCGCCAGGTCGGCCTGCTCCGCGGAGCCGCTCACCGGCATCCGACGCTGCAGGTCGCCGCGGGCGAAACGCCGCGCCGCGCCGCGCGCCTCTTCCAGCGGTCGGCTGACTCGGCGCGAGATGACCAGGCTGACCAGCGCGGAAAGGAGGGCGATGACGAGCAATTCGAGCGCCAGATGGTTCTTCAGCAGGTTCAACGCGCCGTTATACGCGGTGAGCGGGATGGCAGCGCGCGCCACGCCGCGCAACTGCCCCTCCTCGACCACCGGAACCGCTACATACATCATCGGCATGCGCAGCGTGGCACTCTCGCGCACCATCATGCCGGCCTGTCCATCCAGCGCGCGCCGGATTTCCGGGCGGTTGCGATGGTTCTCCATGATAGCCGGATCGTGGTCGGAATCGCCGATCACCCGGCCCGAGGGGAGTATAACAGTGAGTCGGGTGGCGGCAGCGCGGCCATATTCCTTGCAGCGCGCGTCGATGAAGTCCGTGTCCTCGATTCCGAGGCGCCCGGCAACCATGCCGGCGGCCAGCCGGGCGCGGGACTCCAGATCGGATTGCGTCTGCGCGTAGTAAAATCCGCGCAGCGAATACCACGCTCCCCAGGCCACCGCGAGCAGCGCGAGCAGGATGATGCCGAAATAGCTTATGAACAAATGCCAGAACAGGCGTTTCCTGCGCATGCTCACCCCTTGAAGCGGTAGCCGACGCCGCGCACCGTCTCGATGAAATCGCCGGCGGATCCGAGCTTCTTACGCAAGGAGGCGATGTGGACATCCACCGAGCGCTCGGTAACCGCATAATCCTCGCCGCGGACAGCATCGACGATCTGATAACGGGTAAATACCCATCCGGCGCGGCGGGCAAGCAGCAGCAGGATCTGGAATTCGGAGAAGGTGAGCGCCGCCGGATGGTCGTCCACCAATACCTGGCGCCGGCCCGGATCGATGACGATATTGCCTGCCTTGATGGAAGCCGTGTCGTCGTCGGGTACCGTCTCCCGCCGCCGCAGCACCGCCCGCACACGCGCCAGCAGCACCCTGGGGCTGAACGGCTTGGTGATGTAATCGTCGGCGCCCAGCTCGAGGCCGGCCACGATGTCGGCCTCCTCACCTTTCGCGGTAAGCATGACGATGGGGATGTCGCGGGTGGAGACATCGCGCTTGAGGATGCGGCACACGTCCAGACCGTCGATGCCCGGCAGCATCAGGTCGAGGAGGATCAAGTCCGGCGGCGCCGCCCGCGCCAGGCGCAGCGCTTCCTCTCCGGTTCCGGCTCCGCGCGCCTGAAATCCCTCCTTGCGCAGATTGAAGGAGATCAGCTCGAGGATATCCTCTTCATCTTCAATTGCGAGAATGGTCTCTCTAGCCATGCGCCTCCCGGCGTGTATAGACACAATGATGATTGCCGCTATATGTTAGCAGATGATTAGGTTTGCGTTAAGACGCGATGAGTTTTAGCTCGCCGGCGCTGCGCAGGCAGTCATCTCATTGTAGGCCTTTAGGAGTGTATGAGTAACAACATTTATTTTCACCGATTACCAGACGACCGTCAGCGCGGAGTGGGCGAGGAAGGTGGGCCGCGGCAAGTCCGTCGATTGGCCGGTCGGCCTGGGCGGTAAGGGTAATGAGGAATCGCCGGCATCGTCCGGCAGATGCCCGGCGTAATAGGCTACATCGAGCTGACTTACGCGCTGAACAACGACATGACATTTACCGAGGCCTTGAATAAACCTAACCCGGGCGGAGCCGGAATATAAAAGAGAATGTTTTCTCCGTTATAGATAGTAATATGTAATAAGTATCACCCTCTCAATCTATCATTTATCTCGCCAATCCTGAAGGATCGCGTCCATCACCTCCGTCGTTCTGATCGCCGTCTCGCCGGTGCTGGGGCAGGAGCCGAGGTTATTCAGGTCATTGACGATGGTCTGGATGAGCGGCTGCTGGATGTGCGGCGGGGTAAGGGCGGGGTGGAGAGAGACGCCGTCCGCGGTGGCCAGCTCGATCGGCTCGGCGCCGAAGGTGCTGAAGCGCAGCTTGCCCCGCGAGCCGACGATCTCGTTCGCATCGACCGCATCTTCGTTATAGGCGGTGAAGCACCATATGCCCGTGCCCAGCGCGCCGCTCTCGAAGGCGAGGGACGCGGCGACACAGTCCTCGGCGGGGTAGAGGCCGGCCTGGTTATTCGCCATGCCCTTCGCCTCCGCCACCGGACCGAGCAGGAAGTCGAGGATGTCCAGCGTGTGCGAGGCCAGATCGAGGAAGATGCCGGCGCCGGCGATCTCCGGCACCACGCGCCAGGGGAGGTTGGCGGGGTCATACTCGCCGGGGGCGTAATACTGGGTGATCGTCACGAAGCGCGGTATTCCGATAGCGCCGGCCCGCAGCAGCTCCTTTATCTTCAGGAAGCGCGGCAGCGCGCGGCGGTAATACGCCACGAACAGCGGCACGCCGGCCTTGCGGCAGGCGGCGATCATTCGCCGGCACTCCCCCGCGTCGCGCGCCATCGGCTTTTCCACATATACCGGCTTGCCCGCTTCCGCGACTCGTATCGCGTATTCCGCGTGGGTGGACGGCGGCGTGGCGACATAGATGGCGTCCACTTCGGGATCGTTTATCAGTCGGTCCGCGTCATCATACCAGCGGGGGACGCCATGCCGCTCCGCGTAATCCCGCGCCTTCTCCCCATCCCGCCGCATCACCGCGACCAGCGCCGATCCCTCAGCCTTTTGCAACCCCGGCCCGCTCTTCACCTCGGTAACCTTGCCGCAACCGATAATCCCCCAGCGAATCGTTTTCATCATAGTGTATATTATAGCGAGGGCGCAAGGAAAAAAGATTGAAAAGATGTAAAAAGATTTTAAAGATTATTAATTTATTTTTTATAAAAATAAATTATATCTTTTCAATCTTTTACATCTTTTCAATCTTTTTTTCCTGCGCCTCCGCTATTATCATTAATCCGCTACGGAGGCGAACACGCTGTTGCCGGCGCCATCGACGACCGCGCCGGTGGTAGATTGTTCGAATGGATCGATAAGATCGAGGACGACGCGCGCGATGGCCGCCGGATCGAGGGCATGCGGGTAGTCGCCGCCTTCAACGAACATGATGGTTTCCAGCATGGTCGTGCGCAGCGCCCCCGGACAAACAACGTTCACCTGGATATTGCGCTCGCGGAACTCTTCCGCCTGAATTCGACCGAGCATGATCAGCGCCGCCTTCGAAGTCTGGTACGCCGCCCAGCCGACGCCGGGACCAATACCGGCGATGGAGGCGATGTGCACGATCTTGCCCGCCCCACGCGCCAGCATCGACGGCGCGACCGCCTGCGCGCAGAGCAGCGGCCCCTTCACGTTCACCGCCATCACGCGGTCCCACTCCTCCTCGGATACGTCCCGCAGCAGATTATGCCGCCAGATGCCGGCGTTGTTCACCAGGATGTCGATCGCACCCAAATCGCTTGTCGCGCGCTCGACCGCCGCGCTTACCTGTTCTTTGTTCGTCACATCCGCCGCCACTGCGCAGGCGCGACCGCCGCATGCCCGCGCCGCGGCAGCCGCCGCCTCCGCCGCGCCGGCGTCGATATCGAGCACCGCTGCCGCGGCGCCCGCGGCGCTCAACGCCTCCACAATCGCCCGCCCCAACCCCCGCCCGCCGCCGGTGACCAGGGCGACATGACCGTGCAGGCTCACTGATGCCTCCCTGTAACGGGGACGCAGGGAAAAAGGATTGAAAAGATGTAAAAGATTGAAAAGATTATTAATTTATTTTTTTTACAAAAAATAAAATTATATCTTTTCAATCTTTTATATCTTTTCAATCTTTTTTTCCCTGCGCCCCCGCTCTGATAGCTCGCGCTATTTCCTGCCGCGCGTCATCGCACCGCCGTCCGGCAGCGAGGTTCCGTCCGCCGGCACCACGCTGATGTTGCTGCCGCTGACAAGCACGTCGCAGGGCCGCCACCAGTTGGTGGTGTTGCCGGTGACGGGGTACTCTTCGCCTTCTACGTTATCCGTGGTGAACGTGTAAGGGCCGAAGGTATAGATATTGCCGGCGTTCGGGCCGGAGGAAATCGCCACGCGCAGGATGGCCTGGCGCGAGGGATTGCCTTGCAGGTTATACGAATTGATCGCGATTCTGAACCGCCCGTCCTCCAGCGCGGTACAGGTGAAGTTCTCCGGTCCGTCCGCCTCGGTATTGTCTTCGTCGAGTGCACCGGTAGAAATTGCTTCATTATCCCAGAAGCTATGCTCCAGGTTCGGGTCCCAGGTATGCAGATCGATATCAGCGGGACCGTCCCAGGTAAGCGTGGCACGGAAGAAGAGGGGACCGGACGGCGTGAAGTTGATAACGATCGGGTCGGAGATGGAATAGCCGCCCTGGTTGGCCGCCCAGATATAGATGGTGTTGTCGCCCGGTTGCAGAATTACCACGGTATCAACTATACCGCTCACCGTAGTGAGCAGCGTCGAGGAGCCGTTGACGGTGATTGCCGCGCGCTGGACGTCCAGATCGGTGATCTCCGCTTCGAGGTTCACCAGCCCGACTTGCGAGTTGATGTCCGGCTCGCCGACGGTAATATCCGGCGGCGGGACGGCGGAAATTTCGCTTGGTTCAAGCGTTATATTGCCTTCCGTGCCGGTAGTGCCGATCACCACGCCCAGGTATCCGGTGGTCCAGAACGGGCCGTAAAAGGCGACGACGTGGCTGCCCGGCGTGATATCCGGCAGGTTGTAAAAACCGTTTTCATCGGTGACATCCGATAAGTAGTTCGTGCCGTCGAAGCTGAATACGTTGATGTTCGGTATCCCTATCCCATCGGAATCGGTTACTTGCCCATACAGACCTTCCTGCACGGGAATTATCCCGCCCAGTATGCCATCATGACAACCGACCAGAAACGGCATTGCCAGCAACGCCGTGACAATGAGCATGAACTTGGTGAGGTGTTTCATCATGGACTCCTTTGCCGAGAAAATTGATTTGCCCGCCATGCAGCCGCGCAACGGCTGTTATGCGCTTACTCAGCTTTATTGTAACTGCTGATTCGCTCAATAGGAGCTTGATCCTCCCCGCAAGAGGAAAATAAATGATTCACTTGTTACTTATTACCGACAATTCTTCGACACCGCTTGACAAAGACATTGCGAGACTGTATCATATTTACTATGAAACTCTGAAGAATATGGAAATTGCTACATGCGTTTCAACTTCAAAGATGACAAGCTTGCTGATCTCTATGCCACCGGGCATGGCATGAACCTGCATATCGATTTGATCAAAGCATTTTCGCGTACCGTGCAACAGATTGGCGCGGCCGACGATTTACGCGATCTCCGTACCGTGAAGGGGCAGCGGCTGGAGAAGCTGAAGGGTGATCGAGCCGGTCAATATTCCATACGTCTCAATAATCAATATTGTCTTATTTTCACCTTGCGGCAAGATGTATTGGAAAACATGGTTGTAATTATCGAGATTGTCGATTATCACTGAGAGGAGATATATGCGCGCGCACAACGATATGACGCCGGCCTGGCCGAGCCATCCGGGTGAAACATTGAAGGAAATGCTGGAAGACCGGGGATGGACCCAGCGTGAATTTGCCCAAAAGATCGGCAGACCTGAACAACTGATCAGTAATATAATCAACGGTAAAAGCGGCATCACGGCTGAGACCGCCCTCGACTTTGCGGAAGCATTCGACATGAGCGCCAGGTTCTGGCTGGACCTGGACAGCCGTTATCGCCTCGACGTGGAAACGATCCACCGACGTGAGCGAAAGGTCGGCTGATGCCCTGGGATCGCAGGCTTCCAGCCTGCCCGCGGAGAGGCTTCACAGCTCTGCCAGTAATCCAGGGATAAACCATATACCATAAACTTGCTCTTCACCGCTGGGTTAGGAGTAAAAAAGCGTCCTGCCGCCCAGGCGGCAGGACGCTTCATCCCTTCACCGCTTCAGACCCCTGCCTTCACCGCCGGAATCCCCTCCTCCGCCAGATACCCCTTGATCTCTTTCCAACCCTCCAACTCGTCCAATATGACGGTCTTATTGGTGTCGGAGGCGATGGTCGCCGCCACGCCGGTGGCGATGGCGATGGAGGCCTCCGCCGGGCGGGTTACGCTGGTGTTGGCGCCGCGCACGAAGCCCAGGAACTGGTTGAGGATGCGGTTGTCCGCCCCGCCATGCCCGCCCTGGATCATGTTCAGGTCGTCGGCGATGGGGATACGCTTGGCGCGGTGGTAATCCTCGCCGTCATGCCGCTTCCAGTAAAGGTACTCCGGGCTCTCCATGCTGCCGTCCAGCGTGCCTTCGGTGCCGGAGATGCGCATGCGCCGGTCGGTGAAGGGCACCACGATATTCAGCGTGTGCGCGCACATGGCGCCGTTCTCGAAGCTGGTCAGCACCTGGCCGTGGTCGAAGGTGTCCTTTTGCGAGTTGAACAGGCAGATGTCGGCCCGCTTGCCGGTGTCCTCGCGCGCGTCCTCGATCACTTTACGCAGCGGCGGGAAGTCGTGGTAATTGCCGTCGCCGCGGAACTTCAGGTGCGAGTCCGGGCAGTCCTTTTCGATCCGGCAGTCGCGGCAGAACTCGGCCGCTTCCGGCTTGGGCTTGTAGAAGGTCAGTTTCGTGGTAGAGCTGACGGTGGTCGGCAGCGCCCCCGCCATCCAGAACTGCAGATCGAGGTCGTGGCAGGCCTTGGTCACCCACAACCCGCCGCCCATCTCGCGCAGCCGGTTCCAGCGGCGCATCAGCGTGCGGCCGTTGTAGTAAAACTCGTCGCTCTGGATGGTCAGCACGTCGCCGACGTACCCCTCCCCCACCAGCCGGTGCAGGTTTTCGTAGAGCGGCATGTAGCGGGCGTTGAAGCCCACCATGGTCTTGCCCCCCGCCGCGCGGTCCGCCCGGATGATCTCCAGGCAGTCCGGCAGGTTGGTGGTCATCGGCTTTTCCAGGTAGACATACTTGCCGGCCTTCAGCAGGTCCAGCATGATCGGCTTGTGCAGGAAGTCGGGGTAGATGACCAGCGCCGCGTCGAAATCGACCTTCTCGATCGCCTCGTTCCAGTCGGTGTGGATGGGGATATTGCCCAGGCCGAGGAAATCGGACACCGCCTGCGCCACCTTGACGCGGGTGTTCACCAGCCCCACCACTTCGTAATCCGGGTGGGCGTGGAACTCCCCGGTGAACCAGGCGCCGCGCCAACTGCCGCAGCCGATGATCAACATGCGAACGGGTTTCATGCTTGTCTCCTTTTTATGGCGGCGGGCTGCCCGCGCACCGTGATGTTTCTTCGCCCGGAGCGCGACAAATCCTGCCGAGAAGACGAGGAAACCAAAGATTTCGCAGATTATACTGATCAGGCCATTAGCTCTCACCCAACAACATGCTGCCATAGAATGGACTATGCAGACCGTCTTATTGTCCCGAGTCATGCTCGTGCTCATGCTCGAAAAAGTCTTTCTATGCCTGGTAAGCTTCTGACTTTCACAGGCAAGCCTTCTATTTCAAAGGCAATAAATCGGTGTAATCTGCGTAATCTGTGGTTTCCACCCTTGACCCGGCAAGCTCCTACCGGTAGTATGGAACGCCGTAACCATCGCAGGACGGCTGCGCCAATACAGAAGGGAACAACATCCGTGGAAGTCATCTCCGTGCACGATTTGCTGCTCGACCGCTCGCTCAATCCCCGCCGTCAGGCAGTGGACCAGGAGGTGGTGGAACATTACGCCGCCATCTTCAAGGAGACTCTCTGGCCGCCCATCCTTGTTCACCGCGGCACGAATAAATTGCTGGACGGCTGGCACCGCGTGGAGGCGGCAAAGCGGGCGGGGGTGTATAGCTTGCCGGTGACCTGGGTGGAGGCGAAGGAGGAGGAGCTGTTCGCGCTGGCGGTGAAAGCCAATCTGGGTCACGGGCTGCGGCTGTCGCGCGAAGAGCGCTACCAGGCCATCGCCCGCCTGCGGCGCGAGAGCTGGACGCCGGAGCGCATCGCGGAAACGCTGGGCTGCGCGCTCGGCATGGTAGACCGCACCGAGAAGGCGGAGGATCTGCGCGTAAAATACAAAGTCCAGAGCCATCCCGGCGCAGCGCTGCCCATCGAGTCGCTGGTGGAGGTGATCAAGCTGCCGCCGGAATACCAGGACGAAATAGTGGAGCTGGCGTGCGAGGTAGAGGCGGCTCCCACCGACTTGCGCCGCACGGTGCGCGCGGTGAAGAAGGGCGAGGTGGAGACATCGCAGGATATCCGCCGCACGATGACCGATCCTGAATTCCTCAAAATGCGCAAAGCCGCCCTGCCTGACCTTCAGGACGGCAACTGGCTGATGAACTTCGCCACCGTGATCGATCAGATGGAGAACGGATCTTTCAGCATCACCCCCGTCGAGCGCGACGCCGCCCTCTCCCTCTTCCGTCGCCTTCGCAAATGGGCCGACCGCCAGCTCGCTTTGCTCGGAGAGGAAGAACCGCTGCCGCTGCTGTAATAGTTTTGAGTTTTGAGTTTTGAGTTTTGAGTTTTAAGTTTTAAGTTGGCCATCGTTCAGAAGGTCTTTCTCCCCGGCAAGCGGTTATAGTGGTATTATAAGCTTCAATGATTAGAGAGCAAGCGATAATAAATCCACCGGTCGTTAAGCGCACCCTCCTCATGCGCATGCGCACGCGGATCACCATGCTGGCGCTGTTGATGCTGCTGCTGGCCGCGTGGCGGTGGGGGCCGTCCGCGCTGCCGCCGTACCTGGGAATTGCCGGGACGGCCTGCGTGCTACTCGGCATCGCGCTGCGGCTGTGGGCGTCGGGCTACCTGCGCAAGCAGCAGGAGCTGGTCCGCGGTGGCCCGTTTGCCTACCTGCGTAATCCACTGTATGTGGGAAGCTTATTCATCGGCGTCGGCCTGGGCATATTGACCGGGCGCTGGGAAGCGCCGGCGCTGGCGGCGGCGTTTATGCTGGCTGTCTATGTCCCCACCGTGCTGCACGAAGAACGACAATTGCGCGCGCTATTCGGACCCGCCTACGACGCTTACTGTCGTGAAGTGCCCCGCTGGCTCCCGCGACTCAACCCCTGGCGAACTAAGGAACCCGATGCCGATACGCCGAGTTGGACGCTGATAAGGCAAAATCGCGAGCATCATCACCTCATCATTCACCTGGCCTTGTTGTGCGCGTTTTTCGTGGTATATTTATTGAGGTGATGAGTGCGATGGACAATTCCGGAGATCGCTTACCAGTGGTGGATCAGTATGAAGCGTTGTTAACTTCGCTGAAGTCGCGTATTCGCAACTCCCGGTTGACTGCTGCTCTGGCTGTTAACCGGGAATTTGTTTTACTATACTGGAACATTGGAAGAGATATCCTGACTCGCCAACAGGAAAGCGGATGGGGCGCAAAGGTGATTGACCGCCTGGCTATCGATTTGCACCGAGCCTTTCCCGAAATGAAGGGATTCTCTGCTCGCAATCTCAAATATATGCGCGCTTTCGCGGAAATTTGGATCGATGAGGAATTTGTGCAGCAGGTTGCTGCACAAATTCCCTGGTTTCACCATTGCGTGTTACTTGATAAAGTGAAGGATAATACTGTCAGGGCATGGTATGTGCAGCAAACGATCGAGCATGGTTGGAGCCGTAATGTACTGCTGCACCAAATCGAATCTGATTTATTTCACCGCCAGGGTAAGGCGATAACAAACTTTGCGCGGGTATTGCCTGCGCATCATTCCGATCTAGCCCAACAAATATTGAAAAATCCCTATTCTTTCGATTTTCTTACGATGAAAGACGATGCCCGAGAACGCGACCTCGAACGAGGGTTGCTACAACATCTTAGCGCTTTCCTGATTGAGATGGGCATGGGCTTTGCACTGGTTGGTAATCAATATCATATTGAAGTCAGCGGGAAAGATTACTATCTCGATTTGCTTTTCTATCACTTACGCCTTCGGTGTTTCGTCGTCATTGAGCTCAAGGTCGGTGAATTCAAGCCGGATTATACCGGGAAGATGAACTTTTATCTGGCAGCGGTCGATCAGTTACTTGCACGGCATGATGATGCTCCCATCATCGGTATGATCTTCTGTAAAGAACGTGATCGATTAACCGTGGAGTATGCCTTGAGTAAAATAAGCCGTCCCATGGGTGTCGCCGAATATTACCTTTCAAAGGTGTTGCCGGACGAGTTAAGTGATAATTTGCCGACGACCGCGGCGCTGGAAACCGAATTGTCAAGGCTTTCTGAAAAGGTAAGAGATGCTGAGAGGGAGCTACTGTGACTCTTTCTTTCGACTGTCCAGAATTGTAAGCGAACGGTTTAACAGTCCTACAGGGAAAGGAGGACGCCGGTGCGGCAACGCGGCTTCACGCTGGTCGAGTTGCTGGTGGTCATCGCCATCATCGCGGTGCTGGCGGCTATCCTCTTCCCGGTATTTACCCGGGCGCGCGAGAAGGGGCGCCAGACCGCCTGCCTGAGCAACCAGCGCCAGCTCGCCATGGCCATCCTGCTCTACGCGGGCGATAACGACGAGATCCTGCCCGAGGCGGAAAAGGTATGGTCCGGGGTAGAGCTGAACCCCGCCGTTCTGCTTTGCCCCACTGCCGGGAAGGCGCGGGGGAACGGCTATGTGTATTTCAATACCCGCGCCGGACAGCCGCTGGGTAAAATCTCCAACCCGGCCGCCGCCGAGCTGACCGCCGACGGATTCCACGCGCCCACCGCCGTGCCGCTCACCTTCATAAATATCGCTTACAATACCCCGGACCTTGCCTATCGCCATGACGGCAAGATCATCGCCTCCTTCGTGGACGGCCATACCGAGCTGCTGCGCGAAATTGCCATCCCCTTCGACTGGCCGCAATTTCGCGGCCCACAGGCGAACGGCACTTCGCCGGAGACCGGCCTGCGCAAGGACTGGAATGCGAAGCCTCCGGTGTTGCGCTGGCGGCGCGCAATGAGCGATAACGGCTATGCCGGACCCGCGGTGGCGAACGGCCTGGTCTATATCCTCGATCATCGCTCCCGCGCCGATTACCTTTACGCCTTGAACGTGAAGACGGGAAAATGGGTGTGGAATTTCTTCTATATCGACACCGAACCCGCCAACTACGGTTACGAGCGCGCCACCCCCGCAGTCAGCGATGGGAAGGTCTACCTGGTGAACAGGCTCGGTAAGCTGTATTGCGTCGATGCCGAAACGGGAACGTTGATCTGGCGGAGCGATATGGTCGAGCGCCTGGGAGGCCGGCGTCCGGCATGGAACTACTCCATGTCACCGCTGGTGGACGACGAACGGCTCATCGTGGCGCCCGGCGCGGAGAACAGCGCCGTAGCGGCGTTGAGCAAAAAAACCGGCGGCGTAATCTGGCGCGGAGGAGGCGGCGACATGCCCGGCTACGCCACCCCGGTGGCAGCCATCCTGGACGGCGTTCCGCAATACGTCGTCTTCACCGCCCGCGGTCTGACCGGCGTCCGCGCGAGCGACGGCTATCTGCTATGGAGCGTGCCGTGGGTCACCGGCTCTGATGTCAACGCCGCCACGCCGGTAATCATCGACGATTGTTCCGTCTTCATCACCTCCGACTACGGGCATGGCTGCGCGCTGGCGACGATTTCCGGCGAAAGCGCCTCCATTGCCTGGCAGAACACCGAGATGCAATCCCATTTCAACACTCCGGCACTGGTGGACGGCTGCTTGTATGGAACCACGGAACCCGGCGATCTGATCTGCCTGGACCCCAGAACCGGCATGACGCGCTGGCGACAATCCGGCTTCGGCAAAGGAGGCGTGGCGGCCGCCGACGGTGTGCTTATCGCCGTCGAGGGAGATACCGGCGCGGTGGTGATGATCGAGGCTAATCCAGAAGCCTACCATGAGCTGGGCCGCTTCACCCCTCTCGGCGGCCAGAGCTGGACTCCCCCCGTCATCGCCGACGGCGCTCTCTTCATCCGCAACACCGCCACCCTGGCCTGCTATGAGCTGAAGTAAAGGTTATCAATAATTATCATTTATGTCATAACCACACATTCAGCAGCGCCGCTTCTTCCCCGCAGTCGATCGCGCGGCCGTCCAGCACCGCGCATGCCCGGCTTGCCGGCGTCATCTCCCACAGCGCGCCACGGAAAAACACGTTCATCCCCGCCCGCGCGCCGGAGTTGGCGAGGCGCGACGCCAGCGCGTATTTCCGCCAGGCCTCCGCGCGGGTGATGCGACCCGCGTCGGCGGAGTCCACGTCCGCCGGGGGAGGCGCGCCGCTGTAACCTTCCCACGGCATCCCCATCCCGCCCGCATCCGTGGCCAGCGACGGCGCCGCGATCAGCTCCACCTGCTGATCGCGCAAGGCGGCATAACACTCCGGAAACCAGGAATCGGCGCAGATAAGGATGCCCAGCCGCCCCGCCGGGGTAGAGAAGACGGGGAGATCGCCGCACCAGCCGGCGGAGAGCAGCGGCCGCTCCTCACTCGTGGGATAAACCTTCCGCGCCAGCGGCTCGCGAATGCGCCCATCCGGGCCATACAGGACCGCTGTATTGTAGATGGAGCCGTTTCCCGCTCGCAGCTCGCCCTCCCGAACATATGGATCGGGAAGCATCAGCGAGCCGGCGACCAGGTGCACACCATACCCGCGCGCCAGTGTGGACATGATGCGGTGATACCCCGCCGCGGTGGCCGCCGCCTTCATGCGCACCACCGTCGCCATTGCCCATTCCCGCTCGCGCGCTTCCGGCAGCCGATACAGGAAGGACGGCAGATTGCTTGCCGTCATCAATCCTACCGCCGCCCGCACCGATGGCGCCCGGTAAACCCCCGCCTTCTCCCCCGCCGCCGCCAGCCAGGTGCCCAGGTGCTCGGGCAGGATCGCCACCGTCTTCTCGCCCATCACCCCCGCGCACAGCGCCGCCGCGAAATATCCGTCCAGCCGGCTGAACAGGCGGTCCACCGAAGCGTAATCGGCCGACTCCAACCGCGGCTGGATGCCCAGCAGATTACCCTTCCCCGTGTCCTCGCCGAAGCTGTCCAGCGGGTATTCGCCCGGCGCCGCCGGCGCCGCCGGCAGCCCGCGCCCCAGCCGGCTCCACGCGACATAAGCCGCGCCCGTCGCGAGCACTGGCAATCCCCAACGGATTATCTTTCGATAATTCACTCCGTCAGTATAGCACGAAGGTTCAGACAATCACCTGATTATGCTACAATACTTGAACTCAGCCCGCGAAGGGAGCCCCAATGCCCGAATTACCAGTAGAAAAGGCTGCCGTCAGCGCCGATCCCACCCCACAACGCCTGACTACCTGGCAGCAGATCGCGCTCAGCCTCTACTGGTTCTCCACCAGCGCGCATTGGGCTGCAATCCTGATCATTTTGCTGCAGATTCAGGCGGAAGCCATCGGCGGAAAAGAGAACAAGGCGACAACCCTCGGCCTTATTGTGCTGGTCGGCGCCTTTGTTTCGATGACCGTTGCCCCCTTATTCGGCGCCTGGAGCGATCGGGTCCGCACTCGTCTGGGACGCCGCCGTCCATTCCTGATCGCGGGCACGCTTGGCAACATCCTCGGTCTGATTACCTTCGCCTTCCTTCCCGCGAAACCCGGCGCGTTGGCGGCGTATATGCTGGTCTTTTGCTGGGTGCAATTTTTTAATAACCTGGCAACCGCGCCCTATGCCGCCTTGATTCCGGATGTGGTGCCTCGCTCGCAACGGGGATCGGCCAGCGGCTGGATGGGGCTGATGACCATGCTCGGTAATGCCGCCGGCGTCACCGTCGGCCTGCTGCTGAACCGGATCGGCGGCATCCCCGGCGCGTATATCGCGCTGGCGGCAATCATGCTGCTCGGTATGCTCGGCACCGTCGTCTTCGTCCGCGAGCCGGAGCCGCCCGAAGTTCCTCCTTTCAAGCTGGCGGTGTTTGGGCGCAGCTTGATCGAACCGTTCGGCGCGCGGGACTTCCGCTGGGTGTTCCTCACCCGCCTGCTGGTCATGCTCGGCATCTTCACCGTGCAGGAATTCTTACAGTATTACTTCAAGGATGTGGTTGCCGACGGTCGCGATTTCTTCAACTACATGATTTTCGGCAAAATCCTTGCGCGAGAAGCCCACGAGGCCACCACCTACTTCGCCCTCACCCTGTTGATCGGCGCCGTGCTAAGCTCGGTGTGGGCAGGCAAGCTCTCCGATCGCTACGGCCGGAAGATGATGGTCTACCTGAGTGGCCTGCTGCAGGGCATCGTGGTGATCTTCATCCTGATGCTGGGACGTTTCGACCTGGTGGTGATCCTCGGTCTGGTTTTCGGCCTTGGTTATGGCGCCTACATGGCGGTGGATTGGGCGCTGGTCACCGACGTGCTGCCGAAGGCGGACGATTACGCGAAAGATATGGGCCTCTGGCACATCGCCGCCACCCTGCCGCAGGTTACCGCCGCCCCAATCGCCGGCGTGCTGCTAGATACCTTCCAGAAAGTCGGGAAGAGCCATAACCTGCCCACCCTCGGTTACACGGTCATCTTTTCGCTCGCCATCATCTATTTTGCGCTGGGGACGGTGCTGGTGTCGCGGATCAAAGGGGCGCGATAGGTCATACTCATACTCATACTCATACTCATACCCCTAATCCAGCCAAGCCGGAACCACTAAATCAGTGAATAATAGTACCTAAAGGGTTGAAAACACCAGAGAAAAACGAGATGTTGACCATAATTACGCCAAACCAGGCAAGGTTAGTCCGGTGGTTGAGTAGGCAGGTAAACTGAACGATTCTTTCCGCAGTTCTGTTGCCGTATCGAAACCACCGCGTGGTAAGCTGAATGGAATGCCTGAATTATCGATAGTGGGCAAAGCCCACGTTAGTGAATGGTGAATAGTGAATGGTGAATGACCAGGCTGAAAAGTAAGAGAAAGACTTGTATTCGTAGACGGATAGATAAATCATCCTGTATAATAGCAATGATTTCACTGTTGAAAGAGAATGTGATGGCAACGCTCTGCATCCGGCATGTGCCGGAACAGCTATATGAAGATATAAAACGGTTTGCCGAATCGAACCGGCGGAGCATCAGCGCGGAAGCGCTGGCGATAATGACCGAAGGCATTGAACAGCGCAGGCTCCAGCAGCAGCGCCAAGAAGCGCTGGCCGCATTGGATGAAATTCAAAGGCTCATCGGTCCCACGCCCGGCGACAGCCTGGAGTTATTGCGTGAGGATCGGGAACGGTGATTATTTAACCGGTAAAATAATCTAAAATCAAAAATCAAAAAATGATTACCGCGCCAGCATCGCCACCCCCCTCTTGCACAACTGTATCGCGAACCCCCACGGGTCGCGCAGCATCACCAGGTGCGTGTTTTCATCCGGGCGCCCTTCGCTGACCAGCGTGGCGCCGGCAGCCAACAGCCGGTTCTTGTCCGTCTCCGGGTCGGCGGAAACAAAGGCGAGGTGCAGCACCAGCGGGTGCATCTCCGCGTAGCGCGGCACGGCGTCGGACGGGTTGCAGTAGAGCTCCACCAGCATCAGGCCGCTGTCATCGGCGAGAAAGCGCGTGTGATACGGCGCGTCCTCTCTCTTCACGATCGTCATGCCCAGCTGTTGCACGTACCAGTCCGCCACCGCCGGCGGGTCCTGCACGTTGAAAGCCACGTGTTCAAGCTTCATAACGCTCTCCCGATTATCTTTAACTTGCTCTTGCTCTGAAAAAAATTGAGCATTCAATCCGGACGAATCGTCTCCAGCTCCCGCCGTATGAACTGCAGCATGCGCTCGAAAACCGGCAGCG
>Ga0172371_10005963_pt1 | contig 17916 bp, 16 predicted proteins | sample Lak12m_FD_114543 | JGI IMG/M metagenome (GOLD analysis project Ga0172371, IMG submission 114543) | Freshwater microbial communities from Kabuno Bay, South-Kivu, Congo - kab_022012_12m | ecosystem: Environmental > Aquatic > Freshwater > Lake | place: Democratic Republic of the Congo: South-Kivu...
AAAAAGTGATTTTTCAGGAAAGGAAGACGTCCCAGTTCAAGGACTTGAAGGTTTTGTGAAAGTAGTGGTCATCATCCACCATATGGAAGGAGAGATCGGCAAAGAGCTTCTGAGCCACATGCTGGACCTCTGGCAGGGGGATTACCATATCTTGGGCCCCGTGGTAGATGGAGACAGGCAGGGCCACGGTCGTTTTTGGGCCGGGGGCCGCATCGATCAGATGGATGGCCGGGGCAAGAAGAACCATTCGGGTTACCCGGGCGGGGTATTCCATGGCAAAGAGCGTGGCCATGAGCCCTCCAAAGCTGGATCCCACGACCCTGAGGTCGGACTTTCCGGAAAGGACCCGTTTCAGTTTTTCCATGCGTTCGGTCAGCGGACCTTCGAAGGTGGGGAGGATCATGTCCGGGTATCGATCGCGAAAGAAGACCGCTTTGGTTCCCTGATTGCTGCTCTCCAGCCCATGAATGAAGATGCGATGAACCATTAGCCGCACCCGATCTTCTTTCTGCGATGGTTCTCGCGGGCCTCGGCGATTTCCGCATCGGTTGCGGGACGAACAGCCAACACGATGCCTTCCACCCGGGCGGATAGGCCGGCCATAGGCTCGTTAAAGTCCACCAGCACCGTGTCCTTTCGGACCTCCAACACCTTGAAGGAGACGAGGCTTCCCATCTTCATCTGACGATAGAACTGCCCTGCGCGAAGTCGCTGTTTGATCAGGCCCTGCTTGGGGATCTCCCGAATCAAGGCCGGATCGTGCTCGCCGTAGATCTCGGAGGCCGGTATGAGGATGGAAAATCGATGCCCCGCGGCTGCCCCTTCCAGGGCTCTCTCCAGGCTGGGGACCTGTTCCTCCACCTTGAAGACAAAGGTCAGTTCCGGTTCAGGCCGCTCTTTTGACTCACCCGGGGCAATTTCGGTCCTGAGGGTGAATCGAATGGTGACGAGCGTGTTCGGCTGAATGTTGTGCATAGGTCCTTTCCGCGCCTCATCGGATCTTGAGGATCTCAAATTCCTGAATGCCGCGAGGGATCCGTATTTTCACCTCATCCCCCACAAACCTTCCAATCAATCCTCGACCCAGAGGCGATTCGATGGATATCCTTCCATTTTCAGGGGCCGATTCATAGGGCCCCACCAGTTGATAACTGATCTCTTCCTCTGTATGAATGTCATAGAGGACGACCGTCCGTCCAAAAACCACGCGATCGGTTGGACCGTCGTCCATAGGGATCACCTCCGCCCTGCCCAGGGCCTCCTTCAACTCGTTGATCTTCCCTTCAATGAACGACTGTCTTTCCTTGGCAGCGTGATATTCCGCGTTTTCGCTCAGGTCGCCATGGCTTCTCGCCTCTGCGATGGCCTTGATATTCAAAGGCCTTTCCACCGTCTCAAGGCGGCTGAGTTCCTCTCTCAGTTTTTCAAGTCCCTCCTGGGTGATGGGCATCTTTTGCATCGGCATACTCACTCCACTAATGAATGTCACCATGGAAATAAGGTTCCACGGTTTCGAGGTTCAGAGGTTTAAGGGTTGTCATTCAGCGGGGTTAAAACCCCAGGGCCAGTCCGATCTGACGAATGGTGAGCGAAACGGCATAGGCCACCAACAGGTTAAAGAACATGGAAAACCCGGCCCATGCCCATGATGTCTCTCTGCGGATACTGACGACCGTGGCTATGCAGGGGACATAGAGCATGGTAAAGACGATCAGCGTAAAGGCCTGGAGGGGGTTCCATGCCGGGTCCTTTTGAAGCCGTTCAGAAAGGGAGGCGGTTTCTTCAGGGTCCACTTCGCCCAGGGAGTAGGCCGTTCCGAGGGTGGAGACCACCACCTCCTTGGCCGCAAACCCCCCGAGCAGGGCGATGTTGGTGCGGTATTCAAACCCGAGAGGTCTCGTGACGGCCTCCAGACCCGTGCCGATTCGACCGGCGATGGTCCCCTTAATGGCGGCCTGCTGTCTCAATTGCTCTTGCTTGCTTATTTGCTTCTTAAAGACCAGGTATCGAGAGGCCGCCTCGAGAATCGCCGGGTCCCACGTTTCCCTGCCCACGCCGCCATGTTCCAGATCAAAGGCAGCCCGGGCCACCCTTCCCAACACGGGATTGTCCGGGAAGGCCTTGCCAACAGCTTCTCTGTCCTTTCCTCCAAAGACGACGTCATGGAGGGCCGCCATGTCCTCCCTGCTTCTGATTAGTCCACGGATGTCTGAGGACTGGAGAAAGGCATCGGTCAGCTTCTCTCGTTCCTTCTCAAAGCCGGCGATCTGGTGTTCAGAGAGCCGGGGAAAGGTCATCATGGCCCACAAGACAACGGAAAATGCCAGGATGACGGTCCCTGCCTTTTTGATATATTGCCAGGTCCTTTCCCACGTATGGATCAGAAGCCCCCGAAGGGTGGGTGCCCTGTACGGGGGCAGCTCCATGACGAAGGACGTCTTTGGTCCTTTCAGGATGGTCGCCCGAAGAATTTTAGCGGCAAAGAGGGCGAACAGCCATGAGAGGACAGTCAGAAGAAACATGATGCGGGCCTTGTCCCCGGAAAAAAACGCGCCGATGAGAAGGGCATATACGGGAAGCTTGGCGCCGCAGTTCATAAATGGGATCACCAGGAGGGTTGCAAGCCGTTCCTTGGGATCCCTCAGGACCCGTGTGGCCAGGACGCCCGGCACCGCGCAGCCGCCCGAGATGCCGCCGCTGACAATGAGGCCGATCACCGAATTGCCATGGAGCCCAAACCATCGCAGCACCCTGTCGAGCATGTAGGCGATTCGGGCCATATACCCTGAATCTTCCATAATGGCAATGGCAAAAAACATGAACATGATCAAGGGCACAAAGCCCAGGACCCCCCCGACGCCGCGGATCACCCCCGAGACGATCAGGGACTGAAAAGGTCCGGCGGGAATCACGTTCAGGGCGACGCTGGCAAGCCTGTCAAAAAAGATCTCCAGCCAACGAATGGGGAGTTCGCTTGCCAAAAAGGTGAAGGAATACATACCGTAGAGGACGGCGATCATGATAAAGGGACCGATGATCCGGTTGGTGAGCACCTTGTCGATCTTGTCCGACAGATTGATGCGCGATTCGATCTTTCTTCTGACCGCCTTTTTGACGATGCCGGCGATGTACCCGTAGCGGTGATCTGCGATGATCGCCTCAGGCTCTTCCTCCAGGGTGCTCATGGTATGTTTGTAGATCTCTTCGCAGATGGCCTCGATCTCCTGTCCGAGCGGAGGGTCCCTCTTGAGGAGCTTGGTGATCTCGCTGTCCATTTCAAGACATTTCAGGGCGCGCCACCAGGAGGGGTATTTCCTGTCATAGATCTGAGATCGGTCTATGATGGCTGATATCCTTTTGATGGCCTGATCGATGTCCATGCCGTAGGAAATGGGGGCGGGCTCCCACCGGGGTTTCTCGTCAGCCGCCGATACCACGGTGTCCAGAAGATCCTGAATCCCCCTGTTAGACCTGGCCACCATCGGCACCACAGGTGCGCCGAACTGCTCCGAAAGGGCCTGCACATCCACAATAATGCCCCGCGACTCGGCCAGGTCCATCATGTTGAGGGCGATCACCAGGGGAACCCCTAATTCCTTGAATTGTACGGCCAGATAGAGGTGCCTCTCCAGGCTGGAGGCGTCCACGATGTCCACCACAAGGTCCGGCCGTTCATCGATCACAAAATTCCTGGCCACGAGTTCTTCCAGAGAATAGGCGGTCAATGAATAGGTGCCCGGGAGGTCCACGACCTCGATCTCGCGGCCCTGATGAATGACGGTGCCGTACTTCTTTTCAACGGTCACGCCGGGATAATTGGCAATGTGCTGCCATGCACCGGTAATCGCGTTGAAAACCGTGGTCTTTCCCGCATTCGGGTTCCCGGAAAGGGCGATGGTGATTTTTTGTTTCATGGGTACGGGCCCGGCAAATCGTATTTGGGAATTCCTCAATCCCCTGTCTCCGGAACCTCTACCTCCACAAAAATACTCCCTGCCTCATTGTTTCGGAGGGTCAGGACAAAATCCCTGAGCTTTACCGCAACCGGGTCCCTGAGAGGGGCCCGGCCCTGGATCTTGATGGCGGTTTCAGGAACCAATCCCATCTCCCTCAGCCTCCTTCCCATGTCGCCGGTAGCAGTGACTTTTTTAACCACACCGGCCTGGTTGTCGGACATCTCTCTCATTCGAATGATTTTTTTCATGACGCCAATGGGTCGCTCCACATAAAGCAATCGTCTGGTGAATCGCCATATAGGCAAAAGGTGCCTTCAGAAACCCCGCCAACCCGACAAACTCAACAAACCCAATAAACCCAATAAACTTAGCAACTTAACAATCCCGTCTTCCGCGCCTTACGAGATCCTCTGAATGGTTTGTCGTATCAGGTCCGACGTCTCCGGGGTGGTCACCAGCAGGTGATCGTTTATCCTATCCCCGTCCAGATACTCGTTGAGGAAAAACTCCCCTCCATCCATTTGGTAGATTTTGGCCCCCGATGCCTCGGCGATTACCCGTGTGGCAGCCAGGTCCTGATACGTTTCGCGGGTGACGATCGCGGCGTCCGCCTGGCCCCCGGCCACGTAACAGATGTGGGCCGCGGTGCAGCCGAGGCTTCGAATTTTTCCGGGGAAAGAGGTGCGGTAATCGTTGTGAAAACGTGAATAGGTCAGCAGCACGCTTTCGTCATTGATTTCTGAATGAGCAAAAGCGTGGATTTCACGGTCCCCCCGGTAGGCCTTCTGCCCGGCCCGGGCATGAAACAGATCGCCTGTGACCGGCATGTAAAAGGCGCCAAAGACGGGCCAGGCGTTCTCCAGAAGGGCCAGAGACATACCCCAGATCGGGACGCCCCCCTGGAAATTGGCCACCCCGTCGAGGGGGTCAAAGACCCACAGGTATCTCTCATTGGCGTGGCTATAGCCCCTGTCTTCCTGATGATTGGTAAAGATCCGATGTTCCGGAAAGCGTGTCGCCAGTTGGTCCTGAAAAAAATTGAAAAGGCGGAGTTCTGCTTCGGTCACCAGCTCCGCGTCGAACCTTTCATCTCTCTGTGCATTTCCATAGTAGGAGAGGGCAATCTTCCCGGCATCCCGCAGGGTCTGCACGGCGAACTCTGTCAATTGATCGATCTTTTCCACCTCTGCAGTCACTCGAATACCTCCTCTTCTCGCCTTTTTCGTTATGTCCCCTGTCCCTCTGTGATAGACGGGCTTTTGCCTGATCACCCGAGAATCGACCGCGCCACGATCGTCTTTTCCATCTCCTTGGTCCCCTCGTAGATCTCGAGGATCTTGGCGTCCCGATAGAGCCTCTGGACCTTGTACTCGTCAATGTATCCGTAGCCCCCGTGCATCTGGACGGCCTCGTCCGCGCATTTTACCGCCATCTCAGCGGAAAACCATTTGGCCATGGCGATCAGCCCATGATCCACCTTGCCATGATCCACGGACCAGGCAGCCTCGTAATAGAGGTTCCGGGCCGCGCGAATCCAGGTGGCCATGTCAGCGAGCTTGAACTGGGTCACCTGGAACGAGGCCAGGGGTGCCCCGAACTGATGCCGCTGCTTGGTGTGCCGGACCGATTCCTCGAGTGCGGCCCGGGCCAGACCAACGGCCTGGGCGGAGATGTGGAGACGCGTTCGATTGAAAAAGGCCATCAACTCGTAAAATCCTTCGCCTTCCTTGCCGACGATATGATCAATCGGCACCCTCAGATCGTTAAACGAGAGTTCCGCTGTGTCCGATGCCCGAATACCCAGTTTGCCTCGAATCTTGGTGGACTCGTAACCGGGCGTCCCGGTAGGCACCAAAATAAAACTGTGTCGCTGATGGCGCGAGGGATTCTCCGGGTCGGTCTGGCAGTAAACCAGCATATAGGTCGCCAGATTGCCGTTGGTGGCAAACATCTTGGCGCCGTTGATGACCCATGCATCGCCGTCCTTGACCGCGGTGGTGGCAGCCCCCGTCACGTCACACCCCGCATTGGGCTCGGTAATCGCACAGGCTATGATGGCCTTCCCTGTCACCAGTTGGGGAAGGACAAGCTGTTTCTGCGCTTCCGATCCGAACAGGCCGAGAAGTTCGGAACCAAAGGTGGTGGAGAGGATGGCCTGGCCAATCCCCGGATCCGCTGCCCAGAACTCCTCAGTGATCAGGCAGTGCTCCAAAAACCCGTAGCCTGCCCCCTCATAGGCCTCATCGATAAAGACCCCAACAAATCCCAGTTCGCACGCCTTTCGCCACAGGTCCAGGTCGAAACTCTCGTTTCGGTCGAATTCCTGTGCCCTGTCCGGGAATTCCTTGGATGCAAACTCCCTGGCCGCCCGAACAATGTCCTGCTGCTCTTTGCTCAGTGTGAAATCCACGATCCGCTCCTTATCCGCCTGTCAGTTGTTGTTTCAGGGCCTCGGCCACCTTGAATAGATCATCCACCACTCCATAATCGGCTACCCTGAAGATGGGGGCCTTGCGGTCCTTGTTTACCGCAATGACTGTGCCCGCCCCGGCGATGCCGGCCACATGCTGAAAGGCGCCGCTGATGCCCAGGGCCAGATAGACCTTGGGCCGGACCGACTTCCCCGACGTTCCCACCTGGTGGAACTTGGGGAGCCAGTTCTTGTCCACCACAGGCCGCGAGCAGGAGAGGGTGCCGCCCATCTTGTCTGCCAGGTCTCGGATGGTTGCTATGTTCTCCTCTTCTCCGATCCCCCTTCCAACGGAAACGAGCAGGTCCGCTTGGGTAATATCGATCTCCCCGGCCCCGGTGTCCACGAATTCAACAAAGGTCCGTCGGGGATCGGACAGATCAGAGGGGACGTCCCGTCGGATGACCTCTCCGTGACCCTTTTCCGCGTCATTGGGGGGGATAAAGGCCCCGGAACGAATGGTGACCAGATATCCCGTCGCCTGCTTGAAGGACACCCTGCTGAAGAGTTTTCCGCTGTAGATCTGTCGCGTCACGATCGGTCGGCCATCGTCCGCCTGAATCCCCACACAGTCGGTGGCGAGGGGAAGCCCGGTCTTGACGGAGAGCGCAGGGGCGAGATCCATCCCCCAGGAGGTGTGGCCGATGAGTGTCAGAAACGGCTGGTCCTCTCGAATCACCCGATAGAGGATCTCCTTATACATATCCGAGCTGAAGTTTTCCAGCCGGTCATCTTCGAAGACCAGGACCCGGTCGGCCCATGAGGACAGCTCATCGGCGAACCCTGTGCCTTTGCCTGCCAGCAGGAGGGCGGTCAACCGGTGGGAAGACGACCGGCACAGTTCCCTGGCCTTGTAGAGCATCTCGAATGTGATCTCACGAAGTTTGCCTTTTCGATGTTCTGCAACCACGAATATGTCGCCCATTTACAGGTTCACCCCCTTTTCCTTGATGATTCGGATGAGTTCTGAGGCCACCGATGCCGCGTCGCCCTCGATCATCTCCGCCCCCTCTGTCTCGGGCGGCAAAAAGACCTCTTCAATGCGAGTCCTTGGGGTCAGGTCGTCCTCGGATAGGCCCATATCCGACAATGGAATCACGGTGAGTTCCTTTTTGCCGGCCTTTCGAATTCCCATGATGGAGACATACCTGGGCTCATTGATGCCGGTCTGGATGGTCAGGAGGGACGGCAGCCGAATCGTTGAGACCTCGTCCATGCCCCCCTCTAATTCCACGCGAACCGTGGCCGTTGCCCCGGCCGGCTCCACGCCGGTGACCACCGCGGCATGGCTCAGACCGAGCTGTTCCGCCAAGAGGATGCCGACCGATCCGTTGTTGTCGTCGTCCGCCTGGACCCCGGTGAGAACGAGATCGCAAGCCATTCCCTGAATGGCTTTGGCAAGGATCTTGGAGATGACAAAACCGTCCAATTCGCGGGTGCCCGGTTCGATCCGCACAGCCCTGTCCGCACCCATGGCCAGTGCCCGTCTCAACACCTCCTCATCGTCTTCGCCGCCGATGGTGATGGCGGTCACGCTCCCCCCCAGCGACTCCTGAAGCCGCACCGCCTCTTCGATGCAATAGTTGTCCCAGTCATTGATCACATAGGCCAGGGCATCTGTCTTGACGCCCCTGCCGTTTGCATCGATTTCCAGGTCCACCTCCTGGGTCATGGGGACCCGCTTGATGCACACAATGATGTTCATGCAGTACCTCCTATGACGATTATCAATTTAGGAATTGAAGAATTGCGAATTCAGGCATTCCTCAATCCCTTAATCCCTGAATTCCCCAATTCCCCAATTCCCCAATCCCTCAATCCAACGTCGAGACCAGGAGTCTCATGAGGTCCACGACGCGCATCTCCTCTTCCCATCCCCCGGTCTTGATGGCATCCTCGAAGTGTATGTAGCAGAAAGGACACGCCGTGACAATCACATTGGCGCCTGCCTCTCTCGCCATTTCAATCCGCTTGGCGGCCATGCGCATCTCCTCCTGTTCGATCTCGTGCCATAGCATCACGTCGCCCCCGCCGCAGCAGAAACTCCTGTCCCGGCAGCGTGTCATCTCCACCAGGGTAACTCCCGGCAGGGCGCGAAGGAGTCTTCTGGGGGCATCATAAACCCCGTTGTGGCGCCCCAAATAGCAGGGATCGTGGTACGTGTATCGATCCGGTCCTTCCAATCGCCTCGATGGCCGCAGCCTCCCCTCCTCCACCACGGATGCAAAGAACTCCGCATAGTGCATCACGTTGAAGCCGCCGGGGTAGTCGTTTTTGAGGGTGTTGAAGGCATGGGGATCGGCGGTGACGATTCGGTTGAAGCGAATCGATTTCAGGGTTTCCATGTTTTCTTCCATCAGGAGCTGAAAAAGACCTTCTTCCCCCATGCGGCGTACCTGATGCCCCGAGTCCTTTTCCAGTCGTCCCAGGATGCCCACATCGATACCGGCCTTCTGGAATCCCCTTACCATGTCGCAGGCCATGGACTGGCCCGCCGGATCGTAGGAGCCGTAGCCGTCCACGAAGAAAAGGACATCCACCTCGTCCCCTTCTTTCAGGTTTCTGACAGAGATATCCCCGCATTCCTTGACCCAGTCGGCCCGCTTGGCCGCGGGTTTGCCAAAGGGGTTTCCGGTCTTTTCCACATGCATCAGGACCTGGTTGAAGGTCTTGGGGTTCTGAGAGGTCTCGATGAGGCGCCGTCTTATGTCGATCATCTTGTCGATATATTCGATGCACACCGGGCATTCCGCCTCGCAGGCCCCGCAGGTGGTACACGACCAGATCTCGTCTTTGGACACAATGCCCCCCACCAGGGCCGTTTCTTCTTCTTTAGTGACCCCCTTTCCTCCCCAAAGAGGGACCCTGTCAAAGCATGCGTCACGCAACTTCATGGTGAGGACCTTGGGGGAAAGGGGTCGCCCGACCGCGTTGGCAGGGCAGTTGTCGGAGCATCGGCCGCATTCGGTACAGCTATAGAAGTCAAGGATGTGTTTCCAGGTAAAATCTTCTACCTTTTCGACCCCCATGCTTTCCAGTTCATCGATGTCCGCCACATCCCACCGGGCCGGTTTGATGCCCCCTGAAGACAGCCTTTTGAAAAAGACATTGGGCAGGGCCGTGATGATATGAAAGTGTTTGCCCAGGGGGAGGAAGTTGAGAAAGAAGAAAAAGGTCAGGAGATGGAGCCAGTAGCTGGCCGCATGCAGCCGGGAAAGGGACTGGGGATTCGATCCTGTCAGGACCAGGGCCGCCAATTGAGAGGCGGGGAACCATCCCTTTGCGGACGATGGATCCATCAGGAGGCCGGCCCCTTCATAGACCATGTCGGTGATCATGAGAAACGATATGAGCCCGAGGACCAGATAGGCCTCCCAGTGATGACTTCCCTCGTACCGTTCGGGCTGGACAATGGCGCGTCGCAGGATGGCCCATACGCATGCCCCGAGGACGATCAGTTCAAAGAGGTCCTTGAGGCTGTTGTAAAAGGGGCCGAACCCTGTCTCCATCAGGGGACGAAGGATGGGGATGTGAAGCCCCTGGGTCACGAGGTCGATCGAACGGAGGCCCAGGACCACAAATCCCCAGAAGATCATCAGGTGAATCACGCCTGCCCAGAGATAGCGGGGCTGTCGTTTCTGAAGGATCCCATACAGAAACAGATCCCAACTCCTTTTTCCCAGTCGTGAAAACCGGGGATCGGGCGCGCCGGAACGGATCAGGATCGACCTTCTGTAAATAATGTAGGCAAACAGGGACAGGCCGGCGATGCAAATCACCCAGGCATAAACCCAGCCGGGCACCCCGAGATAGACGCCATTGGCAGGATGGCTGATCATCATGAGAGGTAGCTCCTCCTCAGGGAGTGAATGTTACGTGAGAACGCCCTTTGTAAAGATCTCCGAGAATATATCCGCCAGCCCTTCGAGGTCTACAGGTCCTTCCCTGGAGTACCAGGTGATGGTATAGTGAACCATGCCGAGGAAGGCAAATATGGCGATGCTGTCGGGGATATCCTTTACCAGTCGGTGCCCTTTCAGTTCCCTAAATACATCTTTAAATATGTTCACATACTCCCGCTGCTTTTCCACCAGGACACGGCGATGCTCAGGGGTCAGTGAATGCTGCTCGTTGACCAGAAGGATGAGACGCTCCGGGGCCCCGGCGTAATAAAGGGTGTAAAAATGAAGCATGCGGGTCAGCTTGTCTTTGGGAAGGAATTCTCCGGCGCAGATTTCCTTCAAGGTGCTCAGGGCGTTGTCCACGGCATCGTTCATGAGTTCAAAGAGGATCTCTTCCTTGCTCTTGAAGTAATGGTAGAGGGATGCCTGGTTCATGCCGAGCTCCCGGGCGATTTGGCGCATGGATGTGGAGTGATATCCCTTGTACGCAAAAAGGGGGGCAACCACCATCTGGATCTCCCGGATTTTCTCGCGGCTTCTCGGGCCTGGCATGATGAATCTCCCCGTTATTCAAACAAACGTTTGATCGAAGAACGCAAAATACCATCAGTTCAGGCCGTTGTCAAGTGCGATCATCACGCCCCTTTGAAGTTCCCCTTCCGCTTCTGCATGTAGGCCGCAACCGCCTCCATGAGGTCCTGGGAAGGGACGATCATGCTGGATCGGGCCGCATTGTAGGCCAGGGATTCCTCCAAACCGGCCTCTTCGTCAAAGCCAAGGACCTCTTTGGCACCCTGCACCGCCAGGGGGGGATTGGACGCAATCTCTTCAGCCATTTCCCGGCCTTTGATATCGAGGGTTTCCTTGTCGGCGAACACGTCATTGACGAGATGGATCGCCTGTGCCCGGCCGGCATCGAACCGGTGTCCCCGAAAGGCGATCTCCCTAGCGTGACCCTTTCCCACGACCTTTGGGAGCCGCTGCAGACCGCCCACGTCGGTGATGAACCCCAGCTTGGCCTCGGGAAAGGCAAACAGGGTATCCTGGGTGCACAACCGAATGTCGCAGCAGAGGACCAGTTCCAGCCCCGCGCCCAGGCAGTGGCCGTGGATCAGGGCGATGGTGGGTATAATCAATTGCTCCAGTCGGCTATGGATATCCTGGACCTTTCTGACTTCCCTAAAAAACCAGACCTTTTGGGCCGCATCCGGGGCACGGCCCGCCACAGAAAGGAGTTCGTTTTCCGGACTCAGATCCAGGCCCGCGCAGAATGATTTTCCCTTGCCGGTGAGAAGCAGCACCCGTGCTTCACTGTCTTTCTCAGCCTGCTCGATGGCCCGGTCCAGGGCATTCCATACGATGGGATTCAGGGCATTCCGCTTCTCCGGACGGTTCAGGGCGATCATTCCGATATGGTCTTCCCGGTGATAGACAACGAGCGCTTCTGCTTCGGTAGTCATGAGATCCTCCTTTTGAAATTGACAATTGAAGACAAGCAAGAAGATCATACCCCAAAGACCGTGGGATGTCACCGAAAGAGTGAGCTTTGCCATGCCTGTCAAGGGTATTCCTGAATTTTGGTTTTGCCTTTTTTCAACTCTTGGCGTAGAATTCAAAATTTGACAAAATAGCAAAAAGCCGACACTTGGATGCGTTCGCAGAAAAGCTCCAGAATCAAGGGGCGCCAATTTAGAGGAATGAGGCCTGCTGACCGGTATATCCCGCTGACTCAGAATCCGGAGGGACACCGCGGATGGATTTCTTGCAAACCCGTCAAATTTGATGCCTTGGCTATTTGCTGAAACCGATACCATCTGGGAAGGAGTGTCGAGCCATGCAGGAATTCGCAAGAATGAGACGTTTGCCCCCGTATGTCTTTGCCACGGTGAACAAGATCAAGATGGAAGCCAGGCACCGGGGGGAGGACATTGTGGATTTAGGCATGGGAAATCCGGACATCCCCACGCCCAAACACATCGTGGACAAGCTGGTGGAGGCCGCGGAAAAGGGGCATAATCACCGCTATTCGGCCTCCATGGGCATCACCAAGCTGAGGCACGCCATCTGCGACTGGTACAAACGACGGTTTAATGTGGACCTGGACCCGGATGAAGAAGCTATTGTCACCATCGGGGCCAAGGAGGGACTCTCCCACCTGGTGCTGGCCACCATCAGCCCGGGGGATGTGGTCTTTGCGCCCAACCCGACCTATCCGATACATCCCTATTCGGTCATTATCGCCGGGGGGGATCTGAGGAGCATTCCGATCGGGCCTGACCGGGATTTTTTTCAGGATCTGCTCGTTGCCGTGAAGCAGACATGGCCGGCCCCCAAGATGCTGATCATCTCTTATCCCCACAACCCCACTACCGAGGTGGTGGACCGGGCCTTTTTTGAGAAAATTGTGGATTTCTGCCGGGAGCACGACATGGTGGTGATTCACGACTTTGCTTACGCCGATCTGGTTTTTGATGGTTACCAGCCGCCCAGCTTTCTCCAGATCCCGGGGGCCAAGGAGATCGGCGTGGAGTTCTTCAGCCTTTCCAAGAGCTATTCCATGCCCGGATGGCGGGTGGGATTCTGCGTGGGCAACCCCGCCCTGGTAGGGGCGTTGCGGCGGATCAAGAGCTACCTCGATTACGGTGTGTTCCAGCCGATCCAGATCGCGGCCATTATCGCCCTTAACGGACCCTATGACTGCGTTCGTGAGATCGTGGAGACCTACAGGGAGCGGCGGGACGTGCTCATTGACGGATTGGATCGCATCGGCTGGCATATCGAGAAGCCGAAAGGGACCATGTTCGTGTGGGGAAAAATACCGGATCCATACCTGCACATGGGTTCGGTGGAATTCTCCAAGATGCTGATTGAGAAGGCCAAGGTGGCCGTCTCTCCCGGGATCGGATTCGGGGAATACGGGGATGACCATGTTCGGTTCGCCCTGGTGGAAAATCCCCATCGCACCCGCCAGGCCATCAAAGGGATCAAGACGATACTTTGAATGAGAAATTTGCGCGACACATCCTATTTTCTCACACAAAACCACGAAGAACACCAGGGGAGATCTCTTTTTGGATTTTATGAAGAAATATCTTTGTGCGCTTTGTGTCTGTGTGGGATTCATTCTGGTTTTGGGCATCAGCCCGCTTTGGGGAAACATAGATGGCAAAGGTTAACATAGGAATCATCGGTTTCGGGACGGTCGGGGCCGGAGCGTTTGAGGTGCTGGCCACTAACCGGGAGATGATCGCCAGCCGGGTCGGGGCCGACGTGGTGGTCAAGAAGATTGCGGATCTGGACATAACGACGGATCGGGGGATAGCGGTTCGGCCGGACGCCTCCCTTTTCACCCGTGACGCCATGGACGTCATTCGGGATCCGGAGATCGATGTAGTGGTCGAACTGATCGGCGGCATCGACACGGCCAGGACTCTGATTCTCGAGGCCATGAAGGCCGGTAAACATGTGGTGACCGCCAACAAGGCACTTCTGGCCGAACGGGGCTCCGAGATATTTCAGGCCGCTGAGGCCCATGGTGTGGGCCTGGGCTTTGAGGCCAGCGTGGGGGGAGGCATCCCCATCATCGGGGCCTTGAAAAGAGGGCTTTCCGCCAATCGCATCGAGACCTGCATCGGCATTCTGAACGGCACCTCCAACTATATTCTGACCAAGATGACCCAGGAGGACCTTCCATTTGAAGAGGCGGTGGCACAGGCGGTTCGTCTCGGTTTCGCAGAAGATCCCCCGACACTGGATGTGAACGGCACGGATGCGGCCCACAAATTGGCCATTATCATCTCTCTGGCCTTCGGCGCCCCGGTGTCGTTCAAGGATATCTATTGTGAGGGGATCGTCGCCGTGACCCCAGACGACATTCGTTTTGCGGACGAATTCGGGTACCGCGTCAAGCTGTTGGCGATTGCCAAAGACCTCAAGGAAGGGGTGGAGGCCCGTGTTCATGCGGCCATGATCCCCAAAGACCACATACTGGCCAATGTCAACGAGGCATTCAACGCGATCTATCTGGAAGGCGACTTTGTGGGGCCCAACCTCTACTACGGTCTGGGGGCCGGCAGGCGACCCACGGGGAGTGCGGTCGTCTCCGACATTATCGGGCTGGCCCGCGACATCTGGTGCGGGGCCCGTGTCCGCGTGCCTCCGCTGGCCCATGTGAATCGTCCTGTGAAAGAGATTGTGATCCAACCCATTCAGCATCTGGTCACTCCTTACTATTTCAGGGTGTCGGCCCTTGACAGACCCGGGGTTTTGTCGCGGATCGCGGGAATCCTGTCCGACCACCAGATCAGCATCGCGTCCGTGATTCAGAAGGGGAGGGGGGGCAAAGGCCCGGTGCCGGTTGTCATGCTGACCCACGAGGCCCGGGAAAGCGAGGTTCAGAAGGCCATTTCCACTATCGATGCACTGGATGTGGTGGCGGAAAAGACGGTGGTGATTCGAGTCGAGGGGGCGCAGCCATGACGTTCCATCCGAAGGTCGGGACGAAGTATGTCCTGCTGGTGGGCGACGGGATGGCGGACTACCCCCTCGCCGATCTGGGCGGAAAGACCGCCCTGGAAGCCGCCCATACCCCGCATATGGATCGTATCGCGTCATGCCGGATTGGCCTTGTGAAGACCGTTCCGACAGGGGTCTCGCCGGGGAGCGACGTCGCCAACCTCTCTCTTCTGGGGTATGATCCGACCCTCTGCCTCACGGGTAGGGCACCGTTTGAAGCGGCGAGCATGGGCGTCCCATTGGGTGATCGGGATGTCGCCTTTCGAATGAATCTGGTGACGCTCGATCCTCGGTCCGACCGGGAAATCTGGATGGTCAGCCACAGCTCAGGGGACATCACCACGCCGGAGGGGAGGGCCATCGTGGAGACGCTTCAAAGGGATCTGGTCATGCCGGACATCGAGATCCATGCAGGCGTCGCTTACCGCCACCTGCTGGTCTGGAAAGATGGTCCCCTCCAGGCGGAGACCATCCCGCCCCACGATGTCCTGGAGCAAAACATGGCCTCCTATCTAAATGCCGGGTCGGGGGATCGCGTGGTCGAGGTCATTCGGAGATCGTGGGAGATCCTCAAGGGGCACCCCGTCAATCTGGCGAGGCAGCAGAAGGGGCTTCACCAGGCCAATTCCATCTGGCTCTGGGGCCAGGGAAAGGCGCTTCAGATTCCCCGGTTCGAGGAGAAATTCGGCCTTAAGGGAGGCGTGATTTCCGCGGTGGATCTGCTGAGGGGGATTGGCGTATACTCGGGACTCAGACCGATCCGGGTGGAGGGGGCCACCGGGTATCTGGATACGAATTATGCAGGCAAGGCCAAGGAGGCCCTGGCCGCCTTGAGAGACCTCGACTTCATGTTTGTCCATGTGGAGGCCCCGGACGAGGCCAGCCACAACGGGAGCGTTCGAGAAAAGCTTCAGGCCATTGAGGCCTTTGATGAACAGGTGGTAGGGCCTGTCCTGGCAGGACTGGAGCATTTCCCTGAATACCGCGTCATGGTGGCCAGCGATCACTTTACCCCCATCTCCATCAGGACCCACGCCAGCGATCCCGCCCCGTTTGCTTGGGCCTCCAAGGAAGAATTGGCCCTTGGGAAAAAGGGGGGGGCGTTCACCGAGGCGTTCGCAAGGGCATCCGGAATTTTCTATGAGAGGGGATGCGATTTGATGCCTTCCTTTCTGGGGCGCACCTGATATCAGTGCGAATCCCTTGACATGACCCGGTGGTTTGGCCTATTTTCAAGACTTCTGAGGCAAAGAGTTGGTATCTGTTCAGCGTTTTGATTGACGATATGACGACGGACTGCCCTGTGGGGGTCTATTTTTCACGCAACGTGTTGTAAAATTTGAAAAAGGAGAGATAAGGATGAAGATACTGTTTTTCGGCCCGAACGGAAGCGGCAAGGGAACCCAGGGAGCTATTGTAAAGAACAAGTATGGCATACCGCACATCGAAACAGGGGTGATTTTCAGGGATAACATCTCGCGGGGCACCGCCCTCGGCAAAGAGGCCAAGGGATATATCGACCGGGGGGAGCTGGTGCCCGACAGCATAACCATCCCCATGATCCTGGACCGTCTCAAGGCCGGCGACTGCAAAAACGGCTGGCTGTTGGACGGCTTTCCCAGAAATCTCACCCAGGCCCAGGAACTGGATAAGGCCCTCAAAAAAGAGGGCATCGCGTTGGATATCGTCATCGACATGGCCCTCCCCCGGGAGATCGCCAAAGGCCGCATCATGGGCCGGCGTCTTTGTGTCAACGACAACAACCACCCCAACAATGTCCACATCGAGGCCATCAAGCCCAACGGCGACAAATGCAGGGTCTGCGGCGGGGATCTCAAGACCCGATCCGACGATCAGGACGAGGCGGCCATCGACCAGCGTCACAACATCTACTATGACACCAAGACCGGCACCATGGCCGGCATGAATTATTTCAAAGAACTCTCCAAAAAGAACAGCGGAATTCCCAAGATCATCGAATTGGATGGGAGACCGGGCGTGAAGGAGGTCTCCGCAGAACTGCTGTCCAAGCTGGGCGCATAACACTCGAGGGGGAGGGCCCACCTCCCCCTCTCAGCAACCCTCCATGGAGGCCCCCTATGAAGACGAAGATCGGCGTATTATCGGCAGGCGGCGACTGTGCCGGAATCAACAGCGCCATTCACTGGCTCGTTTATTCCGCCCTTGACAAAGATCTGGTTCCTTTGCGCGGAACCATGTTCAAAGTGATTGGCATTCTGGACGGGTGGAAAGGCCTGATAGAGGTCAAGCCGGAGAAAAAGGCGAGCCTCGCCCAGTGGACCGTGGATCTCAACATGGATGTCGTCCGGACGTGGGACCGATACGGGGGCACCCGCCTCGGCACTACCCGCATCAATCCCTTTGCCCCGGAGGATGATAAGTCCGATCTCATCGTCGAGAACTACACCAAGCTCGGGTTGGATGCCCTGGTGGTGATCGGAGGCCCCAACAGTCTCTCGGTCGCCTACCAGCTCTACAAGAAGGGTCTCAAAGTGGTGGGGATTCCCAAGACCATCGACCGGGACCTGGCCGCTACCGACTACACGCTCGGCTTTGATTCGGCGGTCAACACCATCACCCAGGACATTGACCGACTTCGAATAACGGCCGGGTCTCACAGCCGCATTTTCGTGGTGGAATGCATGGGACGCCATGCGGGCTGGCTGGCCCTTGAAGGGGGCGAGGCATCAGGGGCTGCCATTATCCTCATCCCGGAGCACGATTTTGTGATGGAGCGCGTGGCCGAAATTCTGTCCATGAGACGACAGGCCGGTGAACGCTACAGCATCGTGCTCGTCGCCGAAGGGGCCAAACCGCGGGGGATGGAGCCGATTCTCGAGAGACGGGGAAGGGACGGATTCGGACATTACTACCTGGGCGGGGTCGGCGGGTTTATCGCGGAGGAGATAGAAAAAAACTGTGAAATGGAAGTCAGGTATGTCGCCCTTCGACACCTTCAGCGGGGGGGCGTGCCCACGGCCTACGACCGACGCATGGGACGCAAGTTCGGGGTGGCGGCGGTGGATATGATCGTGGGTGAGGACTTTGGCCG
>Ga0172371_10005966_pt1 | contig 17910 bp, 15 predicted proteins | sample Lak12m_FD_114543 | JGI IMG/M metagenome (GOLD analysis project Ga0172371, IMG submission 114543) | Freshwater microbial communities from Kabuno Bay, South-Kivu, Congo - kab_022012_12m | ecosystem: Environmental > Aquatic > Freshwater > Lake | place: Democratic Republic of the Congo: South-Kivu...
CCCGTCGCCGGATTGGGCGATCGTCGACGCATGGCATTGAGGAAACGGCGCCGTTTCGTACAGGAACTCGTCCTGCACAATCCCCGCGCCGTCCGCGTCCGCCGCCGCGGTCAGCCGCGCCGCAGTGATCGCGACGAGGCCGCACATGGTCAACCAGGTGAAACGCATCCGCATCCTCCTCTTGTCGGCACAACCCATACCGTCGAAATCGGTTCGTGGCCGCTTGCGCGCAGGCGCAAGCACCCGCCAAGTGAGTGTGGCCGCAGGGGATGGCATTGTCAAGCTTTCCGGCGGACCAGGATTGCCCGGGGGATCGGCCGCGGGCGCGTCCTGCCGTCCAGATGCGACCTTGCGGCCTGGGTCGGCTATTTCTGGTCCAGGTGCTCGGCCAAGGCCTGAGCCAGATCGCGGCCAAACGCGCGGGCGCTGTCCGCGGTCACCTCGACGCCCCGCGAGTCGGCGTAGGGCAGTTCCAGGCTGGCGACCAGCGCGGCGTTGGGAAAGGTGTCGATGGACCAGGCGGAACAGGATCGGCCTTGGGCAAAGTTCCCGCCCGTGTTCCAGGCCGTACCGAAGGCCAGGCAGTCCTGTTCGAGGAACGGGATCGGGCCGGTCCGGACCCGGGCCAAGGTCGCTGCGTACCGCTGCTCCTTGTTCCAGAAGCCCTCGTCCCGCGGGCCGACGAAGTAGGCGAGGTCGTTCCATTGTCCCCGGATCCACGGACAGTGCAGGTCCATCGTGGCCACGACGCGGTCCTGGAGCGAGACGCCCAACTTGATCCACGCCGCGACCTCCGGATACAGCGGCTGGTCGTTGTAGTCCCGGTTGTGGTCGTGAGGCGCGCGATTCTTGCCGGAATCCCCGTTTTCCACGCCGTCCTTGTCCATGAACGGCACGGCGACGACCTCCCAGTTCTCCCGCCACCGCCGCCCCAGCGCGTCGTCGGCCAGCACGGCGGACAGGAAGCCCTCCAAGGCATACGTCGCCATCGCTTCGCAAGCATGATGCCGCGACGTCAGCAGGACCACGCCGCGGCAGCGCTCGCGCTCCAGACAGCCGGCGCGCAGCAACTCGACCGAGCGGCCTTGACGACTGCGGCACAGCTCCTCGACCCGTAGCGGGGCGTCCGGCGATTGGCGGGCCAGCCAGGCGCGCAGGTGGCACTCGCGGTAGTGCGGGCAGTACGCGACCAGCAGCTCGCGGCCGTCCTCGGGGACGCACACCTCGAACGACCACGCCGGCCGGCCCTCGTGCCGCAACGCCCGGACGCGGTCGGCGCCCAGCCACTGCCAGGTCAGGCCGCCGTCCCGACTGGTCGCCGGCCCGCGCGTGCCCAGCGGATTCTGGTCCGAGAACACGATCGTGACCGGCGCGTCGGCCGAGGCCCGCAGCCGCAAGCTCCAGTAAAACCACCACTGGCCCTGCTGGATATCGCGCTGGTCCGGGGCCACAACCACCGTCCGGCCGTCCAGGTGTTGAACGACGATATTCCCGCCGGGTCCCGGATCGACTTGGACCTCCTGGGCAGCGGCGGCGCCAGCGGCGACCGGCAGGCATCCGGCGACGCAGCAAAAGACACGCATGAACGCAAGCATGGCGGACTCCTGATATCGATGCCGAGCAACGGGTCCATCATCACCGACAGCGAATGTCCACGCAACCGGATGCACCAGCCACAGGATGCACCAGACCCAGGAACTCGGCATGAGTCGGCTTGGTCGAAACCGCTAGTACTCCCTGGCCTTGACCAGTCCCGGCAGGGGAACGGGGTAGGTGCCATCGGCGTTCGGCTTCAGCGGCGGCGGTCCGTCCGGCGTCAGTTTGTCGACGTCCGGGGCGAACTCGTGGTCGCAGGCCAGCATCTGCTCGTAGCTGATGGCTTGGCCGGTGTGCGCCGCCATCCGGCCCATCGAGGTGACCAGGCTGGCGATGACCCCGCGGCGGGCTTCGTTGTAGGGCCGGTTCTCGCGGATCGCGGCGATCAACTCGTCCCATTCCAGCTGGTAGGGGTTGGGTACCTCCGGCGAACGCCACAGCAGTTGCGCTTCGGCTTCCTTCTGGCCGGAGTACAGTGCGCAGATCCCCGCCCCGCCCCGCATGCTCTCGATGGTCCCCAGTCCCTTGCTGCCGCGGATGTAGGCGGAGAATCGGTTCTCGCAGCCGTTGATGCAGCGGCCGAACATGAACAGGTTCGTCCCGTCCGGAAAGACGTACTCGACGGAGTAGTTGTCGAAGTTCTGGTCCACGCTGCCGGCGCGGTAGTGGCGCCCGCCCAAGGCGTGGGCTGCGACCGGCCAGTCGCCTTTCAGCCAGCACAGCTCGTCGATGTTGTGGATGTTGAAATCGCTGTAGCAGCCGCCGCTGGCCCACAGGAAGCTGTGGAACCGCTGGATCTGGTACATCACGTCCGTGATCCCCTCGGGCTTCGGCGGCGCATCGAACGACCCGATCGGGCCGTGCAGGCGGTAGCAGCGCATCGAGACGACGTCGCCGATCTGGCCGTCCTTGATCCGGCGGACCAGTTCCTGCCGGGCATGGCAGTGCCGCCACATCAGCCCGACGCCGACCTTCTGGCCCGCGGCTTCCGATTGGTCGGCCAGGGCCAGCATCCGCCGCGAGGTCGGCCCGTCGACGGTCACCGGCTTTTCCATGAACACGTTCAGGTTCTTTTGCAGGGCATAGCTGAAGTGCACCCAGCGAAAGGCCGGCGGGGTGGCGAACAAGGCCACGTCGCCCGGCTGCAGGCAGTCCAGTGCCCGGCGATAGGCGTCAAAGCCGACGAAGCGGCGGTCCTCCGGCACCTCCATCCGGTCGGCGTAGGCTTTCTGCAAGTTGGCAAAGCTGGCGGCCAGCCGATCGGCGAACACATCGGCCATCGCGACCAGCTTGATCGGCCCGTTTTCGACCGACAAGGCGTTGGCCGCCGCGCCCGTGCCGCGGCCGCCGCAGCCGACCAAGGCCACGCGAATCGTGTTGTCCTCGGCCGCGTGCACGTGCGGCACCACGGCGGCCGCCAAGGCCGAAGCAGCAGTCGCCTGGCCGCTGGTCTTGAGAAAGTCGCGACGGGTCGACGTCCGATCTGATGCTTGACTCATGCGTGCTGTCTCCTCTCCTCAAAAAACGAATCGGGTGGTGTTGGTTAGGCAGCGGATCTGATTGGTGTCAAGGCGTGCGTCTCGCCGGAGTGCACGCCGCAGCGTGTTGTTCTTGGCGGGCTCCGACCGCCTGGCAGGCAAGAACGTCGACTCCGACCGTCCACGAGCCAGCGGATTCGGCGGCCAACCGGACCTTGACAGGGATGGCGGTGGGACCTCCTGAAAAGTGCTCATCCTTCCAGCCGCTCGCCCGACGCCGAATAGCCTATCACGTCCTTCGACCGCGGAACAGCTCCAGGGATGTCCCGCCGCGGATCCTGCGCCAGGCGGGGAGATGATCGGACGTCACCCGTCGCGTGGATCGCGGCGGGCCGGGGAATCCGTTTCCGGCGGCGGGTGGAGGGTGGAATCCGTCCCCGCGTTGTCACGCGCCCGCCGCCGCAGGGCATACCCCAGAAACGCCCATAAACCGGAGAAGCGGAAGCCGGGATCGGCGTAGTGTTCGACGACGTAGAAGGCGAAATAGTAGGCGCGGCAAAACGCCCAGACAGCCAACGCCAACAGCACGCCGACTTGGAGCGACGGCGATTCGATCAGCAGCAGCACGCTGGCGACCACGCCGATCGCCACGAACAGGATGCCTTTGATCCACAACAGCCTGGGATTGGTAATGTCCGTCACCGCGGGGTCCTGGAAGCCTCGGGATTGCTCACCGCCGCGGGTCTCACCTAACCGCCGCGGCCGCCCCGCGGCAAGACGAGGTGGCCAGAAGCGAGGTGGCCAGAAGCAACGCCCGACAGAAAAATCCGGCCGGCGAGTTGCAGGACCGCTCGCCGAGGACGACAATCGGCCGTCGGTGCTCCGCCGGCAGCGCGTCGCCGAGCGGGAAACCGAGTCCCGGAAGGAGGAAACGCCCGTGCGCTGGACCTTTGCCGATCCTGACTGTCCCGAGGAAAGGGCCTACCGCGAACGGACGTTGGCGGCCATCGATCGCTGGTGGCGATCGTTCCAGGCGAAGACTTCCGATCTGGATGCCCTGTTCCATCGCCGTTCCGAATGGGATCTCGTGGCTTGGATGCATGACACGCTGGGCGAGGTCCATCCACAGCTGATGTGGGAATACGGGAGTGCGGTGCGGCAGTCGGGGCATCGCCTGGTGCTGACGCCCGAGGGCGCCCACTGGCTGCGGCCGGTCGTGCGCACGCTGCTGCAGCGTGCGCCCCATGTCCCGGGCTGGGAGTTCTATGCCCATCGCTTGCCGGAAGACGTGCCGATGACGATCCAGACGGTCGAGGCTCGGGTCAGCGTGAACATCACGGGAGCGCTCGTCGCGGCCAGCGTCGCGCCCGGCCGCAAAGTCGACCTGTGGTTCCGCTTTCCCCTCCAGCCGCAACTGGACGAGCGGACGGCGGCCAACGCCGCCTTCGTGGCCACCGAGGCGCTGTTGGGGGAGCAGGTCCTGGACACCTGGATCGGCGGCATCAGCTTGCTCGAAGAGGGCCCCAAGAACCTCCGCCCGTTGCCGCTGGACCGCGCCCAGGCGACGGTCGGGGCGGTGATCGGCAGCATCGGCGAGCAGCTTCCTGCGGGCCGTTCGCAGGACATCAGCGACGAGGCCGACAACTGGTCTTCGCTGCAATTGAATCCGGGCGAGCCGGCGGACGACTTTGCAGGCCGCGACGACCTGCTGTTTGCCACCACCGCGGACATCGAACGGTTTCGCGCGGCGCACTGCGGCCGGTTGTTTGCCTCGGCCTGCCACACGCGCTGCGGCGAGCTGTTCTGCTATCTGAAGCTGGACGGCCAAGACGTTCCGCGGCGGCAAGTCGTCGAGTTCCGCAGCCGTTTCGAGGAGGCCCTGAACCCGGTCCTGGTTCAAGCCGGCGCCGGCTGCTGCGTCGGGGGCGGCAGCGGGCTGCGGTACGCCTACATCGATCTGGCCCTGACCGATGTCCAGCAAGCGATTCCGCTCATTCGCCAGGTGCTGACCACAGGCCGGGCTCCGTTGCGGTCCTGGCTGCTGTTCATGGACAGCGAATTGGCTCACGAGTGGGTGGGCGCCTATCCGCAGACTCCACCGCCGCCGCTGCCCGCAGAGGACTAGCGCGCCGTCCCTTTCTCGCTTCCGCCCCGGAGCAAGTCACGCGGCGAGAACGGACGGCGTCACGGTTTCGCCCGCGTGATCCAGAGGTAGTCGAATCGGCACGTCCCGGTGACCGGTTCGCCGTTGGCCAGGTCCAGCCGAAGCTGGCTCAAGCGGCCCTTCCACGCCGGGACGGCGGACAGGTCCAGGGCGTAGGTCCGGCACTCGGTGTCGTTGGCAACGACGGGAAAGGTCCGGCTCTTGGCATCGTCCCAGACCGTGTCTGCCTCGGTCGTGAACCGCAACCGCATCGCCGTCGCCGGGGTGTGGTTCTGAAACCGCAGGACCACGGTCTCGGGGCCGGTCAGGTCAAGTCCCAGGCGTTCCGGGGACAGCAGGTGCGCATCCGAGCTGGCCTCGATGGCCAAGACGTAGTAGCCGCCAGCCACGTACTTCACCGGATGGGACGTGGTCGGCCAATGGGGATCCGCCCACTGCTGAACGCGCGTGCCGGGATTGACTTCGCTCCAACCCTCCTTGTCCAACGGCGTATTGAACTCCCAGCCCGCGGCGACCGCGACGCCCGCCGGCAGGATGTGCACGACCACCAGGTCGCTGAGCCGGAACTCGCCGTCATCGGCCACGAGACGCAGGACGTAGTCCCCCGGCGTTGCGAAGGTGGCCTGGGTGCGGGCAGCCTTGACATCGTCGAACGCGACGCCGCCGGGACCCTCCAGCACTTCCCAGCCCAGCGACAGCGGTTGGCCCTCGGGCTGGCCATCGTCGGCGACGCGCCCGGCCAGGGCGACCGCCAGGCCGTCCGTGCGGAGATCCGCCCCGGCATCCACGACCGGAGGCCGGTTAAAGGGCATCGCCCGTTCGAGTTCCTCGACGGCGGCATACGGGGTATTGTCCTCAAGCTTCCAGGACGTCAGCGTCGGGGCCTCGTTGACGAAGAACTCGACCCCGGGAAGCGTGACATAACCGTTGCCGCGGACCGTGCCTGTGCTGCAGCAGACGGCCGCGTCGGGTGTTCGCCCCCAAACGAAGATCTCGGCTGGCCCCAGTTTCTTGGCCGTGTTGTTCTTGATGAACCGCGAGTTCCGGATTTCGATGTTGGTCGTTTGCGGCGACTTCAAGCCCAGGACTTCGATCGCGGCCCCGGCGTTGTTCTCGAATGTGCAGCGATCGATCAGGCAGCCGTTCCCGCTGTTCTCGAAATCGATGCCGCCCTCGTCGTGGCTGCCCGAATCCGGCTGATTGCGGAAGACGCAGTTCCGGATGATCAGCCCCTGGGGATCGCCCAGCATGATGCCCATCGTGCCGGCGCTGGCGTGCCACCCGGACGCGTCGAAGATGCTGTTCCGCAGGATCGCGCGGCGGACGCCGACCAGGAACGGATGCGGCGACGTGTTGTGGACGTAATTGTCGTGGCAGTAAACTCGCTCGACCAGCACGTCGTCCCCGCGGACAAAGTACCCCGACGAGCACTGGAACATCTCGCAGTCGCGGAGCACCAGATCCCTGGCCGGCGCACCGGCGATGGCGATGCCGGCGGAGCAGCTGACGCCGTCTCCCGCAGGCCCCGGGCGGTCGCGCCATTCCGGAATCCCGTGACTGTTCGGCCGATAGAGGCCCTCGATGTGATGGGCGATGCAGTCTTCGATCACCAGTCCCTGATGCCCGCTTTCCGTATAGGTGACAATCAGGCCCTTGGCGGCGTGGCACACGACCAGGCTGCGAATGCGCAGGAAGTCCGGGTTCCGCACCAGGACGCAGCGGTCGGCGATGTCCCAATTTCGGCGGATGACGGGCCGCGGCCCGGCGCCGTAGGCCCCGATTTCCGCCCAGCAATCCGCCGTGCCGCGGGCCGAGATGGTGAGTTCCTGGTTCAGGATGCTCCCGCGGCGGATGAGCAGCCGCTGGCCGGGGCCGAGAGTCCGACCGTTGACGTTCGTCAAGTCCTTCCAGGCCGCCGTCGGCGAGGTGCCCGCGTTGGTGTTGTCGCCCGCCGCGCTGTCGACGTAATAGGTCGCGGCGCTGGGGGCGCCGGCTCCCGCGCCCTGCTCGCTCCCCTGCGGTGCGCGGGTGTCTCTCGCCGCAGGCAGGCGGTCCGAGGCGGCTGGCGGCAGTGCCTCCTCGCTGGGGAAGAACACCAGTGGATGCCGTGCCGTGACGGGCGGACTGCCGGTTGCCGTGACGCGGATTCCGGCGCCGCTGCTGCTCGCCGAATTGGCCTGCACGACCCACTCGACCAGCCGCTCGGCTCCCATCGGCATGGCGCCGAGATCGTGAACCGCTTCGCCCAGGCAACGCATCCCCGGCGGCAATTCGAGCCGGACCTCGACCTGTTCGGCTGCTGTACCGGCGTTGCGCACGGAGGTCGTCAGCCGTTCCGGACGGCCGGCGCACAGGATCGCATGCTCCTGCCTGGCGGCACGCACCTGGAGGCTCGGCAGCCGGGGATTCTCGATGGCCAGGTTGTCGATCCGTCCGCCGAGTCCGCCGACCACCAGCGGATTGTCCGTGGGCTTGGGGATCCCCGCTCGCGTCAATCGCGTGCGGCGGCCGTTGACGTCCAGTGTCAGGGCCCGCCCATCCCACTGGGCCGCCAGTCGGTACCAGCGGCCCGCGGCGACTCGCTCGTCCGACGACACGCGGGGCTCCCAGCCGTCGAGATTCACGAAGAAGGCAAATCCGCCCCCTTCGTCCGGCGGATTCACGCGGAGCTGGTACTCCCCGTTCTTCATCACGATGGTGCGGATTTCGGTCGGCACCTGCTCAAAATACACGGAGCACTCGATCCGCAGTCCCGGCGACAGTTGCAGGTCGGGATGGCTCGGCGCCTGGACTCGTCCGGAGCCCGACTCGAGCGCCTGCCCGCCCGGGACGGACATGAAATCGGCGTCGGCGCCCAGCAAGTGGTAGCCGTGGTCCGACGAGTCGCACAGGTCGCCCTCGAACAGCCACTGGCCCACACCGGAACGTCGGCCGCCGGGGTTTTCGATCCGCAGCTCGTCCAGGACGCCCTCGAACAGCCCCAGCTCGAGCGGCTCGTGGGACGCGATCGGGACTCCGGTACGCGGCGTGCTGGTCCGCTGGCCGTTGACGTCCAGCCAGATCTCCTTTCCGTCCCAGCCGGCGGCCAGGTGATACCAGACCCCGACCTGGGCCACGACGTCGGAACGGACGCGCGGCTCCCAGCCGTCCAGATTCAGGAAGAACGAGAACCGGCTTCCTTCGCTGGGCGGGTCCAAACGCAACTGAAATTCGCCATCCTTGATCAGCAGCGGCTGCCAACTCGTGCCGAGCGCATCGAATCGGGCCCAGCATTCGACGCGCAGTCCCGGCGCCGGCCGCAGCCCGGGGCTGTCCGGGACGACGACCGGGCCTCCGCCGCACCGCAGGCCCTGGCCGCTGTGGCCGGCGGTCCAGGCAGGGGCCTCGTCGGACGCCGCAAACGCATCGTTCCCGCGACCCGAACGATCCCGAAGGTCTCCGTCGAAGCTCCAGTGCCCGACCGCAGGGCGTTCTTCGGCAGCCAGCGGAGACAGCAACATGGCCACGGCGGCCAAGGTAAGCGTTGCGAGCGAATAGCGGTTCACGTGATGTCCTTTACGGCCAAGGCGTCGACGGCGGGACTGGGGGCTTTCCTCTTCACGGTTTCGGCGGGGAGGGCGAGATCGCCCCGGTGAAGATACCCACGGAACCGTCTAGTGTAAGCTCGGGCGCCGTCACCGCAACCACGCGGCGCCAAACCACGACATGGACAACGAAATGCCAACGACACGGGGTCAAGGGGTCTTTCATCCGCGGGACAATCTGGCGGCGGCGTCTGGCTTAGCGCCATGACCAGACTGCCGGTCAATATGTACTCGCCGAATCTCCCCGGCCAAGTCAACCGAACCTCGCCGACTATAGGTTCCAGGACCACCATAGTGCGCTCAATTTCGATATCATTCGTGACACAGAATTGATTAATGTATCGTGTGTGATATAATTCGGTGTGCACTCATTGGCAGCCGAGCGTTGGTTTGTCGTAGAGATGTCAGTCTGGGTGTATGTGGGACAATCCTATGGACCTGTTGCACAAGCTGGAAGAACGCCGACGCGAATTGGGAATGAGCAGATCCGCCCTGGCCAAGCGGAGCCGTGTGTCACTTCCAACTATAAACAGAATCATGGCGAAAAAGCGAGATCGTGCAAGTCTTGCCAATGTGGTCGCCATTGCGGATGCTTTGGGGATGGAACTGACCGCCGATTCCCGGGTGGAAAGCAGCGAATTCTGCCGGCAACTTGCACACGACCTCGCGAAGACGCTGGTTGCATCCGTTCAGGGGTCATGTGGGCTGGAGGGACAGGGGTTGGATCAGCACGAACTGGAACGGCTTGAATCGGAGACAACGGAACAACTGCTCCGGTCAAAAAGAAAACTGTGGTGGGAGTAAATGTCGAATTGGCGCGTCCTGCCCGGCGAAACGCCGATCGAGGACATTTCCGGTCTGAAACCAGCTGGAATAACGACCCGCAAGCAGCTTTCTCTTGCCGAGGCGGAGAATATCCTGAAGGCCACCGTGAAGTATCTGCTCGGAAGGCCCTCGCAACGCGAGGCCCCCTTCGATCTTCGATGGTGCTTGCGATTGCATCGAGACATGTTCGGCGATGTTTGGATGTGGGCCGGAAAGCCGCGTCGTTGCGACCTCAATATCGGTGTCGCATGGCATCAGGTGGAGATCCAACTGTTGAACATGCTCGGGGACCTCACCTACCGCGAAAAACACTGGCCTGACGTTCTGGAACAAGCCGTTCACCTGCATCATCGAGCCGTGTATATCCACCCTTTCATGGGAGGCAACGGTCGTTGGTCACGGATGCTGGCCAATATCTGGCTGCGACTGCACGACCATCCGATCACGATGTGGCCAGAGCAAACCATTGGCGGGGTCAGCCCCGTCCGATCGGAGTATCTGGCCGCGATGAAGCTTGCCGATAACGGAGAAATGGGACCGCTGCTTGAACTCCACGCAAGGTACTCTGTCTCTGCGACTTCTGAGCGGCCTGAACCGCGCGATCGACGCGGCTGATGACCTGCACGTGGATGGATCGATCTCCTGCGTTTGCGGGAGTGGGATTATCTGCCAGCCGTGTTGGGCGGCGGCTCGCATCGCGGCGGTTGGCCTAGCCCGCGGACTTCCGCCAATCACGTTCGGAGCAGGGATCATGCCTGTCCTTTTCGATTCCGGAGTCGAGAGGAGCTGACGATGGATGCTCAGATGCTGTCGACGTTGTTGCTCCTGGCACGAGTGCTTCTCGCGGCCGCGGCGGCGCCGCCGGACGAGGCGGTTTCGGATGTGCGCAAGGAGGCTGCCGCGCCGGGATTCTTCGCCGGCCGACAAGCCGTTGGCGTGGAGCCGACCGGGTTGCTCCCGATCGAGGGAGAACCGTCCCGCACTTGGAAAAACGCCTTCGGCGGTTCCGTCGAGGCCCGGCTCGTCGGCCTGTTTGCGGCGACGATCTGGCTGGAAGGCGAGGCCGATCCGGTCTGCTTTCCGCTGGCGTGGTTCGGCGACGAGGACCGCGAGTACGTTCGCGCGGTGTTGCATTCGCGCGGGCAGGCCGGGCTGTTTCCGGGGGTTCACGATCCGGAGGACGAGGCGGCCCAACTCACGCGGACCCGGCAGGAGTGGGAACGGCAGCTCGATCGCTGGAGCCGCACGTTCGTTGCCGCCCACCGCACCGGGCAGGACTTCCAGGAGGTACGCCAGCACCTCCGCAACGTTCGCGATCCGAATGCCCTGGCGCCGCTGGCTGCGCTGGTCGTCCGTGCGAATCCGGACGCGCTGCGCACTGCGCTCGTCGAAGCGATCGCAGGTATCGGCGGTCCCGAGGCGGTGCGTCAGGTGGTCAAACTTGCGTCGACCGATCGGAGCGGCGCGGTGCGTGCGTCGGCGGTGTGGGCCTTATGCCAGCTGAAAGACCCATTGCCGGCTCTGGACGAGTTTGTGAAGTACCTGAGCGTCCAGCAATACCGCGATCCGGCTTTGCTCGGGCTGTGCGCGGCGAATCTGCTCCGCCCGACAACCAGTTATGACTCGCCGCCGGTTGTGACCGCACTGATCGAGATCCTGGTCGTCCAGGAACGCGTTCCATACGTTGTGTGGCAGATTTCCGACACGGGCTGGGTGCCTCGTGGGGGCAGCCGGTGGGGCCGGCACATCAGCGGGAAAGTGGAAACGAAATGGCTGAGGGTGCCTGTTCCCTGCGAGCTGGCACGCCGACTGCTCGTCGAGCACAGCGGCCGGGACTACGGCTACGATCGGCAGGCGTGGCAGCAGTGGTACAAGATCCCCGGTCCCTAGCCGCGGACTCGCCGCCAACGCTCCGCTTGGTCCGAGCATTCGCCTCACGCGACGGGGTGGACGGCGATTCGGTCCAGCGGCTGGGGACGGGCAGCAACGCGTCGCGGGAGGAGATCCGCGAGTACGTGACGCTGTGGGACGTGTGGCTGGACGCCATGGTTCGGGCTACATCGCCCGACCACCGTCTCCCGCCGCGCCCGGTGCCACCGCGTTACGGTGCGGCCGCGGCGTCGTGCATCATCGCCCGAAGCGCCTCATTCACAGATTCGTCCGTTGGAAATGCCGCGCGCACATCCGGTGCCAACAACGCCAGATTCGTGCCCTTACGATACTGTTCCAAGTACTTGCCACGAACCCCGCCTTTGAGTTCATCGCGATGGTACTCGGGACGGAGATCGTCCTCCTCCCCAATCGTCTTATCCTTCTTCATAGATCTTTCTCTCCCGCCGCGTGGCCACGCGGGCGCTTATGATTCGGTTTCGATCCCCGCGATCCGTGTGGGAAACAACGAGCAGGCGTCCCTCCGTCGAGTAGCCAAACGTCAAATACCGGTCTTCGTCGTCGGAATGGCCTGGATCGAAGAATGTGACGGCCAGCGGGTCGCCGAACACCGTGGCCGCTTCTGGAAACGCGACCCGGTGCTTGGACAGATTCCGTACCGCCTTGTCTGCGTCCCACTCGAATTCCATTTCACGAGCCTACCGCGCCGTCCAAGCCAGGACAAGCGGGAAAGCGCCGCCAACCGACCATCCCAAGAACGAAAAGGACACGCATTTTTTATCCCCTGGACAATCTGGCCTAACTCGGCTGCGGCCGTGCCGCGCTGATATGCGGCGGCACGGCTGGTCGGGAGTTGAGCGAAGGCAAGTTGATGGCGATGGAGTGGCGAGCGGGAGATCTGACGGCTGGAGAAGCGGCCAAGTCAGGGCCCCACACCCAGTGAGCCGGGTAGCGTTCGGATGATGCCTGTCCTGATTGCGGGTTAGTCTAAACTGCGGTTCCAGTCGGCGAGGATGCTCCGTTGGTAAACTCTGTGTATTCACACTGATGTCTTATGAAATCCGCAATCTTGTCGAGCACCAGTCCGTATTTCTTGACGTCAGTGGGGTGAATAACGATCGTAAGTTTATCCGTAAACACGGATTCTGAACACGCCGCGATAAACGAAAGTACGATCTCGCGAATAATCTTCTCACGTGGTTCACGAAGGCGAGAATAACCCGATCCAAGTATTGGGACGACCAAGGGTTCCTTTGAGCCGCATGTGCGTGTATATGTCCACAAAGCCGCCAAAGCATTCTGTAGATCGCCAAAACTGCTCGATGCTACACCATGTTCGTTGATTCGAGACATTGCCAGGAAATAGGCAGTTGCATTCTTCGGCTGCACCTTTACGCAAGTACCAATCGGATACTCACGGGACTTGCCGACCCGCTGACCATTCAAGCGAACTCCACTAACCTTTTGAGATTGCAAGGCCGCGGCGATTTCTGCATTTAACGATTTCTCGTCGTCGTAGAATTTACGGGTGAATAACCCTTGAATACTCGTGGGCGAAATAAGTTGAGAGGAGACGGTTGTGTCAAAGGTTGCATTGGAGCCCACGACCAAGGAACCGGGCACGCGAAAAATGTCAGCAATCATCACCGATATCCAGACATCACGACCATGAAGCCGATATGAGCGTGAGAACCTGGGAAAACAGAGAAAGGCCGCAAGACCTATACCAACGACCAAGAACCAGTACCACTGGGCCTTAATCCATGCTGGCCACTCCGTTCCCTCAAAGAAGAAGTCGACTATTTCAACACACAACCAAAGTGCACCGAACGAACTCAAGAAAGATGCCAATCCAGTAAGTGAAAAGACGCCGCGAATCCACGCGTACGCGTAGGCACAACCGAGAGAAAGCGTCACAGTTTTAGCCCCGTATAAACCTCATCCTTGTAATAGTACGGGCCTGAGGCACCGCCTGACTTATGCTTTTGATGACTCTGAGGCCAATTGTCGAGAGCATGTTGCACAATCGCCGCATTGAACGAAACGTGAATTGCCAGGGCAGACTGCGCTAACGTCGGACAACGTTCCGTGTCGAGTGACCGTTTGCCATTGAGGTTGACGACGATAATTGGCAAATCCCGAGAGATCGCCTGTTCAATCTCCCATTGAACGAACTTAGTCAAATAGCGGGTTCGTTCGCCGACGAGAAGGACGAATATCTTGGAGTTGCGCAAACGTTCCGCGAGTTGTGCTTTGATCGAGGCCTCTTGGCTTGAATCACGCGCTTGGTTTAGGTCGTGAGCATTGTGAAAATTGAAATCGATGCCGTCATTCTGCTTCCACGCTTGCATTAGTCGGTAGTAATGCATGTCGTTGTCGCCGTCGAACGAAACGAACGTTTTGTTGCGATATGGCATAGATTCTCCTAAGCACGAACGCAAAGGTCAGCGACGGGAGCCAGCCGCCGATGACGTTCGATTTGTCTCTGAGCGAATCGGCTGGCTCCCGTTCGCTGGACCGTCGTGGTTAGCCTCCCCTTTCTGCTTTCGGCGCCCGTCTTCCACGGCGTACCTGATTGCACCACCCTGGGGAGTCGCCAGCACCCGAAACGAAGTCTCGCTGTCGTAGTGTCCCGTAATCGGATGAAACCGTCCATCAGGCGCTCGCCTTAGAAAAGCGAGATACGTCGGCTGCCTGTCTTGGGCAATGGGGTGGCTGGCATCGCCCTTGACGATCATATTCAGTTCTGTCTCCGGCAAATCGAAGTACATGAACATGCCTCCGTTGAACTCAGGAATGCTGGGTGCGTATCGAAAGTGCAACAGCGTCAACTCGTTGGTCCGCCAGCCCTGCAATTCCTCTGACTTCTTCATCACGAGGACGACTTTGCAGCGGGTGTTCAGGGCTTGGTAATCTCTAGGATCCCTGGCTCCGTACTTGGGGCCAGCGGAGGTCAGTTTGTCGGGGGCCGTTGTTGTGCTCAGCGGCATGATCACTGCAACCAAGTCAGCCTTGGCGTACAAGTCGTCCAGTGTCGGTATCTCTACGGGCCGTGCTAGGCAATGCACCGAGTACATAAGGCCAAGCAGCAACAAACTGACATCCACGCGTTTGATATGCATAGCGGCGTTCCTGGAAGTGGCTAACGCCCATGTTCAATCGGCGGCGGCCCAAGACGTTGACCGTGGGAGTTGGCAAGGCCCGCCGCTCGATTGCAACATTTGGTTCGTCGCCACGGTCCGTCGCCGGCCGGTCTGTCCGTGGGCGACCGTCGCCCCTCCGGCCGACGGTCATCTTACCGCATCGCTCGGCGGGCGGCAATCTTTTTCTTGGAGCGCCGGTCACCTGCAGTGGAGCCAGGACGAGGGCGGACGTTTTGTTTCTCCGCGGGCCGCAGTCGTCAGGTACCGGTTCGGCAGCGCTGGGCAAAAAGATGGAGGGCAGAAAAATGGGGGCCAGCTCAGAGAGCGGAGGGAGCCATCCCATTTCTTGTCGTCCCGGGTTTTTGTTTCCTCAGTTCCGGGTTCTGGAGTTTCGGACTTTTCAGCGGTCCCGGATCGAGTTCTGATTTCAGGAGCCCCGGACGTTTCCGCGGCCCCGGGTTTGCCGACGAACGACCAGCGTCACCGGGCCGCGCCGATGACGCCAGCCATTTTCCAAGACCGAATCGCGGCTCTGGTGCACGCGATGGTTCCGCGTTTGCATTATTCAGGGGGGTGGCGTCCACGATCCATTTCCTCTCGACGAATAGCCACAATCAAGGACCGGTTCATCGCCAGTGCAGCCACCGTGGCTCGGCCTGTCGGGCTTAACGGGACGATTTCCACCCCGTCCCAGCAGAAATGGTCTTGCCAAGCTTGCGTTCGCGGGTTGAATAGCGGCACATCCCCTCCGGACTCAGGATCTGGAGCCGTCTGCCGAGCCCATTTTCGCAGAGAGCAGGAAACACACGCCAGTGCTAGATTCTCGGCCGTCGTCGGCCCGCCGGCCGTTCGCGGCAGCACGTGGTCGAGGTGAAACGCCGCTTCCTGGCCGACTTGCGACAGCCCACAGTACTCGCACCGATTGCCGGCTCGCCGCACGATCTCGTCGTGCAGACTCGCAGAGACGTCGCTCATTGCGTCATTCGTTCCGCTCGCAGCCGCAACAGCGTCAGGAATTCCGCCAAATTAACCAGACCTTCCGCCTCATCTCGCTCGCGCACAGTCAGCGGTTGGCCAGAATCCTGGCGATCCAGCAACGTCTGCAAGCGCGCGGCAACCGCTGTGGGGAGCCGGAACCGGGTCAGTTCGCCTGGCAGATCGACATCGATGGTCAAAGTCATGGAAACCTCCAAACACTCGTGATGCCGGTATTGTAGCAGCCGCTGCCGCGCAGAAACACCACCGAGCCGGAAAAGGAAAGGACTGCCTTTGCCGGCTCCCGTCCGCGTGCGGAGGCCCAGTCCAGTACAACGGCTTTGCACTGGCAACCGCGCTGACGATGTGGCCAGATCAATCCCCCCCAAGGTCACCGGACGTATGGCTTGAGTTGCGGAAAGCGATCCGCCAATAATCGCAGTGTGCTTCCCGACACCCTCGGAGGCTTGCCACCAGGCGGTTGGAAGTTGCCGCGAATTAGCCCCCAATGGTTTCGAAGCTGCTGGTCCGAGCGCATTGCGCGGAACGGGACCCTGGACCAATTCCCGGACACCTTCCGGCCGCAATGGCCGGAACTCCGGCGACAACTCCCGGAACGTATCTGACCGCGTCCAACACGACGTCCTGATGGTGCGGGTGTCCCGAAAGGTCGGCGACAAACGGTTGCTGGCCCTGATCGGGCGGTACCTGCGGGCGGGCGTCATGGTTGACACCGAACTGCAGCCCTCGACCGAAGGCACGATGCAAGGCGGTCCGCTGTCGCCGTTGCTGGCGAACATCCTGTTAGACGATCTCGACAAAGAGTTGGAATCCCGCGGCCACCGCTTTGTGCGTTATGCGGACGACTTCCTCGTATTTACCAAGACAAGGGAGGCCGCCCGGCGTGTCTACGTGTCGATCGCGCGATACCTGACGCGTAAACTCAAGCTCGTCGTCAACGGGCAAAAGAGCCGCGTCTGTAGCACCAACGGGGTCGAGTTCCTCGGCTTCGTGTTCCACGGCTACCGCGGCCAGTTTCGCGTGGCCCGGAAGAATCTCGACAAGTTCCAGGCTCGCGTCCGCGAGCTGACGCGACGCACGCGCGGGGTTTCGTTTGCCCAGCGGTGCGCTGACCTTCGTCGTTACTTCCAGGGCTGGGTGGGGTATTTTCGGCTGGTGCCCATCAAGAGTTTCTTCGGCGAGTTGGACAAATGGGTCCGTCGCCGCATCCGGATGTGCTTCTGGGTGAATTGGAAGACCGGCCGCACGCGAGCCGCGAATCTGATGAAGCTGGGCGTGGCCGAGCACGAAGCCTTTACCCACGGTATGAGCAGCAAGGGGCCTTGGGTGCTCTCCTCCAGTCAAGCGGTACACCAAGCACTCTCGACGGCACTCTTGGAAGAATGGGGATTGCCCAGTCTGTTAGGCATCTGGAAGAAGCTTACTGCCAAGAATCGAACCGCCTAGTGCGGACCCGCATGCTAGGTGGTGTGGGAGGGGCCCCGGAGCAATCCGGGCCCCTATCCCGATCGATGGTTATTTTGCGTTGACGGCCCCGCTCACGTCACCATGCAATTCCGATCCGATCCGCCAACTGACGCAACACTCCAGTGAGCAGCCGCCCAGTTCTTGGGTAAACGGTCTCCAATACCCGCGATTCTGACTGATGCCATTGTGCTTCGAGTTCCATTGCGCAGAAGATCAACTGTTCCGCCGCTCCGATCTTGCCCACGTTCCTACCGCCTTCACGCGGAGTGATGCCGCCGATGAGGATATCGCCGTGATGTTCAGAACGCCCCAGCGGCTGCCAAGACGCCACAACGTGATGCTCGCCAGCGCCGTCAACAAACTTGACGCCATACGTTCCGCCATCCCAGACATAGAATGATTCGATGGTTTCTGGTTTGATCGGGAAGTGAACTGTCACTTCGGCCAGATCGAGTGTTCCCGGACTTGTTAGGTCGATCCTCCGAGGGGCGGTCATCCTTGCGTTCCAGAGCTTCGGAGCAAATACGATCGCCACGGCTATCAACGTGACGACGGCGAATACCCTTCGCAACGTGAACTGGAATCGACGACGGCTCTTCTTTGGTTCGTTCACCGTGTCTGTGCGGCTAGGCCGCTTCTGCAAAATAACGTTCCGCGTCACCGGGCCGCGCCGGACGACGCTTCCATTTTCGCGGACCGGATCGCGGCTCCGGTGCACGCGATTGTTCGCTGCTTGCAGGGAGCAATCGGCCGGCCCGATGCTTCCA
>Ga0172371_10005967_pt1 | contig 17907 bp, 15 predicted proteins | sample Lak12m_FD_114543 | JGI IMG/M metagenome (GOLD analysis project Ga0172371, IMG submission 114543) | Freshwater microbial communities from Kabuno Bay, South-Kivu, Congo - kab_022012_12m | ecosystem: Environmental > Aquatic > Freshwater > Lake | place: Democratic Republic of the Congo: South-Kivu...
AGATCCAGGAAGCGCGCTCGTGGGGCTCACACGCCAGCAGGCTGACACAAATGTTCACAGGCACAAATGTTCATAAGAACGTAAAACTCTCCCGTGAAGAATTCGACAGGATTGCAACCTGGCTTGATTTGAATGGCGTGTACTATCCCAGCTACGCCAGCTCTTATCCCGACAACGACTATGGACGCTGTCCGCTTAATGACGGCCAGCTTGCCAGGCTCCGGAACCTCGGTACCGGAAAAGACATCATCGGCATCTCGTTCGACCGGCCGGAACTCAGCCCGGGCCTGGCAAAGATCCGAAAAGGCAGTTCGGAATACAATGAGGCGCTTGCCATAATCCGTTCCGGCCAGGAAGCCCTGAAGAATAATCCAAACCCCGACACGGAAGGTTTTATTCCCTGCAAGATCGACCAGGCCCGGCAGAAGAAATACCAGCTTCGAAAGGAAATCGAGGAAGCGAACCGCAATGCAATCAACGACGGGAAGAAAACATATGACCCGCAGATAAAGGCACCTGCCGGATCATAGATGGAAGTTCAGACATAAACGGAGAAAAGGAAAACATGAAAACAACAGCAAAACTGTTTCTCTCTGCCGCGGTAATGACTGCAGGGATTCATCTGTCAGCCGCCGAAACAACCGCCCCCGGGGCCACTCCGGGTTCCACGGCGCTCCGCGCTGCAATAAAAGACATGGAAGATACTTTCCAGGGCAAGTATCCAAAGGCCGGCGAATTCCGGAAACGGCTGGATGACCTTGAAAGCCAGGCAAAGACCGGCGCAAATGTACGGGAGGACTTCAATAAGCTTAAAACCGAGGCGCTCCTGGCCAATCCCCTGATTGATTTCGAGAAGCTACTGCTGGTCAAGCGTGGCGCCAACCAACTTGGACTGCCGCAAAACTGGCAGGGCAACTGCGCCGTCGGCAGGTATGGTTATGACAACGAGATAGCCGTCCTTTCACCTGTCTCCCCGGCCGGAAACCTGTCCACCTTCTTCAAGCCCGAACATACGGAATTTGTCGGGGATGTAGACCTCCATTTCGATGCCGGCAAGATGCTTTTCTCAATGACCTGCTGGACCAACGAACACTCGTGGCAGATTTACGAAATCCAGGCGGACGGCAAGGGACTGCGGCAGGTCACGACCATTGACGGGCCCGGCATTGACAACTACGACGCGTGCTACCTGCCGAACGGCAAGATCATATTCGCATCGACCCGCTGTTTCGCAGGAGTTCCATGCGTCGGCGGCGGCAACACCGTGGCCAACCTCTGCATCACCGATGCGGACGGGACCCATACGAGGATGCTCTGTTTCGACCAGGACCATGACTGGTGCCCGACAGTCCTTAACGACGGCCGCGTAATGTTCTCCCGCTGGGAATACTCGGACCTTCCCCACTACTTCTCGCGGCTGCTCTTCCGCATGAATCCCGACGGATCAGGCCAGATAGCGCAGTATGCCAGTAATTCCTACTGGCCCAACTCAATCTTCTATGCGCGCCCAATCCCGAACCATCCGACAAAGGTTGTCGCCATAATCTCGGGTCATCACGGAGTGCCAAGAATGGGAGAACTCATTATTTTTGATCCCGCAAAGGGCCGCACTGAGGCCGATGGCGTTGTCCAGCGGATTCCCGGCTTCGACAGGGAAGTTGAACCAACAATCCGGGACGGACTGGTCAATGGCTCCTGGCCGAAATTCCTGCACCCCTACCCCCTGAGCGAAAAGTATTTCATCGTCTCGGCCCAGCCGGCACAGTCATCACCCTGGGGTATTTACCTTGTGGACGTTTTCGACAACATGACGCTTGTCAAGGAATTGCCCGACTATGCACTTCTTGAGCCTCTTCCGTTCAGGAAGACAACCACGCCGCCTGTAATCTCATCAAAGATCAACACGAACAGCTCAGAGGCCACGGTCTATTTGTCCGACATTTACAGCGGACCCGGCCTCAAGGATGTTCCCCGCGGCACGGTAAAGAAACTGCGGATACTTGAGCCCCATTACGCCTACCCCGGAATGGGCGGGCATATCCAAATAGGCATAGACGGTCCCTGGGACGTGCACAGGATTCACGGCACTGTGCCGGTAAACAAAGACGGGTCCGCCGTCTTCACGGTACCGGCAAACACCCCGCTTGCCCTCCAGCCGCTGGACGCGGAAGGCAGGGAACTGCAGGTCATGAGGAGCTGGTTCACGGCCGCGCCGGGTGAAGTGCTTTCATGTGTCGGCTGTCACGAAAAACAGAACACGACCGCCCCATCGAGGTCTGTTAAGGCTTATTTCTCAAAACCAAGCAGGATCACGCCGTGGTACGGACCTGCCCGAGGCTTAAGCTTCAAGCGCGACGTACAACCGGTCCTGGACAAGTACTGCGTCGGCTGCCACAACTCCGATACCGATACTGTCGGGGACAGCAGGAGAACTGCGGATGGACGGGAAATCCCGAATCTCATGCCAGACAGGAAGAGCGAAACACCCATCGGGAAACCAAACGCCAAGAAGAGAGCACGGTTCAGCAATTTTGATGCGGCATACGTTGCGCTCCATCCTTACGTCCGTCGTCCCGGCCCGGAAAGCGATTACCACCTCCAGAACCCGATGGAATACCATGCCGATACCAGTGAGCTCATCCAGATGCTCAGAAAGGGACACCACAATGTCAAACTGGATTCAGAAGCGTGGGACCGCCTTGTAACGTGGATCGACTTGAATGTTCCGGATCACGGCACCTGGCATGAACAGCGTAATATCAGCGGCGATTGGGACCGGCACAGGCAGCGCCTTGACGCGCGTACAAAATATGCCAATCGTCCCGAGGATCCTGAAGCGATCCCGGTCAATTACACAAACCACCTAGCATTTGTGAAGCCTGAGCCGGAGAATCTGAAATCTGAAATCTCAGATCCCAAGTGCGCGGGCTGGCCGTTCGACGCCGCAGAGGCGAAGAAACGCCAGGATGCGCTGGCGAAAAGACCAGAGGACCTGAAAATCGACCTTGGCACGGGCATTATAATGGAACTTGTTGCGGTTCCTGCCGGTGAATTCATCATGGGCGATTCAAAGGCATCACCCGAAGAACGGCCGCAGGCAAGGGTCAGGATCGCAAAGCCGTTCCTGATGGCAAAATTCGAAATCAGCAACGATCTTTATCAGTTGTTCGACAAGGCCCATGACACCGCCTATATCAACTACACCAGCAAAGACCAGAACAGCCGCGGGCATCCCATCAACCGCTCCAAACAGCCCGTGGCACGCGTATCATGGCGTGAGGCAAATGAATTCTGCAAGTGGCTGTCGGGAAAGACGGGACGTAAATTCACACTGCCGACAGAAGCGCAGTGGGAGTGGGCATGCCGCGCCGGAACAGCCACGCCTTTCTATTACGGTGATTACAATTCCGACTTCAGCAGATTCGCGAACCTCGCGGAGGCCAGCATTTCGCACCTGGCACAGCGGGATTCGCCCCAATGGCACCCGAAGGATGACCGGTTCAACGACGGAGCAATGGTGACCAGCGATGTCGGACGGTATCAGCCCAATGCCTGGGGCCTCCAGGACATGACCGGCAATGCCGCCGAATGGACAAGGACACTGCAAAAGGCGTATCCATACAATGACAGCGACGGACGAAACAATATGGACGCAAAGGGCAGGCGCGTGGTTCGCGGCGGCTCCTGGTTCGACCGGCCATACCGCGCCACTTCAGCTTACAGGCTCGCATACGAACCATATCAGAAAGTATTCAATGTCGGATTCAGGGTGGTATGCGAAGAATAAAAGGACACCCTCACCCGCCCCTTTGCAGGGGCGACCTCTATCTCAAGGGAGACGAAGAAATCCGTCATGCCTCTCCACTTGAGGGGAGAGACCGGTCCGAGAACGGACCGGGTGAGGGTGAACAGAAACATTTTAATGTGACTTAACAGCGGGATTAATATATCGTAACGATAAAGGCGATGGACGAGAAAGACGGGAGACTAAATATGATACGCACTATATCCCTCGGAATACTGGCGACAGCGGTTTCAATTTTAACTGCCGGCGCAGCAGCTGCAAACTCCGCAACCGACTACCTCTCGCCGGTTGCGCTGGTAACCGACAAGGACGGCAAGACGCTTTATGTTGCCGAGACCACATCCAAACAGGTGGCGGTTGTCGACCTGGCTTCGGGAAAGGTGACGGCTAACATGAAAGTCTCCGGGGAACCCGGCGGCCTTGCACTGGCGCCCGACGGTTCAGTACTCTGTGTTTCCATAGCATCACCTGAAGGAGTGGTTGACCTCGTAACACTGCCGAAGGGCAAAGTCACAAAGAGCATAGCCGTCGGACACACCGCCGTTTCCCCCTTGATCAGCCCTGACGGCAAGTTCATTTATGTCTGTAACCGGTTCAATAATTCCGTCTCCGTCATAGACCTGGCATCCCGGAAGGAAAAAGCCAGAATCCCGGTTTCACGCGAACCATTTGCCGCGACGATAACTCCCGACGGCAGGTTCGTGTTTGTGGCAAACCTCCTGCCGGCCGGCGCCGCCGACCTTGATTACGTCGCCGCGGCCGTGTCCGTGATCGATACCGCGGCCGGAAAAGTAACAGCGGCAATTACCCTCCCCAACGGAAGCACCAGCCTGCGCGGAATATGCATTTCGCCCGACGGGAAACATGTTTATGTTACGCATACGCTCTCCCGCTACCAGCTGCCGACGACACAGCTTGAACGCGGATGGATGAATACCAGCGCCCTCAGCATAATAGATGTCGCCGAAAAGAAACTGATAAACTGTGTCCTGCTCGACGACGTCGACCTCGGCGCCGCAAATCCCTGGGGTGTCGCCTGTACCGCCGACGGCAGGACAATCTGCGTCGCCCATGCCGGTACGCACGAAATAAGCCTTATTAGCAGGGATGAGCTGCACACAAAGATCGAGAAAACTGCAAAGGGCGAGAAAGTCTCCGACGCTTCCTCAACCGCCGCGGACGTGCCAAACGACCTGAGTTTCCTGGTAGGAATCCGGAAGCGGATCAAGCTTTCCGGCAACGGGCCCCGCGGTATCGCGATTGCAGGAACAAAGGTCTATGCGGCCGAATACTTCACCGACACGATCGGCGTGATCGACATTAATCCGGATGCAAAACCCGGACCGCAGACAATCGAACTCGGGCCAAAGAAGGAAATGAGCACAATACGGAAAGGTGAAATGATATTCAACGATGCGGGCGCATGTTTCCAGCAATGGCAAAGCTGTGCAACGTGCCATCCCGACGCTCGCGTTGACGGTCTTAACTGGGACCTCCTCAACGATGGAATAGGCAACCCGAAGCAGACAAAAAACATGCTCCTGGCCCACAAGACTCCCCCTTCCATGGTTACCGGAGTGCGTGAAAGCGCCGAACTTGCAGTGCGCAAGGGACTCCAGTTCATTCAATTCGTCGTACGGCCGGAGGAAGATGCCGTGGCCATTGATGAATACCTGAAGAGCCTGAAACCTGTTCCAAGCCCGTATCTTGTGGACGGCAAATTGAGCAAACCGGCAAAACGCGGCAAGAAACTGTTCGCAAAGGCCGCTTGCACGTCCTGCCATCCTGAACCGCTGTTCACAGACCTGACCAAGTACAACGTGGGTACCGGCATCGGCACAGAGAAAGACAAGGAGTTTGACTCCCCGACCCTGGTTGAGATCTGGCGGACCGCTCCGTATCTTTACGATGGCCGGGCCGCAACAATGGAAGAAGTCCTGACCAAGTACAACAGGAATGACCTTCACGGCAAAACTTCAAAGCTGACACCCGAAGAGATAAAGGACCTTGTCGAATATATCCTCTCGCTGTAACAAAAGGCACAAAGTTCCAAAGGCACGACATTCCTCATTCGATATTCGAAATTCGGTGTTCGATATTGGACATTCTCTTTTTCCCGCTTTGTCCCTTTGTGCCTTCTTCACCATTCGGCAATCGGCATTCGAAATTCGGCATTTTATTTGCTTCTTATCCTCTTCCCCGCCCTGTCTACACCTGTGTTCATATTTAAACCCAAGTGTATACTGCTGTAGCCAGTTTACGCCTTTCCTGCCGTTCTACACCCAACAAGTCCAAGGCTGCATGTTGTTCATTCACAGCTACTTACGATAGACTTGCATCATTCCAGCAGATTGGCACGTTATCTGCCATATATGGGGGCATGCAGACCTCTTGGGATAAGACACTTACGATGAATATTGAATCGAATATCAGGCCCTCAGTCATAACAAGAACAAAGGCTGCGGGACTTGATATTGTGTCGCTTGCAAGGCCTGGCCTTGTGGAATATTACATTACTGCATGCCCGGCAAGGGGCAAATCCCAGTTCTCCATGTTCGAATCTGTCGCCAATTTTGTGAAAGATGTTGATGCAACAATCGTCACCCAGGATGTTTTCGGGCCATGCAAATATCACAGGGATGGAATGTTCGCCATGAAAGCTGTCAACGGATCTGTCAACTGGCCGGTAGCCTGGGTTGAAGGCGATGGCTACGTGGCAGACGCACTCACCGGAACCCAGGTGTATGCCATATCCGGAACAGCCGTCGAGCCCATTGTTGTCGATGGAAGACATGTTGGCGCGATTTACGAAGATAACGACGCGAAGTACTGCCTCCTCGGGGATATCAGCTCGAAGAATCATAAGGCACCCCGTTTCCAGCAGGCATACGAAACGTTCGAGAGAATGGAAGCCGCGCTTCTCAGCGCCGGCATGGACTTCTCGCACGTCGTGCGGACCTGGCTGTACGCCACGAAGATCCTGGAATGGTACGGGGACCTGAACAAGGCGCGCGATCAGTTCTTCAGGGAACGCGGGGTGTTCGAGGGACTTGTGCCCGCCAGCACCGGGATAGGTGTGTTCAATCCGGCAAAGGCAGCCGTGGTTGCGGATGTTTTCGCAGTAAAACCCAAGACGGAAAACGTGCAGATCGAGAAAATTGCATCACCGCTCCAGTGCGCCGCCCTGGACTACAAGAGCTCGTTCAGCCGCGCAGTGGAAGTGAGGGTGCCGGACCATACGACCCTCCTCATTTCCGGCACCGCCAGCATACAGCCGGGCGGCAAAACTGCGCATACCGGAAATCTTGCAAAACAGATCGACCTCACGATGCAGGTGGTATACGCTATCCTGGAATCGAGAGGTATGGGCTGGGGCGATGTCAGCCGCGCTGCCGCGTATTTCAAGGACATCAAGGAAGCCCCCATGCTCTATAAATATTACAATGAAAACAAGATTTCTATACCGCCGATCGCTATCGCTCATGCCGACATATGTCGTGATGACCTGCTGTTCGAAATAGAGCTGGACGCGATAAAGCATAACTAGCCATCACCAGCGTGTCATATGATCGGCATATCAAAACTATATCTCGGCCAGGTGGAACCTTCCGACCCGCTCCGTTACAACAGGCAGTCTGCAAAACTGCCAGGCCACCTGCTCCAGTTCTCAAAGGACAAGAAACCAGTCGTCGTCTGGAACGTAACCAGCCGGTGCAACCTCACCTGTAAACACTGCTATGCCTTTTCGGAGACAGAATCCGGCGGGCCCGACCTTTCCACCTCTGAAGGCATGAGACTGATCGATGACCTTTCTTCGTTCGGGTGCCCGGTGATCCTGTTCTCCGGCGGGGAACCGCTGATACGCCCCGACCTGCCCGAACTGGCAGAACATGCCGTATCCAAAGGCATGCGGGCAGTTATCTCAACAAATGGAACACTGATTACAGAAAGAATGGCGGCAAGGCTGAAATCCATCGACCTCTCCTACATCGGCATAAGCCTGGACGGGCTCAGGGAAAACCACGATAAGTTCAGGAAACAGAAGGGAGCCTTTGAAAACGCACTGGCCGGGATCAGGATAAGCCGCGAAGCCGGCATCAAGACCGGTCTCAGGTTCACCATCACCCGGCACAACGCCGGCGATATCCCGGGCATTTTCGAGCTTATAGAAAAGGAAGCCATTTCCCGTGTCTGTTTCTACCACCTGGTCTATTCCGGGCGCGGAAGAAAGCTGAAGAGCGAGGACCTTGATCATGGCGCGACGCGCGCCATTGTGGACCTGATCATCGATAAGACCGCGGAACTGTACCGCAGGGGAAAGAAAATCGAAGTACTGACAGTGGACAACCATTGCGACGGACCTTACCTGTACCTGAGAATGCTCAGGGAGAAAAGTCCCCAGGCAAAAGACGTGATGAAACTACTGAAGATGAATGGCGGAAACAGCACCGGCGTGGGGATCGGATGCGTCAGCTGGGATGGCACCATCTACCCTGACCAGTTCTGGCGCAATCATCCCCTGGGCAGCATCAGGAAACGCCCCTTCAGCAGTATCTGGACCGATTTATCAAACCCTCTCATGGCTGCGCTCAAGGACAAGAAGAACCATGTCACGGGACGCTGTGCGGCATGCAGGTTCCTTGATGTCTGCGGAGGTAATTTCAGGGCGCGCGCCGAAGCCGTCACCGGAAAAATCTGGGGCTGCGATCCCGCATGCTACCTGACAGACAGGGAAATTGGGCTTTAACTCATGGATCATGAAAAGAACAATCAGGATCTGCGTGTCGTTGCCTGGGAAACAACCAGGAGATGCGAACTGAAATGCCTCCACTGCCGCGGATCCGCCCGCAACCAGGATTATCCCGGCGAACTCTCAACTGATGAGGGGTTCCGCCTTATAGATGGCATCGCCTCTTTTGCAAAGCCCGTCCTTATACTTACCGGCGGGGAACCAATGACCCGTGCCGACATCTATGACCTCGCAAGCCGTGCGTCCGGACTTGGCCTCCGGGTAGTGATGGCGCCATGCGGCCCGCTGATCAATAAAGATACAGCCGGGAAGATCAGGCAATCAGGTATACAGAAGATAAGCATAAGCCTCGACGGCGCATCGGCCGTGGCCCACGACGCGTTCCGCGGGGTTAAAGGCGCTTTCGATTCCGCCGTCAACGGCATACAGCACGCGAAAGATGCCGGCCTGGAATTCCAGGTCAATACAACCGTCACGCGAAACAATGTTTCTGAACTTCCGGCAATACTGGAACTCGCCACGAACTTGGGCGCGGTAACCCTGGACCTTTTCTTTCTCGTCCCCACTGGCCGCGGCACGGCACTCAAACAGCTGGAAATCTCCCCCGAAGAATACGAAAAGGCCCTGGAATGGACCGCCGAAGCATCAAAGCATTCCGCCATTGTTGTGAAAACAACCTGTGCGCCGCATTTTGCCCGCATCCAGACACAGTCAACCGGCAAGCGGGGCCGCGCCGGAGGATGCATGGGCGGACGCGGTTTCGCTTTCGTTTCGCACCGCGGCATTGTCCAGCCATGCGGATTCCTCGATCTCACCTGCGGAGACCTGCGGAAGGAAAACTTTAACTTCAGGAAAATCTACGAAGAATCCGCTGTCTTCAAAAACCTCCGTGATGTTGACAGTTACACGGGAAAATGCGGATACTGCGAATACAGGTATGTCTGCGGCGGATGCCGGGCCCGCGCCTATGCAAAAAACGGGGAGTATCTGGCAGAGGAACCTTCCTGTACTTATGTTCCACAACGGAGCTGATTTTATTATGACGCAATCGAACAACAATACAGAGGACTTGTCCTCCATAGCTCAGCGAGGAGCGACGGAGGATGCCCTGCTGTTTGCGCTTCAGCAGGGGATTCCTTTCGTCCCCCACCCGCTGGCAACGGTCGGAGCATCACTTGGTCTCAGCGAAGAGGAAGTCGTAAAGAAAATAAGGTATTTTTTCGAAACCGGCAAGGCGCGTCGGTTCGGGGCCATTTTTGATTCCCGGCGGCTTGGCTATAAAAGCACACTGTGCGCCGTAACCGTCAAAGAAGGTGATCTCGACAAAACCGCTGGTTCAATTGTTCCCTTCCAGAGCATCACTCACTGTTACCACAGGAAATGCCTGGCAACAGGTGCAGACCGACACAAAGACTTTCCCAATCTCTGGTTCACAGTGACAGCACGAGCCGATCTTTATGCAAAGGAACTGGAATCAATAGAACAAGCCGTGAGCCCGAATCCAATGCTCGTACTTCCGGCAAAAAGGCGATTCAAAATCCAGGTGATACTTGATCCGCGGCTCAGCAGCCGAAAGTCTCCGGCGCCTTCACGAAAATCGCCGCCAATCCCGTCAGGGACCGACGCCCCCGCCCTGGTATTGAACGATACTGAAAAGGAAGTCGTTCGCCAGCTGCAGGATAACCTGTCCCCGGAGACTGATCCAATCAGGAAAATCGCCGCGAAAACCGGACTTAATCCCATGGAAATTGTACAACTGCTCATCAAGTGGAAGGATGCCGGCGTATTGCGGCGGATCGGGCTGATCGCCTACCACCAGAAAATAGGATTCCATGCCAATGCCATGTGTGTATGGCAGGTTCCGGAAGACAGGATTGAACAGGCTGGCAGGTATCTTGCGGGAATCGGCAACATCACGCACTGCTATGAACGCTGGTCCGCGGAATCGTTTCCATATAATCTTTACGCCATGGTTCATACGGGTGATGAAGCGGCCATTCGCAGCATTTTCCAGGAGATCTCCGAGGATGTTGTCCTCGCCAACGGGCAGATCATGATGTCCGTGCGGGAATACAAGAAGACCAGCCCGCGCTTCTTCTGCGAGAGATAAACCAATAAGTAGGTCCAGTTGTGTCAACTGGACCCCTACACGTTTGCGTCGGGAAGATAGGCCAGTTGGGAACAACTGGCCCTACTGGAAGAAAATTGTTTAAGCCTGATCCTGAACGCCTGCGCTGATTGTCGAGGTAAGACCGCAGGTTTCGCCCAGTACTCGAATGATTCGTTGGGCAAATTCGTTCTTTAAAAGCGTTCTAATTCAATAAATATTGATTGCTGTTAATGTTTATCAAAACTGATTTGCAATTCTCAATACTTACCACTGTTATGTCATTTTTCGACTCGCCTGATCGGAGAACATAAAGAAGTGGCGGAGAATACCGCCTGTCTTCAATCATGGCAGCAAGCGGGAAAGGAGGATTACAAAAACCCTTGAGAACAATTATCGGAGATTTCTGTATGGTTGATATCACTTGATTGCTCCAAAGTCCAGTTGTCCTCTCTTTTCCCGTGATAGCGCCTTCCCAACCATAGGCCCGTGCTGCTTGTTCCTTTCCTGAGTCAATCATGCGAAGATTGTTGATACACGCCTGCTGGCAAGATGTGTTGCGAACTCTTACAAATGACGGAATGGCGATGGCCAGAAGAACGCCAAGCATTCCGAGGACAATGACAACCCCTGTGATCGGATGCCACTTCTGATCTTGTTTTTCGTCATTCATTCTTTGCGCATGGCATGAACATCGAGGTGAACCGCCGCGGTTAACCGAGTATGTTCAATGCCATGGTTGTGCCTTCTTAAAGTCTTTGTCTCCAGCTGTCTGGATGCCTATGAAGATGCATAATCGACAAAATGTAGATTCTGTCAGACTCTATACTGTAGAGAATTCCATAGGGGAAACGATGGCACATACAACGACGTACATCACCACCTAACACGGGCCATGCCATCGGATAGGATAAAATATTCTGAATAGCGCAGTAGATTTCCAGCGAGAAGTCTTGCCCCAATCCAAGCTCGCACCCCTCGTAATATTGAATGGCAGCACGAAACTCCTCGTCAGCTTCGGGATGGAACGCAAACCTCATTGCGCGAAACGATCTTTGATTCTGGCAAACACCTGGTCTCCGGGGACTGGTATAACACGTCCAGCACGGATTTCAGTAAGACGGCGTTTTGCGACATCCAGCCATGCGCGGTCAATCTCAGGATCCGGCACATTCAGGCTGCGAAGCAGTGAATCAACCACAGCTGCACGACCTTCTATGGGGAGTGCGGATGCCTCTTCAATAATTTCCTTTGTACCATGCATAATCACCTCTTGTATCGACTATCAGAATGTACCAAAGCGGCGGACTTCTGGCAATTCTTTCTGGCACAACATGGTTTATACAACCAGACGTATAAACCATTCATAATTCCCATTCCGTTTATAATATCGCCAGTCCCCCGGTAAACAGCAGCCGTCCCAGTTGCCGGTAATAATACAGGAGATACGATTGGAAAACCAGACCTTTCCGGAAGTAGGTCCAGTTGTGTCAACTGGACCCCTGCGTAACTGCGCCCGGAAGCAGGTCCAGTTTGGAACAACTGGCCCTACTGGGAAGAAAATTGTTTAAGCCTGTCTCTGAAAGACACAAGACTCTCAGCTTTCATCATAAATCCTGTGTACTGCATAAAGAGGAAGTATATCTACGTCACTAAGCCGGCCAAAATTCTCCAGCGATACTCTCAATCCTCTAGGAATACCCTTTTCTCCAAGAAAAACCCGCAAGCTCTGCATTCCGCCTCGGATTCCAGCCTTTACCTCCACTGGCACAATGCGGGAACCGCGCTGAATGACATAATCCACTTCGGCATTACCGCCCCGCTGCTCCCTGTGCCAGTAGTATAATTCAGGCCGCCTGTGCGCCGACTGATACGCCACCATATGCAAGCCGGTCAGCAGTTCCGCCATGCACCCGTTATTCACAAGCGATACCTCATTGGCAGTCATATGGCCTGCCATATCCAGCCCTGCCAGACGCTGATGAATCCCCACATCAAACAACACCGCCTTGAACTTTCGGGCATCAATATTTGCCCCCAGGGGAAGTCCTATTGCCTTCGATTGAAAGACCTGATGAACCAGGCCCGATTTCACCAGAAGCTCAAGCGCATTCAAAATGGCGGTGGATTTCGCCTCTCTGTCTACAGCAGCACAGACAAACTTTCCTCCAGCCTGACCAGCAATTGACCGGAAGGTCTCGTTCAAACGTTCCGCCGGAATTCGTCGCCTGTATTTCTCGAAATCGTCCTGAAACGTCAGGATCAGGTCATCCAGGGCATTCATCACCCGGTGGAGATCGTGCGTAGCCGCATAAGTGCTCACGGCCTCCGGCATTCCGCCCACCAGCATATAGGTACGCAGATAATCCACCAGTTTGACGTGAAACGGCGATTCGACCGGCTTGTCAAAATTCGCGGCATTAATGACGGACACCAGCGCGCCTTCTCCTATGGCCTCAAGGAATTCGGGGAAAGTCATCGGATACATGAAGCGTGACGTCAGCCTGCCGACTCCCATGGAAGGTATTTTCTGAAGAGCAAACTCCATCAGAGATCCGGCCGCACATACGTGAAGTTCCGGCCATTGCTCGTAAAAGTACCGCAGAGAAGCGAGGGCATCGGGGCATGCCTGAATTTCGTCAAAGAACAAGAGTGTCTCACCCGGAATGATCGGAACTCCGGTAAACGCCGACAGCTTCTCGCATATCGGTCGGGCGCTTAATGCATCCTTGAAGAACATCCGGACATCCGGCTTCTCCTCGAAATTAATCTCCGCAAAATATCTGAAATCCTTTCCCAGTGAACGCACAGAGAAGGTTTTTCCAACCTGCCTGGCCCCGCGCAGCAGCAACGGCTTCCTTCCCTTTTCACGGGTCCAAGCCGCCAGTTCTATTTCAATCTTCCGTTTCATCGTTTCAATATCCCATAATAATACTCGTTACGCCAAGCTAAAATCCCATTTGTAGACCCAATAATCACAGCTTGGTGCCCATTTGTCAATACTTAACATATTAAAAGTAGGTCCAGTTGTGTCAAATGGACCTCTGCACGAATGCGTCGGGAAGATGGGCCAGTTGGGAACAACTGGCCGTACTAGGAATGAAATTGTTCAAGCCTGACCCTGAAAAACCTGTATTAGTCCGATAAACCCCAGGAGTCCTGCCATACGACTGTAAAACGATCCGGCTCAAATGTTACCGGCAGCCATACATAAAGCCCCTTGATGGCATCTTTCGGTGTCCAGATGTCAAACATGGCGATAAATGTGTCAGGCTTGCCGATGACGGGAAAAACACAGGTGCTCTGTCCGCCAAACGTCAATTCCGGTCCAAGTTTGTTGCCTGGATTGATACCCTTGCACGGATTACCAAGTTCTTTCCACGGCCCCCAGATAGAGTCGGCCACGGCCGAGCGCGCGGTGTTGGGGGCCCATCCTGTACAATCGGAAGTAATGAGCCAGTAACGCCCCTTATGCTTGAAAATGGCCGGAGCTTCATTCCACCTGTTCTCGAACAGGCGAATGTATTTACCGGCGTGTGACTGGTAATCATCGCTGAGCAGGGAGATGTGCAGCGTACTGTTCTCCTCGGACGCAAAGACGTGATAGGCTTTGCCGTCGTCGTCCACAAACAGGTTCATATCGCGGGCCATCTGCCCGCCGGGGAAATCACGGGCCAGAATGGGAAACCTGGGCGTTTCGTCGTTGGGACCGCCGCTAAAGGATTTATCCTTGAACGCATCAATCTCTTTCTGTGAAATCTTCTGCTCATCCTTGACATTGACCGGCCAGGCCCCAGCATCCGGCCGGACAGACTTTTGGAACGTATAAGGACCGCCTGGCGCATCGGAAATGGCGACACCACTGCGCGCCGTTTTGTATCCCTGGCCTTTCTTTTCGAGGTGAAACCACATGACAAATTTCCGGGTCTTCGCGTTGTATATCACCTTCGGCCGCTCGATAATACAGCCACGGGCAATGTCACTGGCCGGGTTGTCGGACACCGCCAGGGCAATTCCGCAGTCCTTCCAGTTATAGAGATCGGTCGATGAGTAACAATGGACACCCACTTCGGCCTTGTTCCCCCGCCTCGCCGGCGACCTTATGCTCTCCGAACCAGTAATACGCGCCGCCGTGAGCCATCACCCTGCCCCCGTGGGCGTTAATGTGAACGCCTTTATCATCCGGCCACGTCCGGCCAGGCAGAAACTGTGTGCGCGCTGCATCCTGCTGCGCGCCCAGAGTTGCCACACCACACAGCAGGACAACCAGGGTGGTGATTCCAAATGAGTAATTATGTCTATTCATTACTTCCTGTACTTAATGCAATCATAGTAATGGACAAGTATCAAGGCAGTGACCAGAAAAATGAGGTTGAATAAAGGGGTACGTTCTGGCAGCATACAACACCATGAGCATCGGGAAAATTCCTTTTGACTGGGAGAAATCGCTCATTATTGAACGCGCCTTCTGGCTGCAGGAAAAGAAGCGAGTCTGTTCCCAGGAATGGTTAGATCTGATGCGTCAGCGCACTCGCTGGTTTCTCGAGTGGTATCAACAGGCCGGAGAGATCGGACCGGATACACGAATCCTGCATGTGGGCCCCGGCCCCGACGGAGAAATCAATTTCATAGGCACCGGCCGCCGGTATGCGGTGGATCCACTGGCTGATTTCTATAAACAGCATTTTGCGGACATCATGGATCATTCGATCGACTTTCGCAGCGGCCGGGCCGAGAAACTCCCGTTCGACAATGGTTTCTTCGATCTTGTTATCGCCTATAACTCACTAGATCATACAGAAGATCCATCCGGGGCATTTGACGAAGTAAGCCGCGTCCTTAAAGCGGGTGGAGTCTTCTACCTGGGGCTCCACATCCGGTCGGAATACGCACGATTGTTGCATGAGCTGAAAAAGATTCGGCACACCATTAATGATCACTATTATTGCTTCACTCAACGAACGTTACGGCACGAGATCAGCCTGCACTCCATGTCTGTATTCGATGAGCGCGGCGAGACTGAACTTGAACGTTTGTCTCCATCGCGACCGGCCTGGCGCCATAACCGGTTCCGCCGATTTCTGGGCGCGCTTCGCGGGCATGATGAAGAAACCTATCATCTCCTTTCCCGCAGGAACTAACATCAGGCATCCAGTTTAGGCCTGTAAAATGGAGTTGAACAAAGGGCTTCCCTTTGGCACTATATCACCATGAGTGGAGCCGGAACACAAACCATCCGTTCCTGCTGAATATGAACGATTGTTGAAGTGACAGGCCAAAGTCCTTCCGGTTTTCTAATGAAAAGAGAAACACATTCAAGAAGCGTTTTCCCGCTGGGCCTGATGTCCGAAGGAAAGGATTGCCTCGTTGTCGGGGGCGGCAAGATCGCGACGCGAAAAGTCAGGCTCCTGCTTGATTCCCGGGCCGCGGTAACTGCGGTCAGCCCCGAAGTCACCCCCGAAATCATGGAACTGGCAAGGCAAAAGAAGATAAAACTGCTTCAGCGTGAATTTTCCGACACGGATGTCGAGAGCCGAGTTCTCGTATTCGCAGCAACGGATCGCCGCGCAATCAACAAACAGGTACTGACCGCGGCAAAGAAACGGAACATCCTGTGTTCCTCGGCGGACGGCAACTGGATCTTCGGCGACTTTGTCACACCGGCAACCTACCGGAAGGGTGAGCTCACGATCGCCGTCTCGACCGGCGGCAGGTCGTGCCGGAAGTCGCGGCTCATCAAGGAAAACCTTGCCCGCCATGCCGACCTGGTCGACAGCACGGATCTCATCGTCATCGGCACAAGCCACCACCAACTGCCTGTCGAGGAACGCGAGCATTTCCACCTTACCGGTGAGAACCTGGAAAAGGCCGGACAGATGATAAGCCAGGTCTGGGGAATCCATGAATTCATGATCCTCAACACCTGCAACCGCGTTGAACTGATTGGCGTCGTTTCGCACAGCAAGGCAATCAACGCACTGTTGCTCCGCGTAATGGGATTCGACTGCCTGAAACCAAAGGATTATTATATCAAGCGCGGCCCGGAAGCGTTTGACCACGTGGCCGTTGTTGTATCCGGCCTGCTTTCACAGACACCCGGCGAGAGCAATATCGTCGGCCAGATAAAGGCCGCGCTAGACCAGGCCGTGCAGGCCCGCTGGGCCAACGGGATGATGAAGGAATGGATATCTTCCGCCCTGCATGTATCAAAGAAGATCCGGCAGAAGACCCAGCCCCTGCTCCGCCGCCTTGAGATCGAAGACCTCTGTATAGAATACCTGCGCGCCTCTGACTGGAAGATGGATGGAACAAAGGCCATGGTAATAGGCACAGGCACCGTCGGTACCGGTCTCGTCCGCGGCATCCTCGCGCTGAATCCCCATATCGAATGCGACTGGCTTTATCACCACAACAAACCCGATCTGCCGGATTCATGGAAGAAACGTGTAAGCATGCACCCATTCAGCGACATCCCGGCAGGACTCAAGAACGCCGACATCGTTGTCTGCGCAGCTTCCAGCCAGGAGCCGGTGCTCAACAGTAAACACGCCGGCGCCTTCAACCGCAGAAAGAAATCACTGGTCATCGACCTTGCAATCCCCCGGAATGTCGACCCAGGCCTCGGGACATCCGCAAACATCAGACTTGCCGGCCTGGACGAACTGAAGCAGTGGTACCTCAGGAAACAAACCGACATGGGAAAGATCATGGAGCTTGCAAACATCACGCTCAGCGATCATAAAGAGTTTTATGAAAAGATCATTGGCAGTTTTCAAAGCGGGAACAAGAACAAGTAAACTTGCCCGCATCCAGACCAGGGATGCGCTGACCCACTTGAAGGCGATATTCCCGGATATCTCCTTCGAAGAAGTCGCCATGTCCTCGCCCGGTGACCGCGACCACGTTACAGACCTTAAGGTCAGCCCCGCCGATTTTTTTACCCGTGATCTTGATGAAGCGGTAACATCCGGCAAAGTGGACTGCGCTATCCACAGCGCCAAGGACATGCCCGATCCCCTGCCGCCGGGCCTCGACTGGTTCTGGCTGCCATTTCGGGAGGACCCCAGGGATGCGATTGTGCTTCCGCCTGGAAAAACCATTCCGAAGAATCCAAAGATCGGTGTGAGCAGTGAACGCCGCGAGGCCTGGTGCAGGAAACGTTTCCCGGACTCGCAGCTCTGCCCGATACGCGGAACGATCGAAGAACGCCTTGCCCAGCTTGACAAGGGAAAATATGACATGGTC
>Ga0172371_10005969_pt1 | contig 17905 bp, 6 predicted proteins | sample Lak12m_FD_114543 | JGI IMG/M metagenome (GOLD analysis project Ga0172371, IMG submission 114543) | Freshwater microbial communities from Kabuno Bay, South-Kivu, Congo - kab_022012_12m | ecosystem: Environmental > Aquatic > Freshwater > Lake | place: Democratic Republic of the Congo: South-Kivu...
ACCAGGCCTGGCGCGCCTGCGACGGCCTCACGGACGGGGCTGGCCCCGGTTCCCGCACCTCCGCCTGGGCCTCCGACAACTGGGAGGTCACGCACAGCCTGGTGTTGGTCTTCCCGCGACGGGTGGACGTGACCGGGCTGGCGCTGCACTGGGGGCAGCCTGGCCAGACGGCTCTGACGCCACGGCGGTTGCTGGTGCAGGGCTGGCGGGGGGACGGCTGGGTCCCTTTGGCTGAGGTGCGCCCTCCGGTCCCCGAGGCGTCCACGCGGGTGCCGGTCCAGGGCCCCGCCATCGAGGCGCTCCGCATCCTGCAACCTCCCGGCGGGGCCGCGCCGGAGGCAGACCGGCACCTGTGGATTGCAGAGGCCGAGGTCGAGGGGGTCCCCGTCGAGCCCGTGGCCGTCATCGACACCGCGGCGCTGGCGGCCCGACTGGCGGCGGAGCTGAGGGACCTCCGCCGCCGGGAGGACGACGAGCGGGTGGCCCCGGTGCTGGCGCGAGCCATGGCGCCGCGCAAGGAACGCGGCCTCATGGCCATCCTCTCGCCGGGGGATCTCCAGCGCGGGCGCCGCAACCTGGCAGCCCACCCCTGGGCCGCCCAGTCGGCCGAACGCATCCGCCAGGACGCGGACTGGTGGGCCGCACGGCCGGACGACTACGTCTACGGCTTGGTCCCCGCCGGCAACCCCCGGGCCCTCTGCCCACAGTTCGAGAAGGGCTGCCCGATCCACGGCGGCGCCCGCAACTCCTTCACGGCGACCCTCGAAGCCCCCTACCGCTGGCGTTGCTCGAAGGGTGGGGAGTGGTGGTATGACGGCGCCACCGTGACCAACCCCGCAACCGGCCAGGCGTTGACCCTACGCGACGATGGCAGCGGCTGGCTGGCGCCAGAGGGGTTCCCGAACCCGGGCCGGCGCTACTACTTCGTGGCGGCCTACCGGTATTTCCTCTTGGGCAAGCTGTTTGCCACGCCCTACGAGGGCGATGGCGGTTCCGAGTACCAGGGTGGTACGCCGGTGGTGCAGTTGGCCCTGGCCTACGCCCTGACCGGCGAGGCGAAGTATGCCCATACCTGCGCCGTGATGCTCACCCGGTTGGCGGAGCTCTACCCGACCTACGACGGCTGCGTTGAGGGGCCTTCGCAGCGTCAGGATGGCTACATCGGCCAGACCTTCGAACGCTTCCTGGTGCAAAACCTGGTCCTGGCCGCCGACCTGGTCTGGGATACCCTCGGCGCAGACCCCGAGCTGGCCCGCGGGTTCGCCGCCCGGGGCAGTCCGGCCGCCGGCGATATCCCTGGGTACGTCCAGCGCCATCTGCTGGGCCGCATCTACGAGTACCTGCATCGCCTGATGCCCTACATGGATGGCGACTTCCTCATGTACGAGATGACCGCGCTGGCAGCCCTGGCTCACTGCCTGGGCAATGCCGAGATCGCGGCGGAGGCCCTCGAGAGCGACCTCGGGCTGCGCGTGCTCCTGACCAACTCCTGGTTCCGCGACGGCAAGTTCATCTACGACAGTTGCAGCTACAACGTGGGTAATGCCCACACGCCCCTGCTCATCGGCGAGTGGCTGCACGGCTTCGCGGCCCCGCCACGCTATGCGACTCCTCTCGACCTCTACCATGACCCCGAGTACCGCCTGTCGATGCTCTACGAGTTCGTGCGCCGCATCGACTGCGATGGCCGCCTGCCGCAGGTGGGCGATGGCGGCGGCAGCCGCAGCCAGCAACTGCGCCTGACGCCGGCCTACGACCTGGACGACGAACGGGCGCTGCTGCGGTTGCCCGCCGAGCGGGAGTTCTATGCCTCCCGGCTGGCCGCGGCAGGCCGGGGCGATATCCAGCGGGCCCGACAGGGCCATGCCGACTGGTGGCTGCTGTTCCACGCCGACGATGCGTTGGCCCCGGAGGCGGAGAAGGCAACCGCGCCGGCAGAACCGTCCTCATACCTTCTGGACGATGGCGGTATCGCGGTGCTGCGGGCTGGCGCCGACGCCGCGACGCGACAGCACCTCTGCCTGACCTTCAGCAAGGGCAGCTACGGTCACGGCCACGCCGACAAGCTGGCCATCAACCTCATCCGCTATGGCTACGACCTCACCGCCGACCTGGGCTACCCCACCACCTGGACCGACCTCAAGTACGGCGGCTGGGAGACCCACACCGCCAGCCACTGTACGGTGATGCTGGACGAGGCCGCCCAGCGCGGCAACGTCATCGGCCGCCTGCGCTTCTACGCCACCGGCCGAGACTGCGATGTGGTCGAGGCGTCCGCTGAGGGCGCCTACCCGGATGCGGCGCTTTACCGGCGCACGCTGGCGCTGGTCCGGGACGAGGCCGGGGAGGCGCTCTACACGCTGGACGTGTTCCGTGCCGCCGGGGCCACCACGCGGGACTACCTCTTCCACTCCCTGGGCCTGCCGGAGGATCTGGCGGTGGCGGTGGATGACCCCCAGGCTACCTGGGTACGCCAGGACCGGGGCAGCCTCGCGGGCGAAGACGTCGAGCCCATGGGCCGCGGCGGCTACGGGTTCCTGTTCGGCGTCGAGCGGGCGCGGTCCGACGCCGGCCTGGTCGCCACCTGGAGTCCCACCTCCGGCACCTCCCAGCCGGACCGGTACCTCCTCACCCGCCAGCGCTTCGGCGACCTGGTGGCCGAGTTCACCATGACCCGCACCGGCAAGGCCTCCGGGGACCGGGAGCGGGCCCTGTTCGTCTTCCAGATCGACCCCGACAACGTCGAGAACCGCCGCGTCGCCTGGCTGAGTGCCGGCGAGGCCCTCCCCATCCGCAAGCCGGTGCGGGTCCGCATCGAGCTGAAAGGCTCCCAGGCAAGCGTGGCGCTGGACGGGGTGCCGACGGGCCGGGGCGTGGACTCGGCAGGGACCCCGCCGGCGAGCGGGGCCATCGGCTTCCTGCACTACTACAACTACGCCTTCGAGTACCGCGACCTGGTGGTCACCCCGGCCGGCGGCGACCCGATCCGCCTGGGCATCGACCGGCGCCTCGACCCGGAGGTCTGGTGCCGCATCGACCCGACCTATGAGAGCACGGGTGAGTGTCTGCGCGCCAGCGATGCCGAGCCCGTCAGCCTGCGGCTGCACGTGGCCGGCGCTGCGGGCCGCGAGATCATCCGGGCCAAGGCCGAGGGCTACGGCGTCCGCGGCCAGAGCCCGCTGGAGGGCCACCTGATCGTCCGCGACCGAACGGTGGACCGGGGAGCCGTTTCCACCTTCTGTGCCGTGCTCGAGGCCGGTCTCGGACCCTGGCGCGTGCGCCGCCTGGAACCGCTCACGCCCCAGGACACGGACGACCCCGGCCTGGCCGTGCTGCGCGTCACCAGCGAACCGGGGCCGGGCCGCGGCCGTAGTGACATCGTGTTCAGTGCGGCGGCCGACTCGGCTCGGGCGGAGGTCGCGACCGAGGCTGGCCCAGTGAGCTTCCGAGGCCGGTTCGGGTGGGTGGCCACCGAGGGGGGCAAGGTGACCTCGATGATGCTGGTGGGTGCCGGACACCTCGCCTGCGGCACCCAGCGCCTGGAGGTGCCGGCGCCCGTGCAGGGCCAGGTGCTGGACCTCGACCCCGCACAGGCGGAACTGCGCCTGCGCCTGGCTGCGGGAAGCGCCTCCCCGCAGGGGCTCGAGGGGCAGAAGCTGCTGGTCCGGCGCCCCGGCTACCTCTGTCCTGCCGTCTACACCCTCATCGGCGCTGCCGAGGAGGCGCCCGGCGTCTGGCGGTTGCGGGTGAACCTGCCCCTTGTCCTGGCGCGGGGCGTCGTCCGGGAGGTCAGTCCCGGGACCGCCAGCTTCGCGACCCGTACCCCGGTCATGAAGCTGCGGGCCAACCCGGGCCTCTTCGACGGCAAGCCGGTGGCCTTCGCCGGACAGACTGCCCCGGTCCGGTTGAGGACGGCGACCGAGGAGGCCTTTGTGCTGATGGACCCGGCGCCCCTCGCAGGGGTTGGTCCGGGTACGGAATACACGGTCTACGACATCGGCGCCGGAGACGACCTGGTGGGCGTGCCCTGCGCCTCATGGCGAGGGCCTTAGGCCGGCGGCACCGCGGCTCACCCCAGGTCCCAGCCGGGCATGGCCCGTCGCGCCCGCTCGATCAGCAGACGCTGTGCTTCGCGGGGTTCCAGCGGCGCCGCCCGCCGGGTTTGCGGGCGCCCTGCGCGGCACTACCTTGCCTGCGCCGGCGACTGGGCACCGGGGACACGGGCTTCCCGGATGCGGTCGGACACGGCTTCGGCCTGGGGATGACCATGGCTCAGGACTTCAGACACTCGCGGACCTGGAAGCTCGGGGATCAGGCCGATGACGGCAGCGTGGAGACCCTCGGCAATGGCCGTCTGCTCGCCTACCTCCGGGGGCCTGACCTGATCCACCTCTGGGGGCCTACCCTCAGCTCCCCCAACCTGGCCGCCCTGCGCCTGGCCGGTCCGCCCGGTGTGGAGACCATCTCGCGGCGCGAGGCGGGGGCCGCCATCTGGCAGCACGAGGTCCGCCTCCATGGCCGGACGGTCGGCCGGATCACCGATGGGGTCGACCCCGAGCTGGCCTGCCTGGTGCGCCTCATCGAAAGCCAGGTCTCGTTGCGCTTCGATCTCGCCACCGGCGCCGTGCGCCCTGGCCGGACTGGACCCGCCTCCAGACTGGTCACCTTCCCGCCTGGGGCCCGCGTCTACGGCGAGCACTTCGCCGCGCCGAGCCCCTTCTCGCTGCACGTGTCCTGCCTGGGTGCCGCCGTACCCGGGGAACCAGTCGGCGGTGCCGGCCTCCTGACCCTGACCTGCGGACCGGGCCGGTCGGGGGTGCTGCTGGTCGCCGGGAACGACTGGCCGGGCGCCGTCGTGGCCGCCGAACAGGCCGAAGCGCTCGGGCCGGAGGCGATGCTGGCGCGGACCCGCCGCCACTGGGCCGCGTGGAATGCGCGCCGGCAGTTGCCCCCCCTCGCCGGCCCCCTGGCCCAGGCTGTCGGCGAGGCCGCCGAGGACGTCGATCTGGCCATCGCCACCCAGCGCTCGCGGGAGGGCGGCGTCGTGGCGGGCCACAACTACTGCCTGGCCTATGTGCGCGACCAGTATGGTGTGTCGCGGGGGATGCTGGCGCTGGGCCGGACCGACGAGGCCCGGGGTATCCTCGAGTTCTACCGGCGCATCCACGAGCGCTACGGCCGTATCCACAACGCCCAGTCCATCTACGAACCGACCACCTTCCACGTGCACGAAAACGACGCCGTGGAGATGACCGGCTACCTGATCGTCCAGGCCTTCGATTACCTCGACCGCACCGATGACACCGAATTCGTCCGGACGCTGGCACCGATGCTCGAGTGGGCCTTTGCCAGCCAGGAGGCCTGCCTGACCCGCGGCATGCTGCCGTTCAACGGCGACGAGACGTACGTGGCCGGTGGCCTCGTGCCGCGGTCGGTCCTCCGGCACGGCTCTGCCGAGGCGACGGCCCTCTTCATCGCCGGCGGCCGGCGGCTGGCAGCCTGGCTGCGCACCCAGGGCCTCTGGGGCGCTGTGCGCGCCAGCGAGGCGACGGCGCGCCTCGCCGAGGCCGAAGCCGCCTACCGGGAGAGCTTCCTGGTGGACGGCCGTCTGCTGGTGAACCACCCCGCCCTGGCCGAACTCCAGCCGCCGCCCCGCTTCCGGCACGGGGTCTGTCTCGGTACGCCGCCGGGGCCCCACCCCGGCGGGTTCGGCTGGACGGAGCACTACCCTCCGGATGGCCGTTACCTGTGCCCGGAGTGCCTCGCGCACGCCACGCCGCAGCCAGTGACGCCACAGCGCTACTACCTGGCCTCGGTGGCGCTGACCCCCGTGCTGGTGGGCTGGCCGTGGTGCTCGGCCGACGAGGCGAGGGCCCAGGTCGAGACCGCCCTCCGGGGCTTCGGCGACGCCCAGGCCCGCTTTGCGCCGTGCGCCGAGGGAAGGGCCTTCCCTGGCTACGAACTGGGCGTCCTGTTATACGGTATGGTGGCCGTCGGACACCCAGCCGTCGAGGAGGTCGCCCGCGCGCTCCTGGCCCTGCGCGACCCGACCGGGGTCTGGGTCGAGTACTACGCCGGCGGACAGCCTCGAGGCACCCGCGCGAGGCCCTGGGAGAGCGCCCTGGACCTGGTCGGATTGGTCGCCGCAACCGCACCGCCGGGAAAGGGCTGAGCACGAGCCCGCAGGCAGCCTTCAGGGAGGCCGGCGGCCGCGACCGTCACCAGGCCACGTCGCATGGCCGGGGGCTGAACACCCAGTACCCCCGGCCGAGCTCAAGGGCGGTGCCGGGGAGGACGAGGGCGTAGGCGTTGGTCTGGGGGTCCCATCCCCAGACCGCCAGCCCGCTCGGATCAGCGGGGATCACTCCGCCCCGGAGGGGTCCCACCAGGTTCCAGCCGGCATGGAGGTGCAGGACGCCGCGGCGCGACGGGTCGCCGCGGACGACCCACGGGATGGTACCCCCGGCAGCGTCGCGGCCGGCCGCCTCGAGGTAGACCCAGGCGCCGGTCCCCGGAAGCAGGGCAGGGACCGCCGTGGCGCCCTGTGCCGGGGACCAGCCGAAGGCGCGCTGAGCGGAGGCCGGCAGACCGGCCAGAACCGCGCCGGGTCGCGGGTCCAGAGGAAACAGCGGCACGGAAACCAGGTTCCAGCCTGGTGCCAGCAGCTCCACGCGCCGCTCGATGGTAGACCGCGACAGCCAGTCGAGCAGGCTCAGAAGCAGCTCCTCGCGGGATGGGTCAAGGGTGGTGTCCAGAAGCAGGCCCGGGTCGCCCAGGACGGCCACACGGCCACCCCCAGTCCCTTCACCTTCACCGGTGGCTGCCGTCGGACCCTGGGCCGTCGTCAGGAAGGGCACGCCACCGGCCACGCTCCCCACGGTCCCGGCGCCGGGAACGCCGGCGCTCATCGTTTCGGTGATGGCGTGCGGACAGAGACCATGCAGCACGGTCCCGTTGCCGGTTGCCCCCAGGACGAGACCGTAAGGCCCCAGCAGGGCCGCCAGGGCACTGCCGCCATCGCTGCCGGCTGCGTCTGCTCCTGCCACCAGAAGGCCGCCGCCAGCGGCAACGAAGCGCCCGACCGCCGCGATCTCAGCGGGGCTGAACGGCACCTCGCAGCCGGGCAGCACCAGAAGGCGGAAACCGGCAAGCTCCCCGTCGGTCATGGCGGCGTCGCGAGGCAGCACCGTGGCCCCCAGCGGCCGGGCGAGAAGCGCGGACTGGGCAAACCGGGCCAGCAGCGCGGCGCTGTCGGCCACGTGTCCCGTGTGCAGGAGGATAGGACAGCGGTCGGGGGCCCCCATGTCGGTGCCCAGCGCGTACTCCCTCTGGTTGCTGAGGCCGTCGTGATCGGCGTCCTCCATGGCGTCCGCGCCGGCCAGCGGGCTGAGGCCATGATCGAGTTCCCAGGTGTCGGGGAGGGTGTCGCCGTCCATATCGCCAGCGATGCCATCGGCAAAGCGCACGGGGACCACCGCCGCGGGGCGCGGGCTGGTGTTGCCAGCGCGGTCGGTGGCGACCACCGAGAAGCCGATGTCGGGGGCCTGGTCGCGACCGAGGTCGAAGGTGAACCAGCGCTCTTCCTGGACCGGGTTGGGCGTCAGGGCGGTCCCATCCGGCTTGACCGGGACGACGCGGTAGCCGGCCAGATCGGCCTCGGGGTTGGCATCCCAGACAACGAGGCCGGTACCATCAGGCAGGGACCCAGCCTGCAAGCCGCCGGGGGCGGCTGGCGGGGTGGTGTCGGCCAGGTCCGCCAGGCAGGCGAAGGCGGTCGGGGAAAGGCGCTCTGCCCCAGTGCCATCGCGCGCGGCAATCCAGAAGGCGTACTGCGTCTCCCAGGCTAGCCCGCCGAGGATGGCCCCATGCTCGGTGCCGGTGTCTGTCGCCTCGACCGTCGTGGGGTCCGCCGCGCTGCCGACCACGGCATAGAATACCCGGCAGGCAGCCGGCACCGAGGTCTCCCACCGCAGCATGAGGCTGTCCGAACCCGGACTCAGCTCGGGCGTCCCGATGCCGATGGGCGCCGTCGGCTCCGGCGCCACGTCCGCGGTGGCCAGCGCAAAGACGGCCTGGGTGGCCAGCCCGGGGGTCGCCTCGCCGGTGAACGAACCGGACGACAGGACGAGGCCATCGGCGCCGACGGCCTCGACCTCGACGGTGTAGGGCCCCGTGCCCGTGCCGGTCAGCGCCAGGCGGTACGTCCCGCCGAGGGGTGCGGGGAGCTGGAAGCGGATCGGGTGCGCGCCGGCACCCGAGTAGGTGGCGCCGGGGACCTCGATCACGTCCGCCCCCTCGTCGGTGGTGCCCACCTGCCGGTCGTCGGGGTCCCGGAGCAGGCCCCGGACCGGCGAGAGGATCTCGACCCGGAGCGTGGCCGTCTCCCCGTAGAGGGCCTGCGTGACCACCCGCCCCAGGAGCCACTCGACATCCATGCGGTTGCCCGGGAGGCCTTCCGGGACCGCTTCCGCCAGGGCCGCGCCAAGCTCGGCCGCTTCGGTCGTCCAGTCGTCGGCCCAGGCATTGTAGTCGTGCGGAGCGTCGAGCCCGGGGATGGCGTCGTAGAGATCCTGCAGGCCGAGGGCGAGACCCTTGCAGTCCTCCCAGAGTTGGATGGAAGCCGACAGGTAGAGCCGTGTGGCCAGGGCCGCGGCGGTGATGTCCTCGACGGCGGCGACCTCGCTCGCCTTCAGTTGCGTGACCAGGGCCTTCCACACCTCGAAGTACACCGCCTCGACGTCGGCCGCGTAGACCCCGTGCTGGCCTGTGGCTTTGAGGTTGTCCCAGCCGGTCCACCCCGACAGGGTGTAGAACAGGTCGATCCCCTTGAGGACGGCCCCCGCGACGGTCCCGGCCATGGCCGTGGCCACCGCCTCCTTGATCTGACCTGCAGTGCCGCTGACCACGGCCTGCGCGATGATCGCGGCGATGTCCTGGTAGAGCATGCTTGGGTCGAAGTAAAGCAGCTCGCAGTAGGCCTGGTAGACGTCCGCATCGAGGTCGTCCAGGTACGGCTCCAACCGCAGGAGGCTGGCCCGGAAGTCGTCGATCAGGTCAAGCTGCCAGTAGGTGGCGAAGATGACTCGCCAGACCTCGTCGGCCAGTGCCCCCGTCGTGGCCAGGAAGTCGGCGGCGCCGGCTACTGCCTCGATAGTGTCCTTCAACAGCAGCAGCTTGCCAAGACTGCGGTTGAACCCCTTGTACTTCTCGAGTTGCTTGAGCCCCTTCAGGCTCTCGAGCTTGTCGAACTGCTCCAGGAGGGTCGCCGTGTTCGCGACCGACCCGATGACCACGCCGGAGACTTCGTCGTAGGTCTCGGGAACTTCCGAGGGGCTGTTGTTGTCGGCCAGCGACAGGGCCATGACCTCCTTCAGGGTGGGGATCTCCGCCGGCATGGCTGCGAGGTCCTGGGCCGTCAGTCGCCCCAGGGCGTAGAGGAACTCGCCGGTCTTGGCCTCGGCGGCCTGGTGCATCCAGCCGACCTCCCACGGCTGGAGCGGGTCCCAGGCGTCCAGGTCACCCAGGGAACGATAGTAGGCCGCCCGGTAGGCCGCCTGGACCAGGACCCGCACCAGCGCCTCGCTGCCGACGAGGTAGTCGCGCGTCCGGCCCCCGTCGTGGCGCCGCTTCACGACATTCAGCCCGGTGATCGCCGGCGTGAACCCGGGGCCCAGGCGGCTGCTGGCCAACTGGCTGGCGACCATCTCGTCCAAGACATCGCCCTCAACCCGGATGTAGATCCGGTACTCGGCCCCGCCGAAAGTCAGGCGCTGCCAAAGGTAACCATAGAAGACGTAGTCGAACTGCCAGGTCGTCTCCGAGCGGACTCCGGCCAGGTTGCAGGCGGTGGCGGTGACGGTATGGCTGCCGGCGCGGTCAGCGAACACGCGGGCCCGAACCGTCCGGCTGCCGGCATCGTACATCGAGCCCACCGGGACCCCATCGAACTGCAGCTCGACGGTGGCCGGATCGACCTCGTAGTCGCTGCCGTAAGCGGTGTCATCGCGGAAGTGGGCCCCGAGGCTGACCAGGCCGCTCTCTTCGACCTCGGAGTTGCGTTCCGGGGTGAAGACATCCACCACCGGGCCGAGGGCCCGGACAACGGGATCGCTCAGGGCCACGGTCAGCGGCGTGTCCCGCCAGGCGGAGTGCCGGCGCACTCCGACCCAGAGCCACCCATCGGGCAGGACCGCCTTGGGTACCCAGAGGGGCTCACTGCACCAACTGCCGTCCGCAGCGGCCGCCGTGTGCAGCGTCTGGAAGCCGGAGGGGTAGGCTCGCCCCTGCCACGTCACCTCCAGCGCCGCGCTGATCGCCGTCGTTGCCAGGCGGTTACGGAAGAAGACCGGAATGCTGTCCCCGGGGAACCGAGCGGGGTCCACCTGGACGAAGTAGGCGGCAGTGCTTCGAGGCCGGTCGGTGACCCAGTACGCGCCCTCGAAATGGCCCCAGATGACCGGATCGGTCAGCTCGTCCAGCGCATCGGCCGGCCCCGGCCAGAACCGGTAACACCCGAACTTCGTGTCGATGAAGGTCGGCGGCAGCGTCCCACCGGGGTGGGGGACCCAGGTGTAGGTGGTCGCATTGGTGGGCGACCCCTGCTGGAACGGCCGCCCCCAGATCTCGTCGAGGAACTCCGGCGGACCGTGCCCGGTGCGGGGCCCGGGCTGCAGCCATAGGTAGCGGTTGTAGTCGGTGTCGAAGAACGGGAAGTCCGGCGACACCTCGTAGACGACACCCGCGAACTCGCCCTCGGTCGCTTCCAGGCGCACGGTGAACGCCCACGTCTCATCGAGTTCCTGGCCGAGGTCGTCGGTGACCCGGAAGCGCAGGGCGTGCTCGCCGGAGCGAAGCCAGGTGGGATGGTCGTAGTGGTAGGTGCCGGCCACCGGGTCCCAATTCGCCACATTGACGTCGGTGAGAGTGCCGTCGAGGTAGAGCTCGGCCGAGGTCAGCCCCACCCCGGACCAGTCGACCACCCCCAGGTCCACGCTGAGACGCAGGCTGGGCCAGACCGCGCCCGGCCCGGGTATACGCTCGGCCAGGCGCGGCGGCCGGGTGGCGGTCAGGAACGAGAGGGTCCCCAGGCGGTTGTTGCCCGCCAGGTCAACGGCCCAGACCGTCAGCACGTGCTCGCCGTCGGCCAGCACGCCCAGGTCGCCGGACCAGTGGTCGGCGGCCCAGGCGAAGGCACCGGTGTCGACGGCCTGCCCGTCCAGCGCCACCGTGCAACGGGCCCGGTCGATGCCGGCGCCACCGGCGTCGACGATCGTCGCCTCAAACTCCTCGTGCGGGGGCTGTTCCAGCCCGGAGAGCGGCTTGGCGAAGGCGATGGTTGGTTGGCCCGTGTCCACGGTCACCGTGAAGTCCCGGCCGGCGCCATTGGCCACCCCGTCTTCCGCCTCGATCCGGAGCGCGTGGGTGCCGTCGGGCAGAGGCGGGTCCAGAATGGCCGTCCAGGCCCCGGTCGCCGCCGGCAGGTCGACCCAGCTCCCTCGGTCCGGCCGGTACAGGCGCAGGAACGCCAGGGACGAGGCGTCGGCCACCCGGCCCTCGACAACGCCGGCTTGGTTGGTGATGGCGGCTGTGACGATCTCGAAGGTGGGTACGTCAATGTCGGACACGACCGTCACCGGTACACTGCTGATGATCAGTGGGTTGCCGCCGGGGTCGAGGCGGTCCGGGTCGGTGACCGCCACCACCGCCGGGTACTCCCCTGACAGGAGGGTGGTCTCCTGCCAGGTGCCCCGCCAGACACCGTCGGTCTCCACCATCGGCACGCTACGGTTGGTGACCCACGCGGCCACCGCCGGGTGCTCCACCCCCTCGACCACGGCCGTGAACTCGATCGCGTCATACTGGCCATCCCCGTTGGGCGAGAACCGCCGCGGCGTGACCGTGGTCTGCACAATCCGGCCCACGGCCACGCCATGGATCTGCAGCCCGAAACGCGCCGCACTGCCGAGCGTGTCCGCCGCCGCGAACTCCACCAGGTGGGCCCCGATCAGCGTCTCCGCTACCACCGGCGCGAAGACCACGCGCAGACCGACGGTCCCGTAAGGTGCCAGCACTTCGACGCTGTAGTCGGCCGGACCCACGGGCTCGCCATCGAACCAGACCCGGATCGTGGCCGGGTCCATCGAGACCCCGTTGGGCCGGGCCCAGATGACCCCAAGGACGTAAGCGTACCCCACCGTGGCCAGCACCGTGCCGCCATTGGCCGGCACGGAGTAGGTCATCTGCGGTGGGTTGGTGTAGTCGCGCAGGACGATCACCCCGGTCCGGTCCTCGCCGTCGGCCAGGGGCACCTCGGTCCACACCAGTTGGTAACCGGCGGTGGGATGGTCGCCGAACAACCAGTACGCCGTGTCCGGCCCGAGGCGATCGAAACGGAAAGCCCCGTCCGCACCGGTCACACAGACCAGGTCGGGGTTCCAGTCCAGCTTGACGCGGGCCCCGACCAACGCCTCGCCGAAGACATCGAGGGCGAAACCGCTGATGGACCCGGACCGCGGCAAGCGCAGTTCCACGCTCTGGGTCGCCGTGCCGGCCAGGTCCACACTGGTCCAGGCGTAGAGCGTGCCCTCGGGGTACCATGCCGTCAGCGAGCAGGTCCCGGGAACCAGGAAGGGGAAAGCCGCTCTGCCATCGGCAGTTGTGGTCTCCGTGAGGATGGAGGACTGGCCGTTCTGGACGGCCCGCACCGGTATGCCGGCAGCGGGCTGGCCGGTGGACTCGAGCACCAGGACCTGGACGCCAGGACTCCGCGGCATGGCCACATCGGCGCGTTGCTCGCCGGCCTCGGCCAGAACGACCGTCTGGGCCGGCGAAACCACATAGCCGATGCTGGCCGATACCGCGTAGCTGCCGCCCGGGAGCGACGCGATCGAGTAGGCCCCGTCGGCAGCGCTCGTGGCCGTGCGCAAGAACGAGCCCGCACTGGCGGTGACGACCGCGCCGGAGACCGGGTCCCCATCGGCGTTGCGAACCGCTCCCCAGAGCCGGCCGCTGTAACCGATCTCGAACGCCAGGTCTGCCAAGGCCTGTCCAGGCCCGAGAGCGAAGCGCGCCAACGGACTGACCACATACGGCGCCACGGTCTCGCGGACGAACCCCACGTAGGCCCCGGGCGGCAGGTTGGTGAAGGCGAACGAGAGGCCCTCGCGGGTGCTCTGCGGCACCTGCTGGAAGACGGCGCCGCTCCCGAAGACGAGCACAACCTCGAGCTTCGTGGGATCGCTGACGGCGGCAGTGACCGTCCCGGCCGCGGCGCCCGGCCGGGGCAGCGTGATCGCCAGGTCGGTATGCGCGGCGTCGACGTTCAGCCCGACGCTCTCGGCCGAGATCAGCTCCAGTCCCGCCGCCGTTCGCGCGCCCACGGCCCGCAGGCGGTAGTTGGGGTCGGCGTAGACCCACTCGACCAGCGTTCGGCCGTCGGCACCGGCGGGCTCCTCGCTCTCCGTGCTCCCGATGACGGGATCCGGGTGGATGAGGGCGACGTCGCCGCCCTCGACCGGGTTGCCCTCCCAGTCGGTCACCCGCACGGTGACGTCCAGAACCGCCGGAAAGGCGAAGTCGATCCCCGCCAGGGCTCCCCCCGCCGGCACGGTCAGCTCCTGCTGGCACCACCCCCCCGCCGGCCCGCGGACGCGCACCAACTGCCGGCCTGCAGGGGCATGATCGAAGACGTACGCCCCCGCGGCATCGGGCGAGGTCCGCAAACGGTAGTCGGTGTCGGTAGGATCGCGGGTGAGGTCGATGTGCCAGATCGTGTACTCGGTAAACGTCGCGCCGCCGACGGTTACCCGCCCCGAGATCGTGGCCGCCGGCCGGACCGTGAGGTCGGCCTGACCTCCGGTCCCCGCAGCCACATCCACCACGGCCGTTTCGCTGAGCCGGGTCAGACCGCCAACCGCGGACTCGGCCCAGATCCGGTGGACACCCGGAGCGACGCTGGTGAAGGCGAACCCCCCGTCCGCCCCGGTCACCCGGGTCCCGGCCGCCTCCTCCTCCCTCCAGTCCAGCAGCACGGTCGCATTGGCCACGGTCGCCCCGGTCTCGTCTCGGACCTCGCCTCCTAGGGCCACCACCGGCGGGAAGACCAGCGCGACATCGGCCTGCTGGCCCGGCACGATGGTCACCCGCACCGTCGGCGAGGGATAGCTCAGCGTCGTCACCGTAGCATACACGTCATACTCGCCGCCGCGCAGGGAGAGGGTGCCCGAACTGGCCGGCGGGCGGTACGTGGCGGCCAGAGAGGGTATCCCCACCGGCGCGTAGTGCAGCCTGACCGTGCCCCCGGGATGGCCCGCCACGGCAAACCCCAGGGCACCCGAACTATCCAGCCTCAGGGCGAGTTCGCGGGTCTCCCCGTCGGCCAGGTCGAGGAGGGCGTAGTCGGTGAGGTGGGTGCCGCTGACGGCGTCGACCCACTGGCCGTAGACCGCGTAGCGGCCGGCCACGAGGCCTGCCAGGTGGAAGACCCCTCCAGGGTGCGGTTGCTCATAGGGGCGTGACCCGGTTGGGCCAATGACGGTGACGCGGGGCGTCTGCCCGCCCCCTGGCGCCATGCCGCTGGCGGTCAGCATGCGCCCGAAGATCGTGCCATCGCCGTGCACCCCGGGCGCCAAGAGCCCAATGGCTAGCACCCCCAACGCTCGCCACCGGGATAAGACCGGCACCCCGCTGGCGGGCCGCGCTCGGGGTCCCAGCAGGCGAAGCGGGCCTGACATCGCTGCCTCCCCAGGCGGCTGCGGGATGGCCACCGGCAACACCCGGCGCCATCCCTGGCGACATACTTTCCATGAGGACCATCACTACAGGTACCGCACCGCCCTGCCCGATGCAAGCACAGGCATGCTGGCAGGCCCGGGTTGACTGCGCTCGAGGGCAGGCTATCATGGCTTCGCATCCCCATCCTACGGAGGCGGCAACCATGGTTCCCAACCGGCTGCTCGAGCGACTGCGGCAGGGCCAGGTCTGCCTGGGGCTCTCCAACGGCCTGCCGGCGCCCGGCATCATCGAGTGCATGTACCGCGGCTGTGATTTCATCTGGGTGGACGGGCAGCACGGCCAGTTCTCGTACGACGGGGCCCTCAACGCCGTGCGGGCCGCGGCCGCCGTGGGGGTTGACGTGCTGCTGCGGGTGCCGGGCCACGAGCACTCGACGCTCTGCCTCTTCGCCGATATGGGCCCGGCGGCGGTCATGGTGCCCATGGTCAACACGCCCGCCGAGGCCGAGCACGTCGTCCGCGGCCTGCGCTTCCCGCCCCGGGGCGTGCGCTCATTCGGCGGCCGACGCCTGGCCGACCTGTATGGCCGGGACTACCCCTGGGAGCGTGAGCTGATGGTGGTGGTCCAGATCGAGACGACACGAGCCGTGGCCAATGCCGCCGCCATCGCCGCCGTCGATGGCGTCGACGGCCTGTTCTTCGGCCCCGACGACATGAAGATGAGCCTCGGGATCCCCATGGACGTCCCCCTCACCGGCGACCCGCGCCTGCAGCATGCCCTGGAACAGACCGCCCAGGCCGCGCAGGCGCACGGCAAGGCGGTGGGCTGCGTCTGTCCGACGCCGGACCTGGCCCGCTTCGCCGCCGACCTGGGCGTGCGCCTGCTGGCCATCGGCGGGGATACGCTGTTCCTCAGGACGACGGCCGCCAGCCGCCTCAGCGAGCTGCGCAGCGCCGTGGGCGGTTGACGCACGCGGTGCGCGACGGTTGGCTACGTTGGTGTTCTTGTCGGTGTCGGTGTGGACGGGAGACGGCGGATGAAGGCGGTAACGATGCTGCAGTTGCGCCAGAACGCGTTGGCGGTGATTCGTGGTGCGCAGCGCGGCCAACGCTTCATCCTGACATACCGGGGTAAGCCCATGGCGCGCATCGAGCCCCTGACTCCCGCCGCCAGTTCCAGTGACCCCATGTACCGGCTTGCGGAACTGGCCGATGACACCGCCGGCACCCTCACGAACCGGGACATCGACGATGCCCTCTACGGCGCGTGGGATCTTCATCGATACCAGCGGCTTCTACGCGTGCCTCGCCAAGGGCGACTGCTTCAGCTTCTGCACCATGGCGCGGCTCCGCCTGGCGGACGCGCTCAGCAAGGACGAGCACTTCCGCCAGGCCGGCCTCAACCCCCTGCTGGCCTGACCCACCTCGCGGAGGCCACCACGCCGATGCGGGAAGGCGGCAGTGAGGCCTCGCCCCCAGGGCTTTCCCAAGAAACCGGCGGCAGGCTCGCGATGGGGCTCCCCGTAGGTCGCAGATGCCCGTTCGACGCGCTGCGCTTGCTCAGGGCCCTGAGCTGGGTCGAAGGGCCACCCGCCCGCGTGCGGGCGAGCCGCGACCCCAGAGGGTGACGTCAAGGCTGCCGTCACCTACTCGCCCGGCCCGCGGAAAGCCGACGCGCGATGGCTTTGCCGAGTGCCTGCCTGTTATCTGTTCTGTCCTGCGTCGCCCGGACGTCTTGGCTGCCGGGCCCATAGGGGCCACGGCCAAGGCCACATTGCGCCTCGTCGCGGCACCCCGGCGAGACACGCCAGCACGTGCTGCCGGCAGTCCCGCCTCCGCCCCCCCGTGCTGCGTCAGGCCCGTCTGGCTTCATCGATCAGAGCGTCGACGACGGCTTTGGCTTCCTCTTGGGAGAGGCCAAGATTGACTACGAAGTCGACGAACTTGGGCGGGTCCCTGCGCATGCCGAAGAGTTGGCTGTCGCCGGAGAGGAACTGCGGGATCTTGGCCCATCGCCTTTCCGCTCCGTCAGCCAGAGCCTTCGACTCGCTGGTCACGGTATACGTCACGCGGTCACGCGTGTCGCGGTAGAGACCGGCATACTCGCGCTCGGCCTTGGGCCCCAATGGCCGTCCCAGGATCCTCACGAGGCCGCCGCTGAGCAGGTACTTCCCTTCCGGCGACATTCGGTCGCCTTGCATCGCTTCGCCGATCGTAACCATGCATCACCTCGCGCAATCCCCGCGGTCACCGCCCTTCGGGCACCGTACCCAGACGGAGGCCCGCGCATCAGCACCTATCGGCTACCACGCGGTAGTTGAGCCTCAGGACATCACCGTCAATGGGAGGCGCCTTGGCAAGACGGTGCCGCTTGGCCTGCTGCAGCAGCCCGCGGAGTCTGGCCACATCCTCGGCCAACTCGCTTCGGTGTGGTGCCCCGGCCCCCAGAGCATAGCGCTCCGCAATGCTGGCGAACGAGAGGCTTCTGCCCCGCAGAGAGCACACACGCCTCGCCCACTTGAGCCACGTGTCGTGGTGGTGGTTCAGGTAGAGGAACTCCAGGAAGGCCACGGGAAGGTACTCGCCATCCGGGCACAGAAAGGGGAAGCGGGGCGGGCCGTTGGGGCAGCAGTGAACGTGTGGCAGAGGCTCCGAGAAGAGATGACCCGGTGCAGTCGGATCGAGGTCGAGCCGGTAGTAGGTGCCCTTCGTCTGCCCATCCCCCTGGTAGAAGTCCGTCAGATCTCCACCGTATGTGATCAGAGCCTGCATACGGCAGCAGGTGATGCCATCCTGGGTCCACGACACCCGAGCGAAGAGCGCCATCGTGCTCTCGATGCCGCACCGGCCGATCCTCTCGTCCGCTGTGCTCTCCGGCCCAACCACCCTTCGGAACCAGTCGCCAAGGGACTCGCCATCACTGACGCGCAGGTCCACTGGGACCCAGTCGCAGCGAGGCGGGAACACCGCTTGCCCCTCTGGCCGTCCACCTGGGTCGAGCGTGGCTATGGCGCTGTCTGCGCCGTCCGAGAAGAGAGATATGGGTTCAGACCTGGACATACTTCCCAAGAGCCCTGCGCTCCTTGGCTGTCAGGGGGTCTCTGCTGTCATACAGGTGTTCCTTGAGCACCTCCTCGTACCTGAGATAGGTCAGCTTCGAGCATGCGTCCGGC
>Ga0172371_10005970_pt1 | contig 17904 bp, 17 predicted proteins | sample Lak12m_FD_114543 | JGI IMG/M metagenome (GOLD analysis project Ga0172371, IMG submission 114543) | Freshwater microbial communities from Kabuno Bay, South-Kivu, Congo - kab_022012_12m | ecosystem: Environmental > Aquatic > Freshwater > Lake | place: Democratic Republic of the Congo: South-Kivu...
GGGACATCTCTTCGTGTTCCAAGGTAGCTCGACCTCCCTCTTTTCGCGCCGCCGGTGGCTCCGGGCGGCTATGTGATTACGACCTTCGTTTGGAGCCGGGTAAACTCTATAACACTATTTCACGCGTGTCATCATTTATTCCTTCTCCCCGCGCAGCAGGCGCGCGAAACAGTTTGATATATTTTCTCGCGTCCCGGAAAAACAGATCTATTTCCGCTAGAATAATTACATATGGAACTTACTCTGGAAGAAAAAGAGGAAAAGAGCCTGGAGATCATCCGTGAGGCGCTCGAGCGTTTCGACGGCAAGTTGGCGACGACTTTCACCGGGGGCAAGGATTCCCTGGTCGTCCTGCATCTCCTCAAGCGCGCCGGCGGCGGCAAGGTGCCGGTACCGGTCCTCAACCTCGATACCACCGTCAAGTTCAAGGAGGCTCTCGAGTTCCGCGACCGTATGGCGCGGGAATGGGACCTCGACCTCATCATCACCACCAACCGTGAGGGCCTGAAGCAGATCAGGCTGGCCGAGGATCACGAGCAGTGCTGCCTGGTGATGAAGGCGACAGCCATCGACATGGCCGTCGAGGAGCACGGCTGGAAGGCGCTGGCCACGGGCGTTCGCTGGGACGAGCAGCCGGCGCGGGTCAACGAGGAATATTTCTCCGAAAGGCCCGAACATACACGGGTGCAGCCCATCCTGCACTTCACCGAACTGGACATCTGGGCCTATATCGAGAAGTACGATCTGCCCTACTGTGAACTCTACGACCAGGGCTACCGCAGCCTCGGTTGCGAGCCCTGCACCAGCAAGAGCGACCGCCCGCGCGGCGACGGCCCCGAGCGCGAGGGCCGCTCACAGGAGAAAGAGCAGATCATGGACCAGCTACGCGATCTGGGCTATTTCTAGCTCCCCGGCCGCGATTTAGAACTTACTCACCCCGAGGTAGCTCAACATGGCGAAAATCTATCAATATCTCATCGGAGTCTGGAGCGTCGTCTGCGTTTCCGGCCTGGGCATCTTCCTGTTCCAGACTTTCGGCCCCCGGGTGTCGCCCGAGCCCGATTACACCGGCGCCGCCCTGGCGGTAACGGTGCTGTTCTGGGTGATTGCCTGGGCGGTTCCCGTATCCGTTATTTGGATCAAAGGGCGTCGGCAGAAAGCCTGACGCAGCCGCACGGTCAACCGGCCTTCACCCGATAGCCCGTTTTGCTACTGCTGGCCGCGGATCAGCTTCAGGGTCGCCAGCCGCTCGCGTAGCAGGCGCTCGTGGGATATCTCCATCTGAACCAGCTGCTCGAACATGGTACGGGTTTCCGGATCCTCGGCGGCATCCACTCCCTGCCGGTATTTCTCCTGAGCCCGGCGCTCGTCCTCGATCGCTTCTTCCATCAGTTTGATCACGTCCAACTCTTCCTCCATATCATCAGTTGCCCGAGCGGTCGCCGTCACGGGAACCGGTGACGGCGCACTGCGTAAAGTCATCCATGGGCTACTGTAAGCATTACCATCCCCGCCAGTGATAAAACCAGCACGGCGATAGACGCCCATAGGCCAAGGCTCTTCAAGGACCGGGTCTGGAGTGTCTGTGCCAGGAAATGGGTGCCCACGGCAGCCGCTGCCGAGAAGCCGCCGACCACGAGCAGGCGCTGCAGCGACGGGATCTCCTCGACGAGCGCGGCGCCGGCGATGCCCTCCCAGGACTTGAGCACATAGTAAAAGACCAGCACGAATTCGATGAAGCCCGCCGCTACCTGCAAAGCCAGCCGCTCCTTTTGCAGCACCAGGCTACGCGAAAGAATCTCCTGGCTCTGTTGCTGGATTGCTGCTTCCTCGCCGGCCCTCATTATCTCTACCTGGGTGCGTACGACCTCGATGGCGGCTTGGGCGTTCTTGCGTGAGAAATCGAGTTTGTGGCTCTCGGCTTCGGCCTCGGCGAGGTCGAGCCGGTAGCGGTTTAGGTAATGGGAGCCGATCCCGTCGCTGTCGCGGGACTCAGCGATCTGTTTCAGCTCGCGGGCCAGCAGTTTGATGTCGCGCGACATCCTCTCCACCGACTGGCTGATGAGCAGGGAATCGGTCGCAAGCAGGCCGAACATGCGCGAGAGATCGGTGATCTGGCGTTCAAGGGTGGCGGCACCCGAAGCGGCGCCCTCGCTGGCGATGACCTGGCGGTGCAGCAACTCGCCCACCTTACGGTCGATCTCGTTGCGCTCGATCAGGATCGTATGGCGCTGCTCTTCGAAAAAGCGCGCCGTCCGGCCCAGCTTCTTGATCAGCGAATCCATCTGGGGAAAGACAGTCGCCGTGAACGTCTCGGCCTCTGCCGACGCCAGCGCGTAGTAATCCCGGCCATCCGCGGACATCTCGGGGAAATGGACGAGCTGCCCATGTGGCTCCACGCCTTTGTGCCCGACGTTCGTCGCGAGCGCCTGCTGCGGATCGGCGCCCGCGCCCGCCATTATCTCCTCAAGTCCGGCGCCGGCCGGCGCCAGCAGGACAGTCGTTTCGCCAAAGACCCCGGCAACGCCCGAGAGCAGACGATCGCGGTCGGATTCGATGATATCGATCACCGATCGCCACTCTTCGGCCAGCTCGCCGTCCCGCCCTCGGTAGCTGACCTCGATGACTGCGAGGTCAGCGAGCATGCTGAGGCAGAAGCCGGCCGCGTCGCCGTCGACGCGCTGGACGACCTGGCAGCGCTCCCCGGACTCATCCGTAAGGGAAGGAATCCCCAGCGACGCCGTGGGCCCGCCCTGATTGCCGGCGTCCACAGTCAGCGCCGACCAGAGGCGGCGCAGATCGTCAGCGTCTTCCTTCAGCAGATAGAAGTAATGGACAGCGGCCAGCGGCGCCGGCGTATCGGTCACGGACGTTCTCCCCGGTTCCAGTTTGTCGATCCAGCCTTGCGGCTGGAAGTATTCTACTGGTTACCCGCGCCGGCGGACAGTCTAAACAGGCGGGGCTTCCGCGCAGGCCGGCGTCGGCGGAAACAGACCTTTGTCAGAGCAGGCTGAGCTGGGCGCCGCGAAGTTCGCCGGGACGCTTGCCGTTGAGCACGATGAACGGGGCGGCCCGGCTGGCCAGGGCGCCGGTCCGGCGCAGAGCGTCCAGTGAGCGCAGAGGTTCACGCCGCCGCAGCTTGAGGATACGGCGGCAGGCCACTGGTCCGATTCCCGGAACCCTGAGGAGCCGGTCACGGGCGGCACGGTTGATCTCGACCGGGAAGAATTCCGGATGTCGCCGCGCCCAGGCGGTTTTCGGGTCGGTTTCCAGGGGCAGGTTTCCCTCCGGGTCGAAGACTATCTCGCCAGAGTCGAAGCCGTATTTGCGCAGCAGGAAATCTGTCTGATACAAACGATGTTCGCGTTCGAAGGACGCCGGCGGGCGACTGGCCAGAGGCGTGCCGGGAACCGGCTGGAAGGCGCTGAAATAGATACGCGAAAGTCCCAGCTCACCGTAAAGGCTGCCGGCCGTGCGGACGAATTCGGCGTCGGTCTCTTCACCGGCGCCGACGATGAACTGGGTGGTCTGCCCCCGGCAGCGGCTGCCGCCGCGGGCGACCACATCGCGGATCCAGCCCATCCGCCGGCGGATGTCATCCTCGAAACGCTTGCGCGGGGAAATGGCCTGCAGCCGTGACTCTGTAGGCGCCTCCAGGTTGAGCGAGAGCCGGTTGGCCAGCTGCGCCGCCCGCTCGACCTGCTCGCGGGCGGCCCCTGGCAGCACCTTCAGGTGCATCCAGCCCCGGAATCCGTGCCGGTGGCGCACCAACACGGCTGTCTTCAGCAGACGCTCCATGCTCTCCTTCACGCCGCCGTCGATGGCGGAGCTCAGGAATAGCCCGGTGACCCTGCCCTGCCGGTGCATTTCCATGAAGACACCGGCGAGCTCCTCGGGTCTGAACCGGTGCCGGGAAAAATCCCGGCCCTGCCGCTGCGGGCAATAGGAGCAGTCACGGCTGCAGGAATTCGATAGCAGTATTTTCAGTAGCGGTTCAGTCCGACCGTCGGGCAGTGTGGCCGGATAGATCCAGCGGCCCATCGGCCCGCGGACGCGGTGGGCGGTCAGGCCGCCGCAGGCGCAGGCCAGATCGTAGCGGGCGCCGGCGGTCAGGGCATCGAGTTTATCGGCCACATGCACGGGTCAGCTCGTTCATCAGCAGACTCAGGAGCGGCAGCGGTGTCAGGCTTACCAATCCGATGAAGATCCAGTCGAGTGTTCCCATTTCCATCATCTCCTCGAGCCCGCCGGACGCTTTCGGCCGGCGCGATTTATCCTGTCGTTTGCACGGCAGCATATTAACAACGCCACCGGACGGAAGAATCTGCGGCTCGCCTGGAAGTAGACGCCAGTCCATGGGCCGCTCTGGAAAGCGGCCGACGCCTCGGTTAGGCTTGCGGGAATGCGCCCCTCGATAACATCGCTGGCCGGAATCGTCTACCGCCGCCGCCATCTGATCGTGGCCGTCTGGCTGGTGCTCCTGGTCGCCAGCGCCTACTTTGCGCCCCGGCTCTCCGAGGTGACCCAGGGCGGCGGTTTCGATCTGCCCGACAGCGAGTCATGGCGCGCGGCCGATATCCTGCAGGCGCGCTTCGGCCTAGGCTACCGGCGCGCCGTCCAGGTGCTTTACAGCCATCCCGACCTGCCGGTGACCGATCCCGAATTCAGGGCACAGGTGCAGGTCTCGGTCGAGCGCATCGCCTCATCTACCGGAGCCGCCAGCCATGCAACCTACTACGACACCGGGCTGCCGGGCCTGGTCAGCGCCGACGGCAAATCGACCTACGCCTACTTCAGCTACACGGGCAGCGAGGAGAACATCCAGCCGCTCATTCCCGAGATCCGCTCGCTGGCCTCGGAAGCCGGCGGACTGCAGACACACGTGATCGGGGGCCCGGCGGTCGACTACGACATGGAGAAGACCAGCGAGTCCGACCTCATCACGGCCGAGTCTTACAGCCTGCCGCTGATCTTGCTGGTGCTGGTGTTCGTCTTCGGTGGCCTGGTGGCGGCGGCGCTGCCGCTGATACTGGGGCTCGCCAGCGTCTCCCTGACATTGTCGATCCTCTTCCTGCTGGGGCATTTCCTGCCCCTCTCCGTCTTCGCGCGCAACATCGTCACGATGGTGGGCCTGGGGCTGGGGGTCGATTACAGCCTTTTCATCGTGAGCCGTTTCCGCGAGGAGCTCGCCGCCAGCGGTTCGGTAAAAAAGACGGTCGCCGCCACGCTCAACACTGCCGGCCGCGCCGTGGTCTTCTCGGGGGCCGCGGTGGTCGTCGGACTGGCGATGCTGGTGCTGTTCAGCTTCGTCTTCATGCGTTCCCTGGGGATCGGCGGCATGCTGGTCGCGGCGATCTCGGTTCTGCTCGCCATCACCCTCTTGCCGGCGCTGCTGTCAATATTCAGGGATAAGGTCAACGCGGCGCGCGTCATCCCCGAACGCTACCTGCTGGCAGGCGGTGGGCGCTTCTGGCATGGCTGGAGTCGCCTTGTCATGAGTCACCCGGTCCTTTTCCTGGTCTTCTCCGTCTCCTTGCTGCTGGCGCTGGCCTTGCCTGTGACCGGCATGCGCGCGGGGACTCCGGGGATAGACAACCTTTCGCGGCACAGCGACTCGCGCCTCGGCATCGAGCAATTCACCGAGAAATGGGGCTTCGGCGAGATCTCGCCCATCTATGTAGTCATGTCAACCGGCAGCGGCAATGCTGTCTGGCGCCAGGACTTCCGCGCGAGCCTGGCAGAACTCGGCCGGCGGCTCAAAGAGGACCCGCGTGTCGACCGGGTCGAATCGATCGCGGAGTTGCCGCTGCCAGCCGAACTGCCCAGCGATCCGCGACAGCTCGACGCACTGATCCGCGCCAATCCGGAGATCGCCGCCCAGGCCGTAAGCCTGGTCGATGTAGCCGGTGGCAGCAAGGCCACTATCCTGAGGATCATAACCGCGACGCCGCCGGCGTCTCCTGACACCAAGCAGCTGGTGCGCGACCTGCGCGACAAGATACTGCCCGGGGTGGCTTTCCCGGTGGAGAGCGAAGTGCTGGTGGGCGGTGGGCCCGCTGAGGCCGTCGATTTCACAGACAGGCTGGCCAGCTCCTTCCCCTACCTGATGGCGGCGGTGTTGGTGATCACCTACTTCGTGCTCCTGCTTCTTCTGCGCTCCGTGATCCTGCCGCTCAAGGCGATCTTCATGAACCTGCTCTCGGTTTCAGCGGCTTTCGGCGTGCTGGTGCTGGTCTTTCAGGACGGCTGGGGCGAGGCGGTGCTCGGTTTCCAGTCTCCCGGCGGCATCATCCCCTTCGTGCCCGTCATCCTCTTTGCGGTCCTCTTCGGGCTCAGCATGGACTACGAGGTCTTCCTGCTTTCCAGGATGAAGGAGGAGTTCGTCCGCACGGGCGATAACGAGGCGGCGGTTGCTTTCGGGCTGGAAAAAACGGGAAGGATAATCACATCGGCTGCCGCGATCATGATCGTCGTCTTCGGCGCTTTCGCCTTCACCGACTCGATCATCATCAAGGAGTTCGGCGTCGGCCTTGCCGTCTCGATCTTTCTGGACGCGACGCTGGTGAGGATAATCGTGGTTCCCTCGACCATGAAGCTGTTGGGCAAGTGGAACTGGTGGATGCCGGCCTGGCTGGCGAGGGTGCTGCCCGACATGGGGCTCAAACATTGAAGACTATGCGGATCATTCCTTTTCTGGATGCCGGTGCGGTCATCGAACCCGGTTTGCTCAAGGATCTGGCTGGCGCCCTGGCCGCGGCCTTCAAGCTCGATGTGCAGCTGGGGGAGGCGCTGCCTGTCCCGGCGGGCGCGTTCGACAGCCGGCGGGCGCAGTGGGCCGCGGCCGGGCTTCTTGATGCGCTGGCGGCGGTAAAGGACCGGCCGGCCCTGCTTCTTGGAGTCACTGACGTCGACCTTTACGTGTCCCGGCTCAATTTTGTATTCGGGGTAGCGGACCCGGAGCTCGGCGCCGCTGTCATCTCACGTCACCGTCTGCGCCCCGAGTACTACGGTGATGTTCCGGATGAAGTCCTAACGAGGGAGCGGGTGATCAAGGAGGCTATCCACGAGACGGGCCATCTATTCGGCCTGTCCCACTGTGAGAATCCGGCCTGCATTATGCGTTTCTCCAATGCGGTCGGCGATACTGACTCGAAGGGTCCGGGCTTTTGCGATATTTGCCGCGCCCGGTTGGAGGCTCACCGGTAGAACCGTCGTATCCAAGCGAGCGGCTCGCGCTCCACCTAGTAGAACCGCTCCAGCTCACCGGCCAGTTCTTCCTGAGAGAAGGGCTGGCGGACCAGCGGCTCGCGGTTGGCTGTCACCGGCAGCAACTCCTCGAACACGGGGCGCGAGTTGCGGTAGATGACTCCCGTGGGAATGTGCTCGCCTGACTGGAGAGCCAGTCTGAAAGCCGCCTCGCGGTCGGTGGGGTCATGCTCGGGACCGACCGGATAGCAATGTTCCTTGTACCACTTGAAGGTGTTGATCTTGTTGTAGATAACGCAAGGCTGGAAGATGTCGAGCAGCGCGAATCCCTTGTGCTCGAGCACGGTCTTCATCAGCTCCCTGAGCTCGTCCTGGTTCCCGGAGTAGCCGCGGGCCACCAGGCTGCAGTCCATGGCGACAGCCAGCGCCACCGGGTTCATCGGTTCGGTGATCACGCCAAAGGGCTGGGTGCCGGTGACCATCCCCTCAGCCGTGGTCGGCGAAGCCTGGCCCTTGGTCAGCCCGTAGACCTGGTTGTCATGGACAAAAATTTTGACATTGACGTTCCGGCGCATCGCGGCCAGGAAATGGTTGCCGCCCTCGCCGTAGCAGTCGCCATCGCCGGCCACAGCCAGCACGCGCAGGTCGTGATTGGCCAGGCGTATCGCCTGGGCGACCGGCAGCGTCCGGCCGTGAAGGCCGTTGAAGGTATTGCAGCGGGTGTAATGGGGGAACTTTCCGGACTGCCCGATTCCCGAGACGATGGTCAGTTCGTGCGGCTCGATGCCAAGGTCGACCATTGCCAGTTTGAAGACCCTGAGAATCTGCAGGTTGCCACAGCCCGGGCACCAGGCGGGGTTCTGGCCGCGAAAGTCTTCCAGTTCAGGCACGGCAGCATCTTCTCTCGTGGTCGCTGCACATCATCATTTGTCTCCCAATGAGTCAACCTGCTCGAGCAGTTCGTCCAGCAGGAAAGGACGGCCGTCGAACTTGTTGACATGATCGCTGAACTGAAAACCAGTCTCCATGCGCATCAGGCGGGCGAACTGCGCCGTGGCGTTGTTCTCGACGCAAACCGTTTTCCCGGCGCCGCCGAGGACCTTCAGATAGTCGAACTTCGAGGTGCCGGGGAAGGGCCAGATCTCACTGAAATGCAGCATGGCGACGCTTCTGTTGTCCGCCAGCGTGTCGACCGCCTCTTTCATTACCCCGTAATTGGAGCCCCAGCCGCAGATCACCAGCTCGGGTTCGGGGTCGCCGTAAAGCAGCGGCGATGAGATCTCCTCGCGGATGAGCGGCAGTTTCCTGAGCATGCGCTTGTCGACCATGCGTCTTCTGGTCTCGGCGTCCTCGACAATATGACCGTCCTCGTCGTGCTCGTCGCTGTCGGTGACGACCAGGTGTCTCGAGGCGCCAGGTTCGGCCAGCGGCGAGACGCCGGTCTCGGTGAAGGCATGGCGGTGATACTCGTCGAGCTTGTCCAGGTCGGCCGCCCTCAGCCGGTAATCCTGGTAGGGGATCCCCGACGGATCGAGCCCGTCGAGCGTCCACTCAGTGTCGGCCAGGTACTGGTCGGAGATCACGAAGGCCGGTATCTGGTATTTCTCGGCCAGGTCGAAGGCCTTGCCGGTGAGGTAGAAGGCCTGCTCGGGGCTTCCCGGCGCCATGATCACGCGGGGGAACTCGCCGTGGGCGGCGTTTAGCACGAAGAGCAGGTCGCCCTGCTCGGTGCGCGTGGGAAAACCGGTTGCCGGAGCCGGCCTCTGGCCAATATATATGACCACCGGCGTCTCGGTCATGCCGGCGAGCGAAAGCCCCTCGACCATGAGTGCGAAGCCGCCGCCGGCCGTGCCGGTCATCGACCGCACGCCGGCGTACGATGCGCCGATGGCCATGTTGATGGCGGCTATCTCGTCCTCGGCCTGCTCGACCACGATGCTGTGCTTCTTGCTCTGCGCCGCCATAAAATTGAAGACGCCGGTCGATGGCGTCATGGGATAGGCGGAATAGAAACGGCAGCCACTCATGAGCGCCCCCAGGCCTACAGCGTTGGTGCCGTCGAGCAGCATCCGCTTTGGGGAGCCTGCGTCCGCTGATGGCACCGTAAAATCGCACTGGCCGCAATTTTCTCTGGCGAAGGCCGCGCCCGCTCTGGCCGCGGCGATGTTCTGGTCGACGATCTCGCGCCCCTTGCGCGCGAAGGTCTCGGTCAGGAGCGCCTCCAGGGATTCGAGTTCCATGCCCAGCATCCCCAGTACTGCGCCCACCGCGACCGTGTTCTCCATCAGGCGGTTACCGGCGGCGTCCATGGCGATCTTGCGGGAAGGGACATCGAGGAAGGCCTCGCCTTCGTACTGCTGCTTGATCGTCTCCGAGTCGTAGACGACCATGCCGCCGGGTGCAAGCTCATCGCGGTGCTCCGAGACGGTCGTCTTGTCCAGGGCCACGAGTATATCCAGCATCCGCCGCGACGAACTCACCGGCCGGTCCGCGAAACGCACCTGGTAATAGTTGTGCCCGCCGCGGATCCGTGACATGTAATCCTGATGCGTGAACACGTGAAAACCAGACCGGGCAAAGAGCTTCGCCAGCACAGCGCCTATCGTCTGCAGCCCCTGCCCTGCCTGGCCGCCTATGCGGATGGTGTAATCCATGGTGTCCTGTTAATTACCTTTTTGGAGCATGGTTAAACGCCGCGGCCCGGCTCGGGGAAATCCTATCAGTGAGGTTCTGGGCGGGGGGTGATGAAGAAACCGCGCTGGCCGCGCTCTCGTTTCAGGCGAACAGCTCGCCGTACCTGACCAGCGCCTCGAAGGGAACGTGGCCCTCGCTCGCGATACGCTTGGCGCCGCCCTCCTCGCGGTCGACCAGCGTATAAGCCACCACGGGTTCAAGCCCTTCAGCGCGGCTGGTTTCGATGGCTTTGATGATGGAGCTTCCGCTGGTGGCCACGTCATCCACGATGGCGACGCGGGCTCCCTGCTCAACGGAGCCTTCGATCCAGCGGCTGGTGCCGTGCTTCTTCGGCTCCTTGCGGACGATGAAACCCTGGACCGGATATCCCAGGCGCCAGCTCGAGGCGACGACGCCTGCCACGATCGGATCGGCGCCGATCGCGAGCCCGCCGATGGCGGCGATTCCGGCCGCCCGCAGTTTCTCGACGAGCAACTCTGATGCGACGGCCAGGCCTTCGGCGTTCAGGGTCACCCGCTTGCAGTCGAAGTAATGGTCGCTCCGCTTGCCCGATGTGAGGATGAAGTCGCCGGTCAGATAGGCTTTTTCCAGTAGCAGCTCGCGCAGCCGCGTCTGCAGTGATTCAGTGTCGGTCATGGCGAGATATTATCACAGGGCCTCCGCCTCATCCCGCCAGCGGTCGAAGAGCTCCTGGTACTAGGGCACCAGCGAGCAGAACTTCTGGAATTTGCGGACGAGGGAAATTCGGGATAAACGGGATCAGACACGCAAGTCCATCGCTTCTCTCGGTTGATCGCCGGGTCGGGATACCTATTCCCCCTAAGGCTCCGTGTTATTCCCCTGCAGGAAAAAAGACGCTGCCGGTCAATATTGGTAACAGATCAGGCCGCGAGGCTTGTATCAGTCGGCTTCAGATCGGATGGTAGATCGAGGGAGGATACGATGTCCAGAGACAGGACGGCAAGAGACAGGAGTGGCATGGACCGCGCGACGTTGATGGCGGCGGTCCAGATAATCTTCGGCATTGTGATATTCACCAGCGCCTGGTGGCTTTCGCCCGAGCAGCTGAGCGGAACGGCGCTATACATATTCGGATTTATCACCGTGCTCATGGGGATAGTCAATTGGGTGATGTTCTCCTCGCGGCGTGGATCCTGAGCGGAGCAGCAAAAACGCCGTTCCCGGGAGCGGCGTTTTTGTAATTCATCTTTTGGAGCTCACAGCCAACTGAGGCTCCACGCCAGACTACCTTGCATAGCGCCTCCTTTATCACCCTTATCCCTTCAATATAAATCTACCCGCTGCTTGGCTGGGTGAACCACGACCGGCCGGGGAACCACGGCCGGCCTGGCTCGCCACAGACGGCCATTTGGGCTTCTGCGTTGCATTTCTTGACACTTTCGGAAACCGCGTGGGATAATATCCGATACCCGCAGGGGTAAGTCCATCAAAATCAGAAGCACTCCCCAGGGCTCCTGTTATCGCAAAATCGGCGGAGAATCGGGTCCTTTTCCTTTAGGCAGGGTGATTACTGCGGTTGCGAAGACAGACATAGAAAAGGTTTTGAACAGGCTTCGTCGTATAGAAGGTCAGGTGCGTGGCCTGCAACGCATGATTTCGGAGGACAAACGCTGCGAGGATGTGCTCACGCAGCTGGCGGCCACCAGGGCAGCGCTCGATCGCGTCGGCGTCTATCTCATAAGTCACCGGATGCGTGAGTGTCTCAAACACAGCTCGGAAGAGATGGGGCTGGACGACATGGCGGTCGAAGAGGCCTTCGAGATTTTCATGAAGTACGTTCAGCACGTGAAGTAATAAGTCTTGTCCGGCCGAATGCCGGACAGCCAAATGTCAGTTACGAACTCACTCAAGGCGGCAGCTCCTCATGCCTCGTCGGCGTAAACAGATCAGACGCAAACGGGCCCGCCGCTCCTACCTGGTTTTCGGGGTCGCATTCCTGATCGTTCTGGTCGCTTTCTCGTTGCTGATGGGAATCCAGACGGTCATGGCCCTGGTTCACGACCTGCCCAAGCTCGATGAAGAGAACTTCCTGACCCTGGGCCAGACCTCTAAGATCTACGCTGCCGACGGCTCCCTGCTCGCGGAGATATATGGCGACGAGAACCGCACGGTCGTCCCCTTGAGCGTCATACCCTCGTATCTGAAGGAAGCCACCATCGCCATCGAGGACGAGCGCTTCTATGAACACGGCGGCGTTGACTATGAGGCGATCGGCCGGGCCGTGATGACCGACATCAGCGAGGGCCGGTTGGCCGAGGGCGGTAGTACCATAACCCAGCAGCTTGTCAAAAAAGTCTACGTTTCGGACGAGCGGACCTTCACCCGCAAGATCGTCGAGGCGGTCCTGGCCACTCAGCTCGAACGCACCGCTTCCAAGGATACGATCCTCGAGCGGTACCTGAACACCATCTACTACGGCGAGAACGCCTACGGGGTCGAAGCCGCGGCGCAGACCTATTTCGGCAAGAGCACGGCGCAGCTGGACCTGGCGCAGTGCGCGCTGCTCGCCGGACTGCCGCAGGCGCCTTCGGCCTTCTCGCCCAAGCAGGACATGGCGGCGGCGACCGAGCGGCGTAACACGGTCTTGCAGAAGATGGCCGACCTGGGCTACATCAACCAGGCCGAAGCGCACTATGCGGCCTCGCAGCCGATTGCTCTCAACCAGACAGCCGGCGAGATCAATCAACCATATTTCGTCGAGTATGTCAAACAGCAGCTGATTGACAAGTACGGGGCCAAGAAGGTCTTTGAGGGAGGCCTGAAGGTACAGACCACGATCGATCCTTCCCTGCAGGCGGTTGGCGTCGAGTCGATCAGGAACGTGCTCAACGAAGAGGGCGATCCGGCCGCGGCGCTGGTGTCGATCGACCCGTCCAACGGCTACATCAAGGCAATGGTCAGCAGCCAGGATTTCAAGACTTCGCAGTTCAACCTCGCGGTGCAGGCCAGGCGGCAGCCGGGTTCCTGCTTCAAGCCTTTCGTCTTGACGGCGGCGGTCGAGCAGGGCGTGAATCCGCAAAAGACCTATTACATGTCCAAGGAGATCGACATCCCCATGGTGGGCGGCGGCCCTCCCTGGCACGTAGCCACCTACGACAACCACTATTACGGCGCCTCCAATCTGGAGGCGGCGATGCTGCATTCGGATAACACCGTCTACGCCCAGCTGGTCATGGACATAACCCCGGAGAAAGCCCGCGACGCCGCCGAGAGGCTTGGTATCAAGAGCCCCATGGCGACCAACCCATCGATCGCATTGGGCGGTTTGGGTCAGGGTGTTTCACCGCTCGAGATGTCATCAGCCTATGCCACGCTTGCGGCGAACGGCATGTATTCCGAGCCGATCGCTATCACCCGCGTGGAGATGCCCGACGGCACTGTCGATTACCAGGCTAATCCGCAGCCACAGCGCGTCTTCAAGGACGGCGTTGCCTACGAGGTGACGAAAGTGCTGGCAACAGACATCCAGAAGGGCACTTCGTCAAAGGCCAACTTCGGCCGCCCGGCGGCCGGCAAGACGGGGTCGACCGAGAACCTGCAGGACGCCTGGTTCGTCGGCTATACACCCGATCTTTCAACGTCCGTCTGGATCGGCTATCCGGACCAGCAGCTGCCGATGGACAATGTCCACGGCGGGCAGGTCTGGGGAGGCGGATTTCCCGCGACGATCTGGCGTGACTTCATGGCCACGGCCTTGAAGAACACGCCCGCGAAGGATTTCACCCAGCCGAAAGAAAAGGTCGATTTCAAGAACCTCAAGGGCGCCTTTGTGCTCTATTCGGGAGGTGAGGCGCCGACTTCACGCGATGACGCCTACGGTAATGAGGGCCGGACCACCTCGACCAATGGGAATGGTAACGGGAACGGTAACGGCAACAGCGACGGGAACGGCAACGACTAGGAGTTCTCCAGCACGTCGATGATACGGTGCAGTTCCGTCTCGCTTTGAAACTCCAGCTCGACACGCCCGCCCTTTGCAGCCCAGCGGACTTTCACCGGCAGGCGGAATGCCGAGTAGAGCGCGTCAGTGGTCTCGTCCATCAGTTCTTGCCCGACCGGCATGGCTGCCGGTTCGCGATGGCGCTGGCCGCCGGCGTTCTCCTTCTTGACCAGCTCTTCGGTCTGCCGCACCGACAATCCCTTTTTAGCCACGCGTTTGGCCAGCCGCTTAAGGACCTGTCGATCGGGTAACGCCAGCAGCGCCCTGCCGTGGCCTTCGGACAGCGACCCCTTCTCGATCAACAACTGGACTTCATCGGGAAGGTCGAGCAGCCGCATGGTGTTGGCGACGGCTGAGCGCGAACGGCCGAGCTTGCCCGCCAGCTCTTCCTGCGTTGAGCCGAAGTCCTCCTGCAGAATCGCGTAGGCGCGAGCTGTATCGATGGGGTTCAGGTCTTCACGGCTAAGGTTCTCTATCAACGCCAGTTCGAGCGACTCGGCATCGCCAGCCTGCCGGATGATAGCCGGTATTTTTTCCAGGCCGGCCTGCTGTGCCGCCCGCCACCGCCGCTCGCCGGCCACCAGCTCAAAGCCTTCACCCCGGCGCCGGACTACTACCGGCTGCACGAGGCCGACCGCGGCGATCGACTCAGCGAGTTCGGCCAGAGCCTCATCATCAAAGACTGTCCGAGGCTGCTTGGGATTACCCGAAATTTGACTAACAGGCAATAATTGGTACGAAGAATCGGCAGGCCCCTGGCCGGCGGTCTCGGAACTCTTTTGAGACAATGTACTATCCTTGGTATCTCCGATGAGGGCCGACAGTCCACGCCCCAGGCCCTTGCCGCCTTTGGAATTACTCACGCTCAACCACCTCCGTAGCCAGGTCGAAGTAAGCGTCAGAGCCGGCGCAAGTGGGATCGTAGTGCGAGATCGGCATACCAAAACTCGGCGCTTCACTCAACCGCACATTGCGCGGGATGACGGTTCGGTAGGTCAGTTCTGGAAAATGGGTCCGCACTTCCTGCACTACCTGGGTAGACAGGCGGGTGCGGGGGTCGTACATGGTCATCAGCAGCCCTGCTACCTGAAGCCGGGGGTTAAGCGAGGCGCGGATTGCCTCGACGGTCTCGATCAGCTGGCCCAGGCCCTCGAGCGCGTAGTACTCGCACTGGACCGGTACGATTATCTTGTCGGAAGCGACCATGGCATTGAGTGTCAGCAGGCCGAGCGAGGGCGGGCAATCGATGAAGATGTAATCGAAGCTGTCTTTCAGGGAGGAAAGCGCGTCGGCCAGGATGTGCTCGCGGCGCTCGCGCGCCGGAAGCTCGACGGCGGTTCCAGCAAGGTCGCGGGTAGACGGTATAAGAAAGAGGTTTTGAATGCTGGTCTTGATGACTGCGGCGGCGGCGGGCGCATCACCGGAAAAAACGTCATAAGAGGTGAAGCCCTCGATGTCGTAGAGGCCGAGTCCGTGCGTAGCATTGCACTGAGGGTCGATATCGATGACCAGGACCGTGGCGCCGGCTTCGGCCAGGCAGACCGCGGTGTTGACACAGGTTGTGGTCTTGCCCACGCCGCCCTTCTGATTTGCTACAACGTAGGTTTTTCCCAAGATACCCGTCCGAAATGAGGATGAACAACCCGACTGTCGCAGGAATTCTAACAGATGGTCCGGACGGAGACCAGAAATAACGTCTCGACTGATTAATTATGCGTGCTGTACGTGGCGAAGATTTACGCCCTAGGGACGTAACGGCCGTTTTTTAGCCATGCCGGGACGGCGTGGGAACCGGTCGGGCGTGGGAGAAGTCTTGGTAAAGACCCAGAGGTGAAGATTGGCGGCTTCCGGATAAGGCCGGACAGATTTGAAAGATTCCAGCCGGCCGCCAAGCAGGGCAGCGACAGCTGTAGCCGTCTCCTCATCGCCATCTTCGCGGGCGCCGCGCTGTAATAGAGCCGAGCCATCCGGCCTGATCAGCGGCATCACATATTCAATCACCACGGCGAAGGGGCCGACGGCACGGGCCAGGGCCAGATCGAAATGGTCACGTAACGAAGAGCGCCCGGCATCCTCGGCGCGGCTGTTCAGAACGGTAACATTCTTGAGCCCCAAATCGCTGGCGGCAGTAGCGATGAATTCACATTTCCTGGAAACAGACTCAATCAGCGTGAACTTTTTTTTCGGAGCGGCAATTGCAAGCGGCAGCCCGGGAAATCCGGCGCCGCTGCCGACATCGACGATCTCTGTAGCGGCCTGAAAAGCAGGTTCATTTATAAGATTAAGGCTGTCGCGGAAATGTAGGTTGACGATGCCGGATTCGCTGCGCACTGTGGTCAGATTTCTGTCGTTTGCAAAGCTGAGGAGATCCAGCAGCCGCTCCAGTGGATCGATGGCGTCCTGCGAAAGCGTAAAGTCCGATATGAGATCGTCTTGCCAGCTCATTGCTCTTGCGCGTGCAGGTAAATCGAGAGCACCGAGATATCCGCGGGTGAGACACCGGCTATCCTCGAGGCCTGGCCGAGGGACGCGGGCCGAATGCGGGACAACTTCTCGCGGGCCTCGATTGTGAGTCCCTCGAGGTCGCTGAAACAGAAATCTTCTGGGATTGCCGTGCTTTCGCGCCGCAGCTGACTCTCGACGTGTTCCAGCTGTCGGATGATATAACCCTCGTATTTTATCTCGATGTCGGCTCGCTGAATCATATCGGGATCCGGAGAAGCGGGGAGAGCACCATCAAGAAATGCATCAAGATCCGCTAAAGTAAGCTCGGGACGTTTCAAAAGCTGAAAAGCGGACTGGTTCTCGGAAATCGTGGCGCTTCCACGGCTGAGAAGAAAATCGTTGATTTCAGCTGAGGGATGTACCGGCAGCGTACGCAAGCGCGAGAGAAGATCATCAAGTTCGGAGCGCTGGGCAGAGAGTAGCTGAAACTCGCGGTCATTTACGAGACCCAGGCGATGGCCGATAGGGGCGAGACGGTCGTGCGCATTATCATGACGCAGGAGCAGCCGGAATTCAGACCGGGACGTGAACATGCGATAGGGCTCATCTACGCCCTTGGTCGCCAGGTCATCGATCAGAACACCGATGTAAGCCTGAGTGCGATTGAGGACCAGCGGCTCCTCGCCTTTGATTGCCAGCGCGGCATTGATACCCGCCAACAGGCCCTGCGCCGCCGCTTCCTCATAACCGCTGGTGCCATTGATCTGGCCGGCCAGGAAAAGGCGGGAAATCGGCTTAGTCTCCAGACTGAGCTTCAATTGTTCCGGGATGATGTAGTCGTATTCGACGGCGTAACCCGGCCGCATTAGACGCGCGCTTTCGAGGCCAGGTGTGGCGCGGATGATTTTCTCCTGAATCCTCACCGGGAGACTAGTAGTCAGGCCCTGCAAATACATCTCGGTAGTATGGATGCCCTCGGGTTCGACGAAGACCGGATGACGGTCACGGTCCGGGAAGTTCATCACCTTGCGATCGATAGAGGGGCAGTAGCGAGGACCCTTGCCAGTCACGGAACCCGTCTTGATCGGTGACAGGTGAAGATATTTGCGTATGACATCGTGGGTAGCTTCATTGGTGTACGTCAGATAGCAGGGGACTTGTTCCAGGCCATTGGGGTCGGAGAAGGGTGAGAAAGTGGGTGGCGGCGTGTCTCCGGGCTCAAGACGCATACGATCGGGATTGATGGAGCGGGCGTCGATTCTGGGAGGCGTTGCTGACTGAAAACGGCCTAGCCGCAGCGAGTTCGCTTCAAGACTCTTTGATATCTCCAGGGCCGGCGGCTCCCCCATGCGGCCTGCCGGGAAGCGTAGATCTCCGACGACGATAATTCCCCGCAGGAAGGTGCCGCAGGCAAGCACCACCGCTGAAGCCTTGATTTTGCTGCCATCCGTGAGCCTGACGCCGACGATTGTTTCACGTGAAACATCGATGGCGCCTACCACTCCTTCGAGGACCCGAAGATTGGGCTCGGCTCCGAGCGCCGCCTTCATGTTGTCCTCATAGAGCTTCTTGTCCGTCTGCGCCCGCAAGGCCCTAAC
>Ga0172371_10005971_pt1 | contig 17902 bp, 17 predicted proteins | sample Lak12m_FD_114543 | JGI IMG/M metagenome (GOLD analysis project Ga0172371, IMG submission 114543) | Freshwater microbial communities from Kabuno Bay, South-Kivu, Congo - kab_022012_12m | ecosystem: Environmental > Aquatic > Freshwater > Lake | place: Democratic Republic of the Congo: South-Kivu...
CGGGGAAGAAAAACTACAACTGGCTTTCAATCCCGCTTTTCTAATAGAAGGTCTTTCTACAATAAATGAAGAAAAAATAATATTCAATATTGTCGAACCTTTAAAACCTGTTTTGATAAAACCGGAAAAAAATGAAAGTCTGATATACTTGCTTATGCCCATAAGAATTTCATAATAATTTATCATTTAAAAAACCCGATAAATAATTAGATTTCATTACCAAAAGCACTTATATGCAAACATGAAACATACCATTAAAACAAAAAAAAAGAATATTTTTATTATAGGTGCAGGGAGACTTGGGATAACGCTGGCAGCAGTTTTTGCAACCAAACAGGCACAGGACTTTAAGGTCAGATATATAATGTCCCACTCAGACAAATCACTTATAAAAGCTAAAAAAATAATAGGCAAGCATGGAGAAAAAATAATATTTACAAAGAATATAGCGGAGGGAATTAAAGACTGCAGCATTATTTTTATATGCACACCTGATGATGAGATAAAAAAAGTCTGTGACAGCATCTCAAAAAATGCCGGGCTAAATCTTGAGGGTAAATATTTTATACACTTCAGTGGATCGAAACGATTGGAAGTTTTAAAAAGTGCCAAAAATTCAGGGGCCCATATAGCTTCTATACATCCTATGAAATCTTTTGCTTCAATAGAGGACTCCATAAGAACAATAGGCGGGACGGTATACGGCATAACTTTTGAAAAAACACATCTTTCCCGGGAATCTGTAGAAACCGGAAATCTTATTAAAAACATAGTAGACTCTCTTGGCGGAACAGCAATTGAGGTAAAGAATGAAGATAAAGCATTATATCATGCAGCTGCGTGTGTGGCTTCCAATTACTTAGTGAGCCTGGTAGATTACGCTGTCGGGATAAATGAAAAAATTGGTATAAGACCGGAAGATTCTCTCAAAGGTTTAATAGGGTTGATTGAGAGTACAATTAATAATATAAAAAAACTCGGTACAAAAAAGGCGTTAACCGGACCAATTGCAAGGGGTGATACCGGTACCATAAAAGAACATCTTGACAGTTTTAAAAAGAATTTTGAAAAGAATGATTATTTGTTGTATAAAGTATTGGGGGTTGCTACCAGTAAAATCGCTTATAAAAATAAATGGATAAACAAGAAAACCTTCGAAGAGTTTAATGCAATCTTTATGGATAATTAATAGGTTTGGATCGTTTATAAATTTTTTAGAATAAAATGGAAATAATAAAAAAAACAGAGCATATGATTCTTACCTCTAAGTTATTAAAATCAGAAGGGGAAAAAATTGGGTTTGTGCCCACAATGGGTTATTTACACAATGGCCACGCAAGCCTGATAAAAAGGGCAAAAGCAGAGTGTTCAAAAGTTATAGTAAGTATATTTGTAAACCCGATACAGTTTGGACCAAAAGAGGATTTTGCAAGGTATCCAAGGAATTTCAAAAGAGACTGCAGTTTTTCTGAAAAAGCAGGAGTTGACTACATTTTTTTTCCATCGGTGAATGAAATGTATGAAAAAGAATTCAAAACTTTTGTTGAAGTTCAGGATCTTGCTGATGTGATGTGTGGGAAAGAAAGACCGGGACATTTTAGGGGTGTATGCACAGTGGTGCTGAAGTTTTTTAATATAATAGGACCAAGTATTGCATATTTTGGTCAAAAGGATTATCAGCAATTTGTTATTATAAGAAAAATGACAAAAGATTTGAATGTCTCCATAGAGATAGCGGGATGTCCGACAGTAAGAGAAGAAGATGGACTTGCAATCAGCTCCCGTAACAAATATCTGTCACCCGATGAGAGGGAAAATGCGGTTGTTTTGTTTCAAAGCTTAAAGCTTGCAGAAGAGCTTATTATAAGTGGACAGAAAAACCTTGAAATTGTAAAGAAAGCTGCCCTTAAAAAATTGAAAGGTAACTCATTTGTTTCCAAAATAGACTATTTTGATTTTAGAGATAAAGATATGCTTTACGAGGTTAAACAAATTGATCAAAGAGCAGCAAGGATTTTAATTGCGTCGGCAATCTGGATAGGTAAAACAAGACTGATAGACAATATACTTTTAAGAGATAATTTTTCAAAGCCAATAATAAGATAAAAAATATGGAAGGAAGACAATAATGTTGATAAATATGTTAAAAAGTAAAATTCACAGAGCTACGGTAACGGATTCAAAAATCCATTATGCAGGGAGCATTACGATTGATAAAGCACTAATGGAACATGCGAAAATCATTCCTTTCGAGAAAGTCATGGTTGTCAGCCTTGATAGTGGTGAAAGGCTTGAAACTTATGTGATCGAAGGTAAAAAGGGGAGCGGAGAAGTATGCACAAATGGAGCCGCAGCAAGAAAAATTTTAAAAGGAGATAAGATAATTATCCTGTCTTTTGCAATCATAAATGAAGCTGAAGCAGAGAATTTTAAACCTGTCATCGTACATGTAAATGAAAAAAACAGAATTTCAGGAGAAGAGACTAAAACCGAAAGAAACGACGAGTGCTGATGAAACCCCGAAAGTTGGTAAGTATTGTAATTTTTATCACTATTTCTTCAGCTTTTTCATTGTCCTGCCAGAACCAAAGCTTAACAACCGGTGGCAATACGGAAACTGTGGTATCAAATTCTCAGGAGAAAGATGACCAATTTTATTTTTTTGATTATACAAAAATAATAATAGATAACACACAATCAATAGATATGAAAATAAAAAACAGCAATATATATACTGATATTTATGGGGACCTTATGATTCTTGGAGAAATTGTAAATTCTTCGGCAGCAAATAAAACAGACCTTGAGGTTACATTTAATTTTTATGACAAACTTGACAACCTGATCGACTCCAGGGCACAGGAAGCATTTATAAACTACTTGAAAATTGGCGGAGTTTTACCTTTTATTTATAATTATGAAGAAAAAAATAAATATATTGATATAGCCAAAATAAAAATTGGTATTAATTATAAAAATTATAACAAGGAACTTATTGGAAATCCTGTTGTCGTTAGTGAGGATTTTTATTATAAAAAGAATATTTTGAAAATAGAGGGAAAAGTTATTAATTTAGGTCAAAACAAAATAGAGGATCTAAAACTGCTTGCAACTTTTTATAATAATAAAAACCAGGTGGTATTTGTAAGGAAATGCAATTATTTGAAAAACATCCTTTTGCCGCTGGAAGAGGAAAATTTCAATTTGGATGTTTTAATGGACGAATATATACAACTTTTCACTCATTATGAGATAGAAGCCTTTTTTAAGGACTCCCTGAAGACTTAAGCCATCAAGCATATTAGAATGCTTTTCTTATTTGTATTATAATTTGTAATTGTTTTAGAAAGATTTTACAATTAAACATTCTAAGAATTTGAAAAGAAAAAGAGACATGAAAAAAAGAATATTAACTTTAAAAGTTTTAAAAAAGCTGGCAATACTTCTAATTATTATTATTTCAGCTTCAATACTATTTGCATGCAAAATTTTTAACCAGGAGCCAAGTGAAGACAATACCGGGAACGTGACCGAAACAACTGCGGCGCAGGACCAGCAACAACAAAGTGATGTAATAAATTCAATAGAAATAAATATATGGGACAGTGTTGAACCCAAAGAAAGAATTGCTCTTATGGGTAGCATTGAAGATTTTATGGGTTTTAATTCAACCGTTATAATTAATTCAAGACATTTTAGAAGCGACGAAGAATTGCTGGACCAATTTGAAGCTGCAAGTCTTGCAGGTTCAGGACCGGAGATATTATTGTCAAAAATAGAAGCGGCACAAAGGCTTGCCGCTTCCAGTGTAATAAGACCAATTGAAAGCGAAATAGACTACGCAAGCATTGTTTCAGGGTTAAATGAAATATCTTCATTTAATGGTGAAAATTATGTTATACCATTCAGGGCCATGAATTTTTTAATGCTTTTTTATAATAAGGATCTTGTTAGTGCGGTTCCAAATGATTTTGACTCATTAATTGAATACTGCAAGGAAGTAAATAAGCCAAAAGAACAGATTTACGGGTTTTTATTAAATTCCAGGGAACCCGACTGGATCATACCGTTTATTGGAGGTTATCAAGATTGGATCATTGATTATAATACTAATTCAATAACTTTAGATTCTGAAGCTATGATTAAAACGCTGGAATTTTTGGTCAAAATTTTTAATGAAGATAAAATACAGCCTTTTGATATTGAATACGAAGAGATTAATAATTCTTTCAAGAGTGGCAATACCCATATGATCATAAACGGAAGTTGGGCGATAGATGAATATTTAGAAGCAAAGTTAAATTTTGGTGTAGCAAAAATACCTATAGTTTGGGAAGGATTTAAAAACCCAACTCCAATTATTGATGGGATAGGATTTATGTTAAATGCAAACTACTATGGGAAGAACCTTGAAGCGGCAAAAAAATTAATAGAATATTTAATGTCTGAGGATGTCCAGACAAACTGGAATCTTTCAACTCAAACAATTTCTGTTTTAAAAAATGCGGACTCTACATTGCAAGCGAAAGATAATCCTATATTAAAGGGTGCGATAGATCAGGAAAAAATCTGTAGAGGAAAACCTAACGAAGATGTAATTAGAGTAATAAGGGATGCAATACGCATTAACTTTGAAAATGTAATAAAAGGAATTATAACTCCACAGGAAGCAGTTTTAAAAATGCAGGAAGATGCCATAAAATTAATGTCAGGCAATCTTAAGGTCGAAGAAATAACCCAGGATTCATCGATTAATACTGATACTGGGTCCACTGAATGAAACAGCAAATAAATAAGGGGTTGTTTGTCCGGCAAGCAATTGTTCTGAGAATTTTTTACGAGAACAATCGGGGTTATTTAATCAAAGGAGAAGGCTAACTATGAGCAGGTTTTATATGGAAGACAAAAGCGGTACCAGGTCATTTTTTTTAAGAAGTATTGTAATTATACTGGTAGCATTATTATTTTTCTTTGTTGGGTCATTATTTTCATTAGGTGCACTGTCAGTAATTTATAAAACCACACCAATAGAGCTTTTAAAAGGAAATATTTCCGGTAAAACATCTTTAGATCTTCAGGGAAAAAAAGAAAGCAAATCTGGTGCATTATATTCATTCGATGAAGAAGTCAATATGGTTGCCGAAGAAGTGCTGCCATCAGTGGTTAACATAAGAGTTACGGTAACCCGAAAAGACATATTTGGCAACAAACAAGAAATTGAAGGTGTAGGTTCCGGAATAATTTATAAAGAGGACGGTTATATAATTACAAACAATCATGTGGTTGGGGAAGCTACTGAAATTATTGTGACTCTGGCAGACGGAAAAGAATTCCCTGCAGAACTTGTAGGGGCTGATGCAAATACAGACATTGCAGTGATAAAAATAGATGCAAAAGGATTGAAACCTGCTGCTTTTACATCAATTGAAAATGTAAAAATTGGTCAAATTGCAATAGCTCTAGGAAGCCCTTTTGGTTTGCAGAAATCTGTTACTCTGGGTGTAATAAGTGCGCTTGAGAGGGACATACCTGCTCTAGGAGGTACGATTCCAATGGTTGGTCTGTTACAGACAGATGCAACAATTAATCCCGGGAACAGCGGCGGACCGCTGGTAAATTCTGACGGACAAGTGATGGGGATAAATACCATAATTTTTTCGACATCAGGATCAAGTTCAGGAGTAGGGTTTGCAATTCCAAGCGATATCGCGGTAAATATAGCGCGCCAGATCATTAAATTCGGTAAAGCCAGAATTCCTTTTATGGGAATAGAAATGGGTGTAAACAATACAGAAATAAAAGGTGTTTATATAGATAAAGTTACAAAGGGATATCCGGCAGAAAAAGCAGGGCTGGCTGCAGGAGACATAATTACTGAATTTGGAGGAGTAAAAGTCGAAACCTCATATCAATTGCTTGCAAAAATTTTAATTTATAATGTTGGCGATAAAATCGAATTAGTAATTTACAGGGACGGAAGTTATTTGAGCCTAACAGTTATTCTTGTTGAAAAACCGGAAATATTGCCAAACCAGTAACAAAATAGCTCTCAGGCAGATTCTAATTGAAAATAGAGGACATTTTGGAAGAAAATCAAGGTCAGGAAAAAGCAAAAAAAATAATAGACGATGTTATCCTTGTTGAAAAATCTAAAAAGGGTGATAAAGCTGCTTTTGAAGGACTCGTTAAGTTATACTCAAATTATGTATATACGAATGCTTTTTTTATTTTGAGAGATTCACAGGAGGCAGAAGACGTAAGCCAGGAAGTATTCGTTAAAGTCTATCTTTCCATAAAGAATTTCAGGGGACTCTCAAGTTTTAAAACCTGGATAAGAAAACTGACGGTAAATACCTGCATAGACAAGCTAAGAGTTAAGACTAAAACTTTTGATAAAAAATTAAGTCTGGAATCCTTCGAAGAAAACTATGAGTATATTTTTACAAATTTAAATCATAATATTGAAAAAAACTTCTTTACAAGAGAAACAGTAAAAGAAGTATTAAATATAATAATGAGCCTAGACGAAAGCTATAGGGTTCCTCTAATCCTGAGGGATCTACAGGATTACAGTTACAGGGAAATATCAGTTCTTATAAAAAAACCTATCGGAACGGTAAAAACGAATATCCACAGGGCAAGAAGAATTATTAAGGAAAAGCTCAAATATGAAAAAGGAAAAAAGTAATTTTAAGCTTAATGTAAAGAAATTGAAACAAAATGCTGTTTTTATAATCTATATTATTAATAGATAATTAATAAATATTATAACACCGTAGGTTCTTTCTAGATAGTATTTAAAAATACGGTTAATACGTAAAAAGACAGAAGTTTAAGTTTATGGATAATTTAAATAAATATTTAAAAATTGCAAAAAATGTGGTCATTAAACCAGAAGAAAGCAATATAGAAGACAAGATTATTAACAGGCTCACAACAGTAAGCGAAAATGATAAAAACATGCTGGATGAAAGTTTTTTGGATTATGTTAAGAAAAGCAATTCCCGGCTTTATTTGTTTGCCGAAAAAATCAGAAACAATCCGGGAAAAGTGACCGCAATGTTTGTCTTTATTTTCCTTATAGCCGGTTTTTTTATGCTCTTGTCAAAAAACGGCAACAGTAAACGAGACCAAAAATGATATTTTTTTAAAATATTATTTTTTTATTCTATCTTCTTCTAAAAATCAGAGCAATAATCAATAAAAATATAATTATAAACCAGAACCACGGATTCATGAGCAGGTCCCTAATAGGGTGATAGGGGATTTTACCGAATAATGTTTTTAACGTTAACTCCAGCCACTCATATATTTTATCCCATAAGAACCTAATATTCTCAGAACTGAAAAAATTTTTCAGATTGCCTATCAGTTTTTCCATTTAAAAATATAATTATTTTTATAAATACATTTATCTTTAAAATTATTTTTACAAATTAAAAAATAATTTAATAAATTTTAAAAAATAATTACAAAATCATCGAATATATAATAGAATACTATTAGGTTCTATTATAGATTAAATTCTTTATTTATAAAAGAATACAAGCCTTTCTGATGATAAAAACTAAAATATCATTAAAAATCCATCAAAAATCTTTATCATTTTATTAAAAAATAATTAAAGAAAGGGAGGGGTGAGGTTTGAGTTACTTTAAACTTAAAGAAAGAAATACTTCAGTCAGGACAGAAATTGTTGCAGGCATTACGACTTTCATGACAATGGCCTACATAATTTTTGTAAATCCTGCAATTCTGTCAAGCGGTGGCCAGACAGGGATACCTTTTGAAGCAGCAGTAGTGGCAACATGTCTTGGCGCAGGAGTAATGAGCATATTGATGGGACTTGTTTCCAATACGCCATTTGCCCTGGCATCCGGGATGGGTATAAATGCCGTGGTAACTTTTACTATAATTTTTGGTCTTGGTCTTAGCTGGCAGCAGGCTATGGGTATAATCGTAATAGAAGGCTTGCTTGTATTGATAATGGTTCTTACAAAATTGCGAATGATACTAATGAATGCAATTCCAATGGGCCTAAAGTATGCGATAGGTGTGGGAATAGGATTATTTATTGCATTTATAGGTGCACAGGAGGGCGGTTTTGTCGATATAGATCCTGTTACTGCGGTAAAACTTGGAAACTTTACGGCGAATTACACATGGCTCGCAGCCTTTGGACTCATACTAACCATAATACTTGTTGCTTTCAGAGTAAAAGGCGGGATACTTATAGGTATTGCTGGAACTACAATTGTGGGAATGATTTTCAGGATAATCCCTTTGCCAACACAAATAGTCAGTATGCCTAATGCCGCCAGTTTTTCAACTTTTTTCAAAGCTGATGTTATAGGTGCCATATGGAGCAAGGGAATGGTTAATGTTGCTGCAATCATAATGATTTTTGCACTATTCATGTCAGACTTTTTTGATACCATGGGAACGGTAATCGGGGTTGGAGAAGAAGCAAAATTGCTGGATGATAAGGGAAATCTTCCGGCATTAAGAAGAGTTCTTCTGATAGATTCTGTCGCAGCGATTGTCGGCGGTGCCTTTGGAGCGAGCTCCATCACAACTTATATTGAAAGCGCTTCAGGCGTTTCAGAAGGGGGAAGGACCGGATTGATGCCCACTACTACGGGTGTTCTTTTCCTGATTTCAATATTCTTTGCCCCTCTGATTGCAGTAGTGGGCGGAGGCGTTATGATTGCGGAAGGAGTATACAAGTATCCTGTAACAGCAGCAGCGTTAATCGTTGTTGGATTCTTGATGATGAGCGTAATTTCAAAGATTGATTTTAAAGATTTTGAAATAGGCATTCCTGCATTTTTAACAATTATATTAATGCCTTTTACCTACAACATCTCATATGGCATAGGATTTGGTTTTATAAGCTATACATTGATAAAACTTTTCAGAGGTAAAGGTAAACAGCTCCACCCGTTAATGATAATAGCAAGTGCTTTGTTTGTGATAGCTTTTGTAGCCCAGGTGTTGGCAACGCGATTTGCCGGAAAATAAATAATGGAATTTTAACTATAAGCAATGAATATAAAAAGGCCCGTAATATGGGAAAAGCTGTGATAACTGGATCAAAACTTGAACTTTTTATTTTTAAAAAGATCAATGCAAACAGATACAATTGAGCTGTCATAAAGGATTCCCTTGTTTTTAGAGATTTCTTTTAATGCTTTATCCAAGCCGACTGCCGGCCTGTAAGGTCTATGAGAAGACATCGCTTCTATGGTATCTGCAATTGCTAAAATCTTGGCTTCTATTAAAATATCCTTGTCTTTCAATCTATACGGATAGCCTGAACCATCTATTCTTTCATGATGTTGAAGTATTGTTTTAGCAATTGGCCAGGGGAATTCTATATTTTTTAAAATATCATAACCCTCCTTGCTATGTGATTGGATAAGCATCATTTCTGCCTTAGACAGGTATGCGGGTTTACTGAGTATAGAAAGCGGGATACACATTTTTCCTATATCATGCAGTATTGATGTAAGATAGATTCCTTCGGTCATATTTGCATCTAACTTCATTTCTTTAGCTATTGCTTTTGTCAACGCAGCAACTCTTTTTTGATGTCCGGCAGTATAAGAATCTCTTCTCTCGCTTATAAGTGCAATTGAATCAATAGTTTCATACAAAGATCTTTTGGTGTTAATATAGTTTCTTTCCAGCTCTTTTTCATATCTGATACTTTTAACTCCTATGGCAATATCATTTGCGACTTCCTTTAAAAATTTAGTTTCCTGATTCTTAAATAAATTTTCTATTCCCGAATAAACATTTAAATTTCCGATTATTTTTTTATTACAAATTAAGGGGACCTGGGCCATCGCTTTATAATTTCTATATAATATATTACTTCTCCAGGGTTTGAAAATAGAGTCAGCGGCAATATCATTTACAATTAAAATTTTATCTGTATCTTTTGTCAAAATGACAGGGGTTTCTATTTGCCTTGAATTACCATTTTCTTTTCCTGCGAACGCTGCACAGTTAATTTTATTTTTTTCCGTATTAAAAAGATCTATCGAAATAAAATTAAATTCGCCTGTTTTTATTAAAATATCGCATACTTTTTGATAAAGAACACTTTCTTTTTTTACATGCAGTAGTAAATGATTTATTTTACTTATAGCATCTTTTAAGGTATTTAATCTCCTGATTTCCTCATTTTTTGATGATATTTCGTAAAGTTTTTTTACTTTTAAAGAATTGTTCATTTTAATCTAAAATAAAAGAAAATTATTATTAATACTTAAAAATTCTTAACATATATTACTTTTGTACATAATATTTATTTAAAAAGTTTGTATAAACTACTTATTTAATACCATAAAATATAAAATTTGTCAAAATCATCTATATAATACTATGATATAAATGTTTGATTTAATTGTAAACTTTATATATAATGATATATTAAGTAGTTAATAATATATTAATCAGCAGTATTAAATCTATGAAAAATAGTAAAAAAACTAAAGAGCTTTCAGAGGAATTCGGTATAAAAAAAGTAAATAGTATAAGTGATCTTGAAACGGAAATAATGAAAATAATGTGGACCATTGATCAAGCTACTGTGCGGGAAGTCCATGAGTTAATGTTGAAAAAAGAAATGGGAGAAAAAGATTCAGGTTTTATACCATACACAACAGTAATGGCCACTATGGGCACACTTGCGGACAAAGGTCTATTGAAACAGGACAAAAGCAATAAAACATTTGTTTATACCGCTGCAATTAACAGCAGGTCACTTTCGAGAGATATTATAGGTTCCGTTGCTGAAAAGCTGCTTGACAAGTCATCAAAAGAACTTATTTATAAATTTCTCTCTGCAGTCGAAGACGTTCCTGTAGAAAAAATAAATAAGTTGTTGGATGAACTTAAAACAAAAAATAAAAAATAAAGTTTAGCGGGAATATTTATGTTTTTCCTGAATATACTTGTACATTATTTATTGCCTATAATTTACGACAGCTTTATAGCATTAATGCTTGTGGGGTTTTTTTTATTTATTTTCAGGATAAAAGATCCGAATATAAGGATTTTGTTTTTTTTCCTGCCTTTGGTAAAACCTTTCATCATAATCATTGAAAGGGTGGATGTAAATAAAATTTACTTTCAATATTACAAAAGTACATTAGGTTTTAGGCTTCCAGATCCTCTTAGTATTATTGAATTTGATAAAGGTTCTAAATTAGATATGGTCTTTGCTTCAAATGCCGATTACATAATTGGCATCTCCATCCTGGCCGTTATACTGATTTTTTTAATCATTAGGTGGGTAAGTCTGGCGCTTTTCTACAGGAGGCTCGCATATGAAGAGAAAGTCGGAAAAAAGGAAGTTCCGGATATTTATAAAATAATAGGTAATTTCACGGCCAAAATAAAAACCGTTTCTCCTGATGTGAGCCTTACCCATAGAACTTATATCTCCCCGTTTATTGTAGGTCTTAGAAGATTTACATTGGTCCTGTCTCCAAAGCTGTTTGACCGTTTAAGTGATAGTGAAAAGGAAACGCTTATCCAGCATGAGTTATGCCATATCAAAAGAAGAGACAACCTGATTGGCTGGGTAGCACTTATCATCAAGGATCTGAGTTTTTTCAATCCTTTTGCTTATATCGCATACTACCTTATAAGATCAGAGCAGGAAAAGGCAAGCGACCAGCTAGTCGTCAGGTATTCAGAAAAATCTGCAGGCAATATTGCAGAGGATATTTTGAATTCAATATTAAAACTGAAACTTACTATAGAACCAACCAGTCATTTAATACCTGCTGCAAGTTCAACACTTTCTTTTTCCAGAATATTCAGCCAGAGAAGACTGGAAAACAGGGTTCATTCAATCACAAATACTAATCCTGACAGAATATACAGTAAAATATTTCCAAAGATTTTTATGATTATACTTTTTATTTTACTTCTTTTTATTCAGACTGTAATTACTTTTAAAACAGGTAATTTAATTTTTGTCTTAAGATAATTTTCTTCTTTATAATTTATTAAAAAATCATAGGCAAGATATATAGTAAGGGTTGCTCTTATTGCAAAATAATTAAAGAAATATTAAAGAAGGGAGGTAAAAAATGATTCCAATCAATAAAACAAAAAAGCTCTGGAACAAAGACAAGGAGTTTAAAACGTTGCGTTATGATGTCAGTCCCATGTGCTGCTGGTATTGGTGTATAATTTTTGGATGGGATTGGTAAAATGAAGTTTTTCTCAAGCAAATATAATTACTTCTATAAAATAAATTCAGAATATTCAATCATGAATAACTTCCTGACTGGAGCTCTGGATATTATAGATAACAATACTATGAATAAATTGCCTGGGAATGAACTGGATCTGAATAAAAATTCAGAAAAATACCCTCTCTCTGCTCTAATTGAGAGAGGGTATTTCTATAAGGAACCTGATGCCGAAGGCAAGCTTTTTAAAGAATTATTTAAAAATTTTAAAGTAAAATTGAAAAACAGGCCTGTTAAATTCGTATTTTGCCCGACTTTTATCTGCAACCTGAAATGCTCTTATTGTTTTGAAAAAGAACTTGCTAAAAAATCAGATAAATTTATGAATGAAGAGGTTTTTGATTATGCTTTAAATACTATTAAAGAAATACCTAAAAATAATGGCAAAAAAGTCAGTGCAATAGAACTTTTTGGGGGCGAACCTCTGCTTGCAAAAACAAAAAAAATGGTTGGAAAGATTCTGGAATTCGGAAGTGAACAAAATATAAAGATTACAATCATTACCAACGGTGTTATGGCAAAGGAATTCATTGATATTTTAAAACCTGTAAAATCAAATGTAGAAATGCTGCAGATCACCCTTGACGGACCTGATTTTATACATGACAAAAGAAGGAAATTTTATTCGGGAAAAGGCAGTTTCAAAAACATAACTGAAAGCATTAACTCACTTGTTGTAAACGGGATCAATGTAAATGCCAGGGTTAATGTCGATATGGAAAACATAGAATACCTGCCTCACCTTTATGAATATATAGATAAGATGAAATGGTTCGAATATACCAATTTTAAGATACAACCTTCAAAGGTCGAGGACCACAGCAGTTTGGAGCATAATTACCCTGTAGTTTCTGACTATATGCTTCTCGAAAAATTAATTGAGGTCTATGACAAATACCCGCACCTGGAAAAAGCTTTTAGATTCTATATGTTTAAGCCGCTAAGACATATTCTTGATATTCTAAATGGTGCCGAAAATGTTACACCAAGATATTTTAATTGTGAAAGTAATTTGGTCGAGTTATACATATTATGCCCGGACGGTTATATTTATACCTGCCCGGAGTCTATAGGTATTACTGATACTGCCATCGGTAAGTTCTATCCGAATATAATTTTTTTTGAAGATAAAATAAAAATGTGGTCCGAAAGGAACATAACAAATTTAAGCAAATGTCAGAAATGTAAATTTTCACCAATTTGCGGAGGAGGTTGCCCTTATTCATCTATTTTAATGCATAAAAATAGCCTGCACCCGGTTTGTGAAAATTTCCAGGAAGTTCTTGACACTTTTTTTAAACATAGAGGAGAAAAAATACTTCAAAAATTCCTTTTCTGAAAAAATGTGATAAATTATCAATTAAAAGTTGGCCGGACTTATTAACCTAAGGTTTGGGTAATGGAATTTTCACAATCTGTATTAAATATAATAAAATCTCGCAAGTCAGTAAGAAACTATGGCGAATCACCGCTGGGTGAAGCTGAAAAGATAAAAATCAATAATTTTTTAAACCTTAAGCAGCAATGTCCTTTTGGAACAGAATTAAGGCTGCAGTTTATAGATGCTTCAGATATTTATTCCGGACAGTTACAGAGGCTGGGAACATACGGTTTTATTTCGGGGGCCAAATATTTTATTGCTGGTGCTTTTAAGAAGAGTAAAGATTTAAACGAGGGTTCAAACTACATTGATTATGGATACTGCTTTGAAAGAACCATATTGTTTCTTACAGACATGGGTCTTGGCACATGTTGGCTTGGAGGAACTTTTAATAAGGGAGAATTTTCAAAAAAAATATTTGCCGGAACCGAAGAAGTAGTTCCTGCTGTAAGTCCTGTTGGTTATCCGGCAAAAAAAAGTACCACAATAGAAAAACTGTTGCGGTTGTTCGCAGGTTCGGATAAAAGAAAACCCTGGTACCAGATTTTTTTTAACGGGAATTTTGCAAGACCCCTTGAAGAAAAAGAAGCTGCCAACTACAGAGACATACTTGAAATGGTCAGGATTGCACCATCTGCATCAAACAAACAACCATGGAGGATAGTATTTCAAAAAGGTAAGAATACTTTTTATTTTTTTATCCAAAAGTCCAGATATTATCCAACAGCCTATAAAAATTTGCAGAAAATTGACCTGGGAATAGCAATGTGCCATTTTGAGCTTACCTGTATAGAGCTTGGTATTAAGGGCTGCTGGGTGGAGAACAAACCGGAAATATTGAATTTGTCTGATTTTTGCGAGTATATAATCAGCTGGAAAGAGGACAATTAAGCAGTAAACCTTGATTTCATAATTGGCAGTCTAAAATAGAGAAATAGCTTATTGTGCTTTTAAGAGCAAAGATACAGACTGTTATAGGAGCAATTAAAAAATTAAAATTATTATAGATTTTTATGCTTAATATTTGAAATAACTTCCCTGGATATCTCTTCGATAAGATCACTGTAGGGAAAAGTCTTGACGGAAGGTTTAAATCTGGGGTCAGTAAAGCCACATGTTCTATCTGCACATGACAGGCACAATGTTTTTTCAGGGGCGCACATTCCTTTGCTCCCGAATACTTCTAACCTTTCCTTAACAGTGGTTTTAAATCCTTCCATGCCTTTGCCAATCAAGTCGGGGAAACTGTTTGCATCGGGATATTTTTTGAGATAATTTTTGACTTCATTCATAGCTGCAACTGATGCCTGAGTATAGAAATTAATTTTACATATACCCAAACTTATCGCTCTTTTAAAATCATCATCTGAGATACCTGAACCACCATGCAATACCAAAGGCAATGGTACGGCATCTCTTATCTGGGCAAGCCTGTTAAAATCAAGTTCGGGTTCTCCTTTATAGAAACCATGAACATTACCAATTGCTACTGCAAGTGCATCAATTCCTGTTTCACTATAAAATCTTACGGCTTCTTCAACCTTGGTAAACAATTCTTTATTGGCAATCCCGCCTTCTTTTAAGTTTTCGCCGGCTGATTCACCGCCAATATATCCTATTTCTCCTTCCACGCTCACTCCGACACTTCTGGCGATTTTTACAATTTCTTTGGTAGTTTGGATATTTTCATCAATCGGATGTGCGCTTCCGTCATACATTACAGATGTAAATCCTGCCCTGACCGCACGTATTATTGTGGGAAAACTCAAGCCATGATCAAGATGCACACAAATGGGGATATCCACTTTTTTTGCAGCGCCAATAATTGCAGGAGCAATATCCTCAAGAGTAAAATATTTTAGATGGATTTCGGCAACTTGCAGAATGATTGGTGATTGCTGTTCCTTTGCAGCATCAACTATATAATCTATACTGGCAAGATTTGTTATGTTAAAAGCACCAACAGCATATTTATTTTGTTTTGCATTAATTAAAAGATCTTTTAAGTTTATTAATGACATGTTTCTTCTTAAATTAGTATTTGATAAATATTTTTATATAGAACTTATATTTTATATAATTTTACTGTTTTTTGTACAGATTTTTTTAAATAAGCAGGTCTTACTCAGGCTCATTTTTAACCAACAGCTCGCTTGCTGTTTTAAAATCTTCCGCCCTGACCATCAATCTGACGCCATTTATGGTTGCCTGTGCAGGGTACATACTGCCTGCATCATCAGACAGAATCCAGGATTTTATACAATTGCTTTCAAGCAAGCTCCTTAAAACCTCAGCTTCTATACGAGTACTAAAGATCTTTAATGTTGTTAAATCTTTCAATTGTTTTTATTATAATTTAATGGAATAATAAAATGTTTTAACTACAGAAATAAACATAAAAATATTTTATACTTAAATATGATAACATATTAGGCAAAACTAAATAATAAAATATATTTCATGAATAAAAATTTAAAAATTTTTAATGTTTTAATAATTTTAATTATTCTGACAATATCTTTATGTCTTATTCTTTCTTCATGTAATTCCGGATTAACTCAGACAAGCAATGAGCAATCCAACAAGGAAAATACCGGAAGCATTGAAAGAAGTAGTCAGAGAGTTGGCAGGGGAGATGGCACTTTTTCAAGTTCAGAAAGCAGTATTTCACAGGAAGGCTCAGATGAGGCTGGTGGCGGCAGTGATAATAGCGGCAATAACGGCAGCGGCAACAACATTGATAATAATAACGATGATAACAGCAATAATCAGGAAACCGGCAACGAAAATTCAAGCTCCCAGGCAAATGAGAACATCGTAACAACGGAAAATCCAACCACAGAGAGCATAGACACTGAAAATAACCAGCAAGCCTATGAAGAAGTGTATGAAAAACCGTCGGTTAAGCTAAATATAATTAATGGACCGGAATATGCTCAGGATGGTCTGATATGCTATTACTGGGTAAAAGCAGAAGTTACAGGGAACCCGGCTCCTCAGGTTGACTTTAGCAAAGATGACAGCAAAGGTTCATTAGGCGGTAAGATTGTTCAAATAAACCTGACTCAGGACGAAATATATAATCTAATATGTGATGCAGAAAATTCTGAGGGTAAAAGTTCATCATCAATTATACTAAAATGGGTTGCAGAAGATGATGTAAGCGCAAGCGATGAGACGACTTCAGAAGGATCAAATCAGCAGGAATCTTCAATAGATTACTCAAATCCCGGCAATTTCAGAATTGATGTGAATCTGACGGCACAACTTGTATCGATTTATTATAATGAAAACCTGATCAAGAGCATGAAATGTTCCGGAGGCACCGCAGAAAGTCCCACGGTTACCGGGACATTTGTAACCAGTCAAAAAATCTATTCTGCATGGATTTCAAAATTCAATATGGGAGCTTATTACTGGGTTAGATTTTATGGCTCCTATCTTTTCCATAGTGTACCTTTCGATAAAAACTGGAACATGATTGTTGAAGAAGCCAATAAAATCGGAACCCCCGCAAGTCATGGTTGTATAAGAATGACGCTGGAAGATGCAAAATGGTTTTATGAAAAACTTCCTCTTGGGATCACAGTCATTATACATTATTAATATCGTGAGTTTATTTAATCAAAATTACTCTGTCTAAACATTTCTTTTTGATTGTATGATATTGTCTTACTCTTAATACAGGTGACATTTTCCCTGAATAACTTTAGAGTGACAATATTGCTGAATAACAACATAGCTTCAAATTTTATAAGGTCAAATTTACTTGACATAATGCTATTACTTGTGTTAATCTTGCTGGTACTAATATTAATACAAATAATATACAATATAAATACATAAAAAAACCATATTAATATAAAAAAGATAACTAATCACATTAAAAACTTCAGTTGATTTTATTTTAGAAATGTCAACCAGAGTGAAAACAGGTAGATCGTAAATTAGCGATACACACTAAATATAGTTTTTAAAAAGCAGGTAAATAAAGATTTTTTAAAACTATTTACGGGATTTTTTATAAAACAGTTTTAGGTAAAATAATAATGCTAAATATTTAGGGAGGTGAGAGATAACAATTTAGCGGTCCTAAAACAAGTAAACAAAAAAGAAGAAATAAAAGGGAGAAAGTAATGAAAAAATCACTTATCTGGTTAGTGTGCGTTGTATTGGTAGTTTCCTTTGCATTCTTTGGAATAGGTTGCAAGACCACTACCGAGACAACAACCGCAGCAGAAGAAACTAC
>Ga0172371_10005972_pt1 | contig 17901 bp, 14 predicted proteins | sample Lak12m_FD_114543 | JGI IMG/M metagenome (GOLD analysis project Ga0172371, IMG submission 114543) | Freshwater microbial communities from Kabuno Bay, South-Kivu, Congo - kab_022012_12m | ecosystem: Environmental > Aquatic > Freshwater > Lake | place: Democratic Republic of the Congo: South-Kivu...
CATCTCCGCCATTATTCACCGAGACCCGCGTTGCTCCTATATTCACCAGCATGTCGGCAACCGCATCAGCTATGGTTCCTGCCACTGCGGCCATGGGGGTCAGGTCGGGGTCGCCGACGGCACGGCACGCTTCCCACATTGTCCGGCTCAGCGGATTCCGAGGCGTGTCGCGAATGAGAAGCGCCGGGGCCTTCATGTCAGCCCATCCGGCCGCGATTTGCTCGAGGAACCCGACGGCAGCATCAGCCGCGTGCAGTCCCAGGTCAGGTCGGGGCCGGCCCTCAGCGGCAGCCTCAATGAACATGCGCATGGGGCCGCATTCCACCAGGACGATGGAAGTGTCCAGGACTCGTACTGTCCGCTCCCACATGGTATCTAACCGGTTCACGCTCAAGAGGTCCTCAATGGAAGGTGCTCTCCTGCGCTTCGGCCGCACCGCGGAACTCCGTTGGGCTCAAAGGCCGCTCGAAGCAGCTAGTTCCATATCAGTTCTCGAAAGCAATCACGGATTGATTCCTTGGGTGCCCTGCTAGCTTGCTGGCAGTGTTTTCCAGAGGCACTGCTGGACAAGCCAGCAGTGGCACCCGAATGCGTCGCCTATTTGTGAACAGCTGTCCTAAGCAACGGGCTACCCTCTCACCAAGAACGGCCTGATAGCTTCTTCGTGACCACCCATTGCGCGAAAGTCCTCGAGCGTCATTGTGTACTCGATGGGGCAGATCGTCGCAGGCGTCGGAACCCATGTGAACGCGCCCGGCATTACCTTTTCGATGTCCACCATGAAATTGATCCCTCCACCGGGAAGCACGAAGGTCGCCGCACCGCCGACCGTAAGCCGGGCCTTCATGGCGTGGACGGCCCTGGTCAGTTTAATGGGATATCGCGTCACACCCGCTCGAGCGCTTCCGCCGCTTCCGCCGCAGTAAACAGCGGACACGCGAGATTCCTGGCAAGAATCCGCAAGCTCTGCGATCACCCTTTTCGCGACATCCGGTAGAGGTATTTCCTTCAGTCCACCGCCTGTCTGAACCTCAAACATCGCCGCCTTGCGGCCGGTGGTCTCAGTGATTAGAATCGTCATTCCGGGCCGGGCTACGCTCATGTCTACGGTATCAATGATGTCAGCGGGGTTTTCAATGGATGTCCCGCCCCATCCTCGGCCGTGATCGCCGAAATAACGACCGGGCGTGCTGCGTCGAAACGCCGGCCGAACACCGCTGGGACGAGCGCCGACATACACCCCGGCAGTGTGTTCGCTCATTAGGCCCGTCAGATGCGAATCCAGCACGATGACCTCGTCCGCCACATCCTTGAAGATACCGGCAAACAGACCCAGCGTGGCACTGCCGCAGCCCACCCGCATGACATCGTCCATATGGCCGTCTATGACGGGCTTCTGGCCAACTTGTATTTCAAGCTTGCTGCCGCCTTCGATCCGTAGCGTTACCTTGTTCCGGTTTGCGATGTCGGATACGAGACGAGCAGCGGTCAGCCCGGTCGCGCCCGTCAGCACATTGACCCCACCTATGGAGAGAATCTTGGAGCCGTATTCTTCGGTGGTGAGGTGTCCCACCTTCTTTTTTCGGTGGTATATCCCCGCGCCTTCTTCGCCGATGGTGACGTCCGTATCAATCTTGACCTTGATCCCGGAATAACTCAGCGGGGCCTCGGTTACTACGGTTACTACGTCCACCCCGTCCACCTTCGCCTGAACGATATGCGGAGCCGGCTTGCAGTCGGGGTAAGTGGTTCCCGCACCGATAGCCGTGATGAGCGGCTCCCGGATGATCGGGGACCAGTCGGGTCCGACAAGGTCGCGGACCTCTTCGAAGGTTTTCAGGTCTATCGTCCTCTCGAGCCGGCCCCCGCGGTTGACAAATCGGCGGCACGCGCCGGAGAACCCCTCTTTTATTTGGCAGCAGATCGGACACGCTTCACACGAGACGGCGCCTGGAACCGGGATGGATTCAGGAGACAGGGCTCCTTCAGGACATACCTTTAGACATGCGCCGCACTGGGAACAGTTGTCCCGAATCATGGCTTTTTTTTGCCGAAGGCGTATCGCGCCCAGTGGGCAGTCGGCCACACACGCGCCACAACCTTTGCATAGATCGCTGTCTACATGCATGAGTCAATCACCAGCCGATCAGATAGCTCATTGGCATCCGACCGGCACCATGTGTTCCGCGGTCTAAACCATTTTAGCCTTGCGCACCGCGGGTGGAGTGTTACGGCTTGTCCAGACCACGACCTTACCGTCTATCATGACCATGGAGACCCCCGGCGTGTCCCCGGCAGCGATGGCGGCCAGTGCGTCCTTTCCCACCGATCCCATTGGAGCGTCCATGGCGACGAGGTCTGCTTCCAGGCCTTCCTTCACGAAGCCGCGGTTCAGTCCGAACACTCTGGCCGTATTGCCTGTGGCCATACATAGAGCCTGTTCCGGTTGCACGTCGGTAAGGGATGCGGCCATGCAGATCACCCGGAGGACACCCAGCGGCACAACCCCTGTCCCGGATGGAGCGTCATTACCTATGATGAACCGGTCCAGCGCTTTGTGATCCATGCCGAGCTTCAGTGCCTCGACCAGGGCTTTGGGATTTCCGCAGTGCACCAGTTCCAGTGCGTAGGATGTTTCACGAACCAGTTTTGCGATCTCCTGCACGGAAACCGCTGTCGGGCCTCCGTTGACGTGGCTGGCTATGTGCGGGTCCGCCGCTATTACCTGATCTGCGGTTACGGTGTCGCTGCCGGGGATGGATGTTCCCCCGGTGTGCATCATCACAATCATCCCGCACTTTTTGGCCCATCGCACCATGGGAGCAGCGTCCTCGGGAAATTTCACGGACCCGAGACCGATTTCGCCTACGATCCGGACCCCTTCGCGAGCCATTTCCAAGAAGTCTTCTTCAGTGAGGCCCTTTTCGAGAATGACCGCGCCTCCAATGACCTTGGCTCCGCCTGGACGGAACGCTGAAAACGATTTGGCAGCCAAAATTGCCAGGGCCTTTGTCCCCGCGGGGTCTTTTGGCCTGCCGGGCAGGTGGACTTCCCCTGCGGAAATGATGGTGGTGACGCCGCCGTGGACTTCGCTGTCCATAAAGCCGGTCTGCTGCTGCCGCGGGGTGTAATCTCCAAGAACCGGGTGGCAATGGGAATCTATCAATCCTGGAGCTATAGTGCTCCCTGCCGCATCTATGACCGTGTCGCCGCCGCGAGCCTTCAACTCGGTCGCTTTTCCGATCTCCTGAATCCTGCCGTCCGCGATGAGGATCGCGTCGGCATCCAAAATCGGCGCTGAAATATCCCCGCTGATCAATGTCCCGATGTTTGTGATCAACGTTCCTGGCATGACTTCTCCTTTTCGGCTGACCTGACTGAAATGCCTGCTTTGAGCACTCTTTCAAGGTTTAGGGGTAAATCGTACACGCGCGCGGCCAACGCATCCGCCACGGCGTTGGCTATGGCGGGAGCGGTGGGGATGAGCGCGGGTTCGCCCACTCCTTTTGCTCCGAAGGGTCCTGTAGGTTCGGGGTCTTCCACGATGATCGCGGTTACATCCGGCATGTCCGCGCACGTGACAATGTGATAGTCCTTGAGGGATTCAGTTTGTCCCGGATGGTATTCCTCCATTAGCGCAAAGCCGATGCCCATTGCAACGCCGCTGTAGATCTGTCCCCGCACGTTATTGGGATTGATTGCTTTGCCCACGTCGTGCGCAGCCGCGACCCTCAAAACTCTCACTTCGCCGCTCAAGCAATCCACTTCGACTTCAGCCACATGGGTTGCGTACGCGTAGGCAGCGTAAGGTCTACCAGCGCCGGTTTCGGGATCCAATGGGGTCGTGTCCGGATCGAAAAACCCTTGCCACTTCAGCGGCAATCCCGTTCGGGAGGCACGTCTCGCAATGTCCGCAAATGAGACCGTTTTTCCGGGATCGGACCTGTGAGTCACTGATCCGTCCCTCAAGTCCAGTTCATCGCGATCAGCCTTGAGCATCATGGCGGCTTCGGTAAGGATCACATCACGAAGTTTCCGAGCGGCTTCCAGGACAGCGTTGCCGGAAATATACGTCTGCCGGCTTGCCGATGTTGCTCCGGCCGAAGTGGTGTACGCCGTGTCCGCAACCACCGAGCGGACCGCCTCCGGTTTCAGGCCCAGCTCTTCTGCTGCAATCTGAACCAGCACCGTTGAGGAGCCCTGGCCGATGTCCGCCGCTCCTGTGTAAACGGTGACCGAGCCGTCCCGGCCGAGTTCCACCTGAGCAGTGGACGGGTTCCGCATTCCAGTGTTGCCGATCCCGTAGGTCATCGAAGCGATTCCGACTCCTCTCCTGACAAAAGGTCGAGAGCTTTTTTTCTGGGCGAGCGCTTTTTGCCAGTGCGGGGCAACAGCATCGAGCGTTGCACCGATGCCTACACTCGCCCCCAGATGCTGTCCCGTGGCCGTAGTCGAACCGATCCGGAGGGCGTTTCGGCGCCTGATTTCCAAGGGGCTAAGCCCCAGTTCCGCTGCCAGGAGGTCCATCTGGGATTCATGGGCGAAAGCCAACTGGGGAACGCCGAAGCCTCTCATGGCACCTGCCATGGGATTATTGGTGTAAGCAAAGATGGATTCAGCGTGAACATTGGGAACCTCGTACGGGCCGCCGGCATGAACAGCGGATCGGGAAACCACCGCCAACCCGTAGGACGCATACGCGCCCGTGTCCCCGATGATGCGCACATCCACCGCGGTGAGCCGACCGTCACGGTTCGCCGCGCTTTTGTAGCGGATCTTCAGAGGATGCCTCTTCCCTGTGCTGAGGAAGGCCTCTTCCCTGGAATAGACCATCCGTACCGGCCGCCGGAGCAGATAGGCAGCCAAACCCACAAAGCCCTGAACGTTCAAATCAAGCTTGGAGCCGAATCCGCCCCCCGTGGCCATCTGGATGATGCGCACGCGGGACTCTTCCAGGGCCAAAAGGTCCGCAACATCTTTCTGGTCATAGTGGGGGTTCTGTGTGGAAGCGTGGATGACCAGAATACCGCTTTCGTCCAAATACGCGAGCCCCGCGTCGGGCTCCAGGTACGCGTGCTCGACGAACGTCGTGGTGTACGATCTCTCGATAATGACGTCCGAATGTTTGAAGGCTTCTTCCGGGCTGCCCCGCTTGATGACCCGTCGGCCCAGCAGGTTCCCCTTCTCGTGAATCATCGGTGCGGCAGGGCTGAGTGCTTCTTCCGGGTCAAAAACTGCAGGGAGGTCCTCGTACACGACGCGGATTTTCTTCAATGCCTCCCGGGCTGCTTCCTCGGTTGTCGCCACGACGAGGGCCACGGGATCGCCCACGCAGCGCACCTTGTGCTCCACGAGGAGCTCTTGATCCTTGCTGATGATACCGAACCTGTTGCGTCCCGGAATGTCTCGCCAGGTAAACACTCCGAGGCATCCGGGAACCGAGTCAGCGCGCGACTTGTCTATTTCCCGCACCAGGGCGTGGGGCCGGTCGCTCCTCAGAACCAAGGCAGCGGCAGCATCAGGAACACGCAGGTCCGCCGAGAATCGAGCATCCCCGCGAAGGCGCTCTCTGGCCCCCCGACGCTCCACCGATGTTCCTATTACCCTCGCCCGTACTTCACCGTGGGACATCAAGACCTCATGTTTCTTCAGATCGCGCAGGGACCTGCCTCAGACCTCACCGCGAAAGATGTCCGAGAGGGCCCTGAAGACCAGGCCTTCCACCGCAGGCCGCTTGTACTCGGTGGTGGGCCGAATGCCGCTCCAGCGCACCATTTCCTGGGAAACCTCCTCGGCAGCCTTCCAAAGAAGCTCTTCGCGCGGCTTCTCGTGTTTGACGAGTTCTTCCGCGGCCGTCATCCTGCAAGGGCGAGGGGTCACCGAACCGATGGACAGTCGCAAATCAAGCACCATTCCGTCTGCCCCGAGCAGGCCGAGAGCCGCAACGTTCATGCGCGCTATGGCAAGAGTCTTGCGCCGAGCGATCCGCTGAAAGCTGTACCTATAGTTCTGATCCATCGGATCGAGAAGCAGCCGGGCGATCAGTTCGCCAGGCTTCAGGATAGTAAGGTTCGGACCGCTGATGAAGTCCCCTAGTGACTCGACCCGCTCTCCGGAAGCGCTCCGGATTACTACCTTGGCATTGTGAACCATGAGGGGTGGAACGCTGTCCGCGGCTGGTGACGCGTTTGCGACATTGCCGCCGAGCGTTCCGAGGTTCCGAATCTGGGTGCTTCCCACGCAACCCGAGGCCCTTGCCAGGACTGGCGCGTATTTCCGAATCAGCGGGTGAGTTGCGATCTCCGTGTGAGTCAACGCGGAACCTACAGCCAGGACGCCATCGCTCAATTCCACAGTCCTGAGTTCCTCAAGACGAGAGACGTCCAGCACGTACCTGCTGCGCAGCTCGCCGCTCCGAACGGAGACCATCAGGTCCGTGCCACCGGCGAGTATTGCGGTCTCGGTCCCGTGACGGGCGAGGAAATCCAGCGCCTCAGAGAGCGAGTCCGGCCGACCGTATCCGAATCGAGAACTCATTGGTTTAATGATCCGCTGCGTTGCTTTTAGGGGCCGATTCTGCGAGGCTCTCCAGGGCGTTAACCACCTGAACGTAGCCCGTGCACCGGCACAAGTTGCCCGAAAGCGCGTCCACGATCTCTTCGCGAGTGGGATCCGATTCACCGTCGAACAGAGCCTTCGCGGACATCACCCACCCGGGAGTGCAAAACCCGCACTGCACCGCTCCATGAGCGAGAAGTGCCTCTTGAATAGGATGCAGAGCATCCTTTTCAGCGACTCCTTCGATGGTTTGAACCTCGCGGCCGTCCAGTTGAGCGGCGAGCATCAGGCAGGCGGTCACGGCTTTTCCCTCGACGAGAATCGTGCACGCTCCGCATTCGCCGATACCGCAACCCTCCTTGGTCCCCGTGAGGCCCAGCTCGTCCCTGAGCACTGCCAACGCTGTGTCCCACGGCTTCACTTCGAGCACCACCGGCTTGTCGTTGAGCTGAAACCTTATTTTTACCGAGTCGGTATTCGGGTCTTTCAAAGGTGGTCTCCCAAGTTCTTCGGTTTTAGGGTGGCGCCAAGTGCACGGAAAAGAAAATACGGTTGAGTATTCCGGTCCCCTGAGATTGCTTCGCTTCGCTCGCAACGACAAGTCCCGGGCACGCCGTTGCGAGGAGCGGAGCGACGAAGCAATCCCGAGGGGCGTAAGAGACGTCGCCGCAAATTACACTTGTAGGGTGCTGGTGAGCACGACCGTAGCGTGCGAACCGCACCGATCGCGGATCCGGTTCCCGGATTTGCAGGGGGAAAGACCTCGACCGATGCGGTTCGCTTCGCTCACCACATCCTACGGGAACACGCGACCCCATCTAAGAAACTCAGACTGAGGCTAACGAACAACCACTAATCTTCCCGTCATACCCACCGGGCCGTCACCGTCTTTTCGTCCAGGAAGAGCCTCATGGATGCCATCCTGCTCTTGGCCCCGCCAAAGAACGACTTACGCTTGGAACCAAGTGGGAAGAAAGCGTAAGGTTGAGGCACCCCGACGTTTATACCCACGTTCCCCACGTTTACTTCACGCGCGAACTTTCGGGCGGCACGTCCGCTCTCGGTCATGATGCAGGCCGAATGCCCCAGGTCGGTCCTGGTGTTGATCCATTCTATGACCTGATCGAGGGAGTCTGCCCGAATCAGGCCTGCGACCGCGCCGAAAGCTTCTTCTTTTGCGACTTCCATGTCCGGCTGCATATTTTCGAGGATAGTTGGGCCCATGAAAAAGCCCTTTGACAATTCCTGCCCGAGGATCCGTCCGTCCTGGACCATGGTCGCGCCTTCGGCCAACGCGCGCTCAACCCACCCGGCGACCTTGTCCCGTCCTCCGGCACTGCAGTAAGGGCCCATCGCGGTAGACTCATCCAGTCCGTAGCCCAGTTTCATGGCCTGGGCCTCCAGTGCGAACCGCTCCCTGAATGCGTCGTAGATGTCACCAACCACCACCACGTTGTCCGAGCCAAGGCAGCGCTGGCCTGTCATGCCGAAGCAGCCTTGCCGCACATAGGGGACGACGGTCTTCACGTCTACGTCGGGCATGATCACCACAGTGTTCTTGCCGTTACCGTTGATGGAGGAGTTCTTTCCCAGTTCGCCGCACAGTTTGAAGAGTTCCCATCCTGCGTGCGAGGATCCGATGAAGCCCATGCCCTGAATTTCCGGCTGCCGAAGGATGTATTTGTTGATTTCCCGGCCGCCGTGGATCAGGTTGATGGCCCCCTTTGGCCAACCAGCCTCCAGGGCCACCCGGCAGATATATTCGGCCGCCACCGGATCCTGTCGGCTCGGGCTGACCACGACCGAGCAACCCGCGGCCAAGGCGTAGGGCACGAAGGAAGACCACGCGTGCATGGGAATATTACCCGGGGTGACGATGAGAAACGCGCCCAGCGGCTCCCAGGTCAGCCACATATCTATGCCGTTGGCCAGATCGTCTACATGCTCGTTGCGTGCGGCCATTCCGTATGCCGCGGAGCAAGCCGATTCGATGTTCTCGATTACCCTGCGCACTGAGCCGACGGACTCTTTGATGGTCCGGCCATGATCTTGCGTGAGGACTCGGGTCAGTTCGTCAAAACGCTCTTCGAACTTCTGGCGCATGTCGAAAAGCATCCTGGCCCGTTCTCGAAGGGCGATCTTCTTCATCGCTTCGAAGCCCCGTTGAGCAGCTTCGACAGCCGCACGAGCTTCCAGCTGCGTAGCGGTCGGAAACTCCGCGATAACTTCCCCCGTGGCGGGGTTAACATTTTCGTGGACCAGCGTGGAGGCTGAATCCACCCATTCACCGTCAATAAGCAGCTTGAGTTTTCCGTAATGTTTTTTGATTTCAGGCAGTAACGCCATTCCGGTCTCCTTTTTCTAAGGAACGCTCTTACTCTTTTTTAGCAAACAAGGCTAGACATCTCGCCCCATCGAGCGATCATCGCTTCATCATATTGGGCAATACCAGGGTAATCTGAGGGAATATGGTCAACACGGCCGCCACGAACAAGATGGCTACCAGGAAAGGTGTGGCGCCCTTGATAACTGTTTCAAGGTTCAGTCCTTTCGCCACCCCTGCCACGGTGAAGAGGTTGAGCCCCATCGGCGGCGTGATCAGGCCCGCTTCCATCATGAGGACCGCGATGACACCGAACCAGATGGGGTCGAAATGCAGGGCCAATATGATGGGAAAGACAACGGGGAGCGTCAGCACCATCATGGAGATTGCGTCTATGAAACACCCCAGGATGAGATACACGAAGAGGATCATCACATGAATGACGTAAGGCGAAACATTGAGCGCCGTCACCCAGTTGGCCGCCTGCATGGGAATGGTCGAGAGGGCCATGAAGTAACTGAACACATTTGCGCCGGCGACAAGCATCAAAACCATCACCGAAATTCGGATGGACTCCGTCATGGCCTTAAAAAGCGCAGTGCGCGTCAGCTTGCGTTTGACCAGTGCCACCAAGAGGAGCACGGTGGCCCCTATGGCGCCCGCTTCGTCCGGGGTGAAAAATCCCGAATATATGCCGCCCATCACAAAGAGAAAGATGAACAGTGGCTCCTTCACACCGTTGAGGGCCGCCAGCTTCTCAGACCAGCTTACCGCCTCCAAATCACGCGGGGCATGGTCCGGCCTGAGCTTGACCCAGACAAGAACAACGGTCATATACGACAGTGTCAGAAGGATGCCCGGAAAAATTCCTGAAATGAGCAACTTGCCTATGGATTGCTCGGTCAGCATCCCATAAACCACAAAACCGATGCTCGGCGGGATTAGAAAGCCGAGAGTGCCGCCGGCCGCCACGCTGCCCGTGGAGAGCCGCGGATCGTATTTGAAGCGGTCCATCTCCGGCAGGGCAACCGTAGCCATAGTGGCTGCAGTTGCCACCGATGAGCCCGACACAGCGGCAAACGCGCCACAGGCCCCTATGGTGGCCACTGCCAGACCCCCGGGAACTTTTCGGGTCCACTTATCGAACGAGGCATAGAGCTCCCTGGTGATGCCGGAGCTGCCCGCGAACGAGCCCATAATGACGAATAATGGAATAACGGTGTAAGAATAGAATGATGCGGTCTCCCACATGGTGCTGGCAGTCGCAGGTAGCGCGGCCTCAACGGACGCCAGGACGCTCAAGCCTGCGAACCCCACGAGCATCATAGCGAACGCGATGGGCATGCCTAGGAATATCAGCACAAACACGCTCAGCGCACCGAGCATCCCGATAGTAACCGGATCTGCGGTCATCCGATGAGCCTCCTAGTGTGATCCACGAGGTCGAACAGGAATTCCAGGAACAAGAACAGTCCTCCTGCGGACACCAGCAGCCGAAACGGCAACTGAGGGACTCGCAGCATATCGGAAACCGAACTCGCCTCGAAGGCCACAATGACGCCCTGCCAGCACATGATGGCGACTATGAACATGCTCAGAAGCGTGGTGAAGATGTTCAGCGCGTCGCTGACTTTCTCGGGCAGACGATCGCTTAGAATGGTGACCCGCACATGATCCTTCATCTGTTGGGCATAGGCCAACCCCAGCAATACGAATACTGAAAGCATGAAACTCGATAGCTCAAAAGCGCCCGGAATGGGGCGGTTCCAGACGTCCCTTGCCACAGCGTCGGCCGAGGTCAAGAGCATCATGGGCACCACGAAAGCCATCCCTACGTAGCCGAGCACGCGCGTGACAGTTTGGACAATCCGTCTCGATTCGTTAAACATGGTCTCTCCGGGCGTCTTGTGCTTAGTAATGAATTCATAAATACGGTGACGGAACGGGGCCCCCGGAAGCATGGTCATGGGGCGCTGTGCCGAATGTAGGGGCGGGGTTCATCCCCGCCCGCCTCAAGGGTTCTCGGATACCGGGCGGGGATAAACCCCGCCCCTACTGCCGCGGCGTCGCCATCATTGGGGCCCTTTGTGTATGCGTAACCGCATTTAGGAATACCTGTGCTCAGCCGTGAAACAAATAGTTGCGGCCGGCCTGACGTTCTTGCACGGGAAAAGGTTTTAGAGGCGATGCTTCCTGGAATATGCTTATTTTTTCTCAGCCTTCCACTCGGGTGGGAAAGCAACGCACGCGGTTCCGTGCTGCTCAGCCACCTGATTGTACATTCTTACTGCTTCCTTGGCCGGTAGACCCTGTTTCTCGAGTTCGGCCGCCCATGTCCGGGTCGCATCCTGGAATCCCTTGAACCATTTCGCCTCTTCTTCCGCGGGCAGGTCATAAACGGTGACGCCTTTGCCCTTGATTTCGTCCATCATCTGGGCATACGTCTTCTTGTCCAACCCGTGGGTGGTGGCAAACGGGTTACCCGCCACTTCCATAATGATTTTCTGCAGGTCGTGGGGGGCCTTGTCCCACGTTTTCTTGTTCATGACCACGCCTTCGGAAACGCAGCCGAAAGTGGCCTTGACGCCGTGCTTGGCAACTTCGTGCAGCTTGAAGGCCAGAACGAGCGGAGGACACGTGACGAGACCGTCTATGGTCCCGGTATCCATGGCCATGTACACGTCACCTAAAGGCATGAAGACCGGCTCCGCGCCCAATGATTTTATGTATGCGGTTTGCAGGCCACCGGGTGACCGTATTTTCTTCCCCTTCAGATCTTCCAGCGAGCGGATCGGCTTGGTAGTCCACAGGAAGGCTTGTATGCAGCCGTTGAGTTCGAGCACTTTCACATCCTGGAATTCTTTCCCCAGGGCCTTCTCGAACATTTCATTTCCGATTGTGGTGGCAAGCTCTTTGCCGTCCACCCACGTGGCCATCGAAAGCACATCGGTCAACGGGAACCGGCCCGGCGTCCAGGTGGCCGTGAAATACCCCATGTCGGAGAGGCCTTTCTTGACGATGTCGAAATGCTCCGGGCCCTTGCCCAGCGCTCCTCCGGCATACATGGTGTACGTGATTCGACCGTCGCTTCTCTTCTTGAGCTCCTCCAGCATCGGGATCCAGACCGTGTTCACCTCCCGACTTGCGGGCGGATGCCAGGTGCTGAACTTGATGTGCATCTTAGACGGGCTCTCCGCCAACGCCGAACCGCTCCCCAGGAGCAGCACACTCGAGACCAACAGAGCGCACAACAGGCAAAAAAATCTTCTCATGGCGACCATCCTCTCTTATGGGCCGGTCTTACCGGCGTTTTCCGGATGAAACTGTTCAGTGCCTGCGGACAATAACGCAGACGGTCACTGGAATCGTCCTCCTTGCCGGAGGCCACGGTAACCGCAACCAAACCAAGAATGTTGCCTCAATAACAAATCTACACTGCGATATTTTTCGGGAAACGGCAACTCCGGCGCTGGGGACGCCACTAGAATGTTGGGGGGCTGATCACCCACACCACGACGGTTTCCTCATCTCCCGGATTCGTCCAATTGTGAGGCCGAGACGAATTATAGTAAAAGCTCTCGTTTTCCCTGACAACGTGCACGACGCCGTCCAACTCAATCTCCAGTTGTCCTTTCAGCACAATGCCGAATTCTTCTCCCACATGGCTGTACGAACCGTGTGACCCGCCTCCTGGCTCAATGGTGGTGAAGAATGGATGCATGCGCTTATTTCTGGGATCAACCACCAAGGACCAGATCTTGGCGTTCCACCTCTCAAGGGAGATCAGGGTGCGCCGGTGGGGCTGAAGCACTACCGGCTCGTCGGTCACGGATTCCACAAAAAAATCGGTGATCTTGGCTCCCAAAGCTTCCGCAATCTTCTTCAGGCTCGCAATTGAAGGCGATACTTTGGCATTCTCGACTTGGGACAAATACGCGTCGCTGCAACCCACCTTCTCGGCGAGTTGCTTGAGAGTCAGCTGACTGCTCTGACGGAGGCCCTTGATCTTGCCTCCCAGATCTATTTCCACCGGCATGGAGGTCGTTACCCGAGGCGATATTAAGTATTAATTAATAAATTAATATAGCCGAGCCGTTTTTCTTGTCAAGAATTTTTTTCGTGACGGTTCCTGGTGTCCCACGATGGGCCGCAGAAGATCTCCCCCGCTATTCCATAGTAAGTGACAGAATTCTTGTCCTTTTGGATTCGGCACCGACTCAGCGGGAATTACATGCTGGGTGCCACTGCTGGGCAAGCCAGCAGTGGCACCCGATCCATTGAGACTGACGCGTGTTCAAGCACCCACTTGAGAGGCAGCTGTTCCCTTTTAGGGAAATCGGATAGGAATCTTGGCACTGGCCACATTCCGTCGCATGGAACCAGGGCGGAAGAGGCGAGCCGGGTGGAACGAGGTGTCCGGCGGCGCATCCGCTCACGTTCGCGGCCGTTTCCGTGGTCTTCCGAAGAGTTCGCGGAGTTCGTCCTTTGCCTTCTCCAGCCGTTCCCGCTGTGTTGCCGACAGTTTGCTGCCCGCCCGATTGATGTAGAATGTGAGCATGGACATTGCGGAGCGAAGAGGTCCCGCCCTCCTCCGGTCGCTAAGCTCGGCGGACCTTTTCAGGGACAGAGCTATCTGACGAGGGTCCTCCAAAGCAAACACCCCTGGTTCGAGGTCCAGCGCATCGCTGGTCTCGGTCACCTTCTGGGACCATCGTTCACGCGGCTGATCAGCCATTCCGCTAGTCCGTTTTGTGCTGCTCTATCTGCCCAACCGGGTTCGCACAGTGCTGTTTGTCAGAGACACCTTATACCGGTGCGCTTTCGAGCCGGTGAAGCCGGCGGGGCACCTCCTGCGCTTCGAACGGAGGACCTGCCTTCGCTCCGGAGGCACGCCGGCTTCCCAACAAATTGCTTCTTTGAAAGCTCACTCGTCTCAGCCCCGAAACTTGCGGTTTTGCAGCGGAGAGCAGCGAGAAACCAGAGGTAGTTTTCTTTTCTGGAGCTGATAAGTCTTAAGTCGCCTTGCCCGCAGACACTCGGACCAGTCACTGGGCTTTCAGCTTGGTTGGATCTCCAATGGGCACCCCCAGTTCCCGTGCCATCAGGACGCTTCGCAGAGGCATTCCCGAGCGAGCTCTCGGCAGCTCATCCATGAAGACCACCCCGGACAACGGGACTTCCTGCGCCAGGTTGGTGCGGAGATAATTCTCGATCTCGATGGCCAGTTTCTTGGAGGCATGAAACGGCTCTCTGAGCCTCACAAAGACTTTGAAGCCGGCCTTTTCATCAGGGGCTCTCACTGCAATTACCGCTGACTCGGCTACCGCCTGATGACCGGTGAGGATTTGTTCCAACTCGTATGGACCGGTATCTTTCAGTCCGACTTTGATCAGGTCGTCGTTCCGCCCGTCATAGAAAAAGTAGCCTTCTTCGTCCTTCGTGACCATGTCTCCGGTGAGGAACCATCCTTGAAATCGGAAGTACTGTTTGTAGCGTAATTCGTCTTCCCACAGGCCCACCATGAGGGCCGGCCACGGACATCTCAGGGCAAGTTCACCCATTGTAAACTCCGGGAGGGTCTCTCCGTCGTCATTGACGACGGCTGCCTCGATACCTGGAACAGGCCTCCCCATGCTCCCCACCTTGACGCTCATCGAGGGGAAGTTCGCCATACAGATCATCCCGGTCTCGGTCATCCACCACGTATCGTGAGGAATAAGATCCAAATTCTGTTTGGTCCAATAGAGGTGCTCCGGACTGAGGATTTCGCCTACGGTGGCGACGTGCCGAAGGCTGGAGAGGTCGTAGCGTCCCGGAAGATCCTCGCCGGCCTCCATAAGTCTCGTTATGGTCCGAGGCGTGGTATACCATACTGAAACCCTGTGCTTTTCCAGAGTTCTGTACCATGTTGAAGCAGAGAAAGGGTCGCCCTGCACAATGGACGTGATGCCGCACAGCCACGGCGCAAACGCTCCGTAAACGATGCCGGTCACCCACCCCGGCTCACCTGCGTCAGTCCAAAGTATTGTCCCGTCCGTGACGTCGAGAACATACCTTGCCGTCACGAGATGTCCCACCATCGCTCTGTGGGCGTGGACGACGGCCTTTGGGGGCCATACTGTTCCCGAAGTGGTGTATACCATGTACAGAGGAGTATCGTCGCTGACCCATCTAATTGTTCGTCTCTCGGTCAAGTGCTTCAACTCATCTTGTACAACGACCTCGCCCGGGAAGACACCGAGCTTGCCCCCTCCCGTAAGAAACACATGCTCAACGCAATCCATGGCTTGCAAGGGCAGACGCTCGGCCAACGCCGGATGGGTAATGATTGCCCTGGGTCTGGCGCTACGAATGCGCGAATCTATTTCGTCGAAGCTGGAGGAGGGAAACAGCACGCAGAATATCACGCCCAAGCGCGCACAGGCCAGGACGGCGAAGTAGACCTCGGGACAAGAAGGAAGGATTACAAACACTCTGTCGCCTAGTGTCAGACCATTCTCGATAAAGAGATTAGCCCACCGGCACGATATCGAGCTCAGATCCCCATATGTGAAATGCTGGACCTTTCCCCTCTGTTCGAAAATCAAGGCTTTCCGGTCGCGACGGGTCTCGTCATCCGCCCAGCGGTCCACAGCCTCATGCACAATGTTCAATTTGCCGCTTTGATGCCAGGTAAACTCCCGGTACGCATCCTCCCAGGTGAAATGCCGGTTCGCCTCAGTGTAGGATTTGAGATTGGCATCGAGGTTTTCCGCCGGCAATTTTGCTTTGATCATGGACTCCTCCTAAGCAGTTCCGGTCCATACCCCGAACCTACCGTGTATGTGCCGGACTGCTTCAAAGAGTTGCAGAATCTTCGGGGAAAGGGGTGCCTCCGGTACGTCGGCCGCTGCGCTGTTTGACAGCCCGGTGAGCACTTCCTTGACGCACTCGGGCAAAGCCGTTACGTCATAGCCTCCCTCCAGGGCCATCAGGATGGGAGGATTGTCGCCGGTCTTGCTCAATCCCACAAGAAGTTGAGCAAGGTGTCGGAAGCAACCTTGGGTAAGACCCGTGCCGCCCATGGCATCCAGGTGGTGACCATCAAACCCTGCTGCCACCATAACCAGTTCGGGCCTGTATCTCCTCATCACCGGTTCAAGGATGCTTCTATAGAGCGCCGTGAAATCCGCATCCTCGATGTCCCTGGGCACCTCAACGTTGATGGTGTAACCCGCGCCTTCTCCTTCACCGGTTTCGTCCAAATACCCCGTCCGGGGAAACCACCCCAAGACATGGGAAGAGAAATAGAGCACTTCCTTCTCTTGATAGAATAAATGCTGAATTCCATTGCCGTGATGGATATCCCAATCCACGATAAGTATTCGTTTGAGTCCGTGGCGAACCAGAGCATACCGGGCTGCAACACCGAGGTTGTTGAAGACGCAGAAGCCACTTGCTCGGTCGGGCATCGCATGGTGGCCCGGAGGCCGCACAAGAGCAAAGCAAACATCATACAGACCCGAGAGAATGGCCTGCAGCCCTCTGATGCAGCCGCCCACGGCCAGGTAAGCAGAGAGATAGGATTTCGAGCTCACCGGGGTATCAGGGGCCAGGTGAGTGAACCTCCTCTCCGCGGTCTTCATGACTCTTCTTATGTAGTTTGGAGAATGGACAAGCTCTAAATCTTCCAGAGTGGCCAGCTCAGGATGGATGGTCTCCACGGTGTCGCCGAAGTCTCTGTCCAGCATGTCGTAGATGGCCCGGAGGCGGTCAGGATGGTCGGGATGCATGAGTCCGGGCTGATGCAACAAGTATCTCTCGTCCCGCACAATACCCACCTTTGCCTTCACTGCGGCACTCTCCTCCGGCATTTCCTTAGAACACTTGGTCCCGCCCCATTGCTAGACAGTCTTTATACGGTTGGACACTAGTCTTTCTATCACAGATGGATCAGCGAGCGTGGTTATGTCACCCATGTCTTCGACTGCGCCGGAAGCTATCTTCTGCAGCAGACGTCGCATGATCTTTCCGCTGCGGGTCTTTGGCAAATCATCCGCCCACTGGATGGCGTCCGGGGCTGCAATGGCCCCGATCTGCTTTCTGACCAGTTTTGTCAATTCACTCTTCAACTGCTCTGTCTTGGGGACTCCCGTGTTCAGTATGACAAAGGCGTAAATTCCCTGACCTTTTATGGGATGGGGGAAGCTCACTACTGCGGCTTCCGCCACATTCTCGTGGAGCACGATAGCGGATTCGAGTTCTGCCGTCCCGATTCGATGACCCGAAACGTTTATCACGTCATCAATTCGCCCTGTGATCCAGAAGTAACCGTCCTCGTCCTTCTTGGCCCCATCTCCGGTGAAGTAAAGGCCTGGTTTTAGGGAGAAGTAGGTCTTTCTGAATCGTTCATGATCCCCAAATATGGTCCTTGCCATTCCAGGCCAGGGTCTCCTGATGAAGAGTGCCCCCTCCTGGTCCGGGAACTGGATTTCTTCGCCGGTCTCGGGGTCCAGGATCACGGGATCGACCCCAAAGAAAGGGAAAGAGCATGAGCCGGGTTTGAGAGCACCGACGCCGGGCAATGGTGTGAGCATGTGTCCGCCCGTTTCGGTTTGCCACCACGTGTCTATGATGGGACACCAATTGCGGCCAACGTATTTGTAGTACCATCGCCATGCCTCGGGATTGATGGGCTCTCCAACGGTCCCGAGTAGCTTTAGCGAGGAGAGGTCATGCTTTGTCACGTGGTCTTTTCCCTCTTTGGCAAGAGCGCGTATGACCGTGGGAGCAGTGTAAAATTTGTCCACTCGGTATTTGGCAACGATCTGCCAGTATCGGTCGAAATCCGGATAACTGGGAACGCCCTCGAACAAAACCGCTGTGTAACCATTGAGCAAGGGCCCGTACACCGAATAACTAAAGTCTTGCACAATAGAGTAAACAAAAGACAGTAATCCTGTGAGGTTATCAGCATGGAATCAGCATCTCCGTCTTCAGAATCTGCAGGCGAGGCGGCAAATATCGTCTTGGGATAAGCC
>Ga0172371_10005973_pt1 | contig 17900 bp, 17 predicted proteins | sample Lak12m_FD_114543 | JGI IMG/M metagenome (GOLD analysis project Ga0172371, IMG submission 114543) | Freshwater microbial communities from Kabuno Bay, South-Kivu, Congo - kab_022012_12m | ecosystem: Environmental > Aquatic > Freshwater > Lake | place: Democratic Republic of the Congo: South-Kivu...
CCGGCGCCGAACGAACCGGCCAACAGGTCCAGGCCGGAGCGGTCGGGACGGCGGGGGTCGATGCCCGCGGCTGCGAGGGCGCCGCCCAGCACGGCCGGGTCCAGGACGGCGCGGGCCGTGTCGGCCAGGGCGGCCTCGAGCAGGGACTGCGTCGCGATCTGGGCGGTCGCGGCGTCGAACCCCAGGGGGTGGACAGCCAGCGATGCGAAGGGTGCGCCCGATCTCGTCCGTGTCGCGGCGGCGAGCGTCGCGACGAGCCGGCGGCAGGCGATCGCGAAATCGATCCGCCAGGCGGCGGCGCCCAGCGCGCAGGCCTCCGTGGCGGCGGACTCGACCAGTCCGGTCGCGACGCGGAGGGTGCGCCCGGCGAGCTCGATCCGGTCGCGGCCGACGTAGAGGTGCACGAGCAGCAGCCGTCCCGCGCCGGCGCTGTCCAGGCCGGCCAGGAACGTCGGCGCGAGCAGCCTCCCGTCGCGGATCCGGAAGCGCCGCTGCACGGCCAGCGTCGCGTCGGTCGGCAGGGGCGCGCCGCCGGACCGCGCGAGCGCGGCGGCCAGCTCCTGTTCGCCGAGCGCGCGGAGGTCCGCCAGGTCCGCGACGCCGCTGCCGTAGCCGGCGCCGGCCATGAACAGCAGGACGCAGGTGCGGCCGTCGTCGCCGGGCGCCGCGTCCCCCGCGGCGGCGGGCAGGGCGGCGTGCAGGCACGCCAGGAGCGCCAGGGCCGCCGCGGCGGCACCGGCACGCGTGAAGAAGGGGCTGCGGCACGGTCCTCGCATCAGAACAGCGACTCCAGGGCGTCGCGCACCGCCCGGCGAGAGACGTCGTGCTGGCTGGCCGAATCGCCGCCGAAGAGCTTGCGCCAGAACGACGAGCCGTCGCGTGAGACCTGGGCGTTCCAGACCATGGTGCCGGTCTCGGTCTCCAGCATCGAGAACGACGCGGTGATCGCGTTCGTCTGGTCGCCGCCGCTGCGGCGCTGCCCGTAGTCCTCCACCGCACCGGTGAAGATCGCCTGGACCTCGAGCGCCTCGCCGAGGGCGACGACCTGCTCCGGCGTCAGGGGCGTGTCGGGTCCCAGGCCGAGGCGGCCGTACGCGGCCAGCGTCGCGCCCGGATCGACGACCGACAGCGCCTCGGTCTGCAGGAGTTCGGCCAGGAACACCGGCTGCAGGCGCGCCGCGGCGAAGCGGTCGGAGCTGAGGTTCTGGAACGGGACCACCGCGCAGCGCCGGACGAAGCCGAGGTCCACGTCGGGGTGGATGAAGTGCGCGGTCTGGGGCGCGCATCCTGCCAGCGCGGCCAGCCCGAACGCGAGCGCGATCCGTGTCCACACGCGAAGTGCCATCATCCCGTCTCCCCTCGTGGCGGCCGGCGGCGGCCGCGTCTCAGAAGCTCCAGTGAATCCTGAAATTGGTGTTGAACGGCGAGTTCCGCTCGCCGTCGCGCTCGTACTCCTGGACCTCGAGGCCGCCTTCGAGCGTGAGGCGGGGGCGCGCGCGGCACACCGCCTGCAGGGAGGCTCCCTGCTGGTGGGTGTCGGTGCGCGTGTCCTGCTGGTCGCTGAGCGAGACCTGCAGGCTGACGCTGCCGCCGGGCAGCGGGCTCCAGGTCAGGTAGTGCCGCAGCATCCAGTCGTCCCGGAGACGCTGCTCGTAGCGGGCGAGGCTGTTCACCGCGAGCAGCGGCATGATCTGCCAGCCGACATCGAGCTGCGTGTCGTTGAAGGGCTCGAATCCCGCGCCCGCCACGGCGCTCACCCAGCGGTTCACGCGGCGCAGGTTCACGTTCAGGCGCGGCTTCGGGGAACACGTGACGGTCGTCGAGACGGTCCACGAGCGCGAGTCGCTCGCAGAGGCATAGTCGTCGAGGCGGGCGTGGCTGACCTGCTGCTGCAGGCTCAGGGCCGGCGCCGGGCGCCAGGCGACGTCCAGCGAGGCGTTCTCGGTGGCCTTGTCCAGGTCGCGACTGTGGTCCACCAGGCGCGACCAGCCGAGTCGGCTCCAGAGGCGCGGGCCGTCGCGGCGGATCAGCGAGAGGGCGTAGCCCTCCACGTCGGTGCTGCTGCGCGATGGGCTTTCGAGCCGGTTGCGGTGGTAGGAGCCGCCCGCGGTCCACGCGTCGCGGCGCCACGTCGCACCGAGGCGGTGGCTGCTGCCGCTGAGGTCGCGCGAATCGTCGCCGTAGTCGCGCTCCTCGAAACCGGCGTCGTAGGCCAGCATGAGGTCGCGGCGGATATCGTACTCGAGGCTGCCGTCCAGGCTGTGCCTCAGGATGTCGGAGGTGTTCGCGCCGACGACGCCGTCGGCGGGTCCCTCGACCTCCAGCTCCGTCAGCGCGATCACGGCCTCGGTGGGGCCGGTCTTGACGTCGACCAGCTTGAGGCGGCGGGCAGCAGTATTCTCCGCGAACTCGAAGGCCCAGCCCTGGCGCCCGTTGCCCCAATCCCGGTAGGCGATGCTCACCGCGCCGGGAGCGAGTTCGGTCCAGGCGACGCCTTCCGGGTCGTCGTTCACGTAGACCCGCCACTGCAGGAATGCGGGGAAGCGCACGACGTCGGCGACGTAGAGCACGGCCTGGCTCATCTCCGTCGTCTCGCCGAAGTCCATCACGAGGTTGCGGTAGTCGCCGCCGTACTCGCGTACGACGCTCTGCTCGTCGCCGATGTCCAGCCCGGCCGGCTGGTCGAGGTCCAGATCGGCCAGCGCCGGCAGCGGCGTCGGCGACGGTTCGAGGGGATCCAGGTTCTCGGGCGTGTCGTCCAGGACGTAGCCGATCGACAGCGGCACCAGCAGCGACCGCCGGTCGCCGCCGAGCTCGATGGTCTGGCGCAGCAGGCGGCTGCGCGCGTCCAGCGCGTAGCGGATCCGGCCGGCGTCCAGGAGCCCTGACTTGCGGTGCTGGACGCTCTGGCTGGTGTAGAGACGGCGGTTGCCGGCGGACACCGTGCGGTTGTCGCTGCGCGTGTAGCCGTAGCGCAGGTTGCCGTAACGCCGCCACGAGCGTTCGACGCCGGCGCTCAGCTGGCGGTCGCGGGTTTCGATCTCCGGCAGGGGCGCTTCTCGCCGCCAGGAGGCGGTATCCTGGTAGCGTGCGAACCAGTCTCCCCAGCCGGGAACGCCGCGCACGTTGGCCCCCCATTCCAGCCGCTCGTCGCGGTACCCGTCCAATCCGGCGCCGCTCCAGGTCTTGCGGAAGGCGCCCGCCGTGAGCAGGGCCCGCACGTCGTCGCCGCGGTATGTCAACGATGCGGAGGGCTGGTTCAGGACGTTGGAGAGATCGCTGGAGCTGCCGCCGTAGCTGCTGCTCATCTCCTCTCGCCGGTTACGGAACTGGAGCCGGCCGGCGAGGGTGGGCGTGAACCTGATGACCTGTTCGTAGGAGTCGTCGAGGTAGAGGACGCTGGTGCGGTACGCTTCGCCGCCGGCGCGGCCCTCCTGGCGGTTGCCCTGGACGTCGATCTGGCCATCGAGCGCATGCACGGCGCCGGCGGCCAGCACCAGGAGCGCCAACGTCCCGGCGGTAACGTTTGTTGACTTACCGAGATGCACCGGACGACCCGATCCCGTCGCGAGTTACCGTGTTGGCGGGGAATCCCCCAGGACTCCCTAGTATATAGTGCGCAACCTGGAGATTTCCCGTTTTTTTTCCAACGTATCGATCATGAGTATCGAAACGAGTCAATCCGAGGCAATTTTCGCTAAAGCAGTGTTTTTGATATGTCGATATATTTCGCACCATGCGCAAATTATTCAACGATTCAGTCAATTCAAAGGGGTGCTCGGGCTTGGTCACGACACTCCTCGTGACGTTCGGCGCGTTCGGTTTCGCCGCGGCGGCATCTGACCACGAACAGGTCGCCTGTGACCGCTGCCACGGTGGAAGCGAGACGGTGCTCGGCACGCCGGACGTGGGTGACGGTGCCTGCCGTGCCTGCCACCCGGGTGCGACGCGCGGCGGTGCGGCGGGGGGGGCGTTCCATGCCGTGGCCGGACGCGACTGCCTGGACTGCCACGTCTTCCATGCCCCGCAGGAGATCCGCGCCGGAGCCCTGGTCTTCCGCTTCACGCACGGCGACGCGGCCGCGCGCGCCCTCTGCCGATCCTGCCACGCGCCCGGCGGCGAACTGGAGGCCCTGAGCGACGGTCATCGCGCCGCGGCCGCCGTCTACCACGCCGACTCGTCCCGGCTCGCCGGCCTGACGCCGTCGCAGAGCTGCCTGCTCTGCCACGGCGACGCCGGGGGCGATGCCGCCGCGCTGCGCCTCGTCGACGCGGCCCCGCGCTTCGCCGAACACGCCAGCCATCCTTACGGCGTCGCCGCGCGTTCCGGCGGCGGCGGCGGTTTCCCGGTCAAACCGCGCATCGACGCTCGTCTCGAACTCTTCGACGGCCGCATCGAGTGCCAGACCTGCCACAGCCTCGCGGCCGGGACCGCCGACCTGCTGGTCGCGCTCGACGGGACCGACGGGCTCTGCCTGGGCTGCCACGGCCGCGCCGGGTCGACGCGGTCGGCGGTCGCCGCGGCGCCCGTTCAGCCCCCGACCGCGACGGCCAGCGCCTCGCGCGCGGCCGCGACGGTCGTGTCGATGTCCTCGTCGGTATGGGCCGCGGACACGAAGCCCACCTCCCAGCCCGACGGAGCCAGGTAGACGCCGCGCTCGATGAGCGCGCGGTGCAGCCGGCCGTACGTCGGCATGCGCGCGCCATCGACCGCGTCGAAGCGGACGGGCGCCTCGGGCTGGAACACCGTCCAGAACAGCGAGCCCTGCCGCACGACGGACGCGACCGCGCCGGCCGCGGCGGCCGCTCCGCGCAGGCCCGCCTCCAGTCGCGAGCCCTTGCGCTCCAGCTCCGCGTAGAACCCCGGCCGTCCGATCTTCTCGAGCGTCGCGAGGCCCGCGGCCATCGCCACCGGGTTGCCGCTCAGGGTGCCGGCCTGGTAGACCGGCCCCAGCGGCGACACCTTCTCCATGATGTCGCGCCGGCCGGCGTACGCGCCGACGGGCATGCCGCCGCCGATGATCTTGCCGTAGGTGCCGAGGTCGGGTTCGATCCCGTACAGCTCGGCGGCGCCGCCCGCCGCGACGCGGAAGCCGCTGATCACCTCGTCGAAGATCAGCAGCGCGCCGTGGCGCTGTGTCAGTTCGCGGCACGTGCGCAGGAACGCCGGCGTCTGCAGCAGCAGGCCGGCGTTGGCCGGCACCGGCTCGATGATCAGCGCCGCGACCTCGTCGCCGTGGGCGGCGAAGAAGGCGCGCAGTCGCTCCTCGTCGGCCAGCGGCAGCACGGCCGTGTGGCGCGTGACGTCGGCCGGCACGCCGCCGCTGCTCGGGGTGCCGAAGGTGGCCAGGCCGCTGCCCGCGTCCACCAGCAGGCTGTCGACGTGGCCGTGGTAGCAGCCCGCGAACTTCACGATCAGGTCGCGCCCGGTGAAGCCGCGGGCCAGCCGCACCGCGCTCATCACGGCCTCGGTGCCCGAGCTGACGAAGCGCACCCGGTCGCACCAGGGCAGCCGCGCCAGGAAGGCTTCGGCGAGCAGGACCTCGCGGCGGCTCGGCGCGCCGAAGCTGGCGCCCTCGGGCACGGCCTCGAAGATGGCCGCCTGCACGTCGGGGTCGGCGTGGCCGAGGATCAGCGGTCCCCAGCTCTGGCAGTAGTCGAGGTACTCGCGGCCGTCCTCGTCGGTGAAACGGGCGCCCCGCGCGCTGCGGAAGAACAGCGGGTCGCCGGGCACGGACTTGAAGGCGCGCACCGGCGAGTTGACGCCGCCGGGCAGCGCCTCCCGCGCGCGCTCCCACCAGGAGGCGTTGCTCATCGGATCCACCCCCCGCGCAGGGCGTCGCGGCCGTGGTAGGTGATGATCAGGTCGGCGCCGGCGCGGCGCATGCCCAGCAGGTTCTCCATGACGACGGCGCGCTCGTCGGCGAAGCCGGCCTTCACGGCGGCCTTCACCATCGAGTACTCGCCGCTGACGTTGTAGCAGACCACCGGGCAGAGCGCCTGCTCGCGCACGCGGCGCACGATGTCCAGGTAGGCCAGGGCCGGCTTGACCATGACCATGTCGGCGCCTTCCTCCATGTCGAGCAGCGCCTCGAGCAGGGCCTCGCGGCCGTTGCGCGAGTCCATCTGGTAGGTCTTGCGGTCGCCGCGCGGCGCGCTGTCGCAGGCGTCGCGGAAGGGGCCGTAGTAGGCGCTGGCGAACTTGGCCGAGTAGGCCAGGATCGAGGTGTTGACGAAACCCTCGTCGTCCAGCAGGTCGCGGATGGCGCCGACGCGGCCGTCCATCATGTCGCTGGGGCTGACGATGTCGGCGCCGGCCTTCGCGTGGGCCAGGGCCATGCGCGCCAGCTGGTCGGCGCTGGCATCGTTGACCACGACGCCGTCCTCGAGGAAGCCGCAGTGGCCATGGCTCGTGTAGGCGCACAGGCAGACGTCGGTCACCAGCACCACGTCGCGGCCGAAGCGGTCGCGCAGGGCCTTCAGGGCCTGCGGCACCAGACCGTCCTTGGCCACGGCCGCGGTGCCGTGGTCGTCCTTGTGCTCGGGGATGCCGAACAGCAGGTGCGTGCGCAGGCCGAGCTCGACGTCGGCGGCCACCTCTTCGACCAGCTTGTCGACCGAGACGTGGGTGACGCCGGGCATGCTCGAGATCTCGTCGACGTGGCCGCGGCCTTCGACCACGAAGTGCGGGGTGATCAGGTGGCGGGCCGCGATGTCGGTCTCGGCCACGAGCTCCCTCATCAGCGGCGTCGTGCGCAGGCGGCGGGGGCGGTGCAGCAGGTTCATGACGGCATCTCCCGGAATGAAGGGTCCGTGACGGGGCCCAGGCCGCAGGCCCGGGCCATGGCTGACAGGTCGGGCGCGTCGGCGACCAGGGGGTCGAAGCCGGCGGCGCGGGCCGCGGCGGCCGTGGTCTCCCCGATCGCCACGCAGGGCGGGCGCAGCGCGTAGGCCGTGGCGAAGGCGCCCACGGCCGACGGGCTCGCGAAGAAGACGAGGTCGCCCTCCTCGAAGGGGTGCCGGGGCAGATCCCCGGCGGGGACGGGTTCGGTGCGGTACAGGGGCAGCTCGACGACCGTGCAGCCGGCGGCGCGCAGGGCGGCGGCCGGTTCGGAGAGGCGGTGGTCGGGACCCGGCAGCAGCACGCGGGCGGGCGATGCGCCGGCGGCGACGAAGGCGCGGGCCAGTTCGGCGCCGTCGCGGCAGCGTGCGCCCAGATCATCGCGCCAGCCGTGGTCGGCCAGGGCGGCGGCGGTGCCGCCGCTTGTGCCACCGCCGAGGGCGCCGACCCTGGCGGCGCCGGGGGACAGGCCGGCGTCGGCGAAGGCGTGCACGCCCTGGGGCGACGTGAACAGGATCCAGTCGAAGGCGGTGGGGGCGATGTCGGCCGGCGGCGGCAGGGGCGAGTAGCGCAGCAGGGGAAGTTCCAGCACCGTGGCGCCGGCGGCCGCGAGGGCGTCCCGCCAGGGGCGGCACTGGGCCGCTTCCCGGGTCAGGACGATGCGCCGCGGTCGGGCGTTCATGCCGGCTTCCCTTCGCGGTCCCTGATCCGGCGCAGGGCTTCGTCGCCCATAGCCTCGGGATCGGGGCCGTCCAGCCGCAGGTGCAGCGGCGCGCCGACGCCGTCGCGCGGGCTCCAGAAGGCGCTCAGCCGGAAGCCGTCGCCGAGCCGGCGCACGTTCACGCCGAAGGGCAGCTGGCAGCCGCCGTCGAGGCGCTCGAGCAGCGCGCGCTCCACCGCGACGGCGCGGCCGTCGGCCTCGCAGTGCAGGCGGTGCACGAGGTCGCGCACGCGCGGCTCGTCGCGGCACTGCAGGGCGAGCATGCCCTGCGCGGGGGCGGGCACGAAGTCGTCCACTTCCAGCGGCAGCACGCAGAGGTCGCCCAGGTCGAGCTCCAGGCGCAGCACGCCCGCGCGCGCCAGCAGGATCGCGTCGTACTGCCCGTCCCGCAGCTTGCGCACGCGCGTGGGCACGTTGCCGCGCAGGTCGGCGATCACGAGGTCGGGGCGCAGGTCGCGCAGCTGCGCCTGGCGACGGGCCGCGCTGGTGCCCATCCGCGCGCCGTCCGGCAGCGGGAGCAACGCGCCGGCGGCCAGCCGGTCCCGGTCCACGCAGTCCGGCCGCACCAAGAGGGCTTCGCGCGGATCCTCGCGGCCGACCAGCGCGGCCAGCACCAGTCCCGCCGGCATCCCGGTCGCGAGGTCCTTCATCGAGTGCACGGCCAGATCGACGCGGCCGTCGAGCTGGGCGTCCTCGAGCTCCTTCGTGAAGAAGCCCTTGCCCTCGAGCTGGGACAGGGGCACGTCGTCGATGCGGTCGCCCTGCGTCTTGATGATGGTCAGGGAAGTCCGTGCGCCGAGGGCGCCGAGCAGGCCCTGAACGTGGCGGGCCTGCCACAGGGCCAGCTCGCTGCCGCGGGTGCCGATGCGGATGATGTCGGTGCCGTCGCCAGGATTCACGTCGCCTCCTCGCCGATCGCCGGAATGCCTCCGCCGCGGCCCAATCTAGGAATTGCCTGTTCGATTTGTGTCACGGAGACGTCACGTCCGCGGAAAATATCACACGCCAGGCGTCCCGGAAGTGCTATGATCACAGGCAAGTATAAGACCGCCCGCGGTCTGAGTCGATCGCCCACACCGCCGCCGGGCCCGCCCCCCGAGGCCGAGCGGCAACGGATGCGCATGTCGGTTCGTCTGCCGGTGCGACTGTTTCTGCCGCTGTTGGCGCTGCTCGCGGGCGCCGCCGTTGCTGCGCCCGTCTCCCAGGACACCGCCCGCCAGGTCGCCCGCAACTGGGTCTGCGACCTCGCCCACCACGGCGGAGGGTGGGCCGGCGCTTCGCGGCCGACGCTGGTGGACGAGGGAGCGCTGGCTGCGGGCGACACGGTCCTGGCCTGGATCTTCCGGGTCGCGCCGCGGGGTTACGTCGCGGTCTCCGGCCGGCTCGAGCTGACGCCCGTGGTCGCGTCCAGCGAGACCGCGCACCTGCCTTCGCGGGAGCCGGGGGGCTTCTTCGACCTGCTCGTCGACGTGATGGCGGGTCGCGTGCGCCAGGTCGCCGCCGACGCCGACGCGGGGCGCCACCGACCGCCCCACCCCGCCTGGAAGCGCTACCGCTCGAACGAAGAGACGTTCCAGGCCAAGCTGCTGCTCGAACCAACCGACGTGCTCGGCGCCGGGCCCCTGCTCGAAACGACGTGGCACCAGGGCTGGCCCTACAACAGCCTGTGCCCGCCGGGCGACGGCGCGCGCACCTTCGTCGGTTGCACGCCCCTGGCCGCGGCCCAGCTGCTGGCCTACCACCACTGGCCGCTGAGGGGCGAGGGGCGGGTCGCCTACTGGTGGGCAGGTGACGACGGCTGTGGCTCCACGACGCCCGGCGACACCCTGAGCGCCGAGTACTTCGATCCCTACGACTGGTCCCTGTTGCCGCACGTCGTGGATGCCGAATCCTCGGAAAGCGAGCGCGCCGCGACGGCCGAGCTGTGCTACGAGGTCGCCCTGGCCTGCCGCACGGACTTCAGCGTCTGCGGCTCGTCGGCCTCCCTGGCGATGGCCCGCTCGGCGCTGGTCAACAACTACCGCTTCCTGGCGACCGCGCGCGAAGTGGTCCGGTTCCGCTACACCGATGCGGTCTGGTTCGGCATGATCCAGACCGAGATCGGCGCCGGCCGGCCGCTGCTCTACAGCTCGATCGTCCACACCATGGTCTGCGACGGCTGGCGGGAGCTGGGCGGCGTGCGGCAGGTCCACATCAACTACGGCTGGGCCGGGGACAGCGACGACTGGTTCGCCCTGGACGACATCGAGACTTCCGCCAATCCGGCCGCCGAACGCATGATCATCGGGCTCGCGCCCGACACCGAACCGCCGGCGGTGGTGTCGCGGCTCCTGGCGACGCTGCGGCCCGACCAGCTCGTCGACGTCTACTGGCGGGTCGAGGGCGTGCTCGACGCGGCCGGCTTCTACGTCTGGCGCGGCATCTCGGCCGCCGACCGCATCCGGCTGAACGACGAGCGGCTGACCTCGCAAGCCGAGTATACCTGGGTGGACACCCAGCCGGGCGCCGTCGGGGAGGCGTACTGGCTGCAGGAGGTCGTGGTCGGCGGGCCGGAGCTGTGGATCGGCCCGGCGTACCTGCCGCCCGCGCCCTTCATCGAGACTCCCGACATCGAGATGACCCTGGAGCCCAACCCCGCCAACCCCCGGGTCGGGGCGTCGTTCCGCCTGGCCGCCGGCGGGCGCGTCCGGGCGGAGGTCTTCGACCTCGCGGGGCGGCGGCGGGCCGTGCTGCTGGACGGGGAACTGCCGGCCGGGGAGCACCGCGTCGAGTGGGACGGCCGCGACGGCGGCGGACGGGTCGCGCCGTCGGGGCTCTACCTGCTGCGCCTGGAGGCGGGCGGTTCGCGGAGCGTGCGGCGCTTCACGCTGGCGCGCTAGCGGGCCAGCCGGTAGCCCGTGCCGTGCACGGTGAGGATGTGCGCCGGGCTGGCGGGGTCGGTCTCGATGATCTTGCGCAGGTTCAGGATGAAGTTGTCGACCGTGCGCGTGGTCGGGTAGGCGTCGTAGCCCCAGATGCGGTCCAGGATCGTGCGGCGGGCCACCGGTTCGCCGTCCTTCTCGGCGAGCACGCGCAGGATCATGGCCTCCTTGTCCTTCAGCGCGTGGACGCCGCGGGGGTTGGTGACGGTCAGCGAGCGCAGGTCGACGACCGAATCGCCGATCTCCAGCGTGTCCGGCGCCGTCGTCTCACGGCGCCACTCCTCGCGCCGGAAGATGCCCTTGATGCGCGCCAGCAGCTCCCGCAGGTTGAAGGGCTTGGTGATGTAGTCGTCGCCGCCCATCTCCAGGCCGCGCACGCGGTCGTCGTCGCGGCCCCGCGCGGTCAGGAACAGGACCGGCACGCGGTCGCCCTCCTCGCGGATCTTCTTGCAGAACGCGAAGCCGTCCATGCCGGGCAGCATCACGTCCAGCAGCACGAGGTCCACGCCGCCGCGCTTCCAGTAGTGCAGCCCCTCCTCCGCCGAGACGGCCACGACCGGCTCGTAGCCCTCCAGCTCCAGGTTCAGCCGCATGCCGTCGGCCAGGTGCTCGTCGTCCTCCACCACCAGGATGCGCCGTTTCATCGGGACCCCTCCTCGAAGACGGGCAGCACCAGGGTGAAGGCCGCCCCGCGCCCCTCCTCGCTCTCCAGTTCCACGCGACCGCCCAGGCTCTCGATGTTGCGCTGGACCAGGTACAGGCCGAGCCCCGAGCCGCGCGGCCGCTCGTTCAGGGAACCGGCACCGGTCTCGGCCCGGTAGAAGCTCTCGAAGACGCGGCGCTGCTCGCGCCGGGGGATGCCCGGCCCGCGGTCGCGCACGGTCAGCCGGTGGCGGTTTCCGTCGCGGTACAGCGTCACGGTCACCTGCGCCGGCGGCGGGCTGTAGTGGACCGCGTTGTGGAGCAGGTTGCGCACCGCCACGCGCAGCGCCTGGCGGTCGCCGGTCACGAGGTGGCCGTCCGGCACGTCCACGTCGAGGCGGGCCCCGCGGTCCGCGAGGAAGGCCCCCATGGCCTCCAGCACGTCGCGGGTCACGTCCGCGAGGTCGATCGTCTCGCGCGTGCCGCGCAGGTGGTCCTCGTCGCGGCTCACCGACAGCACCTGCTCGACCATCGCCTCGAGCCGCTCGACGTCCTGGAGCATCGCGCCGCGGATGCGCAGGCCGGCGTCCGGCGGCAGGTCGGGGCGCTGCAGGGTCTCGGTGTAGAGGCGGATGCTCGCCAGCGGCGTCTTGAACTCGTGCGTCGCCCCGGCCAGGAACAGCTCGCGCGCGCGCTTGAAGTCGCGCTCCCGCCGCGAGGCCAACGTCAGGATGGTGGTGCCTGCGGCCAGCAGCAGCAGGAACACCACGCCCTCGGTCATGAACATGCGCCGGCGCCGCGCGGCCTCCCGTTGGACTTCGGCGACCGCCTCCGGGTCGATGCCCACCTCCCAGCCCTTGTCGGTCCGGTGGAAGTGGAGGTGGGGGAAGGCCCGGCCCAGCATCTGGGAGGGGTCGTCCCGCGCCTCGGGCACCGTCTCGAGGATGTAGACGGCGTGCATCTGGTCGGTGCGGTAGCGCTGGAGCTGGTAGCTCTCGTAGTGGTGGCCTTCGCGCGTCAGGTAGTAGACCCACCAGACCCCGATCACGACGATCAGCGCCACGAGGATGCCGTACATCAGGCCGAGATGTCGGTGCAGGCGCACGCCGGTTCTCCTCGCGGACGGTCTCTTCAAGGCTGGCGGCCGCAATATAGCAGCCCCGGGCGCGGGCGTCACCCGCCGTCGGGTCGCCGCGCCGTGCGTCCCCCTTCGTTGTCGCAGCCGGGCCGGCCTGTCCGCCGGCGCAGTCGCCTGCACGGGCCGACGCGCCCCGCGCGCGGCCCCGGATCCGCGCCGCACCGCCGGCAGCGGCCGAACGCCGGAATTTCCGCGGGCTGGTGCCGCGCTTGCCCCGCGCCTCCCGTCGCGACCGGACAGTGCAACCCGCGCACACGAAGGAGGTGGAGATGACCGACACGAAGAACCGCGACGTCCCGGCGGCGCTCGCCCGGCTCGGGATCGAGGAACTCGAGGAACGCCTCGAGACCAGCCCCCTGCTCGGCGACGACGTGGGCGACGGCGGCTGCTGCAACAACTTCTGCCAGTGCAAGCTGGAGAAGTACCCCGAGGCCGTGGACGACTCCGTCTGGGGGCCCTGAGGCCCGCCGACCCTGGCCCGTCCGCCGCGGCCGGCGACGGACGGGCCGACACGCCGCCGGCCGGGGAGGACGCACCATGCCGCCCGCGCACATCCCGTCGCCGCGCCGCCGCTGGGAGCTGTGGAACCTGCAGGCCCTTGATCCGGACGCGAGCGCCGCGACGCTCGCCGCCCTGGATGCTGGACGGCGCGCCTGCGATGATCTCGCGCGCCGGATCCTGCGCGACGGCGAGGGGGATCACGGGCGACTGCGCGCCGAGGCCCGCGCGTTCCTGGCCGCCCATCGCGCCCTGCACCGCGGCCTGGTGCTCGGCTTGCACCTCGGACCTTACTCGCTGATCCCGGGGCTGTACCTGGACCTCGGCCTGTCGCCGGTCGTGCTGCTGGACCGCGCCGCCCACGACCGGCTGCGCGTCGACGCCGACCGGCAGCGCCGGGCGCTGGGCCTGTCCGGCGAACCCGAGTGGCTGGTGACGGACCGGCCGGCGTTCGCGGGCCGGTTGCTGCGCTGCCTGCGGGAGGAGCGCCCGGTGCTGGTCTTCCTGGACGGCAACAGCGGCGAAGGCGGCATGGCGGCCACGCGCGACCGCGGCCTGACGTACCGGCTGCCCGGCCGCGACCTGCGCGTCCGCACCGGGCTGGGCCGCCTGCTCGGCCACGCCGACTGCCCCGTGCATGCCCTGACCGTGCGCTGGCAGCCCGACGGGTCGCTGCTCTGGGAGGCCGGCGCGCCGGAACCGTGGCCCGCGGGTGCCGATCCGGCGACGATCACGGTCCGGCTGTACGACTGGCTCTTCGCCGAAGTGCGCCGCTCGCCCGAGCAGTGGTCGGCCTGGGGGATGCTGGGCGCCGCGAGCGCGTGCTTCGCGAGCGACCGGCTCGCGCCCGATCCGCGGGAACTGCAGCGGCGCGAGGCCCGCTTCCGGGAATCCCTCGCGCACCGCCCGGATCGCGTGCGGATCGCCCTGCGCGCCGGCGTGGAAGTGTGGGAGCCCGGCATCCTCGCCGACACGCGCGGCGAGGCGTTCTACGCCGCCGAGGGGTTGCGCGATGCGTCCCTCGACCTGCTGCGGGCCACGGCGCCGACCCTGACCGAGCTGCGCGCCCTCTGCGGCCGCCGCTGGGTGGAAGGCCACGCCCGGCGGCTCGCCACGCTCGGGCTGGCCGATCTGGTCGGGGCGTGAAGGCCGACGCCGTCGATCTCGAAGCCCGCCCCGACGGCCGCTGGCTGCTGCGCCGCGGCGGCCGCCGCTTCCTGCTGCCCGCGGACCTGGCCCGGCGTCTGCGCGACGGGGACGATCCCGATCGTCTCGACGAGCTGCTCGACGCCGCGCCGCGCCCGCGGCGCGCCCGGCTGCGCGCGACGCTGCTGCCCGCGCGGGTCGTGCGGCCGCTGGCCGACGCTCTGGCCCCGGCGACCGCCGGGCCGGCGCTGGCCGCCTCCACAGCGTCCGGGCTGCTGCTCTGTGCGCTGGGCCTGGCATCGTTCGCCGGCGGCCGCCCCGCCGCACCCGTCGCCTGGCCTCAGGCGGTGCTCGCGGTGACGGCCGTGGTCCTGGCCGCCGTCGTGCACGAGCTGGGACACGCGGCGGCCCTGCACCGCGGGGGCGCTCGGCCCGGCGCCATCGGCGCGGGCCTGGTCTGGTTGGTGCCGGTGCTGTGGTGCGACGTGACCGAGGCCGCGCTGCTGCCCCGGCGCGATCGCCTGCGGGTGGATGCCGCCGGCGTCGCCCTGCAACTGCCGCTGGGCGGGCTGCTGCTCTGCGCCGGCCGGGCGTGGCAGCGGCCGGAACTGCTGGGAGCCGGCGGCGCGATCCTGACCGCGGTCGCCTGGAACGCGCTGCCCTTCGCCCGCACCGACGCCTACTGGTTGCTCTGCGACGCGCTGGGGGTGCCGTCGCTGTCGCGCGCGCTCCCCGCGGGCGCGCCGACGCGCGTGCGGCGGATCAGGAGGTGTTGGCGGCTGGGGCGCGTCCTGTTCGCGGCGGGGCTGGCGGCGGCGGCGGTCGCGAGGGCCGTGGCGTGGGCCCGCGGGGAGCCCACGCCTTGAGTGCGGATGCTGCTCAGCGCAGTAGAGTCATGCGACGCACGACGCTGCCTTCAGCAGTCGTCAGGCGGTAGACGTAGGTGCCGGAAGCGACGCCCTGCCCCGCGTCATCCCGACCGTCCCAGTCGGCCCGGTGCGGGCCGGTGCCCAGCAGCCCGTCGACGAGCGTGGCCACGCGCCGGCCGTCCAGGGCGTGGACCGTCAGGGAGGCGCGACCGTCGCGGGCCAGGTCGAAGCCGATCTCGGTCCTGGGGTTGAACGGGTTCGGCCGGTTCTGGCGCAGGTCGGCCGTCGCGAGCGGCGGCGCGCTGGTGGCCGTGGACTCGGGGATCGGGAAGTTCGTCGCGTAGATACGGTCGCCGGTGTTGTCGAAGCTGCCGTTGGCGGCGTTGCCCGCGATGTAGAGCCGCAGGTCGCCCGCGCCCGCCGCTGGCGCCGTCCAGGAGACGAGCCAGGAGGCCCCGCCGGTCTGTCCCAGGAAGTTCCCGGAACTGGTATGTTTGGCGTAGGTGCGTCCGAAGGGGCCTCCCGTGCTGATCTGGACGGTGACATCGACGGCGGCCAGCGTGCCGGCGCTGACGCCGGCCTGGTCGAGCAGCGTCAGTTCGAACCCCCAGCGCTGGGCCGCGGGGTCCTGCAGGCTCACGTTCAGCAGATAGTTCTGACCGGGGGTGTAGGCGGCCGGCAGGTTCGTGATCGCGAGGCTGCCCGTTCCCGAATTCAGAGGAAAGGTCGCGTGGCAGGCGGTGCAGTTGGTCTCGCCGGGCGCGTTGGTCCTGCCGTCCTGCGGTCCCGCGGAGAAGGCGCCCGCCGTGGCAGCGAGCAGCAGCAGGGAGCCCGACACGGCCGCCGATCGCATCCGTTTCGCGATCATCCCGCTCGTGCTTGCTTTCGTCGTGCCGTTCATCGGTCCTCCTTGTCAGTTGTCGAGCGCGCCGCCGGCGATCCAGCGGCGCACGAGTTCCAGTTCCGGCGCCGACAGGGCGGGGCCGCCCTCCGGCATCAGGCCGCCGTACAGGCCGTTGCCGGCCAGCTTCCCGAACAGCACCGATGCGTCCGGATCGCCGGCCATCACGCGATCGGCCGCGTACCCCGTGGCCGGCACGCCCACCAGGGCGGCGTGGCTGCTGCCGGCGGTGAGGTCGAGGCCGGCCGTGCCGCCGGCGAAGTGGCAGCCCGTGCAGTCGCGGTCCCACAGGGGCTGGATGTCGCGGGCGTACAGGAGTTCGTCGCCGCCGCCGGGGGAGAGGAGAACGGCCCCCTCGTCGGCGCACCCGACGAGAAGCGCCAGTCCGGCGGCGGCGAGGATCGTGAGCGGGCGGCGCGGCGTCATGGCGCGTCCGCGCCGGCGGGTCGGGCTTCCAGGCGCAGGCTGACACGCTGCTCGTCGGCCAGCTTCATGGACAGGAACCCGGGGCGCGGGATCGCGTGATCCGACAGGCGCACTGGGAAATCGGCGGTGATCGTCAGCACGCCGTCCCGCGACAGGGACAGCGCGGCGCGGCAGGTCAGGGGTCGCACGACGCCGTGCAGGTCGAGTTCGCCCGCCACGACAACCTCGCAGGCGCCGCCTGGCGCGAGGGCGGCCGGCCGGGCTTCCAGGATGCGCGCGCCGCGGAACACGGCCTGCGGGAAGCGGTCGGTCTCGAGGTGGTTCTCGCGCATGTGGCGGTTGCGCAGGCCGATGCCGGTGTCCAGGGCGGCGAGATCGACGTCCACCGTCACCTCGGCATCGCCGGCGAGATGGTCCAGGTCCGCGCGGATGCGGCCGCCGACGGCGCGGGTTTCGCCGCGGAAGGATTCCAGGGGCGCCTTCGATTCGAATCCCACGGTGGAGCCGGCGTTCGGCGCCAGGACGAAGTCTGCGGCGCGGGCGGTCGCGGCGCCGAGCAGGGCCAGCAGCAGGGCCGGAGCGGCGACGAGGGCGGCGGTGCGACGGGTCATGTTCCCTCCCGGAGGTCGGGGCCGGCGGTTCAGAACAGGAAGTGCAGCACGAATTCGCCGCGGGTCGCGTCGGGTCCCGGCGCCCGCGGCCCGTGGTCGGCCTCTTCCCGGCGCGCGATCAGCATGGCGCCGAGGTGCGGCCCCAGCAGGGCGTCGACGCCCAGGCTCCAGGCGGTGCGGGCTCCGTCGGCCAGCGCGCGATCGGGATCCTGGAAGCCGTAGGTCGCGCGCAGGTCCCATCCCCGCCGGACGCGCACGGCCAGCTCGTGGGTGACCAGCCGTCCGAGGTCGCCGCCGACGCGCGTCTCGTCGAGCTGCCACACCCAGCTGACAGGGCCGGCCGCGGCGTAGCCGAAGCCCCCGGCGACGCGGTCGTGGCCGCCGGCGCGGCGCTCCCGCCAGACCGAGGCGCCCAACGCCAGGTTGAGCGTGCCGAACGAGCGCCGCGCCGCCGCGCGGCAGGCGTAGCCGCCACCCTCACCGGTCGCGCCGGCGAGGTAGGAGGCCGTCAGCTCGAAGGGCTCCGGGGCGAGGCCCACTTCGAGGCCGTCGTCGAGCAGCAGCGCGGCGCGGTCGTTGCCCTCGGGGTGGAACAGGTAGCGCCGCGCGGGCAGCTGGTGGTCGGCGAAGCGCCAGCCGTAGGCCGGCAGGAAGCGCCCGGCCTTCAGGTAGCCGTCGGCCGGCAGGTGGCGCGCGGTGCCGAAGGCCTCGCCCTGGCCGCCGCGGCCACGCTCGACGTAGACCGACGTGCGGTCGTCCATGCGCACCGACAGGTAGACGTCGGCCTGCATGGCGAGCACGCCGTCGCGTTCGCCGTCGCTCTCGTAGAGCAGGGTCCGCAGATCCGCACCGACGGCGACACGTTCGCCGATGCCCGGCGAGAACCGCGCCTCGGGCGAGGACGGCGCGGCCAGCTCCTCCGGGATCAGGTACTCCGCAGCGTAGGCGCTGCGCATGCCGCCGCCGGTGGGATTCTCGTGACAGAGCAGGCAGGACTGCCCGTAGCGCGCCGAGTACCGCGGCAGCGCGTTGGCCGGCGCGGCTCCCAGGGACGCCGCCAGCGACGCGAAGGCGGCGAGCACGACGACGCGCCGTCCCACCTCAGCGCCCCCCGGCCCGGACGACGGGGCAGGTGCTCTTGCCGAGCAGGGTGTACAGCGGGCACCAGCTCGACACCGCCGTCAGCA
>Ga0172371_10005975_pt1 | contig 17891 bp, 18 predicted proteins | sample Lak12m_FD_114543 | JGI IMG/M metagenome (GOLD analysis project Ga0172371, IMG submission 114543) | Freshwater microbial communities from Kabuno Bay, South-Kivu, Congo - kab_022012_12m | ecosystem: Environmental > Aquatic > Freshwater > Lake | place: Democratic Republic of the Congo: South-Kivu...
CAGGGCTTGAACAGCAATGTTTTTGTCCCGGAGGGACAGCCGATAATAGCCCGGCACTTCAGTGCCGGGCAGACCGAAATACCCTTAAGTTAGCGCCTATGGGGGGCCGGGGAGGGACTTTTTGCAAAAAGTCCCTCCCCGGTGCATTTCCTCCTCACTATTCCCGCTCCTGGAGCCGCACCGCGGCGAATTGATCCAGGATAAGGCCGAAGAAGATGATGTTGATGCCGCCCGCGAGAAACAGGACGGTTCCTCCGGAGAACTGAGCGAAAAGGACCAGGTTCCGGATTGTGAGAGCGATTCCCGCCAGCACCATGGCCAGTCCCACGGGGAAGAAGATCTTGTTCGGGTTTGCCATGGTGATGATGCGCAAGATGAGCATGATGAACCGAAAACCGTCCCGGAACGGACGGAGTTTGCTCTCCGTTTCCGGAGGCCGCGGCCGGGCATGAATCGGCACGTATGCCACGTTGTACCCCGCGGTAATGAAGCTCAAAGTGCTCGTAGACGGGAACGAATATCCGTTCGGGTAAATGTGCAGGAATTTGGCGGCTATTTGGTGCCGGAATGCCCGAAACCCCGACGTGAGGTCCGGGATCTGCTGCTCGGCAAGAAACGAGGCAAGTCTCCGCAGGAAGAGATTTCCGCTGTTGCGAAACAGAGTTCCATCCCGCGGGGTGAAGTTTCTGGCGCCCACGACGAGGTCGTACCGATCGAGGAGCTTGATCAGTTCCGGCAATTCTCGGGGGTCGTGCTGTCCGTCCGCGTCGATGACTGCCACCAGACCGCCTCGAATGCCGCGCAAAGCGGTTTTGATTGCCGCGCCATTGCCCTTCTGCAACGGGTGGGATATCACGTCCGCACCCGCCTGCTTTGCCACCTGGGCTGTTGCGTCGGTGGAACCGTCGTCGATGACGAGGACCCGCGCGGCGGGGACATGTTCCCTGACGCCTCGAATCACGTCGGCGACGGTTTTTTCTTCATTGTGCGCAGGGATGACCACCGTGACAGGTTCAGGTCTTGTTTCCGCATCGCGCGACGAGCTACTGGCTTGGTCCATTGAACAGGCTTTTCCATCGAGAATGATTGATTCGGGTTGGAATAGCACCAACACGGGCGGGTGTCAAAAGGTATCGGCAAACCCCAGCCTCTCACTCTTCGTTGCTGCCGTTCCCCAGATAGGCTTCCCATTCGGCGCGGTATGACGTAGGATACGCGTAACGGATAACGAGAGGGGAAGCCATGCCCGACGAGACCGATGCCCAAACTGATGAAGGCTCACCCCAGCATATTCACCCCCTGTCGGACGATCCCGATCTCTTTGAGGAATGGAGCGCGCTGGAAGATCCCGAGGACCGAGCCGATTACCTGGAGGCTGTCCGGGCGCTTGCTGAACTGGACGAAGACGAGCTTGTCCCCTGGGAAGACGCGAAAACCGAGCTTGGTTATTGAACCGGGGAAGCCGTGCCATACTCGGTCAAGCTCACTCCCGCGGCCCGCAAGCAACTTCACTCCGTTCCCGCGAAATTCCTTCCCCGAATCATAGCGAGAATCAACGCTCCGGCCTCGAATCCACGGCCGTCCGGTGTCAAGAAGCTCTCAGGAAAGCTCGACACATATCGCGTTCGTCAGGGGCCTTATCGCATCATCTATGAAATTCGAGATCGAGCGCTTGTCGTCATCGTGATCGCCGTCACGGACAGGAAAGAGGCTTACCGATGAGACGCTCAGAGATGCCGGAATCTGCGGCTGAGTCGCCCACAAGGGCTTGCACACTGGCAATTCCTCTCAAGTCTCCGCTGGACAACCGCCCGATCTCTGCCTATAATCCGGACAGATCAACTCTGCACTCTAAAAACGTAGTCGATAAGGCTCCTCTCCCTGGGGGCGACCATGCCGGGGAAAATAGTCAGTCTGGTCAACTTCAAAGGGGGAGTGGGAAAAACCACTCTGACGGTAAACCTCGCCGCATGCCTTGCCAAAGAGCATGACAAGAAAGTCCTCATCGTAGACCTTGACCCGCAATCCAATTCGAGCATTTGGCTCCTTGGGCCCGCCCTATGGAGCACAATGAACAAAGAAGGCAATTTCCATCAAACCTCAGAGGCCATGTTCGTTGGCCGCATCACTGAAGACATGTTCAGGACACCTTTCAGGGAACCAACCGGTAATTTCCTTCCTGAATTTTATCTCTGCCCCAGTACCCTCAATATGCTTGACCTGGAAGAAAAAATTCTGCTGTTTCGCAGTAAAAGACTGCTGGAACAGAAGTACCAGAGAGGCGATGAGTATGTCCTTCTCGGCAAGGCAGCCCAGCTTCTCCGGGAAAAATTCGATTTCGTTCTCATTGACTGCCCGCCAAACCTCTACTTAGCAACCTGCAATGCTTTCTGTCAATCCGATTACATCCTCATACCGTGCATACCTGATGAGCTCTCTACCAGCGGGCTCAAGCAGATGATTGAACGTATGGAGAAGACCATCCATCCGCTGCTCGGACGTCTCAAACAGGTACCACGAATAATGGGGGTGGCAATTACGAAATTGAAAGGGGTAAACGAACATCAGCTCGGCTTGTCAATCATCGAAAGCGTGCTCGCAGACTTTCGGAATGCAGACTATCACCTCGTTGACGAGAGCAGCGTAGTATTCAGCGAGCAGCCAATTCGGGAGTACATAGTGTTTGCCGAGGCAGTATCGGGGGGGCTCCCCCTTTGTCTGTATGCGCCTCGTACACAGGCGTACAATGATGTCAAAGCATTCACCCAGGCGTTTCTCGCGGCGATTGAGAGGAGACAATGACGCCTTTCGAAGAATTCACTGAAAGACTGGATGCCCTGAATAGGTTCCTGATAGCCAAACCATACACCTCTATCCCTGACAAGGTGTGGCAAACGCCTACCAAAGCGTTGGAAAAGCTCTTGGGGGTACTTGAACCGTACTATGCGGCGCCCAAGGTCCCCACAAGAGATGACATCAAGATAGTGAAGGAGCATGGGATTACCGCTCAGATCAAGGCATTCATTGACCGGGACAAAGAGCGCAAAACCTTCTTCTCCGTCGAGTACTTCCGGCGGAAATGCGCGAATCTCTCTGACAGGGAGCTGGTTCAATCCCTTCCGAGCGGCAAGACGAGAGCGGCCCTTTTGACCACGTTCGTTCTCTACCGTTATTGGAAGGCCAGACCCCAACCCTTGACTGGACTAGAGAGCGCCCGCGAAGAGATCGAAGCGGACTTCAGAGACAGGCCCGCGGCAAGGCAGGCCAAAGAGGCAAAGGCGTTTTTTGAAAAGCTGCTGCGGGAGCCCGATATCAATCGGGTGGCGGCGCTTCTGTACGAAAGATTCCCTGAAGTAGAGGCTGTGAAAGCCTTCGCAAAGGCGGTGTCCATCAAGATACCCAGCGGCAGGAAGCCGGTTCACGAGCGCGTGGCTGGAAGAATCCTGAAAGCAGGGGAACTAGTACGAGCTAAGTTCTGATGGGTCCTGTGGAAAGACAACTTGAGCAGTTGCTGGTGAATTTTCCGAACCTTGTCAGCTCTCAACTCTGGGCTCGGAAGCTTCCGGAAGTGCGAGAATTTGGGAGTATCAACGTCTGTGTCAGGCAAGGTCAATTGCCGGAATGCAGCGGCCGAAGTGATTTGGTTTTCATAACGGAAAACACAGCCCACGTTGTTGAACTGAAGGGGCGCACCGTGGGCGTGATGGCACTCTCTCAGCTCAAGAGGTATCTTGAACCTATTCAGAAGAGGTACCCGGATCACCTTGTCCTCGGGTATCTCGTGGGCCGCTATTGTCGGGACTGGCCGAAGCTTCGAGAAGCGCTCGGCACGGATCGCGTGGGCGTTCTGCTCGTGGGGCAAGACATTCCACGTGTCAGAGAATTGCGGGTCTGCGATCACTGTGGAGCAGGATTCCATTATCGGCACGAGCATTGCCCTTATTGTGCGACGGAGTAAGGGGGGACGGAACATGACATCCTCGATGATGGAACTCGCCCTCGTAGTCGTCGGCATACTGGTGGCGATGCTGTGGCTAGTCTACGGAAGGCGGGACCGAGAGTCGGACCCGAAACGGGCAGATGAAACTCACCCCCTCATCACAGCAGCAAAAGAAGGCGATTTGGACGGCCTCAGGAAACTTCTTGAATCAGGGGTGCCGATTGACATCCAGGACAGTAGTGGCAGGACCGCTTTGCATGTTGCGGCGGCTTTCGGGCACAAGAACGTAGTCCAGCACCTTCTCCACCAAGGGGCCGAGGTCTCCTCGCGGGACAGCTCCGGGAGCACGCCTTTGCTTTTTGCTGCTTGGCACGGGCATGGACAAATTGCGCGTCTTCTTTTGGATAGCGGCGCCCAGCCTAATGAGGGACCCGAGAGTAAAGATGAGGCAGGCCGAACGTACACAGACCTTCCCTTGGAAGTGGCTGCGGTGCATGGCGACCTGGATCTCGTGAAGGCATTGGTGGAAAAGGGCGCCGATGTCAACGCACACGGTGGTCTTGACAATGCGAGCATTCACGGTGGGCGAACGGCGCTGATGGCGGCAGCGGGCAACGGTCATCTCGACGTAGTAGAGTCCTTGCTTTCCAAGGGAGCGAATATTGAAGCCGTTACGTCCGGTGGGCAAACGGCCCTTATGGCAGCGGCGGACGAAGGTCATCTCGACGTCGTTGAATTCCTGCTTTCGACAGGGGCCGTTGTAAATGCTGAAAACAATTACGGGGAAACGGCCTTGACTCTTGCACTCAAGACTCCTCTCTCAGAAGTCGCGGACTGTCTGATCGACCACGGAGCCACCGAACGCAGGGATAACGAGCATGTCCCACCATGGAGAGCAAAAAAGCCGAACGTAACTCTCATAAGGGCGTGTAGAGCAGGAAATGTCCCGCTGTTGGTCCAATTACTTGAGGATGGGGCAGATGTGAACGGAAGGGACGAGAATGGCGACACCCCCCTCGTGGCCGTGCTCACCCCACCATCCCCGAAAGAATGGTTGACGAAGCCAGGCCTGGCCAAGCTACTCACCACGCTGAGAATATTGATAGATTGGGGTGCCTATGTGAATGCGGTAGATGCTAACGGTCGGACCCCTCTGATGCGCGTTGTGCAGATGATGGTGTCAAGGGCATCTTCCGGCCATAGAGAAGGATACTCGTGGAAATTGCACCGTATTTTTCTGGGGATCGTCCATGCACTCATGGAGAACGGCGCAAGCCCCTCCTTAGCTGACCATACGGGCATGACACCTTTAGACGTGGCAGCGGGAGCGTACCTCCCTGATCTCATGCAACTCCTGACGCAGTACGATTCGTCCACTTCTTGATAATTCCCTCGCAATTTCCCTTTCGGAAGCCTGGGGAGGCGCCCGCTCGCCTTATTGCATGGCTCCCTCTGGCCGCTCATAGGTGTGTGCGCTACGCGCTCATGGCGTGAGCCGTCAGCTCCCATAGTCCGCCAAGCAGACTGAAGGGCATTAAGCCAAGCATGTCATCGGGTTAGGCCGCTGGAATGGTAATCGTTTGAAGGTATTCGAGAATCCGGATTTACTGCGCGTTTACTGCGGGGTTTTTGGGGGGGTGGTCTGAATAATTCCGGTGGGTTACTGGTGGCGGTGCAGGGATTTGAACCCCGGACTCTGCGGATATGAGCCGCATGCTCTGACCAACTGAGCTACACCGCCACGGCAAATCTGAAACTACCATCGCGAGTGCCGAGCTGTCAAGATGCGGAGCCGCAGCGCGGTTGCGGGGTCGGGATGCACGGCAATCAGAGAGAGCCGTTCTTGAAGATGCTGAAACACCGGCTCCGGCCCACGACCAGGGAGTCTCTTACCAGAATGTCGAACGGGAGCAGGATCTCGCGGAGCCGCCTGGCCTCGTCCTGGTCCTCCGCCGTCGGCAGCGGCGGTCCGTGTGGGTGGTTGTGCACAATGAGGAGCGAAGACGCGTTGAACCTGAGCGCCGCCTCGATGATCTTTCTCGGGAAGATGACCACCTGATCCACGGTGCCTGTCCCCATAAGCTCTTCCCCGAGGATCACTCCTTGCTCGTCGAGGAAGATCAGCAGGATGTTTTCCTCTTTCATCCCTTTCATCCGCGACAGGAGGTATCGTTCCAGTTCCTGTGGATGCTCGAGAAGCTTCGCAGGCGGAGGGATGGTATCTGATAAACGGTGGGCAATCTCGCCCATGAGCCGTAAGAAGGCCGCGGCCTGCTCCGGAACTCCCGGGCTTCCTGTGAGCTCGACCACCGACGCGGAAAGGACCTCAGCGAGGCCCTTGAATCTGAGGAGAAGGCTTCGACCGACGCGTTTCACCTCCCGTCGCGGCATGACAAAGCTGAGCGCCAGTTCCAAAATTTCCTCTTCGGTCAGATCGCGGCCGCCTTCTCTGAGCAACCGTTTCTTGAGAACTTCGACGTTGGGTCCGCGTTCCTCCTTGATCTCAGCGGCTGTCTCGGAAGGTGGCTGAATAGAGCTTCTCCGCGTCAATGCCGTCCTCTCACGATGCTCAACTTGGATGACGAGTTTGTCCGGCGCGACAGGCCGGTCGCGTCGTACACTCGTCATCACGGGCGAGTCCGCAGAGATTCCGCGGCGACCGACGGGAGCAGCCGATACATTGGGAGCTCGCATGAAAGCGGCCTACGGGGGAGACCTTTTTGAAAAAAGGTCCTCCCTCGCACCCCCTACCAAAAACTTCAAATATATTGGCCCCTCTGGCACAATCGAGGCCGCTGGACCCGCCTCGGTGAAATCGGGAATCGGTGCCCCTGCAGAGCCCTTTCATCCTTCGTTGTGGCTCCCTGCCATGACTGTTTTTCAAGAGGGGCCGGGAAGGGACTTTTTGAAAAAAATCCTTCCCCGGTGCATTTTCGTAGGCACTTCCAATTCAGGGCGTCTTCCGACGGGCCCTTCTCGTTGCGTGCCGACCCGACCTCACCCATGCTCTCTATAACACCGATGCGTGCTAATTGCACCGACGCGGATACTCTGCGGCTCGGGATGGCATGCGTGTGCGGCCCCCAATCAGCGGACTTGGGCTCTTCATGTGATATTGCGCCCCGCATCGAACAGTGCGGGATCTTTGGCCGAAAACGGATCACTCTGAGGAAATCGTCGCTTCAAATCTCTGCGTACTCTGCGGAGAGTCCCTGTTTTCGGCTGCTGTCGCGCCAAACGAGGTCTTCCGCGAACTTCAGGGCGTGTCACCATAGGTGTTCCTTTGGCACGGGAAGCAGTGGTAGAATAGGTGCCCCCAGGCCCGGCAAAGGTAAGGAGCTCGCTCCGGCTAAGGCTCGGGAATCAGTCTTGAAATGGCGTCTGACGACGGTCGCGGGGGCCGTCCCGGCGAGCCGCCGAACCAGGCGCGGAGGGCTATTATGGGCTCCAGGATTCAACGCGGGTGCGATCATCCCATGGAAGGTCTTGCGTCACCGTGGGCTCAGGAACAGGAGGCGTCGTCCGCGATGATGAGAGACCATCGTCCGTGGGGATACTTTGAAATCATTTCCGAGTTACCGGATCACAAAGTGAAACGCATTGTCGTGAATCCGGGTAAGAGGATAAGTCTGCAACTGCACCGGTACCGAGCCGAGCACTGGACGGTCGTAAGCGGAACCGCGCAGGTGACGCGAGACCACGAAGAGATTTTCCTGCAGCCAGGGGAATCGGTGGATATTCCTTTGGGGTCGCTTCACCGCGTGTTCAATCCCGGGGACACTCCCCTCGTGTTCATTGAGGTTCAAACCGGCACGTATTTCGGCGAGGACGACATCGAGCGCAAGGAAGACGACTTCGGAAGGCTCTGACAGTCGGGGGTCCGCCTGCGGACCACCGGTCCCTCCGGCCACGGATGAAAGACTCTGACGATTCGAGGAGAGATACGTCTCTGATATGATGTAAGAATAAGGATAAGTCTCAGGCTACGGGTAAAATCGCTTGACAAGCAACCCTGTACGATTTATTATTTCGATTGAAGCTTAACTTGTGTTTCTCCGTTTGACCTTTCGCCAAGGACGACGGGGGTCATGCAAGGATTAAGATCCTGGGACATTGGCCCCGTGTCGAGGACCTCACGCCGTAATCCCATCCGGTTCATCCCCGTTCACAAAGCGCCCTTGTTCGTATCTGCAAACGCACTCTCGCAAATCGCTTGGTGTGCTTTTTCCAAAGGAGCTAGAGAATGAGTATCAAAATTTATGTCGGAAACCTGTCCTTCGATTCCAGCGAAGCAGATCTCAGGGGCCTGTTCTCCACGTACGGCGAAGTTGAATCGGCCAAAGTCATCGTCGACCAGTTCACGAACCGGTCTCGGGGATTCGCATTCATCGAAATGTCCAACCGCGAAGAAGGTCTCAAGGCGATCCAGGAACTGGATTCCAAAGATCTCGGCGGCCGGAGCCTCAAGGTGAACGAAGCGCGCCCGAAGAATGATTCCGGCGGTGGCGGCCGGCGGGACACTGGAAGGTCACGCTGGTAATCAATCGCTTGTTCATGAATTAGCATGAGAATCAGGCAAGAGGTGACGGCTGTTATCTCTTGCCTGATTTGCTATAGTCGTTATGTGTGAGAAGGAACCGAGGCCGATTGCGGGGAGATCAGTTTCCCATCATGAAAAGCCGTCGTCTGCTCCCCAGCCGCGCCGGCGTGTCGTTGCTGTGGTGACCAGCCCCGCTTCGTAGCGGCCCGTACTGAAATTTCCGACCTCGCGGCCGTAGCGCCACCATGGTCCTGGGAATTCACGATGCCTCGCGCGCAGGCTCTACTACCTCAACTTGAAGAAGTCAAACATGTGATGCGAGGGACGTGACCGCAGCGGCACAACCGAAGGCTCCGTTCGCAGTGGAGGCTTAAGAGCATGAAAGTAGCCTTGGTAACTCCACGGAACAGCTCCGACTCTGAAAGGAGCTTCTACGACTATAAGTTCGGCATGACTTTTCTCCTTTCCCGAAAACACATCTCATATCTCCTGGCAATTCCCACACTGATATCACTGACCCCTCCGCACCATGAGATCAGGGTCTTTGACGAAAACATCGAAGATATTGATTATACTTGGAAGGCAGATCTTGTGGGAATCACGGTGCGAACGATGTTTGCCGAGAGAGCCTATGCCATTTCCGAAACCTACCGGGCCAGGGGAGCCAAAACGGTCCTCGGCGGCATACATCCTTCAATGTGTCCCGATGATGCGCTTCCACACTGCGACAGCGTTGTGATCGGCGAGGCTGAGGATGTCTGGCGCACCGTCCTCGAGGATGCGGAAAACGGTCACCTGAAGAGGCTCTACAAAGCCGACAAGTTTGCCGATCTCAAGGCCGCTCCCATCCCCGATCGGTCGTTACTTTCGAAAAAGCGATATTTTCTGCATCTTGTTCAGACCACAAAAGGTTGCCCCTTCCACTGCGAATTCTGCTCGGTTCACGCTTTCGACGGAACGACGATCAGAAGCAAAACCATCGAGCAGGTCATCCGGGAGATTCAGGATACCAGGAATTCTCACGCCGGGTATAAGAAGAAAGAGGCGATATTCTTTGCCGACGATAATATTATTGCCGACAAGGTATTCGCCAGGAAACTCTTCTTGGCTCTCCGGCCGCTGAACATCAACTGGATGTGTCAGGCATCCGTCAACATTTCACGTGAGCCCGAGCTACTCGAATTAATGAGAGAGAGCGGATGCGGGGCGATTTTTATCGGCTTTGAGTCCATATCCGATGAGAACCTCGCGGCAATGCACAAAGCGGTTAATCGACGACATGACTATTTTGAGGCAATCAATAAAATACAATCATATGGGATCTTGGTTCACAGCTCATTCATCCTGGGGTACGATTTCGATTCCGAATCGGCATTTGACGAACTAATAGATTTTATTCGAGAATCAAACCTCTTAATGCCGTTGATCAATATTCTCACCCCCTTGCCGGGAACCAAGTTGTTCAAGCGTCTCGAAGCAGAGGGAAGAATTCTGCACAAGGACTGGAGCAAATACGACACGCAGCATGTTTGCTTTTCTCCGGCCGGGATGTCTCCGGAGGATCTGTTGCAGGGATACCGGAGAGTCATGAAATCGATCTATTCTTTTGACTCGATTTGGAAGAAGCTGACCTACTACTGGGAGAGGGACTTCTGGAAACGGTCCAATGAATTGGATCCGGTCAAGTTAACGTACCGCCTCCTGTTTGCCGTTCGACTCGCTACATTGCTCGTTTCGGGCAACCTGGCCCGCTCAAAGTTCATCCTGAGAATACTGCCTCGTGTTTTTGACAAACGAGTCCGGATATCCACGGTTCTTGCGCTGTTGAACTACAACGATTTCGCTCGCACCCTATAAAGCACGCATAGCATCTATATGGCTGACGGTGACAGCGCGAAGGCTCTTCCGGTATTTGCGCGGGCACTCGAAAAGTGAAGGCGGACATGCTTGGTTCTTCTTGGTTTTGAAGATGGCTTGGAACTGGTTGCAAAACCTCCCCGAGCCCCAAGATTACGGTACGGCGCGCTTCGAGAAGCCCCTGGATTTCGTGCGGTTCCCGAACCGCCCCTACCGACAGCCAGGCGGAAAAGTTGGTTTTGAGACAGTTTCCGTGTGTCTGCCCCTGGACAAGGGCGCACACACGGGTGCACCCCTACCGTGGGTCCTCCTTTCGGTAAACGCCCTTGCTCATTCGGACAAAACTTTTGGCAACGGATATAGAAGCGCATTGGTATCGGTCCTTCGGGGAAATGCCGACTCGGACGTTTCCCCTTGACACCGAGGACCAGCGCACATTGACCGCTCATCTCACCACGGCGGTTCTCCTCCGACGATGCAACCTCATGAAGTTTTCGCCGAGGATTCCGTCTCGGAGACTGCTATCCAGCCCCGATTCGTTCAATTGCTTCTCGTAGCGCGCGAGCCGCAAGAGCGGAAAGTCGCTGCCGAAGAGGATCTTGTCCGGGCCCATGATCCGTGAGACCACGTCGAATATCCGAGCTTCGTACAGGTAGGGAGACGCCGCGGTATCCACGTATGTGCGGGCCATGATCTTGGCGATCTCCGGCATGAGCGCGTACACGAAGACTCCGCCTCCGAAGTGGGCTAGAATGAAATCCACGTTGGGGTTTGCCTTGATAATCCGGAGGAGCCCCTGAAAATCGACCGGGATCTTACCGGGATACTCATGGCCCACCGGTTCGTTCACGTGGATGAGCACCGGCACCTGCCAGGTTTCGGCCAATTTCAGGCTGGGGCTGAGGGCCTCGAAATCCTCCAGGCTCCAGCCGCTGTGATACATGGCGAGCTCCCCGATTCCCCCGAACCCGTCGGTAACCGTTCGGAACGCCTCTTCGTAAGCCTGCTCCCCCCCGCGGGTCGAGAGCACCGCGAAGGGGATGACCCGATCCGGGAAGCGCTCGTGAAATTCCCAAATCTCGTCGTTGTTCTCCCGCACGAGATCGTGATCCTCCCACGGAAAACCGAACACCACGGCCCGGTCGATGCCTGACGCGTCCAGGTAAGCGATAATCTCGTCTTCGGACACGAGCTTCGCCCTGTCCGAGGAATAGATGGAACCGAAGGCCATATCGCTCCGACAGAATGTCGTGCGGTCAGAGCGCACGCGCTTTGGCAAGAGATGGACGTGAGAATCGACGATCATGGTTCCTCCACGGAGGAATTGTGGCAGTTTGGGCGCTGCCGGACCGATTGGGCGATCCGGCCGGCTCGCGTATCCTAGGCCGAAGCCCCTTCTTTCTCAAGAGACTGTCCAGAAAAAAGGAAACCCCGTAGCCGTAGGATGGTATGGCTTGGCCGGGGTTTCGAGGTTTTGGGATTTTGGTTGGAAACTCAGTCTGCCTATCTCGACAAAATTTGTCAAGAACAAAGTGAGCGGCGGTGGGTCGCGTCGCTTACGTGCTAGATGCAGAGGCATCCGCCGATGTCGCAGATGGACGCAGATTCAAGAGATCGTGAAACGTTTGCTTTCATATGGGGCGCTTAAAGGCTTTTCGACCTCTTCACTTGTCCAGGGGGCTTCGGCTCCTCTCGTTTCGAGCTCCGAGGTTCAGTGTTTACGCATCGGCGGCCATCTGCGCAATCTGCGGATTAGGACATGGCGGAGCATAAGCCCCGGTCGGGAGTCGCATCGCGGAAAACGGACTCTGGCCGCGGCCCCGGTCGTTCCCCGGCTTGACAACAGGCCGGGAATACCCAATTATTCAGGAGCGCCCATGAGCTCAAGGGCGCCTCAATGGCGTGTGAAGGCGCAACCCCGGCGCCCGTTTGCGGGTCGGCAAGCGCCATGCGGCGACCGACAGGAGCCGCGGATATATTGAAAATCTTGGAAGGAGGGCGCGGGGAGAGGACCTTTTTTCAGCCTGGATTGATCAATTGTCGAAAGCATGTCATTGCGAGGAGCGCCGCGACGGAGCAATCTCTTGGTTTCGACAATCAACCCAATGAGATTGCTTCGCTTCGCTCGCAATGACAGTGTTTCCCGGCACTTATTGGGTTGATCGACCAAGAATCGCTCAGATTGGGTTCAAAAAGGTCTCCACCCGCAGTCGCTCTTCCCAAGCTGGATGTTCCGCCGAACAGGAGGGTACATCATGGCGGGCCAGGAATTTTATGACGTTCTCGGGGTGAAGAAGACCGCGAGCACCGAGGAAATCAAGAAGGCCTACCGTAAACTTGCTCGCAAGTATCATCCGGACGTCAACCCCGGGAACAACGTGGCCGAAGAGAAATTCAAGAGCATATCCCAGGCGAACGAAGCACTCTCCGACCCGGAAAAGCGCAAGATTTACGATGAGTTCGGCGAGGAAGGTCTGAGGGCCGGTTTCGATCCGGAGCAGGCACGTCAGTATCGGCAGTGGCAGCAGGCAGGCGGTTTCGGCGCAGGAGCCAGAGCCCACGGCGCAGGGGCCTCGTCCGACCAAGGCGGGTTCCGGTACTCCGGTTTTGAGGACATATTCGGCGACATCTTCGGGGGCGCCGCGGGAGCCCGAACCGGCCCCATGAAGGGGAGAGACGTCGAATCGGAGCTCGAGATCGACTTCATTACCGCCATCAGAGGGGCCACCACGCGCATCACGCTCCACAAGAACCATTCGTGCACACGTTGCGGCGGATCGGGGCGCGTCAGTACGGGCTCGGATTCCGTGTGCAAGTCGTGCAATGGAACCGGCCAGACCCGCGTCGCGCAGGGGCCGTTCAACTTCATGCAGACCTGTCCCGAGTGCGGAGGGACCGGGCGTTCGGGTGAGATCTGTCCGGAGTGTCACGGCTCCGGGGCCATGCCCGGAATCGAAACCATCGACGTCAATATTCCCGCGGGCGTGGATGACGGGTCTCGCATCAGGCTCGCGGGCAAGGGCGAACCGGGACAGGCCGGCGGCCAACCCGGTGATTTGTATATCGTCACGCGCGTCAGGCCTCATCCCGTTTTCAAGAGGGAAGGGGACTCACTGCTGCTCGACGTTCCCGTCACCGTCAGCGAAGCCATGAACGGAGCGGACATATCCGTTCCCACTCCCGGCGGCCCGGTTCAGTTGAAGATTCCGCGCGGCACCAGATCGGGGCAGCGGCTGAGGCTGAAGGGAAAAGGGGTGCCGAACCTGAAAACCAAGACGCCGGGTGATATGTACGTCACCGTTCGAGTTCAGGTCCCTCATGCCGATAATCCGGAAGCGGAGGAGGCGGCAAGGGCTCTGGACCGGTACTACCGCGGTGATCTCCGGGAGGAGATTAGGCTTTGAAACGGACTCCGGCGATTTCGTACGAGATTGCCGGCGGGCCGCGCCAATCCCTCGGGCGTCTCTCCAAGTGAACGGTTGCCCGAATTCTTCGGCACACGTGACCGACGGACCAGGTAGAAAACATGACTCAGCAGTATTATCTCAGGAAAGAGGTTCTCGAAATCTTTGAGCTGGATGAACGCTTCCTGGACCTCTTGGAAGCCGAGGATCTGATCCAGGCCGCTTCCGTCGAGTTCACCTCGGAGCGCGTCTTCCCGGCAGATCAGGTCGAACGGATTCGAATTGTGTCGAATCTGGTTCATGACCTGGAGGTCAACCTCCCCGGCTGCGAGGTGATCCTTGAGATGCGTGAGAACATGATACGAATGCAGCGACAATTCGACGCGATCCTCGAGACCCTGGTTGCCGAATTGAGGAATAGACTCCGCGGCCCTTGAATGACGTCTTTTGGGCCGTTCCTGCCATCCCTCCCCGCATGGAGAACCAACCAGAGGGGTTCCGTGTCGCCAACTTTCAGAGGAATCACCGTGTCTCGGCTGGTCGCGATGCTGATCGTCTCGGTCGTTCTGTTCCAGTCGGCCTTTTCCGGCGAGAGCGTCGCGTCGGAGCGCGCCGCGCGGTTGCTCCAACAAGCGATGGCCGAAAAGGAGCCCGGCCTCAGGATCGAATTGCTCGACCAGGCTTTGCAGGACCATTCCTTGAAAGGCGCCGCGGCGGCGGCGATCCTTTTTGAGCGCGGCATGGCTCATAAGGAAATGAAAGAATACTTCCCCGCCATCGAGGACTTCACCGTAGCCCTTTCTCACTCCCGCAAGCTGTTACCCGCGCTGATCGAAAAAGCCGAGTGCTTCATCCATGTGGATCAACTCGACGAAGCATCGAGGGCAATTGAGCTCTATTTACTATCGAAGTCCGGGATAGCGAGGCCGTACGTGCTCAAGGCACTGATACACGAAAAGGAAGGCTCTCTGACCAAGGCCGAAGACGAGTGCACCCGCGCACTGCACTATGAGCCGAAGTCCGCACCGGCTCTGGAAGTGAGGTCCAAAATCCTCCTGAAGGCGGGCAAGCCCAAGAGAGCCCTCGAGGACGTCGATACCCTTATCCGACTGCAACCTCCCAATCCGGAGATGTTTCTGACTCGGGCCCGCATCAAGGTGAAACTTGAGGACTATGGGGCTGCCCTGGCGGATTACCGGCGTGCGGAATCTCTTCTTCCGGGAAACGACCGCATCGCGAAGGAGAAGATTTTGGTTTATTTCCAGTTGGCGAGCCCCGAGAAGGCTCTCGAGGATCTGGCCAACACGCCCGGACTGTCCCAGGACGATGTCGAGGTGCTCGTCCTCCGGGCCAGGGCCCACATCCTGATGAAGAACTACTCCGTGGCCTTGCAGATCCTCAGCCAGGCATTGTCGCGGGATCCTCGGTCTGCGACGGCTCATCTGTACAAAGGCGTAGCTGTTATGTGCACGGAAAACCCCGACCAGGCACTGGGCTATCTCAACCGTGCGGTGGAATTGGACCCGAAGCTTGTCGAGGCATACAAAGAGCGTGCACGGGTTTTTATGGAGATGGGCGAACAGGTGCGAGCCGCATCCGATCTGACGGTCGCGGTCGATCTCGATCCTTCGGACGGTGAGGTCTTCGATCTCAGAGGACTTACTTACCTGGATCGAAGACTCTTCGACGCCGCCGTTTCCGATTTCACTCGAGCGCTGGAGGATCTGCCCGGAGATTCCCGTTTCCTTTACAACCGGGCCGTGGCTTACCTGTCGCAAGAGGAATACCAGTCGGCTCTCGCGGACCTGGACGCTCTGCTCCACGCGAAGCCGGATTCCCCACGAGCCCTGAGTCTGCGCGGCATCGTGCATTTCGAGCTGGGCAATATGAACCAAGCGCGAGTGGATCTGGACAGGGCCACCGCGGCAGGGCCGCGAGATCCCATGGTCTGGAACAACCGGGGATTCTTCCTTTACAAATCAGGAGATTACTCGTCCGCTCTCAGGGATTTGAATCGAGCCCTCCAACTTCATCCGCAGTACGTGGCTGCCCGGCGTAACATGGATCTCGTGCTTCACCGTATGGTCGATCCTTCATTGCGCGAACCCGTGAAAGGTCCGGCTGCGGCTCCCCGGCCTCCAGCCGGCAGGTAGAGTGATGGTGACGAGAAAACCTTCATACTTGGCAATTCTCATGGACCTCGATGGAACGATCTATCGAGGAAACCAAATCATCCCCGGGGCCTTGGAAACCTATGCAGAGCTTTCGGCGCGAGGGGTCCGGTGGATGTTTCTCTCGAACAACGGCGGCCGGCTGCCGAGGGATCTTATGGAGAAGATCAACCGGCTGGGGATACCGGTCTCTGAGGATCAGGTGCTCAATTCGGCCGCTGCGATGATTCATGCGCTGGCAAAGGATTTTCGGGAATCCCGGATCATGGTGGTCGGCGAGCGCCGGCTGAGCGAAGGAATCTCCGCGGCGGGCGTTGAGCTGACAGAGGATCCGCAGAGCACGGATATCGTGGTGGTGGCCATAGACTCGGGGTTCACGTACGACAAACTCCGGAGAGCTCACGCAGCAATTCTACGAGGGGCCCTTTTTTGGGCCACGAATCTGGACCCCACGTTTCCCGCGGCAGATGGATTTCTCCCCGGCGCGGGCAGTATTGTGGCTGCGGTGAGCGCGGCGGTGGGGCGTGCTCCGGACCGCGTCTTCGGGAAGCCCTATCCGGACATGGCGCGAATCGCACTGGAGCTCCTTGGGACAGACGCTCAATCGTGCCTGGTGGTCGGCGACCGGATGGAAACCGACATCCTGTTTGCCAGGAACGCGGGCATGGATTCCGCGCTCGTGCTGACGGGCGCGTCGGATCGGTCCGACCTGAGCAGGCTTGCGTATGCCCCGGACTACGTGTTGGAGAGCATTGCTGATCTCCCCGCTCTTTTCGACGGCAGGTCGTGAACTAGTACCAATGCGCATTTCAGCACGTAGCTTCCCTTCTTGGTGGGACAGGCATCTTGCCTGTCATTTTCCGGGCCGAGCGATCTCCACGTGCGCCGGACCATCCCGCCATTCGGCCCCACGGTGGTAACCCGTTTGGATGCGGGTTGTTCTAAGGTAGGTCAAAGGAGGCGTCAGGACGATGACGGAAGTCGAGCGGCTGTATGACATGCTGAGAAAAGTCCAGGAACCGAAGGGGTACTATTTCAACACGGACAAAGAGAAGGTATTCGAGCTCCTGGAAAGTCTGCTCCTCAACAGGAAACGGTACGGATACATGTGTTGCCCGTGCAGGCTTGCTGCGAACAACCGAGAGCACGACAAAGACATCATCTGCCCCTGTGTGTACCGCGAACCGGACGTGAAGGAGTATGGAAGTTGCTACTGCAACCTCTACGTCTCCGACGACTGGAACAAGGACAGGATTCCCCACGAATACGTGCCTGAGCGTCGGCCTCCGGAGAAATTCCCGTTTTGAACGGCCGTGCCGGCGGAAATTCTCTTCGTAACCCCATGACCTATTCGGTCGCAACAAACGCGAAAATGTCCCTGCCGCACCCACGGTCGGGTCCGCACGGACCAAGCCGGGTGCATCTCCCTCGGATGCTGCAACGAAACCCTTCTCTGATAGCGGAACCAGACGAGGCCGGAGGGTTGGATCGTTTCAATCGCGGACGCATCTAAATCGATGGACAGATGAGTAAATGGCTATCGATTGGGGAAGGAGCGTACCATGGCGATTGGAACACTGTTCGGGATAGTGATGATTATAATGGCTTTGCTGCTTTTTGGAGCGGTCTTCCTGGTGAGGAGGAGGAAAGGGAGAATGGAGGTGTCGACCGCGGGAACCCGGTCCGGGTTCAGAGATTGTTACGATCTCTGCTCGGCTGATCCCAAGCGGGAACCTTCTCTCTCCTGCAAGACCAGTTGTCTTTCCTACGGCGGCGCATGATCGGGACAGGGAAGATCGCCTTGAGGACTTTTCATCGAGAGGAGCCGCTAATATATTTGGAGTTTTTGAAGAGGAGTCCGGGGCATAGGCGCTAACTTTTGCTTAACTTGTTCGGTTCCATGGAATTCTCGCCATCCGAATACCCGGAGTTGAAACTCCGGGCTATTATCAGTCGCCCCTTCAGGGCTTGAACAGCAA
>Ga0172371_10005977_pt1 | contig 17890 bp, 16 predicted proteins | sample Lak12m_FD_114543 | JGI IMG/M metagenome (GOLD analysis project Ga0172371, IMG submission 114543) | Freshwater microbial communities from Kabuno Bay, South-Kivu, Congo - kab_022012_12m | ecosystem: Environmental > Aquatic > Freshwater > Lake | place: Democratic Republic of the Congo: South-Kivu...
CCGGCCAGGAACACCGCGATGAACGGGCTCAGGCCGAGCACGTCGCCGATGAGCCACAGCCCGTAGGCGCCGAGCCGATGTAGGCCTGCTGGCCGACTGAGACGAGGCCGGCGTAGCCGCCCAGCAGGTTCCACATCTGGGCCAGCGCCATAAGCGTGAACAACGTCACCATGGTGCGGCACACGGCCACCGTGGACCAGAAGGGCACGCTGGCGAGGCCGATGACGACGACGATCGAGATGATCAGCACCCAGCGGTGCATGTTGCGCGAGCGCGAGACCGTGAAGTCAGACAGGGCGATGGGTCTCTCCTGAGGCTGGCTGCTCATGCCGTCACCGTCTTCGCGAAGAAGCCGCTCGGCCGCAGGGCCAGCACGGTGAGGAACACGACATGCCCGACGAACAGTCCCCAGCCCGCCCCGAACGCCTGGGCGCCCAGGGTCTGGGCCACACCGAGGACGATGCCGCCCAGCAGGGTGCCCCAGATGGAGCCCATGCCGCCCATGATCACGGCCTCGAAGGCGAAGATCAGGCGGAAGGAGCCCTGCGTGGGGTCGAAGGTGCTGCGCACCGCGAGGAGCACGCCGGCCAGCGCCACGATGGCGAGGGCGACGGCCATGGCGAGTCCGTAGATGTGCCTGTTGTTGATGCCCATGAGCTCGGCCGCGTCACGGTCGTCCGAGGTGGCGCGGAATGCCCGGCCCATCTTGGTGCGGTTGAGGAAGAGCTGGAGCAGGGCGATGACGACGATGGAGAGCACGAACACGAGCAGCGGGAACCAGCCGATGGCCAGCTGCTTGCTGATGGTGATGCTGGCGTTCTCGATGGCGCCGGCGTCGAGACCCTGGGAGTCGGCCGACCACCACATGATGAGCGCGTTCTGGATGATGATCGAGAGGCCGAAGGTGACCACGATGGGCCGCGTGTCGTCGCTGCCGAGGGTGTAGTTCAGCAGCCCTCGCTGCAGAAGGTACCCGACGACGAACATGATGACGATCGTGATCGCCCCGGCCCAGATCACGCCGAGGCTGAGCGACTGCACGATGAACAGGCAGACGAAGGCGGCCAGGATACCGAGGTCGCCGTGGGCCAGGTTCACCATGCGCATCACGCCGAACACGAGCGCGAGGCCGGTGGCGAACAGGGCGTACAACCCGCCCAGGAGAATGCCCTGAAGAGCGACGTTTACCCAAGTCATGACATCACATCCCGAAGTAGGCTGCAGTGATCGCTTCCGAGGTCAGCTCGCTCGGCTTGCCCTCGAGGCTGATGCGGCCCTCGAGGAAACAGGCGACGTAGTCGGCCACCGTGAGCACGTGCTGCACGTCCTGCTCGACGAGGACGATGGTGGTGCCAGTGCCGACGAGGTGCACCATGGCTTCATAGATACGCTTGATGACCACCGGGGCGAGGCCCAGAGAGACCTCGTCCAGCAACAGGAGCTCCGGGTTGGACATGAGCGCCCGGCCGATGGCCAGGGCCTGCTGCTCGCCGCCCGAGAGACTGCCGGCGCCGCGCTTGAGGAGCGGCTTGAGGAGCGGGAACAGCTCCAGCACCGACTCCTGGTTCCAGTCGCCCTTGCGGCCGCCGTAGGAGCCGATCTGCAGGTTCTCCAGCACGCTCAGGCTGGGAAACACGCGGCGGCCTTCGGGGACGAGGGCGATGCCCATCTTGACGCGGTCGTGGGCGGCGACGGTGTCCACCGGCTGGCCCTGGAAGAGCACCTCGCCCGAGCGCGGTCGCATGGCCCCGGCGATGGTCCGGAGCAGCGTTGACTTGCCGCCGCCGTTGGCGCCGATGCAGGCGAAGGTCTGGCCCTCTTCGACCTTGAAGGACACCTTGAAGAGGGCCTGGAAGTCGCCGTAGAACACGTCGACGTCCTTGAGCTCGAGCACGGTCGTCCCGCTACGCAGCGGGCGCTTCGAGCCGTGTTCCGAAGGTGCACTGCTCATAGTGGCGTCCCCCCCATGTAGCAGGCCTGCACCTCGTCGCTGCACATGACCTCGTTGGGGTCGCCCTCGATGAGGTTGCGCCCGAAGCTGATGGCGACGATGCGCTGCACCACGGCGAGCAGGGCGTGGACGATGTGCTCGATCCAGATGATCGAGATGCCCTGCGCGTGCAGGTCCTTGACCGTCTGGATCAGCTGCTCGACCTCGGATTCGGTGAGGCCGCCGGCGATCTCGTCCAGCAGCAGGACGGCGGGGTCGCCGGCGAGCGCCCTCGCGAGCTCGAGCCGCTTGCGGTCGAGCAGCGGGAGGGCGCCCGCCTGCTTGTTGGCCTTGGCCGCGAGCCCGGCGAGCTCCAGCGTCTCCACGCAGCGCTGGTAGCTCGCGCGCTCGCTCATGTTGCGGCCGTAGGCGGCGCACACGAGCACGTTCTCGAACACGCTCATGTCGCCGAACGGCTTGGGGATCTGGAACGTCCGGCCGATGCCCTGGCGGCAGCGGTCGTGACGCTTCACGTGCGTGATGTCCTTCTCTTTGTACACGACCCGGCCGTCGTCGGGCCGGTAGACACCGGTGATCAGGTTGAACAGCGTGGTCTTGCCGGCGCCGTTCGGCCCGACGATGCCCAGCGCTTCTCCCTCGTTGAGCTTGACGCTGAGGTCGTCGATGACCTTGACGCCGCCGAAGGATTTGCAGAGACCGACTGTCTCCAGGACTACGGTCACGGGATATCACCGCCCCGCATCACAGGGACCTCCTCTTGTGCTCGGTCAGCGCCGGGCTGTCTCGCCGGGCCAGTCACGCTCAGTACTGGATGGGCTGCAGCTCTGCCGTGATCGGGATGTCGGCGGCGAGCTTGTTGCCGACGATGGCCAGGTCGAACGGGTACTTGGTGCCCTTGATCCACTGGCCACCCACGAGCGGCGTGGTGCTGACGTTCTGGACGGGGTTGTTGGTACCACCGGCCCAGTTGACGGGGCCGCAGATGGTCTCGATCTCGGTGGCGACGACGGCGCTCAGGATCGACTCCTTGTCGTCGATGTTCTCGGTGCGCTTGATGGCGTCGGCCACGACCTCGAACACGGCGTAGTGCATGATGGGCTGCGTCCACTGCTTGCCCGTGGACGACTCGTAGGCGTCGGCGACCTCCTGGCAGCTCTGCCCGGTGAGCGAGGACTTGTACGGGTGGTTCGGCGACCACCAGACCTCACTGGTCAGGCCGTAGCCGATCTCACCCAGAGCCTCGAGGGCGGACGGGAACAGGATGGCCTTGGCCATCGTGGCGATGATCGGCTTGAAGCCCTGCTGGTACGACTGCTTCCAGAAGTTGGTGAAGTCCGGCGGGATCATGACGCCGTTGAGGATCTGGCAGTCGGCGGCCTTGAACTTGCCGATCTGGGCGGTGAAGTCCTCGGTGCCGTTCTGGAACTTGCCGGGGTTCACGAAGGTGTAGCCGGCGGGCCCGTAGAACGTGGGCATGCCGGTCTTGGGATCGGACCAGGCGTTGCCGTCGGCGTCGTTGGGCCACATGACGCCGATCTTCTTGTTGGTATCGAGCTTGTCCCACAGGTCGATGAACACGCCCGCCGCCTCGCCGCTGCCCCAGAAGAAGTGATAGGTCCACTTGAACGGCACGGGGTTGGCGGGATCCTTCTGGCGGCCGAAGTAGTAGGCCTGCCACGGGCAGTCGTTGGAGACGCAGGGCACGCCGAGGGCCTCAGCCTGGTCGGCGACCGGCACCACGGTGTCGGGCGTGGATGCCACCATCATGATGTCGACGGCGTCGTTGGTCATGAGGTCGCCGGCCACCTGGGCGGCGCGGTTCGAGTCGGACTGCGAGTCCTTCATGATGATGTTGATGGGGTGCACGACGCCGTCGGCGGTGGCAAGGCCGTCCTTGACGGCGGCGTTCCACTGGTCGACGCAGAATTGGTCGGCCTCACCGAAGGCGGCCAGCGGGCCGGTGAGCGGAGCCACGAAACCGACCTTGATCTCGCGCCCCTCGGCGCCGGCGCTGCTGCCACCGCCCGAGTCACCCGAACTGGTGGTGCCGCACGCCGCCAGCGCGCCGCTGAGGCCGCCCGCGAGGCCGAGCGCGGCACCGCCCACGCCGGCCACCTTGAGGAAGTCGCGCCGCGTGATCGGCTTCTTGAAGCCCTCGTGATTGGTGTGGTCGTCAGAACTCATGCCGCCTCCTTGTCCAGGTCCTCAGGCATGCCAAGGCTCCGGTGAGCCGCTGCCGTCGGACCCCCCCTTGGGTCCTTGCTCCTTCCGGGCACACGCGCCGTGCTGGTGACTCTTCCGCCGCCGGGCGCCGCCGGATCTTCCCCTGTTGCCATCCGCCATGCGGACGGTCTTTCCCACGATACGGGCATCATAGCGCCCGCCCCCGCGCTGTCAAGGTATCGGTCCGGGCGGCGGAACGGCCGTGCCGCTCCCGCCGCTCAGCTCCGGCCTCACTGCGGGTTGACCAGCTCCGGATGCAGTTTCAGCCGCTCAACGACCTCGGCCACGCCGGCCGGTTCGCGCTGCATCGAGCGGGCGATCCCCACGAGACGCTCGACGAGCTGGGCGTTCGACTCCGCCGGCACGCCCTTCTCGAGCGTCAGCGTGTCCTCCATGCCGGTGCGCGCGTTGCCGCCCATAGCCAGGCCGATGGTGGTCATCGGCAGGTTGGCGCCGGCCACGGCGATGACCTGCCAGCTCGTGCCCGCCGGCAGCTCGCGCACCAGCCACGAGAGCAGGGCCGGGTCGCCGCGCATGCCGCCGTGGACGCCCATCACGAACGAGACCTGGAGCGGCTCGACCAGCAGCTCCTTCTTGAGCAGATAGAGCATGAAGTCGAGGTGTCCGGTGTCGTAGATCTCCACTTCAGGCTTGACCCCGAGCTCGATCATCTTCGCAGCGAGCTCCATCATCTGCCGGGGCGGGTTCTTGAACTCGGCCATGCCGAAGGTCATGGTGCACGGGTTCAGCGTGGCCATGGCCGGCCGGGCCTCGACGAGCCGCATGCGCTCCTCGTAGGTGAACTGCAGGCCGCCGGTGGAGAGCTGCACGATGCCGGGGCACACCTCGCGCACGGCCTCCACGGTGCGCCGGGCGACGTCGAGGTCGGCCGTCATCTCGCCGCGGTCGTCGCGCAGGTGGATGTGGATGACGGCCGCGCCGGCCTCGTACGAAGCCTTGGCGGACGCGGCGATCTCGGCCACGCTGCCCGGCAGCCCGGGGTTGTCGGCCTTGGTGGCGACCGGTCCGGTCAGCGCCGCCGTGATGATGGGGTCGGGCATGGTGGCCTCCTCCGGGGTGATGCGGTCGAACGGCCGCGGAGCGGCCGGGGCGCCCGCGGCGGCCTCACGGCCGCCGCGGGCGCCGGTCGAGGTGAGCGCCGCAGCCTGCGGCGCTCACCCCCTCAGGGTCTTCTCAGAGCTCGCGCGGCTCCGGATACGGGATCGCGACCAGCATGGTCGCCGGCGAGTTGGTGTGGTTCAGGATCGAGCGCGCCTCGTTCGGCGCAAGGTAGATCGAGTCCCACTTCTTGAGGATGACCTCGCCCTCCTCAGTCTTGACGGTGACCTCGCCCTCGAGCACGAAGTACACCTTCTCGAGCGGGGTGGCGACGTACTCGCAGCCGCCCTGCGGCAGGAAGTGCGAGATGCTCATCCAGAAGGTGCGGGTCTTGCTGACCTCGAAGCCCTGCAGGCGCAGGCCGAAGACGTCGAAATGCCCGGGCGCCTCGTAGGACGGCGCCTCGTCGTACCTGGTGACCTCCATGCCTTGCTCCTTCTCAGTAGCCGGCGCCGGGGCCGTAACCGGTACCGGCGTAGGTGTACGTACGATCGGGGACGTCGTTCAGGTCGTCCTCGTCGATCTCGGCGCTGCAGCGGACCATGGAGCCGTCGCCCATGTACCAGCGGATCGGGAAGCAGAAGAAGCGGAACCGCTTGCCCTTGACCTTGTCCAGGTCGCCGCCGAGGTTCTCGACGCCGACGATGCCGTGGCCGAGCATCTGCTTGTGGCAGGGCTCCCAGGTACCCTCGCAGCCGAGCGCCTCGAGGTCGCCGAACTTGGCGTCGTACGCCTCCTGGCCGAAGACCTCTATGAAGACGGGCTTCTCGAACTCGGCGTAGGCCTCGAGGCCGAACTGCTCGATGTACTCCTCGGTGATCGGCTTGCCGGAGGCGCCGCGGAGGTTCATCTGCGGCGGGCCGTTCTTGCCCATCGCGGTGTGGAGCGGGTGGTCGAGGGCCTGCATGTCCATGGCCACGACCTTGACCTGCTTCTCGACGAACCACTTGCCGGCCTCGACGCCGGTGCCGCAGGAGTACTGGTAGTAGTCCATGGAGTCGTCGAACTTGCGGTGCATGCCGGTGTTGAGACACACGACCATGCCCTTGAGCTCCTCGGGCGTGATGGCGGCACGCTCGCAGGCGTCCTCGATGTGCTTCGGCAGGATGAGGCCCCACTTCTCGATCTGGATGTCGAGGCAGACGGCGTCGCCGCAGTAGGCGTCGACCGGCATCTCGTGCGTGTAGCGCGCCCGCTTGCCGTTGAACTCGCGTTCCATGACGTGACGCGGGGCATCGGCGTGGGTGCCTGTGTGCTGCACGCAGTCGATGCGCTGCGTGAGCACGCCGCCCTTCGACATGGTGTGCATCGAGTCGATGACCGGCTTCACGAAGTACGGCCACCGGGGGATCTCTGCGCTGAAGGGATGGGTGAGGTCGACGAATACCTTCTTGCCCATGGCAGTCCTTCTCCTCGGTCTCGTTCGGATTCTGATGCTGTCCGCATCCCGGAACTGGGATGCCGTATCGTGGATACGCTACCCGCGCCGCGAAGGCGCTGTCAAGACGCGGCGCCGGCGGAGCCGGCGCCGGGTGCGTCGCCGTCCACGGCGCGCTGGATCTCGTCGCGCACCCGCAGCACCGCCGCGGCGATGTGCTCCTCGCGACCCTCCAGGCGAGCGGCCGGCATGACCACGGTCAGGGCCGCCAGGGCGCCGGCCGCGTCGCGGATGGCGGCGCCCACGGCCGAGACGCCGATGGTGTGCTCCTGGTGGTCGTAGGCCACGCCGGAGGCGCGCACCGCGCTGAGCTCCTCGAGCACGCGGGCACGGTCGAGGTCAGTGTGCACGGTGTAGGGCTCGAGCCGGGCGGGGATGAGGCGCAGGGCCTCCGCCGGCGTGAGCTCCGCAAGCAGCGCCTTGCCGCAGGCCGTGCAATACAGCGGGAAGCGGACGCCGACCTGCGCGACCACGCGCAGCGCGCGGGACGAGACGTACTGGTCGATGAACAGGGCCTCGCCGGCGTCCAGCACCACCAGCTCCACCGTCTCGTGCAGCTCGTGCGAGAGCTGCTCCAGGTACGGCGCCGCCTCGTGCCGCAGGTCGCGGCGCCCCGCCGTGGCGATGCCGATGAGGCCCGGCCCGATGGAGAGCTTGCCACCGGGCAAGACGCGCACGAACCCCTCGTTCGCCAGCGTGCCGACGATGCGGTACGCCGTGGAGCGCGGCAGGCCGACGCGGTCCGCGAGCTCGATCGGCGTGAGCCCCTTGGGCTCCGCGGAGAGGGCGCGGAGCAGCTGCGCCGCGCGCTCCAGCACCTGCACGCCATCACGGCGTCCGCTCACGCCACGCTCCTTCCGGGACGCCGCGGAGGAGACGACCGCCCCCTCCGCGGCGCCTCGCCGGCCGTCCGTCAGAAGCCTCTCTGGTCGTCGGTGAGCACGTGGACCAGGTAGCCCAGGAGCCGCCGGCGCGAGGCGTCGGCCTTCTCGGGCGGCCACTCCTGGAACCCGCGCCCGCTCTTGAAGCCGAGCTCGCCGGCCGCCACCTTCTCCCTGAGCAGTGGCGAGGGCTCACGCGACGCCTCCAGATGCGGCAGGATGTAGTCGTGGATCGCGAGGGTGAGGTCGAGCCCCACCATGTCGGCGTTCTCCATCGGGGCCAGGATGGGCAGCCGCAGGCCGGGGCCGAAGCGGATGCTCTCGTCCACGGTCTCGGCATCGGCGATGCCGTGTTCCACGATGGAGATGGCCTCGCGCCACAGGGCGTGCTGCAGACGGTTGGCGACGAACCCCGGCACGTCCTTCTTGCAGTCGATGGGGCGCTTGCCCACGCTGCGAAGGAGGTCCATCACCTTCTGCACGGCCTCGTCCGACACGTCCGCCGTGCGCACCACCTCCACCAGCGGGATGAGGTAGGGCGGGTTCCAGAAGTGCGTCCCCACCACACGCTCCTTGTGCACGGCGCGCTCGGCGATCTGCGTGATACTCATCACCGAGGTGTTGGTGCACAGGATGGTCTCGGGCGGGCACAGCTCGTCGAGCTGCTTGAACACGCCGCGCTTGAGCTCCAGGTCCTCGAACACACACTCGACCACGTACGCGGCGCCCTGTACCGCGTCTGCAAGATCCGGGGTCGTCGAAACCCGGGTCACGGCCGGCTCGACCTCGTCGAGCCGGCCGAGCCCGTTCTCAGCCAGGAACGTGAGGGTCTCGCGCATGGCGGATGAGGCGCGCCCGAGCGCCTCGGGGAAGGCGTCCTGCAGCGCCACCTCGTGCCCGGCGAGCGCGAAGATCTGCGCGATGCCGACGCCCATCATGCCGGCGCCGACGACGGCCACCTTGTCCTTGGCCACGGTCACCCTCCTCTCGCCGTCTCGCGGCTCAGCCGGCGGTGCTGCCGCCGTCGACCGCCAGGATGGCGCCGGTCACGAAGTCGGACGCGGCGGACGCCAGGTACAGCACGGCGCCGATGAAGTCCTGGGGATCGGCCACGCGGCCCCACGGGATGCGCGAGAGGAAGATCGCCTTGAGCTCCGGGTTCTCGATGACCTGCTGCGTGAGCGGCGTCCAGAAGATGCATGGGGCGATGCTGTTCACGTTGATGTGGTACTTGGCCCACTCGGTGGCGAGCTGCTTGGTGAGGAGGTGCACGGCGCCCTTGGCGGTGCCGTAGGCGGAGTAGCCGCCGGGGTGGCCGAACTCGCCGCGTACGGAGCCGACGGTGATGATCTTGCCGGAGCCCTGCGCGATCATGCGCTTGCCGGCGGCCTGACAGGTCAGGTAGGTACCCTTGACGAGGGAGTCCATGACCTTCTGCCACTCATCGATGGGGAACTCCTCGGCGGCGAAGCGGTTGGCCTGGCCGGCAGCGGTGATGAGGACGTCGACGGAGCCGAACGTGTCGACGGCCTTCTGGACCATGGCCTCGACGCTCTCGGGGTCGACGCAGTCGCAGGAGACGGCGAGGACCTCAGAGCCGGTGGCTTCTTTGATGGCCGCCGCGGAGGCCTCGAGGTTCTCGGCGCGACGGCCGGTGATGACGACGTTGGCGCCGTAAGCGGCGAGCGCCTTGGCGGCCTCGCCGCCGAACGCGCCCGAACCGCCGGTGACGACGGCAGTCTTGCCCGTCAGGTCGAACAGGCTGCGGATCTTCTCGACGCTCCAGATCTCACGCTCCATGACACCTCTCCTCTCGCTTCATGCGGCAGACACGCGGACGGCGCTGCACCGGGCGGACGGTCGTCGGCCTGGCGGGCGGCCGGGGACCTCCCGGCGCCGGAGCGCGTGCGCGCAACGCGACGAGGCCGCCCTCCTCGACCGGCCGTCCCGCAGGGCACTGACCACGATGCGGAACAGCTATTCCGTGATGCGAACACTAGTGCAGGGGCGGAGGGGCGTCAAGACTCGCCCGCCGCGGCTGCGCAGGAGGCCGCGGGGCAGCGCGGCCCGCGCACGGGGAGCGGCCCGCAGGGGCGCGGCCTGCAGGGGCGCGGCCTGCGCACTGGGTCTGGAGCCACGCAGCCTGCGCGCGCACCGGGAGGCGGCTCCGCGTCCGGCTCGCGCGCCGGGCCGCGCTAGACGCGCGCCGTCAGGCCGCCGTCGACGAAGAGGATCTGGCCGGTGACGAAGGCCGCCGCCGGCGAGGCCAGGAAGAGGACGGGCCCGACGACGTCGGCGGCCTCGGCCCAGCGGCCCATGGGGATGCTTGCGCGCAGCGTGGCCGCGAAGGTCTCGTCGGCCAGCACGGCGCGCGTGAGGTCGGTCTCCACGAACGTCGGCGCAACCGCGTTCACGCGGATGCCGAGCTCGGCCCACTGCGCCGCCAGAGAGCGCGTGAGCGAGTCCACGGCGCCCTTGCTGGCCGAGTACTCGGCCTGGCCGAAGGTCGCGCCGTAGCGGCCGCGCACCGAGGAGAGGTTGACGATGGCGCCGCCGCCGGACCCGGCCATGTACGCGCCGGCGGCCTGGCAGCAGAGGAAGGTGCCGGTGGCGTTGACGTCGAGGATGCGGCGCCACTCCTCGGGGGAGACGTCCTCGGCGCGCTTGCGCACCGTGACGCCGGCTGCGTTGACGAGCGCGTCCAGGCCACCCAGAGCGGACACGGCGCCCGCCACCATCCTCCGCACCGAGCCCTCGTCGGTGACGTCCACCTGCACGCCGGCGGCGACGACCTCGTCGGCCTCGATCTGGGCCGCCAGCCTCTCGGCCCGGGCGAGGTCCACATCGGCCACGGCCACGTCCGCGCCGTGCACCGCGAACCCGGCGGCGATGGCGCCACCGAGGCCGCCCGCCCCGACCACCAGGGCGCGCAGCCCGGCGATGTCGAACACGTTCATCTGCGTCTCCTCACGTCGGAGTCGGCGCCGGGACGGACCGCTGCGTGCGCAGCGGCGGTCCGGGCGCGATGCGGAGCGCTCAGCCCCGGCCCAGCTCGGCCTGGATGTCGTCGCGCAGGCGCAGCAGCGCCACTGCCACCTCCTGCTCGCCCTGCGAGAACCGGGAGGCCGGCATGGGCACGGCCACCGAGGCGGCGCGGCCGTCGGCGTCCACGACCGCCACGGCGACGGCGCAGATGCCGTGGCGCAGCTCTTCGCGCTCGAAACCGAGCCCCGTGAGCCGCACCTCGCCGAGCTCGCGCAGGAACTCGTCGCGCGTCCTCACGCGGCCGTCGATCGTCGGCTCCAGGCGCGCGGGCAGCACACGCCGCAGCTCCGCGTCGGGCAGACGCGCCAGCAGGACCTTGCCGCTGGCCATGCTCGAGGCCGGAAAGCGGTACCCGACCCGGGCGATGGCCATGAGCTCGCGCTCCGGAGCGGGGTGCTGGGCCACGAACAGCACGCTGCCCCGGTCCAGCACCGCCAGGTCGACCGTCTCGTTGAGATCGCGGGACAGGCGCGCCAGGTACGGCTCGAGCACGCTGCGCAGGTCGCGCCGGCCGATCACCGCGAGGCGCAGCAGCGCCGGGCCGAGCTCGCGCTGCCCGGTACCAGGGTCGACCTGTACGTAGCCGACGTTCTCGAGCGCCGTACAGATGCGGTGCACCGTAGTCTTGGGCAGGCCGGTGCGCTCGGCCAGCTGCCCGAGGCTGCGACCGCCGCCCGGCTCGGCGAGCGCGCCGAGCACCGCGGCAGCCCTGGTGACCACCTGCATGGCGCCCTTGTCTTGCGCATCGCCGTTCCCGGCGCCGCGTCCGCCCGCAGCTCGCGCCATGGCTGGACCCCTTTCGCCGCGCCGCCGGCCCGCAGGCCCGCGCCACATCACCCCGGCGTTCAGTCGCCGCCCGCCCACGCCTCCACCTGCACGAGGCAGGAGTTGGCGGCCAGGGAGTGTGACTTCCTGATGATGCTGCGACCGGGCGTGAGCGTGTTCATGCACCCGCCCCGGTCGGGGGACTCCCCCGGTACGCCGATGGGGTCGTAGACGGCCGACGACTCGTAGGAGTGCAGGATACCCGGTGGGACGCGTTCCGTCAGCCGGACCGCGCAGATCACGGCACCGCGGTCGTTGAAGACCTTGACGAGCTGGTGCTGCCGCAGGCCCCGCGCCGCCGCGTCGGCGGGGTTCATGCGCACGATCCAGTAGGAGTAGCCGTCCACGAGCACGCGGTGGTCTTTGACGTCGTTCACGACCGCGTGCTTGCCGTCGCTCTGCGTGTGAAAGCTGTGCCGGGGGTGCGGCGTGATGAGCTGCAGCGGGTACTTCGCGTACAGCTCTGCCGCGTGCGGGCCCTCCCACGCCGGCACGTACTTCATGAGCGGCGGGCGCTCGGGGTCGTCGGCGTCGAAGCGCCTGAGGCTCGACGCCTCGAACTCCAGCTTGCCGGACTGGGTCTGCAGGCCGTAACCGTAGTCCCCGGTGTAGTCGGCCGGCAGGGGCGTGAGCTCGGGCGTGTCCTTCTGGCGGCCCTCGGCGTACCAGCGGTACGACACCGGGTCGCGGCGCTCCTCGCTCGGCGCCGGCACCACGTAGTAGCCCTTCTTGAGGAACTCCTTCCAGCCGATGCGCTGCGGCAGGTCGGTACCGTCGAACAGGCGCTTGCACCAGTCCAGCTCGGTCACGCCCTCGGAGTACATCGAGCCGAGCCCGAGGCGGGTCGCGATGTCGAGGAAGATCTGGTGGTCCGACTTCGACTCGCCGAGCGGCTCGATGCACTTGTGCTGCATCACCATGACGCGGTGGTTGCACTGCGTGTAGGCGTGCTGGATGTAGCCGCCGCAGTTGGCCGACTCGCTGATGTCCCAGCGCTCGAAGTTGGTGCAGGCCGGCAGGATCAGGTCGGCGAACCTGGTCTCGCCCTCCATCCAGATGGACTGGTTGACGACGCACTCCAGCTTGTCCGAGCGGTACATGCGTGCGTAGCGGTTGGTGTCGACCATGGTGCCGAAGTGCGAGCCGCCGTACTTGTAGTACAGCTTGACCGGGCTGTGGCCGGGCGCGGGGTACTCGAAGCGCATGAATTGCCCTTCGATGGACTTCGAATCGGTGGGCCAGCTCTCCACGCAGCCGTCCAGGACGGCCTCGGGGATGCGCAGGCGCGGCACGACCTGCGACACCGTGTTGACCGTGGGCAACTGCGGCATGCGCTGGTACATGTTGATGCTGAGCGCGGTGCCGTAGAGATCGCCCGAGTACCCGCCCTCGGCGTAGCCGGGAAAGAAGAAGTGCGTGTCCAGCGGCGTGCCCTGCTGCAGGCAGCCCATGTTCACGCCGGGCTTGCCGAGGCCCTGCATGGCCATGAGGCAGACGACGCCGCGGGCCCAGTCGGTGCCGTTGGCCGTGCGGCAGGCGCCGCCGAAGCCGACGAGGCCGCCGGCGGCGAGGTAGGTCTTCTTCTTGCCCCACGCGCGCGCGAGCGCCCGCACCTCACGCGCGGGCACGCCGGTCTCGGTCTCCTGCCACTCCGGCGACTTCGGCACGCCGTCCTCCTCGCCGAGCACATAGGCGCGCCACTTCTCGAAGCCCACCGTGCGCTCGGCGACGTACTGCTCGTCGTACAGACGTTCCGTCATCCACACGTGGGCGATGGCCAGCACCAGGGCGCTGTCCGTCCCGGGCCGCGGCGCCAGCCACTTGCCGCCCATCCACGAGGCCGTGTGGTTGTGGTACGGGTCGATGTGCACGAGCGGGATGCCGAGGTCCTTGAGCCACTGCCGGCGGACGGTGCCGTCGTGAGCGCCGTAGACGCCGCTCGTGGCCTCCGGGTCGGAGGACCAGAAGACGACCATCTCGGCGTGCCGCAGCAGATCCTCGACCGTCCCGTAGGTCTCGCCGCCGCCGTTGCGCGCCGTCTGCCCCCAGTGGTGCGCGGCGCCCCAGTACCAGCCCTCCCAGCTGTCGGGGTTGTGCATCACGGGGGTCCAGCCGAGCATGTTGAAGAAGCGGATGCGGGCGCTCAGCCAGTAACCGAGCACGCCCCAGGTGTGGTGCGAGCCGCTGCCGTTCATGATGGCGCCCGGGCCGTGGTCGCGCTTGACGCGCTTGATCTCCGCGACAACCAGGTCGAGCGCCTCGTCCCAGCCGATGCGCTCGTACCCGCTCACGCCGCGGTTCTGCGGGTTGCGCTCGCCCTCCGGGTCCCAGTCGACCCGCTTCATCGGGTAGAGCAGGCGGTCGGGCGAGTAGATGAGCGACTTCCAGGCCAGTGTGTGCGAGCTGACGGTGGTCTTGCGCGGCGGCGTGAAGCTGCGGCCGCGCGCGCGAACGGTCCACGGCTGCGCGTCGTCCTCGTCGAACTCGATCGGTGTGATGCGTAGGATGCGCCCGTCCTTCACGAACACGAAGACGGGCCCGCCGTTGGTGTTGCTGGTGAAGCGGCGCACGCCGCCGCCGGCATCGGTGCCGGCCTCGAGGCCGACGCTCAGAAGCTCCTGCAGCGTCTCGGAGAACCACACCGCGAGCTCGTCGGGGCCCTCAACGCGCATCTGGAAGTTCTTCAGCGCGTCGATGAACTCCAGATAGTCGCGACCGGGCCGCATGACGCGGTTCGCGACCTCAGCGGTGTCGAACGTCATCGTGAGGTCGGGGGACGGGTGCAGGCCGGCGCGGGAGCGGACCTTGCCACCGCGGATGGAGTAGGTGCGGGCGATGCTCGCGTCCGCGAGTCGAATGACGGCGACGAGGTCGCGCTGCCGCAGCCGGGCGGCGAACCGCGGGTACCGAAGCGCCGCGGCGCGCAGCGCCATGTCCAGGCCGGCGAGGGTCGCAGTGAGCTGCGCCGCGGCCAGCTTCTCCTTGGCCGCAGCCAGCGCCTTGCCGCCCCGCATCGAGCGTCCCGTCCCCGCCATGGCGGCCTCCTCGCGCTCAGCCGGGACACACCGGCCGCGTCCCCTGCTATCGTTCCGTTATATGGAATACTCTTCCGCTAAATGGAACGCTAGCGCAGACGGGGCTCCGTGGTCAAGCGTGGACTGCACGGAGAGGGGTGGCGCAGGAACGCACGACGGACGGGGACGAAGAGAAGAAGGGGCGCCGTCCTGTGGGAAGGACGGCGCCCCTCACGTACCTCGCGGCCGCCACGCTCGTGGGCGGTCACGGGCCGCGGCGCAGGGGGCGCGCCGCAGGCGACCGGAGGCAACGGCCCGGGGCGGGCGGTCAGACTGCGCGCGCGCCCGCCCCGATCATCGTGAATCGCTCAGTACGCGATCGGCTGCAGCTCGCCCTGGGTCGGGACCTCGGGCGAGTACGAGTTGTTGACCACGACGAGGTCGTAGGGGTACTTCTCGCCCTTGACCCACTGTCCACCGGTGATCGGCGTGGTGCAGACGTTGGGCACCGGGTTGAGCTTCTTGTCGCTGCTGCTCCAGGTGATCTGGCCGCCGATGGTCTGCATGTCGGTGGCGGCGATGGCGTCGCGGATGACGGCCTTGTCGTCCACGTTCGTGGTGCGCTTGAGGGCGTCGGCGACCACCTCGAAGATGGCGTAGTGGAGGATCGGCTGCGTCCACTGCGCGTTGTTGTCCTTCTCGTACTGGTCGGCCACTTCCCGGCAGGTCTGGCCGGTGAGCGAAGACTTGAAGGGGTGGTTCGGCGACCACCAGCACTCGCTGGAGAGGTTGTAGCCGATGTCGCCGAGCGCCTCGAGGGACTGCGGGAACAGGAGCGCCTTGCCGACCGTGGCGATCATCGGGTTGAAGCCCTGCTGCAGCGACTGCTTCCAGAAGTTGGTGAAGTCGGGGGGCAGCATGACGCCGCTGAGGATGTCGGCCCCGGCCGCCTTGAACTTGGCGATCTGCGGCGTGTAGTCGTCGGTGAGATCCTGATAGCGGCCGCCGTCGATGATCGTGTAGCCGCCGGCCTTGAGCACGGGCGGCTGGCCCTTCTCGGCGTCGGCCCAGGCGAGGCCGTCGCCGTCGTTCGGCCACATCTCGGCGACCTTCTTGTTGGTCTTGAGCGAGTCCCACATGGAGACGAACGTGGCCGTGATGCCCTCCAGGCCCCACCAGCTGTGGTACGTCCACTCGAAACCCTTGGCGGGGTCGCCGTTGCGGCCGAAGAAGTAGGCCTGCCACGGGCAGTCGTTGGTGACGCACGGCTCCTGCATGGCCTCGCACGTGTCGGCCACCGGCGGCACGGTGTCGGCCGTCGAGGCGGCCATGATGATGTCGCAGCCGTCGTTGGTGATGAGGTCGCCGGTGACCTGCGCGGCGCGGTTGGTGTCGGACTGCGTGTCCTTGACGATGAACTTGATGGGGTGCACCTGGCCGTCGCCGCACTCGAGGCCGTTGGCCACGGCGGCCTCCCACTGCTTCACGCACCAGGCGTCCGGGATGCCGAACGAGGCGAGCGGGCCGGTGAGGGGAGTGACGAAGCCGATCTTGATCTCGCGGCCCTCGGCGCCCGAGGAGCTGCCGCCGCCGCTGTCGCTGCCGGCGCTGGTGGTGCCGCAGGCGCCGAGCGAGCCGGCGAGGGCGCCGCCCAAGCCGAGCGCGGCGCCGGCGAGCACGCCGGTCCTGAGGAAGTCGCGCCGCGTCGTCAGGCGGGACTTGCCCATGTCGTACTCAGAAGCCATCCGTTCCTCCCCCTTGAGTCTTGGGCATGCGCTCACAATGCGGACATTACGCTCACATTGTGGACGGCATGATAAGCCAGGCTCCCGCGAGGGTCAAGCACTTCGTGCGGAGTGAAGAGGGCGCTGCGCGCCCGTGGCGGCCCTGAGGGTCAGCCGGCTCGCGGCGCGGGGGGCGCGACACCGGGCCGTGCCGCCCCGGCGCCGAGGAGCGCCCGGTGAGCCAGCTCCCGGGTCTTGAGCAGGGCCGCGACGATGCGCTGCTCGCTCCCGCGGAAGCGCTCGGCCGGAACCTCTACGGTGAGGGCCGCGACCGCGCCGACGGCGTCAGTGACCGGCGAGGCGACCGCGCACACGCCCATCACGTACTCCTCGTGGTCGTAGGCCACGCCCTGCGCGCGCACGCGTGCGAGCTCGGCGAGCAGCGCGCCCTTGTCGGTGACCGTGTTCGGGGTGTAGACGTGCAGCCAGTCGGCGAGCACCTCGCCCACGTCGGCCGGGTCGAGCGCCGCGAGCAGCGCCTTGCCGCTCGCCGTGCAGTGGAGCGGCAGCCGCGCGCCCATGTGCGCGACCACGCGGAGCCCGCGCACGGCGACGAACTGGTCGACGAACAGCGCCTCGCCGTTGTCGAGCATGGCCAGGTCGATGGTCTCGCCGAGCTCGTTGGAGAGCTCGCGCATGAAGGGCCGCAGGTCGTGGCGCAGACCGCCGTAGGTGGAGCCGCCGATCACGAGGAAGGCCGGCCCGATGCCGTAGCGGCCGCGCGACAGCTCGCGCACGAAGTCCTCGTCGGCAAGAGCCCTGAGGATGCGGTAGACGGTGGGTCGCGACAGGCCCAGCCGCTCGGCCAGCTCGGCCGTGGTGAGCCCGTCGACGGCCGTGGCCAGCTCCCGACAGATCTCGGCCGCGCGAGCGATGACCTGCACGCCCATGCGCCGCTCCGGCGGCTTGCCGGCGTCCTGTCCAGTCCTGGCTTCGCTCAAGACCCGCTCCACCTCACGCTCGTGCGCCCTGTAGGGCTCGCATACAGGCCGGCTGCTCCCAAACTACAACCGCAGGTCAGCACCGACGGCGCCGCAGCGGCTGCGTTGGCGTCCACAATACGGACTGCCAGCTCATTATGTGGACAGGATGTTACGAGGGGCCGTGCCTGACGTCAAGGCCGAGCACCGGACCCGCGGAGGCGACAGAACCCCGCCTCAGTACCGCGGCGCTGCCCGCGCCGCGCTGGACGATCGCCTCGAGACAGCCCGTGACCGACCGGCCCTGGCTGAACGTGTGTCAGGCAGGCATCGCCTCGCGGACCTTGGCGGTGTCCACGAACTGTTCGAAGCGGACGATGCGACCGCCGCGGACGACGAAGTGGTGGGCGACGCGGACGTCCATGCCCCTGCCCGTGGCCTTGTTGGTGGCTGTGTAGCGGGCGAGGACGACGACGTTCTCCCCGTCGACGACATAGGTGTCGTCGTGCACGATCCAGTCGTCCCACTCCCTGCCCAGCCGCTCCATGACCGCAGCGGTGACGCCTCGGGGAGTGCGGTACGTCCCCGCGAGAGGGAAGCCTGCCATCTCGGTCCACTCGACGTCGTCAGCCAACGTCGCGCGCAGAGCTTCGAGGTCGCCGCGGGCCGACGCAAGGTACTGGCGCCTGA